>Ga0209498_1000743_pt1 | contig 20141 bp, 19 predicted proteins | sample WalLakDeSediment_FD_184131 | JGI IMG/M metagenome (GOLD analysis project Ga0209498, IMG submission 184131) | Lake sediment microbial communities from Walker lake, Nevada to study Microbial Dark Matter (Phase II) - Walker Lake 11/02/13 Deep... | ecosystem: Environmental > Aquatic > Freshwater >... | reverse complement strand
CGTTCGATAATATCGTTCATCGATTCGGGCGTGAAGTCGCGCGGCCCAATACCGGTACCACCGGTCGTCATAATAAGATCGATTCTGTATTCATCCGTATACTTCAACAGGCATTTTTTAATTTGTTCAGGATCATCCGGGATAACTGTATATTCCCTCACATCGATATTGTAATGCCCGAGCCGCTCTCTGATTAATTTCCCGGAACGATCGCTTTTTTCTCCCCGCGCAATCGAATCCGATATAACGAGAACGGCTGCACGAAGCGGCTTCAGCGCTGACCCGGAATATTCTGCTTGGCCGCCACTCTTCCCCTTTAGCATAACACCGGTTATTTCCACTGATTCATCTGTCGTCTTCAGCAAGTCATATAAAGTCAATACAGCTACAGACGCTGCGGTCAGCGTTTCCGTCTCCACCCCTGTTTTATGTATTGCTTTCACCGTTGCCGTCACATCAATACCCGTATCCCCGATTGAAAATTCCACACCGACATAATCAACCGGCACGGGATGGCAATATGGTATGATCCGGTGTGTGTTCTTTGCTGCCTGGATCGCTGCTACCTTCGCGACGGGAAAGGGGTCCCCTTCGGGAATGTTATCGTCACGCAGAAGTTGCGCTGTCTTCGGAGCAACCTTCAGTGTGGCTACCGCAGTTGCCGTACGAAGCATTTTGACTTTTTCGGTTATATCTTTCATAGGTAATTTAGAATTTTTATCGGTCAGGACCGAAGTAATTATTAATCATACCCGACCGGTATATTGATCACGTTTCAAGTATTTACCACGACCTTTTTTCCCCAACCATTTCCCCTTATCAACGATTACCTCGCCACGGGAGATCACTGTTTCGGCGCCGCCACGTACAGTGAATCCTTCATACATCGAGTAATCGACATTCATATGATGTGATTCTGCAGAGATGGTGTGTTCTTTCGACGGATTCCAGAGAACGATATCCGCATCGCTGCCGACGGCAATCGCTCCTTTCCCCGGGTATAAGCCGAACATTCTTGCCGGTGCAGTCGAAACAAGCTCAACCCACCGGTTGAGCGAGATTCGTCCTTCATGCACTCCATGATGATAGGTAAGATGCACCCGATCTTCAACACCCGGGCCACCGTTGGGGATTTTTGTGAAGTCATCGCGTCCGATTGCCTTTTGTTCCTTAAAAGAAAACGGACAATGGTCGGTCGATACTATCTGCAGAGTATTACGCTGTAATCCTTCCCATAATTTCTCCTGATGCCGCTTCTCGCGGAGCGGCGGCGTAAGTACATATTTCGCGCCTTCAAAGTCCGGCCGCTTCAGATCGTCGATGCTTAACAGAAGATAGTGCGGACATGTTTCTCCGTAGACCGGCAGTCCCCTGTCGCGCGCTTCTGCGATATGCGTAAGTGCATCGTTGGTAGAAACGTGGACAATATAGAGCGGAGCATGCGCCATTTTCGCGAGTGCGATAGAACGATAGACTGCTTCGGCTTCGGTAATATCGGGTCTTGTGAGTGCATGATAGACCGGATCCTTCTTACCCCCGGTGATTGCCTGTTTGACAAGCACGTCGATCGCTCCGCCGTTTTCCGCGTGCATACAGATCAATGAACCGTTTTTCCCGGCTTGCTGCATCACCCGGAAAATCGTGGCATCGTCTGTCATCAACACACCGGGGTACGCCATAAACAATTTAAAACTTGTCACTCCTTCCCGGACTATCGCGTCCATATCCTCCAGATCCGCTTCGGGCATGTCGGTAACGATCATATGAAACCCGTAATCGACAACCGCTTTTTCGGCTTTTTTCCACCAGATATCGAGTGTTTCGCGTATTTTCTGTCCGTGCGATTGTGTCGCGAAATCGATGATAGAAGTCGTGCCGCCGAACGCCGCGGCCCGGGTTCCCGTTTCAAAATCATCGCTCGATGTCGTACCGCCAACCGTGCGATTGTGTCGCGAAATCGATGATAGAAGTCGTGCCGCCGAACGCCGCGGCCCGGGTTCCCGTTTCAAAATCATCGCTCGATGTCGTACCGCCAACCGGTGCCTCCATATGGGTATGCACATCTATCCCGCCCGGGATGACATACAGATCCTTTGCATCGATTATGTGCTCTGCGCGGACGGACAGACCGACTCCGATTTCGGAGATCTTCTCGTCCTCGATGTATACATCGGCATAGTAATCCTTATCATCGGTAATTATTCTGCCGTTTTTAATGAGTATTGACATATGCTACTCTTAGTCTCTATGACATCAGTTTTTAATATAGTTTATATAATCTTGCGGCGTATCTATATTCAGAAGAATTGCTTCCTCACTTGTTTCGACTTCATACACTATTGATTCATTGCGACGAACGACCGATCTTGCACCTTCATCGGGAGAAGCTGAACGTAACTCATAAAATATTTTTTGAGGAAAGATAACCGGGTGTCCGCGTCTACCGTTATGTTTGGGAATTATTATTTTCCCGTGATCATTGTCGAATGCGTTCAGCAGCTCATCGATCAGGACACCGGAGACAAGCGGATGATCGACCGGCCATACAAGCACGCCATCCGTTCTGTCGTCATCGACCGCCCTCAGACCTGTTATGAGAGACGAGAGCTGTCCGCTATCCCATTGTCTGTTTATAAGAACATTAACGGGTAAATCCGCAATATACGGTTCGATCTCATCTGAAAAGGCACCTAGTACAACATGTATCTCCTCGACGTACTTCGCCGAAAGTATTTCGATAATGTGTTGCAGGAAAGTTTTTTCACCGATTTTCAGGAGCGCTTTCGGGGAACCCATCCGATTGGACGAACCGGCGGATAATACTATTGAAGAAATACGCATAACTAACTATGTCCCGGTGAAATTAGGAATCACTATTTTTTTCAAGTTTATAAAACAAGGGCTGCATTACATCCGATTTATGGCCGGATTTTTCAGATTCTGTACGTCTGATCTTTATTAATTCCGCCACGATGCTGACGGCGATCTCTTCGGCGGTTACCGCACCGATGTCGATACCGACCGGCGCGTACACTTTTTTGAGGGATGCAACCGGTGTCCCCCGCTCCACAAGATGTTGGTACGTCGTGAACACCTTTCGTCTGCTTCCGATCATGCCTATGTATTTTGCGGATGTATGTATCGCTTGTTCCAAAACGATTTCATCGTACCGGTGTCCCCGTGTTACGATAACGATATAGGTGGAAGGTTTGACCGTCACTTGGTCAAAAGCGTTTTCATACTCGACGGCGATTGTTTTTTCCGCTTCGGGGAATCGTTTCGCGTTTGCAAACATTTCGCGGTCGTCGATAACCGTTACACCAAAGCCCGCCATCACGGCCGTCCGCGAAACGAATTTCGAGACATGCCCGCCGCCAAAGATCACCAGCGACGGTTTTCCCATCATAGGTTCAAGAATGAGCTCGAAAGTGTCGGTTTGTAAATGCTGCGTTTCACCCTTTTCATACACGGTCCGGACAAGTGCTGCCATATCCGCATCGTTTGAGGGGAGCATTGAGATCAATTCTTTTACTGTCAACGCTATAATATCAGGCGGAAACCGTCCTTCATAATCCGGTTGTGCAACTATCGTTTTTTCAATTTTACCACCGCTTTCCGTGAGGATTGTAGCTAAAACGCAATCCTCTCCTCCATCGCGGAGAGCGCGGAGTTGTGTAAGCAACGGGATGGCATCTTTCGTGACCGGTTCGATTAAAATCGTGAGCGTTCCCCCGCAGATCAATCCCTGCTCGATACCGTCTTCGACCAACCGGTACGAGACGATCTTCGCGATATTATCGGGATAGATAATCTTTGCATGCTCGGCTACATCCGCCTCCATACAACCGCCACCGACGGTACCAACTAAAGCGGTACAATCATTCTTTACAAGCATTTTCGATAATGCCGATGCTGGCGTCGAACCCGAAGTCGAAATGATAGTAGCAAGCATCACGCGGGGCTCGTGGTGGAGAGCGTCGATTGTTTCTTTGAAAATGTCCATTCGTACTATATGAGCTGATCAGTTCATTAACGGGATTGATTGATTGGATGATTGACTGATTGAAATATAATTAGGTAAATCAATCGTCAATCAACCAATCATCCAAGCATCCAATCATTTATTCGTCACATCGTCAGTGCCATCACCGACTTACATGTATGTAACCGGTTTTCTGCCTCGGGGAAGACACGCGACTGCGGTCCGTCGATAACGGCATTGGTTACTTCATACCCTCTGTCGGCAGGCAGACAATGCATATAGATCGCTTCTTTCTTTGTCAACTTCATCTTCTCTTCATCGCATATCCAGTGTTTATATTTTTTGGATATTTCAAGTGCCTCTTCGGGGTTGTGAAAGAGTGACTCGATACCCCATGATTTCGGATATACTATATCGGCATCTTTAAAGGCATCATCCATATTGTCGACGACTTCGAATTTTACACCGTTCTCCTTTGCCGCTTTTTTTGCATACTCCATTTCACTCTCCATTAATGTGTACTCAGGCGGATGCGCGAGCACGACATCCAGACCAAAGCGGGGCATCAGCGTAATCAGTCCCTGCGGAACCGACATCGGTTTGGCGTAACTTGGTGCATACGCCCATGAAACGGCGATTTTTCGACCACGAGGATTATTGCCGAATTCCTCGCGGATTGTCATTAAATCGGCAAGAGTCTGAAACGGGTGATCGATATCGCACTGCATGTTTAAAACCGGTACCTGTGCATTCTTTGCAACCTCACGCATGTAAGAGTTCCCTTCGCCCGGAACGAGGTCGTGTACCTGCGCATTTTTCGCGACATCACGCATATATGTATTCCCCTCTCCGGGTACGAGGTCATGTCGTATACCGATTGCGTGACCGTAACTCGAGAGAATGATGCCCATATCGCGGGGAGATTCACCGTGCGCAACCTGCGATGTCTCGGCGGCAATAAAATGTGCATGTGCTCCGAGCTGCGTCGCCCCTGCCTCGAACGAATTCCGCGTGCGGGTTGATTTATCAAAGAAGAAGAGAAAAATCGTTTTATCGGGTAAATACCGGTGCGGCTTCCCCTCCCTGAACATTGCTTTCAGGTCCGAAGCGGTTTCCAGCGCAAGTTCGATCTCCTCATTCGACCAGTCTTTTGTTTCAATGTAGTCTCGTCCCCGGACGGTGTCGGGGAGTTTTTGTAGTTCGTTAGTCATTTTGTATCCTTTTCAATAAATTGGTTAATGGTTATTGGTTATTTGTTAATAGTTCGAAATTTCAACGGGTTTTGAGGTCCGAAACAATTAACCATTAACCAATTAACGATTAACATAAATAAACGGAAACGCCGCATACCACGCTGCCGCTTTCACCAGATGTTCAACCGGGATATGTTCGTTTGCCATGTGTGCATAGTATTCGTTTCCCGGACCGAAGCCGACGCACGGTATGTTATGTAATCCCATGATCGACACACCGTTCGTACTGAAATCCCATCTTCCAATCCTCGGCTTCTCTCCCAAAACTTTTTCGAATGTCTCTTTTCCGCTGACCAGTGCTTTATGATCTTCGGGTATAAGCCATGTCGGATAGTATTTTTTCATCGGGTATGTGAGTCCGCGCCACGACGGTACCGTATATTCAAGCACAGTCACTTTACCGCCTGCTCTTTCGACGCCCGGCAGATGTTGGAGTTCTCCGACTGCCGATTCAAGTGTATCGGTTGCGGCAAGCCGCCGGTCGAGATGAATAGTTGAAGAATCGGCGACAGCACACAGCGACGGCGATGTCGATCTGATGTGTGAAATAGTGATGGTTCCTTTGCCGAGGAACGGTTCACCACCCAGCCTCTCGTTCAGTTCTTCGATATCCTGTATAATAGGGGCCATTTTATAAATCGCGTTGACCCCACGTTCAGGTGCAGATCCATGACATGAAATCCCGTCGGTGCTGATCTCCATCTCCATCCGTCCGCGTTGACCGCGATACAACCCAAGATTAGTTGGTTCCGCTATGACAACGATTTCGGGATGCAGGATGCCCTCCTGAATAATATAATGCCAGCACAGGCCGTCGCAGTCTTCCTCCTGAACGCTACCAACTACGTACAAAGAAAAATCGTCTTCAAGTCCGAGATCTTTAATGATCTTCCCCCCGTACACGATCGATGCGAGAGGGCCTTTCATATCGCATGAGCCGCGTCCGTATATCAGACCGTCTTTCTCGGCTCCTTTGAACGGATCGACATACCAGTTTGCGGGATTACCGACATCCACCGTATCGACGTGCGCATCGAGCGCTATGATACGTTTTCCTTTTCCGATCCTTCCCAGAAGATTCCCAAGCGGATCGACGGTGATTTCATCGTATCCGATCCGCTCCATCTCCTCCTTAACGCGATAAATGACCTGCTCCTCTTCCCCGCTCAGGGATTTGATCGCGATGAGATCGCGGAGAAAGGATTTAATCTGTTGTTCGTTTTTTTGAGCTTCTGCGTATATTTTATTGTACATGTTTCTTCACTTGAATATGACTTTTTTTTATTATGAATTCCGAATTATCATTACATGTGTAATGTATTATCATTTCTGTTGATGATATCCTCCGCTATAATTTCGAACTCTTTTTTCATTTGATCTGTATCTACATCAATTGCCCATTTTACAATATTCAGGTTTTCGAAGGGAAAAGATTTGAACAGGTTATAAATTTCCAGCGGATCAACCGACACTTCCTTTTGTTTTGCCTCGCTGATGAGATCCCTCCAATTAAACGAATAGTTCTTGCAAATCATCCATATATCCACATAGTCTTTCACTTCGAACCGATAGAGAGCGGATATCTTGTTTGATAGTATGTTTCTCACATTATCTATCTTGCCGTAAATTTCTTTATCGACTAATTCTCCGAACCGGGCAAGTATGTCATTCACAAAATCGATTTTTAACTCTATCTCTTCCGATGCTATATATACCTGCAAATAGTCGTTCGATATAACTATTCTATCTGTGAGTACCTTAAACCTCATAAGCGATTGTTTCGAGTTTAAAGATTCTATGATCGCACTTTGATAACTCTTAAAACGCGGATCGTTGTTTACAAAATAATCCAGGTCATCTGAATATCTATGATGATAATAGAATCTGCTAAGGGCGGTTCCACCTGTCAGATAAAAGGGAAGCTGCAAGTCTTTTACGATTTTCATGACTCCATCCTGCAAGGGGTACAGCTTCTCCACATAATAGTTTCCTAAAGAGTTCATAACGAGTTTTTAGATTATTATTCCGAATACCTGAAGTGATCTCTGGGGTTATATTATTTTTTAAAAATTCAAATCCGAATATATCTACGATCTCATACCATGACAAACGTTCCAAAATTCTTCGTAATAGGTATTCCTTCTTTAAGAATCCAGTTGCAGCCCTTTTACCTAAAATGATTTCATAGATTTCCTCAGGATCAACATCATAATCCCAGAAAGCACTTTTGATTTTTTTATTTACAGTCGACATTATACCCTTTATCACCTGATGTTCATTTAATAATTCACAATACATGATTACCCATGAACCAATTACCATGAGCGATTAATTAACAATTAACTGCCGTCACTCAATGATCTCCCATCCCGGCTGATACATATCAAGCTGCTCCTTCGTGTACTCGTCCATCGGGTGATCGCGTTCGGGGACTTCGACGTGCTTGGGTGCGTCGCAAAGCTCGGTAGAAAAATAACGCTGTCCGGTGTCACAAATGAGCGTCACGATCATCTTAAATTCAGGATGTTTTTTTGCAAGCTTTATCGCGGCCGCGACATTGCTGCCCGACGATATGCCGCAAAAGATGCCTTCCTCTTTTGCCAGACGTTTCGCCATTGCTATCGCTTCGTCTGTCGTCGTCGTAATGATGCCGTCGAGATATTGCAAATGCAGATTCCCCGGCACAAAGCCGTCACCGATACCCTCGATACCATGCGGACCCCATTCACGTTTACTGAGGAGCGGACACTCGGCCGGTTCGATTGCATAGAGCTTGAGATCGGGTTTTTGTTGACGCAAATATTTACCGGCGCCGGTGATTGTTCCGCCTGTCCCCTGAGTCACGATAAAAGCATCGAGTTTGCTGCCGGTTTGTTCCCACAGTTCCGGTCCGGTCGTCTGATAGTGCGCATCGATATTATCGGGATTTTCAAATTGCGCGGGGACAAAATACTTATCCGGATCTTTGCTCCGGATTTCCTCAAGTTTTTCAAGTGCAAGATCGACATCGCTTTCGCCGCCGGGGGTATACACCATGTCGGCGCCGTAGGCGATATCCATTTTTTTCCGTTCTTCGGACATACCTTCGGGCATGACGATGATACACGGATATCCCTTGACGGCGGAGACGAATGAACAGGCAATACCCGCGTTCCCGGTGGAACACTCGAGCACCGTCATTCCCGGTTTTAATGCACCCGTCTCTTCCGCTTTTTGAAACATATTGTAATAGATACGATCCTTCAAACTACCCGACGGACTGAACCACTCCAGCTTCACAAGTATTTGTGATTCGATACCCTCGTCTTTCGGTATTCGGTTCAGCCGGAGTAACGGTGTCCGGCCGATTGTTTCGAAGATGTTATTTGCATAGTTACGGTTTGTATCCCAGTTTATGTTCATTCAATGCTCCGTTAATTAAAAAGTCGTGTATTTATAATGTCATCAACCAGAATTACCCCCCGGGGGGGCAGTATGGTATCACTGCTAATTCAATCCATATAATACCGTTCGGTTACTTCCTGCGAAATTTTCTCAAGATGTAAACAATAGTTCTCCTTGACCCGCTGAAAGATTTTTGCTGCTTCTTCTTTACTGTAAAGGTGAGACGTTTTATTTCTATCCCGTAACATATCAAGATATATGTCCTCATCTTCTATCAAGTCAAACTTAAAGGCTTCTTTCAAACAATCCAGGGGTGACTTACAAATCATTCCCTCGTTTTCAAGTATTATTTTCAGACATTTCCATAAAAGTTCAAAAGTAAACTCAAATCGTGTTATAGCCCCGTCGATTTCGAGATCTTCTTTTGCCTGATCACATCCTTCGCGCAATCTATTAACAGCATCATTCAACTTTTTTATTGCGTGGTTTATTTCTTTTTGCATAAAAGTTCTTTCTTTATCTTGATTATGATGATATGTCAACCGGGTGCCGTTGATACACTACTTTTCCCGTTTCCTCTATTATCCCGCGGAAATCCTCATCGACCGACGGTAAATAAACTATATCTATTTTGTATAACCCCGCGATCTTTTCTATTTCATCGTGGATCAATCTTTCGGTACGTAAATTCGGTTTTTCGGTATCGACGGCAAAGTCAAAATCCGGATTCCCTGTAAATTTCCCCTTGCCCCGCGATCCGAAAAGAAATATTTTCTTCGGCGAAAGGCGTTCAACCAATATACGCACTATTTGGTTTTGTATTTCCTGTTCCCGTTTAAATTTCTTTTTATTCATTTTGTTTTTTTTCACAATATCGCCCTTGCTGCCGGCGAATCCTTCATCGGTAGCATATACCGGCGTATCCCGTCGTACCGGTAGAGTGCCGATGCGACCGCTCCGGCTGTCGGTACGAGGCCTATCTCTCCCACTCCCTTCGCGCCGAACGGTCCTTCCGGTTCGTTTTCTTCGATAAGAATGACTTCGGTCTCCGGCATATCTTTCGCGCGGAGCAGACCGAGCGATCTGATTTTAAACGATTCGGGCACGCCTTCCCTCAGCTTCAGTTCCTCCGTGAGTGCATATCCCAATCCCATATGTATCGAACCTTCGAGCTGACCTTCAAGGGATTTCCTGTTGATCACCTTGCCGACATCGTGTGCCGCCACAACTTTTTTCAGCTTCCCTTCGTCGTCAAGTATCACGACCTGGGTGGCAAATCCGAACGTCATATGCGTGATAGGTTTCTTTGTTTTATCATCGAGAGCGGTTGTATAGTCGATAACAACCTCGCCGAAATATTCTTCACCGGCGAGATCTTTCAATGTTTTTCCGTTGTCGAGATCTTTCTTCATTTTCTCCGCCGCCCGGATCACTGCTCTTCCTCCGAGCACCGTCGCGCGCGACGCGGTCGTCATACCGCACGGCGTCGGCTGCGTGGTGTCGATGTTCACGCGAACTTTCCGCGGATCGATGCCGGTCACATCGCTGAAGAACTGGATCATCACCGTACAGAATCCCTGTCCCATCTCCGTAAAGCCGGTGTTTATCAAAATCGTTTCGTCGGGCTGCACCCTGATAACCGCCTGTCCGTATTCGGGCATCCCGTTTCCGATGCCGACATTTTTGATCCCGCACGCGATTCCGGTATACGGCGATGAATAGTACGCATCTTTTACCGCGAGCAGTGTCTTACGAATACCGACGGATTTTTCAAAAACCTGACCCGTGCAAAACGTATCGCCGATATCCACCACATTACGCCACCGCATTTCCCATCCGTCGATACCCACCTTCTCCGCGAGAATATCCATCATACTTTCCATCGCAAATGCCGCCTGATTCGCACCGAAGCCGCGCATCGCACCGCAGGGAAGATTGTTCGTGTACACGGAGAGCGCTTCGACATCCGAATTGAGGCTCTTGTACGGACCACCGGCGTGTCCCGCCGCACGCTCCAGTACTTTTGTTCCAACTGAAGCAAACGCACCTTTATCGCCGATAATGCGGGCACGGAGCGCGGTGATATTTCCGTTCTCATCGCAACCGACGGTGTAGGTTAATGTAATCGGGTGACGCTTCGGGTGCAGGCGAATGCTTTCTTCGCGTGTCAGTGTCGCTTTCACGGGTTTACCGGTCAACGTCGCGGCAAGCGCAACCTGTCCCTGAATGCTCAGATCCTCTTTACCGCCAAACGCTCCGCCGTTGGTAATTAATGTAACCTTCACACCGGTTTCCGGTATTCCGAGAAATGATGCGATCTGTTTTCTGTCGTCAAATACTCCCTGTCCCTGTGAATATACCTCGAGAATACCGTTCTTCTGCATCGCGATTGAGCTTTCCGGCTCCAGGAATGCGTGTTCGATCATCTGAGTTTTGAAGGTCTTCGTTTCAACAAACTTCGAATCCCGCAATGCATTGTCGACATCTCCCCGTTTGATGACCGCTTTATCGAGAAGATTATTCTTTCCGCTATGCACCTGCGGTGCATCCGGTTCAAGTGCCTCTTCGGGATCAAAGACACCTTCGAGTTTTTCATATTCGATATCTATCAACCCGATTGCTCCGCGCGCTGATTTCTCATTAACTGCAACGACCATCGCGAGGATATCGCCGACGCAGTGCGTCGTTTCACCTTCTGCAATAAACAACGGCCAGTCTTTGTAGATCAACCCCTGATACCGTTCACCCGTGACATCGCGATAGGTAATAACCCGTTCTACACCCGGATATTTTTCCGCTTCCGACGTATCGATTTTTTTAACTTTTATTTTCGGAAGCGGTGAGAAGTAGAATGCGCCATAGATCATACCCGGGAATGTCATATCGTCGATATAGGGACGGTCGCCCATGGCGAACTTCTCGCCGTCCATACGGGGCAGACTGGAGCCGACTTTTCCCGAGTAATCCGCTTCAGGGAGCGGTTCACCACGAAATGCTTTTGCGGCGGCATCGATCGCGTCGATTATTTTCACATAGCCGGTGCAGCGGCAGATGTTATTATTCAGCGATAGAGCGATTTCTTCTCTGGATGGGGATGGATTTTTATCGATCAGATGTTTCGCACGCACCACGATGCCGGGGATACAGAATCCGCACTGCAATCCGCCGGAGACGGTGAATGCCTTCGCGAAGATATCGCGTTCGCGTTCCTGTAATCCTTCAAGTGTAAGCACGCTCTTCCCCGCCGCTTTATGTGCCGGGACAGCACACGACGACAATGCTTTTCCGTCCACCATCACCGTACAGCAACCGCAGGAACCCTGCGGGGCGCAGCCGTTTTTCGGGGAAATCAATCCGGCATGCTCCCGAAGAACGGTCATCAATGATGTACCGTTTTCAATTTCAGTTGTAAACAGCTTACCGTTCAGGGTGAATTCTATACGTTGCATGCAGATAATAGATCGTTTATGCTAAACTTTATATTATTTCAGAGGATTCGACGGCTCCTCTACCCCCAATAGTCGGTATAATATATCATTATAGTGTATTCATAGGTAATTTTCAAATATCAGACTCAAGATACAGCACATAAACACTGCTACAGATATAGCAAGACCTTGAGAGGCGGCAGTAATGAGCGAAGGGTTAAGTCCTGAAATTCACTATGCATCCGTTTTCAGCCCTGCAGGGCTAAACAATCATCCGGTTATTCTTTGGAGGGTTAAGATTTGAGTTTTGAATTTTGCAAAATCATCCGGTTATTCTTTGGAGGGTTAAGATTTGAGTTTTGAATTTTGCAAACCCGAAAAAACACCATACTACCGCTTTTTCGTCCTGAATATGATCCGTCTTTCCTGGGCAATCGCCCAGTCAAAATCAACAGATTGATAGGGCGGATGGGGTTCACTTATGAACCATGTTTTTGCATCGACCGGCGGATGTTCGGGTTGTTTTGACTTGTACTGGTTTCCACAAATGTGTGTTTGGTTCCGGAAAAAGTAGCGGGGGGTGACAATAAATATGATGGCTGCTATCAAAATTGCCAGAGAAACGGCAAGCGCGTAAATAATAACATCCGCTAATGGTATCGACTGCATACCGAACAGCATGATCGAGACAAAGAAACCGAGTAGAGATACCCGCAATATTACCTTGTTCATACCGTTATCAGACCTTTATTATTTATTTATAAAGCAGGTGCTGCCTATTACGGATTATGAGATATCGCCTGTGAACATTCAGGTCGTATAACTTACCCCCGTGATGATAAAATATAGGTTTACAGATAAAAGTCCATTAGACTTTTCTAATCGCGATAACAGTATTTCTTAGGGGTTGTATAATGTCTTGATTACGGATTGTTTATGAAGGATTATGCAAAGGGGTGTCATTAAAACATTTCCCGGTAGTGACTTATATCACACATCTTCCGTCTCTGACGGCGATGATCTGAGGTTAACAGTTCGTGCATTATTCTTTCATATACGACATGGGGATATTGAGCATAATGTGTTGTGAATCTTTGAGCATCAATATATCTCTAAGTTTTTGTTTATCCATAAAGCTCCGGGGTACCGTGGCGAATCCTTCCGATGCACAGAAAAGTAAAACGTTCTGTGCTACTATTCCCGCATTGATAGCAGCCCATTCCAATTTCTGAGATTCATCTCCCCTGGTGAATCTGGAAATATCGGATACCAGCAATAGAATGAGCGGAGCTTCTGCAACGCTCTCCTGTCGTCCGGCAATCACCTCCCGGTGGTCACCCTCGACGACCGGTTCAAGATGATGCTGATGTGCATTGTAGAGATAAACGGCATGTTTCAGAACGACATACACATCGATGTCCTGTGCATTGAGTGCCGATGCGGCCGTCCGTTTACCCTCGTCGGGTCTGTTTATTCCGTTTGCCGCCCAGACCAAATCCGACAGGTCGCGGTGATGTATGCCCGTGGTATCGAATTCCCGTACCGATGCCCGTTGGGAGAGTGCCGTCATAACGGATACTCCCCTGTCCGTATCCGGCGGATGCAGGATTATCGTCTGAGGGTTCTGAGCCGATACGGGAACTGTCAGCACGATCAATAAAGTATATACGATAATCTTTATCATACTATCTCCTTTTCAAAACTTAATGGTAATGTTCGCACTGAATTGATCCCCGGGATTAAAGTTCGGAGCACCGGAACCTTTTTCGTACGTCAGGTCGAAAAATCTGTCGAAACCCAGATGGATTCTGAACGTTGCGTCGATCCTGTAGTATTCTTTTTTATCGATGATGTCCCACCAACCGGTGATATGCCCCAGTATGCTTATACCGGTTTGACCGTTGCCGGAGAAGATTACTCCGGGGTTAAATCCGAAGATTCCTTTCAGGCGGAAGAGAGCATCGTTTCCGTTCTCTTCTATCAGATTATCCGCATCTTCCTGTGTATCGTTGGAGGCGATCCTGAATTTGTAGCCACTCTGCAGAAAGATTCCCACTTTCGATTTCTTAAGGAAGTCCGGGAGCGACGGAATATTCTGATACCAAGGAACATATCCCAGTTCGAATAATGCGTTCAGGTTATTGAACTCCCGGTTGGTTTCGGCGCCGACAGACATCGGGAAGACATGGAATAAAGCCCGCGTGTTCTCTACCTTAATTCCGTCCACTTCAGTATAAGAAAATGAATAAAAGTTTCCGCCGATGTGTCCGACGATGCCGTTGAATGCATCCTCTTCGCCGGTCTGAAATCGTATCTCGGGCGATAACGTCCCCCAGAAATTTTCGGTAAGATCGATATCGATTTCTCCGAGTTCCCGTGTATACTGCACGAGCAATCTTATTGCCGCCTTCTCATATTCCGTGCGGACCGACCCTATCGACAGTGAAAGAGGATGGTCTTTCCCGGAAGCTTTATCCGCCGTTTCGCCGGATTCCCCGGCGATTACCCGTACCCATGGAATGATGAATATCAGGAATAAAAAGGTACATACCGGAAAGCGTGTAAACATCGCAGATTCCCTCGCTTTCTTTATTCATCGATTAACCTTGGTGCAAGTTCCCCGACAGACAAATCCATCCAGTTATTGGGCCATCGTTTGTCTTCGTGGCCTTCGCGTTTGAGCGTTCGTCTGATCAACGCTTTGTAAATATTTTTGGAATTTGCCGTACCGAAACCGTCATCCTCACTCAACACATCCTTATGGATAGTGTCGTCATTTATAGGGACGCCCTCGTCATTGAAATTCTTCAGGTGAAACTTCATAACGGATTTGAGTTGTCCGATGGTCATAATTTTACCCCTCCATATTGTTAGCGATATGAGCTATCGTACAAATGCAGTATATGTACCGGCTTTACTTGCCTGATGGTGACGAAGCAAATAAACCAACCAACGCACCGACCGCCGCGGATCCAAGGGCCACAAGCACCTCGGGTGTGTTCAATCCGAGAGACACGAGGATGATCGACCCGACCGCTGCGATGAGAGCAAGCAGGCCGAGAACGATAACGGCAATACGGAAAACAAGCGTATCCTGCTTCCATGCCATCCCTTCGGCCTTCTTCTGTACCTCTTCAAGGACTGTTAACGGATCCTCCTCTTTTAGTCGCTTAACCAGATCGGAATCAGCTCTGAACAGTTTTATCATCTGGCTGGCGGAATTCTGTATGTCCGACATTTTAGTCTCCTTTCATGCCGTACAGAGACGGCTTAATAAAAGATCGGGCGAAAAATAAAATACCCGGGCACCGTAAGGATATCTGGTGTCCGGGCTATGCTGAACTGTTTCTGTCGGTAATAATCAATGTGAAAAAACGGTCACCGACAGTCGTTACCACATCGTCATATAGATGAGTCGCACTCATCGGGATTATTTGCTGTGTTAAATTGAAAGAATTTCGGCAGTTGATTATACAAATTATTTTTTCGTTTGTCAAGGGGAAAATATCGTTGTCCGCCCTTTCAATCCCGGAGACCCGCGTTCACAAAATGTACTCTCCCCGGATTCAGCATACCCTCAATCAATGTCCGCATCGTGTGGTAGTAAGCCATATCGACAAAGCAGGTACGGTTCCCGTCCTGTACCTCCACATTTCTGATATCGGATGATTCCCAATCGACGGATATCCGAAAATCGTCGCTTTCAAACGTCGCGTTCGTACCGGTATTCCCGACCGATAGTTTGAACTCTTTATCTTTGAACCTTCCGTACAGTGAAGTATTCCCGTTCTCTTTCAACAGCACAAAGCCGCTTAACCGGTTCCACTCTCTCCACTGATCCAATGATCCGAAGAAGCGGGGTTTTTCGATGTACGGTCCGCCGTCTTCCGGACAGAAGACATCGCAGTTACCGCAGTCGTTGCAGGCATCGGCGAAGTTTGCGATCTGGTGCGATTTTTTTACCGTAAATTCACCGCCGTCGACAAGCTCCCGGTTTCCGTTTTCGATTTTAATATTTTTATATGCGACGGTCACCGGTTCGATCTCATAAAAGAAGTTTGCATCGTTCGGACAAACCGGTATACATTTATCGCAATTGATACAATCCCATAAATACAAATGGCTTCCGATCTTATTCGGCTTCTTACGATTTTTCTCTGCTTTATATCTCGGATTTTCCAGGCTCTCATGTAATAAGCGTTCCGTGTTGCGTACTACAGCGTGCTGCAATCTGAGATCCTGCTCTCCTCCGGTTCCATTACCGGTGCTGAGTATAAAATCATTGATCGTCCCGACGTTTCGTTTTTTCATTTCCGATTCGAGGTTGTACAAATACTTTGGCAGTCTGCCGTATCCTCCCGGACGCAAGAGATCGGTGCATGTAGTAACCGGCACGAGTCCGATACCGACACAATCGGTAAAGTTCTGTGCATCGACGCCCGCGGCAAACGATATCGGGAAATCTGCGCCGAATACTTTTCGCCATTCATATACGAGATCGAGATGGAGAACGTGTAGCGGTTGACCGGAAAGATACTGGATTTTATCTTTCAGGAAGTTACCTTTATTGTGTACCTCCAGCGTATTTCCGAATTTGACACCGAGAGTTTTATTATTCCGGGATGCAACGCTTTGCAGCCGTTTAGTAACATCGACGGCATCCTCAAACGTAATGTTCACTTCATACGCTTTCTCGTTAACCCGGATGTCGGTATATCCCAACCTTTCATAGAGCAGATATTCAAGCCGTTCTTTACCGAGCATGGGAGGATTCATTTTGATGATTACATGATAATTCATCTCCGTCATCAGAAACTCACAAATGCTTTCGATCTCATCGGGAGGAGTGCCGTGGAACGTCGATAACGTGATGCTGTCGGACAGTTTGTTCTGAAATGGAATATCGCGATAGCGCCGGAACTCTTGAGGTATCTGCATCCTGTATTCATCGATGAGATCAGATGCGTCCTGCATCGAGCGGAGCCAGGAACGGATCTGCGGGGTTTGAATACCGGCGAGATCGTAGCCGACGCTCGTATCGTAGACGGTATCGAGGTTGACCGATTGCGGATCGAGTGCTTCCTGTTTTTCGGTGAAGCGGAATCCGGTCTCACTGAACCAATGCTTTAGCATTTCGATGATCATTGTCGCTTTAACATATTCGCGAAGCGATTCTCCCAGGCGAAGCTCCTGTGACCATTCCGTGTTGTAACCGATATTATGGATATCGATACATGGACGCGTCAACTCCAGTTGATCTTTAATCTGCACTGTTTTTAATTCCAGCATACGTGAACCTGCAAGCCACGAAAGGACGATATTCTGTGTCAATTGCGTATGCGGTCCCGCAGCGGGTCCGACCGGATTCGCCGCCTTCTTACCGCAGAACGTCACCGACAAATCGAGTACCGGATCGGGACGGTAAAATTTCGAAGCCGGAAGGTCGAATATGGAATTATTCCGGTCGTATTCGTGGTAAATGCGTTTTAGCAGTTTATCAAACGGTATCGGTACGAGTTCGGCCATTCTCAGGGTTCCGGGTTTTTATTTTTTGTTTTGTGTTTCTCGTTTTGTGGTCTCGAATTTCATATTTCCTATTTCATGTTTCACATTTCACGTCTCACGTTTCACGTTTCACTTTTCACGTCACACGTTTCATCCGTTCCCACAATTTTCCGGCGACCTTTGACGCTTCTTTGTATGCCGATTCAATATCCACTCCGCTTACTTTTCCGTCCCTGACTACCCATTTTCCGTTAACCATCACCGATTCAACCATCGATGAGCGCATTCCGAAAAGATAGTGGAACAAGAGATTGTCCCCGGCTAACGGAGTCGGTGGTCCGTAATCGAGTACAATGAGATCCGCCGCTGCATCTTTTTCAAGAGAGCCGATCTTCCTGCCAAATATCTCCGATGCGATTTTGGCACCACCCGTTATAAAGTTTTCGAGAGTCTCCGGATCTGGACGAATGCCGGCGTCTCTCATTTTGAAAAACATCAATTTCGCATCTTCGAACATATCGGCCGGGAAGCCGTCGGTACCGAGACCGGCGCGATCGCGGAAGAGAAGCACCGGAGCATATCCGACATTGTTATTCATATTCGAGCGCACGTTGTGGACCATCCATCCGCCGGCATCGCGGATTCGCACATAATCGTCCTGTCCGAGATGGATGCAATGCGCGAATATTGAACCCTTCCGCAGGATCCCCTGCGAATCCAATCGCGATAGAAGGTCGGTGTTATATTTCTCTTTCGCATCCCGTACATCGCACACGTCTTCCGCCACATGGATATGCACGCCGGTGTTGCAGGCCCCGGCAAGTGCGGCGCATTTTTGCAATGAATCATTACCGAGCGTGAACGATGCATGTGCTCCGACGATACCGCGTATCATCGGATTATCTCTGTTTGCCTTTATAAAGCGTTCATTCTCTTCGAGGCCCTGATCACGTTTTTCCATCCCGCCGCGGTCGGTAACCTCATAACACAGGACACCACGTATACCCACGTCTTCATATGCACGCTTAATGACATCCAGTGATCCCGGAATAAACGATGGTGATGCGTGATGATCGATCAATAACGTCGTTCCCCATCGCACCGCTTCGAGGGCGCCGATCAACGCACTATAATAGATGGATTCCTCATCGAGCGCGCGATCGAGCCGCCACCAGATCTTTTGTAATACCTCGGGAAAGTTTTTCGGCGGCTCATCCGGCGGCGGCATACCGCGTGCAAGACTTGAGTACATATGCGTGTGTGCACAGGGGAGTCCGGGCATTATATATTTTCCGGTAAAGTCGTGTACTTCTTCTCCATCACCGGGCTGAAGGTCCCTGCCCCGTTCGGTGACAACACCGTTCTCAATGCGGAGATCGGTTTGCTGGTTTATCGATGGAGGAGAAAGCGTTAGCAGGGTCGAGTTCTTTAGTAGCATAATATTGTTAATAGTTATTGGTTATCCGCTTCTTAATCAATCAACGCATTCAACGCAAACGTTCCAAGCCAGTGGCTGCCTTCGTAGCTATCGTCTACCAGATTCGGGAGCGAGTATTCAATATGTTCGTTTGCAATTCTTCTCAAATGGCTGTACTCCGGCAATGTATCGGCTATGCCGTACAAGCACCATGCACGGCTGAAATTCAATCCGTCGAGATGGACCAATTTACCGTCGGCACGGTCTGTGACGATACCGGGCTCCAGTTCGAAATCTTTATCTTTCATTAGCGGCAGGAAGTCGGCCAGCCATTGTGCATATTCGTCGCGATCTAAAATTTTACTCATTAAAAACGCTTCTTCCAGACACGGCGAGAGAAAATCATATCCGCTCGGCTCCCAGGTTATCGGACATCCTTTATCGTTCATATAATAATCCTTTGCGCGCTGTTCGATTGCCGATTTTAACTCATTATGTTCCAACGTAACCGCATAATCATAGGCCATGGATAATCCGAAAGCGGTATTGGTGTGTTCACCCACCCTTATGGGATAATACAGATCCGGTAAGAATTCGATATACCTGTTCGCAATCAGATCCGTTAACGGTCGCAAATTTTGCTTGAGCATAGACGCCGACGGGTGGTCCCATGTGTGAAGCGCTTCGGCCAACTTGAGCAGCCATCCCCATCCGTACATGCGCTGAAATGTTCTGTTATTTTCATCTTCGAAGAATGCAACTTCGACTGCAATATTCTCCGCGGTAATGTGCGATTCCAGATGTTGGATTATTTCATTCCTGTATCTCAGGTCGGGGAATTGCTGAAGCAGCACGACCATGCTCCAGTGTCCATGCACGGCGGAATGCCAGTCGAAACAGCCGTAAAATGCGGGACGCAGTTCACGCGGAGGTTTCAGGTCGGCAACGCTCCCCAACACCTGTCCCGTTTTATTGGGATATTCTACCGTAACGCAATGAAGCGGTAATGCTACAAGGTTTTCGGCCTGTTGGAGTGTGAGTTTTATCGGTTCGTGGGTATGAGCCGTTCGATTTTCGTCGGTACTTTGACAGGAGATAAAGATGAGTAAAGGTAGTAGAATTATTACAGTTTTCATAGATGAGTGTGCCCTAAATAGTTTTTAATTCGTGAA
>Ga0209498_1000741_pt1 | contig 20231 bp, 13 predicted proteins | sample WalLakDeSediment_FD_184131 | JGI IMG/M metagenome (GOLD analysis project Ga0209498, IMG submission 184131) | Lake sediment microbial communities from Walker lake, Nevada to study Microbial Dark Matter (Phase II) - Walker Lake 11/02/13 Deep... | ecosystem: Environmental > Aquatic > Freshwater >... | reverse complement strand
GCCCGAACGATGCGCCAAAGCCCGCCCAGGCGTAGGCGACCAGGTCGAGGACCTTGCTGTCCGGATCGAGCGCCAGCGCGTAGGCGCCGATGGCGATGACGATCACGGCAAAGCGGCCGATCCACAGCAGCTCGCCGGCGCCGGCCTTTGGCCGCAACAGGTCGCGGTACAGGTCCTCGGAAACCGCCGAGGACGCCACCAGCAGCTGCGAGTCCGCGGTGCTCATCACCGCGGCGAGGATGCCGGCGAGGCAGATCCCGGCCACGACCGGGTGCAGCAGCACCGCGGCCATCGCCATGAAGATCTTCTCGGAGTCCGCGCCCGCCAGCGGCGGGTCGAGCCAGGCCGCGCCGGTGAGGCCCACCAGGGTCGCCGCGCCGAGCGCGATGATCACCCAGCCCACCGCGATCCGGCGCGAGGCGTCGAGTTCGTCCGCGGAGCGCACCGCCATGAAGCGCGCCAGGATGTGCGGCTGGCCGAAGTAACCCAGCCCCCAGCCGAGCAGCGACACCACCGCGAGCACGGTCAACGGGGCGCCGGCGCTGTCGGTGAACGCACTGAGCAGCGCGGGGTTGCGCGCCTCCATGCCCGCCACGAGGCCCTCGAAGCCGCCGACGGCGATCATGCCGAACAGGGCTACCAGCACCAGCGCGACCAGCATCAGCATGCCCTGCACGGCATCGGTCCAGCTCACCGCGAGGAAGCCGCCGATGAAGGTGTAGGCCAGCACCGCGCCGGCGCCCGCCGTCACCGCCCAGGCGTAAGGCAGGTTGAACACGGTCTCGAACAGCTTGCCGCCGGCGACCAGCCCCGAGGCCGTGTAGAAGGTGAAAAACAGCAGCACCACGGCGGCTCCGAGCAGCCGCAGCAACCCGTAAGGATCGGCGAACCGGCGCTGCAGGTACTCCGGCAGGGTGAGGGCATCGCCGTAGGCCTCGGTGGCGATGCGCAGCCGGCTCGCCGTCAGGCGCCAGTTCAGCCACGTGCCGGCGAGCAGGCCCGCGACCAGCCAGGCGGACTCGAGGCCTGCGAGGTAGGCGTAGCCCGGCAGGCCGAGCAACAGCCAGCCGCTCATGTCCGAGGCCTGCGCGGACAGGGCGGTGGTCCAGCGCCCGAGCCGCCGCCCGCCGAGGATGTAGTCGCGCAAATCTGCGGTGCGGCGCCAGGCAACGATGCCGATGGCCAGCACGACCAGCAGGTAGAGCACGAAAGTGAGCGTGATGGCGGGTCCGGTCTCGACCATGGCAGGTCCGTGGCTTGGCTCGAGCGGGTGATGGTAACGCATGCGGCCGGGCCGATATCCCGCGCCGTCACGGGTGTCCCGGCCGCCGGTAAACGGTATCCTTCTGGCCGATGCCAGCACCCGCCTTGCGAATTCTCGCCGGCCCCGCGGCGCTCAAGGCGCTGCGCGCGGACGGCTTCGACCGCGACGCCTTCACCGTCATGGCCGGGGCGTCCGGGGGCGCGAAGTGGCTGGTCCTCGGCGGACTCGATCAGGCCCTGGCGCGTCACTTCATCGCCGGCCGGCGGAGCAAGCTGTTCCTGCTCGGTTCATCGATCGGCGCCTGGCGCTCGTGCTGCCACGCCCAGGCAGATTCGCTGGCTGCCTTCGAGCGCTTCGAGCACGCCTACCTCGGGCAGCGCTACGGGCCCCGGCCGTCGGCTGCGGAGGTGAGCCGCGTCACGCGGGAAATTCTCGGCACGTTGCTCGGCGCCCACGGCGCTGCCGAGATCCTCGCGCATCCGCTGTTGCGCCTGAACCTCACAGCTGTGCGGGCGAAGCACGTGGCGGCAGTCGAGGCGCCCTGGGCGCAGAAGCTGACGCTCGGCGCCGCGGCGCTGACCAACGTGATCTCGCCCGCGACTTTGCGGCTGTTGTTCACCCGCACCTTGTTTTACGACCCGCGCGACCGGCCGCCGTTCATGAGTCCCGACGTGTTGCCGGCTGAGGCCGTGGCGCTGTCGGTGGACAACCTGGCGCCGGCGGTGATGGCAACCGGCGCGGTGCCGCTGGTGCTGCAGGGCGTGCGGGACATCCCCGGCGCGCCCGCCGGGCTGTATCGCGACGGCGGCATCGTGGACTACCACTTCGATTGCGAGATGTCGGGCGGGTGTGGCCTGGTGCTGTACCCGCACTTCTATCCGCACGTGGTGCCGGGATGGTTCGACAAGCTGTTGCCGTGGCGGCGGGTGGGCCGCGGCGCACTTGATCGCACCGTGATTCTCTGTCCCTCGGCGGAGTTTGTCGCCTCGCTACCCGGCGGCAAGATCCCGGACCGCAAGGACTTCTGGTCCTTTGACGACACGGAGCGACTGCGACGCTGGCGCATCGCCATCGCCGAGTCGCGGCGGCTGGGAGACGAGTTCGCCGAACTGGTCGAGACCGGCGCGCTGGCCGAGCGCGCGGAGTTGCTGCGGGGCCGCTGACGACCGCTTGGACTCATTCCAGCTCAGGGGGCGAAGCCGCCGCTATAATCGAAGGGCCCTGCAACCGGCGGAGAATTCTCATGACCATTGCCAAGACCGTGGATTACGCGCTCGCCCTGACGCGGGTCGACTTCGAGATTCTCCGCCACCATCACACCAATACCGCGCTGGCGGCCGCGCGCACCGCGCACGTCGACCCGCGGTCGCTGGCGAAGGCGGTGGTGCTCAAGGACCACATCGGCCCGCTGCTGGCCGTGGTGCCGGCCAGCGAGCGACTGGACGTCGAGCGGCTGCAAGCCGCGCTGCGCCGGCCTCAGCTGGACTTCCTCCCCGAGGACCAGCTCGACGCCCTGTTCTACGACTGCGACAAGGGCGCAATCCCGCCGCTCGGCCCCGACTACCGCGTGCCTACGGTGGTGGACCTGCGGTTGCGCAATGTCGATGACGTGTACTTCGAGGCCGGCGATCACGAGGACCTGGTGCATGTCGACCAGACCAGCTTCCGCCGCCTGATGCGCGGCGCCGAGTACCTCGACATCGTCGCCCAGTAATCGGGGTCAGAGCCCAGGTACTCTGACCCCATTTAATGTTGCGGCGGTTGCGGGTACTCTTCGAGTCTGACGCCCGCAGCAGACGGGTGCGACCAAGAGGAGAGTGCCGTACCGCAAAATGCTGCGGTCCGGCGTAGCGGCTCGTGAAGCCCACCGATACCCAGCACCCGGACTGGTTTCACCGGGTAGTCGACTGCCAGTGGGCCTGTCCCGCGCACACCGACGTGCCTGAATACATCCGGCTGATCGCGCAGGGTCGTTTCACCGACGCCTACATGGTCAACCGCGCCTCCAACGTCTTCCCCGGCATCCTCGGCCGGGTCTGCGACCGGCCCTGCGAGCCCGCCTGCCGGCGCGGCCGGGTGGAGGACAAGCCGGTCGCCATCTGCCGCCTGAAGCGCGTCGCGGCCGACAACAAGGGCGAGATCGCTGATCGCCTGCCGGAAATTCCCGAGCGCAAGAACGGTCGGCGCGTTGCCTGCATCGGCGCGGGCCCGGCCTCGCTCACCGTGGCGAACGACCTGCTGCCGCTGGGTTACCAGGTGACCATCTTCGAGGCGCTCAAGAGCCCCGGCGGCCTGATGCGCGTCAACATTCCCTCGTTCCGGCTGCCCGGCGAGATCCTCGACGAGGAAATCGGCGTCATCGAAACCATGGGCGCCGAGATCCGTCTCGGTCACCGCATCGAGAGCATGAAAGCGCTGCTCGGCGAAGGCTGGGACGCAGTGTTCGTCGGCAGCGGCGCGCCGCGCGGCAAGGACCTCGAGCTGCCGGGCCGCAAGGAGGCCGCTGCCAACATCCATATCGGCATCGAGTGGCTGGAGTCGGTGGCCTTCCGGCACATCGACAGAATCGGCAGGAAGGTGCTCATCATCGGCGTCGGCAACACGGCGATGGACTGCTGCCGCAGCTCGCTCCGGCTCGGCGCCGACGACGTGAAGGTGATGGCGCGCAAGCCGCGCGGATTCTTCAAGGCCTCCGAGTGGGAGCTGGAGGATGCCGAGGCGGAAAACGTCGAGATCGTCGTGAATCGTTCGCCCAAGGCCTTCGTGGTCGAAGCGGGCAAGCTGACCGGCATGCTGTTCGAGGTGATGGAGTACGAGCTCGACGAGCAAGGGCAGATCACCAGCCAGCGCGTCACCGGCGAGCAGCTTTATCCCTGCGACGACGTCGTGCTGGCCATCGGCCAGGAGAATGCCTTCCCCTGGATCGAGCGTGACCTCGGTATCGAGTTCGATAAGTGGGAGGTTCCGGAAGTCGATGGCAAGACCCACGCATCCACCCGCCCCGGAGTGTTTTTCGGCGGCGATGCGGCATTCGGTCCCAAGAACATCATCTGGGCGGTGGAGCACGGCCACCAGGCCGCGGTGTCCATCCACCTGCACTGCGAGGGCCGCGACCTCGCCAGCCGTCGGCCTCCGCAGATCCGCATGGAGCCGCGCAAGATGGGGCTGCACGAGTGGGCCTACAAGAACGATTTCGATCCGCGCGAGCGCCGCCTGGTGCCGCACGTCGCGCTGAAGAAGCGTTTCGAGAAGCTCGACATCGAGGTCGAGCTCGGCTTCACGGCCGAGCAGGCCGCGCTGGAGGTGAGCCGCTGCCTCAATTGCGACGTGCAGACGGTGTTCACCGACAAGCTCTGCATCGAGTGCGACGCCTGCATCGACATCTGCCCGGTGGATTGCCTGGCGATCCTGCCGCCGGCGGAAGAGGCCGAGCTGCGACGGGGCGTGAAGTCCCCCGCGCTGAATCCCGACCAGCCGTTCTTCGTCTCTGGCCCGCTGCAGCACACGCAGCGGCTGATGGTGAAGGACGAGAACCTTTGCGTGCATTGCGGCCTGTGCGCCGAGCGCTGCCCGACGGCGGCCTGGGACATGCAGAAGAGCCGCGTGCTCATTCCCTACGCCATGGACGAGGAACCGGCATGCCCGAGCGAAAAGCGCCGGAGCGCGTAAACGATTTCACGCTGAAGCTCGCCAACGTCAACGGCACCGGCTCGGCCAGCGCCAATGGCCTGCTGATGAAAAGCTTTTTCCGCATGGGCATCCCGGTGGCGGGCAAGAACTACTTCCCCTCGAATATCCAGGGCCTGCCCACCTGGTACGAGATCCGCGTCAGCCGTGACGGCTACCGCGCGCGCTCCGGCCGGGTGGACCTGATGGTGGCGATGAATGCGCAGACCTATGCCCGGGACCTGGCCGACGTGAGTCCCGGCGGCTACCTGCTGTACGACTCCACCTGGCCGCGCAGCCACGTATTGTCGCGGGACGACGTGACGGTGTTGGGAGTGCCGTTCGCGCAGCTGTGCAACGAGGCCTTCGACGGCGTGCGCACCCGGATCCTCATGAAGAACATGGTCTACGTCGGCACGCTCGCGGCGCTGCTCGACATCGACATGGCGGTACTGGAGCAGCTCGCGCAGGACAACTTCGGCAAGCGGCCCGGTCTGGCGGAGGCCAACATGAAGGCCATCATGATGGGCTGGGATTACGCCCGCGCGAACCTCGTGTGTCCGCTGCCGTTCACCGTCAAGGCGATGAACGAAACCGGCGGCATGGTGATGATGGACGGCAACACCACGGCCGGGCTCGGCTGTGTCTACGCGGGTGCGACCGTCGGCGCGTGGTACCCGATCACGCCCTCGACCTCGCTGATGGACGCCTACCGTTCCTTTTGCACGCGCTTTCGCGCCGATCCGGAGACCCACGAACGGCGCTATTGCGTCATCCAGGCGGAGGACGAGCTCGCCGCGATCGGCATGGTGCTGGGTGCGAGCTGGGCGGGTGCGCGCGCCTTCACGCCGACCAGCGGTCCGGGCATCTCGCTGATGTCGGAGTTTATCGGCTTCGGCTATTTCACCGAGATTCCCGCCGTCATCTTCGATGTGCAGCGTGTCGGGCCGTCCACTGGCTTGCCGACCCGCACCCAGCAGGGCGACATTCTTCTTGCGGCCTACGCCTCGCACGGCGACACCCGCCACCCGGTGCTGTTCCCCGCCGATCCGACCGAGTGCTTCGACATGGCGGTGCAGGCCTTCGACCTGGCCGAGCGACTGCAGACGCCGGTGTTCGTGCTTTCCGACCTCGACATCGGCATGAACGACTGGATGTGCAAGGCGCCGGCCTGGGACGACAGTTACGTGCCGGACCGCGGCAAGGTGCTGGGAGCCGCCGAGCTGGAACGCATCGAGAAGTTCCGCCGCTACGCGGACGTGGACGGTGACGGTATCCCGTGGCGCAGCCTGCCGGGCGTGCATCCCAAGGGAGCGTACTTCACGCGCGGCTCGGGCCACAACGAGGCGGCGGGCTATACCGAGGACGCCGCCGACTACGAGCGCCTCATGGACCGCCTGACGCGCAAGTTCGCCACCGCCGCGACGCTGGTGCCCGCGCCGGTGCTGCAAAAGGCCGACAAAAAGGCCTCGCTGGGACTGGTCTCGGTGGGTAGTTGCGACGATGCCGTGCTCGAGGCGCGCGACCGGCTGCAGTCCGAGGGCATCCGCAGCGACTACCTGCGGATCCGCGCCTTCCCGTTCAATGAGGACGTGCAGGCGTTCCTCGACGCGCACGAGCGGATCTTCGTCATCGAGCAGAACCGCGATGGCCAGCTGCGCACCCTGCTGATCAACGAGTGCGATGTGGACGGGCGTCGTCTCGAATCCATCCTGCACTACGACGGGCTGCCCATGGCCGCGACGCCGCTGGCGGCCCAGGTCCGGGAGCGCCTCGCCAAGGGAGCCGCCGCATGACCTACATCACCAAGCCCAAGGTCGAACATCCCGGCCTGGTCCAGAATGCGCTGGGCCTCAGCCGGCGCGACTACGAGGGGGCGCTGTCGACGCTGTGCGCCGGCTGCGGCCACGACTCCGTCACGGCCGCGATCGTGCAGGCCTGCTGGGAGCTGTCGCTGCCGCCGCATCGCATGGTCAAACTCTCCGGCATCGGCTGCTCGTCCAAGACCCCCGCGTATTTCGTCAGCCAGGCGCACGGCATCAACACCGTGCACGGCCGGATGCCCTCGGTCGCCACCGGCGCCGCGGCGGCCAATCGCAACCTGAATTACCTCGGCGTGTCCGGCGACGGCGACTCGCTGTCCATCGGCCTCGGCCAGTTTTGCCACGTCATGCGCCGCAATGTGCGCATGCTTTACATTATCGAGAACAACGGCGTATACGGCCTGACTAAAGGCCAGTTCTCCGCCTCGGCGGATATCGGCAGCAAGGCCAAGAAGGGCGAAATAAACATGCAGCCGCCGATCGACCCGGTGCTGACGGCGCTGGCGGCGGGCGCGACCTTCGTGGCGCGCAGCTTCTCGGGCGACAAGGCGCAGCTCGTGCCGCTCATCAAGGCCGGCCTGGCGCACGAAGGCTTTGCGCTGATCGACGTGCTGTCGCCCTGCGTGACCTTCAACGACCACGAGGATTCCACCAAGAGCTATGCCTTCACGCGGCAGTTCTACCACCCGGCGGTGCACACGGATTTCGTGGCCCCGGCCGAGGAGATCCAGGCTGGCTACGAGCAGGGCGACGCCATGGAAGTGGAATTGCACGACGGCAGCCACCTTGCCTTGCGCAGGGTCGAGGCCGATTACGATCCCACCAACCGCGACGGCGCCTTCGTGAGGATCCACGAGCGCATGCAGGCGGGCGAATGGCTCACCGGGCTGCTGTACGTCGAGACCGGCCGGCAGGACATGCACGGCCTCAACCAGAGCGTGGCCGCGCCGCTGGCCACCCTCCCGTTCAAGGACCTTTGTCCCGGCGCCGCGACCCTGGAGCGCACCCTCGCGCGCTACCGCTGACGTTGCTGGCTGCTGGTCCCGCGTGCTAGAAGATACCGGCCCCGGGCGAGCCGCCCGACGACTGCAGAGGCCCAATGCCGCCGCCGCCGGATCCCCATGGCATCGCCATCATGCTGCTCGCCGTCGTGGCGCTGTTCCTGTTCAGCCGCGACCGCATCCCCATGGAGACTTCGGCGATCGCCGTGCTCGCCGTGCTGATCGTCGGCTTCGAGCTTTTTCCCTACGTGTCGCCTACAGGCCGGACCATTACGACGGCTGAATTCCTGGCGGGCTTTGGAAACTCCGCGATGATCACGGTTATGGCGTTGCTGGTGTGCACACGCGCCCTGGAGGTCACCGGCGCCCTGCAACCGGTCGCCGATCGGCTGGCCAAGACCTGGCTCAAGCATCCCAAGTTTGCAATGCTCGCTGCTTTGCTGCTCGCGGCCACGCTCAGCATGTTCCTGAACAATACGCCGGTCGTCGCGATGCTGTTGCCGATTCTCATCAGCGTCGGCCTGCGCACCGGCACTCCGGCGTCGTCCATCCTCATGCCGGTCGGTTACGCCACCATCGTCGGCGGGATGAGCACCACCATCGGCACATCGACAAATCTGCTGGTAGTGCAGGTGTCGTCCGAAATGGGCATGGCGCCGATGGGCATGTTCCATTTCACCGGGATCGCCGTCGCAGCCGGGGGACTGGCGCTGCTATACCTTTGGCTGGTCGCACCACGTCTCATCCCCGTACGCACCCCGCCCATGCCGGACACTTCGCCGCGGGTGTTCGAGGCCATCATGCACGTAGGCGATCAAAGCGTGGCTGTAGGGTGTACTATCGCGGAGCTCATCGCACGCACCGAGGGCGCGATGCGCCTCACCGCCATCGAGCGCGGTCCCGGACTGTTCGTCGCCAAGCTCCCGTCTGTCACGATACGCTCCGGCGACCGGCTGCACCTGCGCGATACGCCTGATCGCCTCAAGCGATTCGAGAGCAAGCTTGGCGTAACGCTCTATGATGCGCTCGATCCGTCGCACGCCCTGTCGGCGGACGAAGCGCCCAAAGCCGGCGATCAGCGCATGGCGGAAATCGTGGTTACTCGCGGCTCACCGTTGCATCGTCGCACGCTGAAGACGGTTCCGTTTTTTTCCCATCATGGCCTGCTGCCCGTCGCCGTGCACCGCCCGCGCTCGCCCGGGGCTGAAGTGACTGACATCGGCGAAGTTTTCCTGCGCGCGGGCGATATTGTACTGGTGCAGGGTTCCGGGCAGGCGCTGGATGCCGTCAAGCGCCTGGGGAACGTCTTGGTGGTGGACGGGTCTCTCAATATTCCGCACACCAGCAAGGCACCACTGGCCGGCGCAATCATGGTTGCCGTCGTGGCGACGGCTGCAACTGGCCTGCTGCCGATCAGCGTGGCGGCGCTGTGCGGCGTGCTCGCCATGGTGACCAGCAATTGCCTCAGCTGGCGGGCTGCGCTCGGAGCCCTGGATCGCCGGCTGATCATTGTCATTGTCACCAGCCTCGCGCTCGGTCGGGCACTCACCGTGACCGGCGGCATGGAGTATGTCGCGGGATTGTTCGTGATGGTCGCGGAGCCGTGGCCCACGTTTATCGCCCTTGCCGGGCTGATGCTCGTGATCGCGCTGCTGACCGAACTTGTAACCAATAACGCCGCCGCGGTGCTTGGTACGCCGATCGCCATGTTTGTCGCGCAGCGCCTCGGTGTACCGCCCGAGCCGTTCGTGCTGGCGGTGCTGTTCGGCGCAAACATGAGCTACCTGACGCCGATTGGCTACCAGACTAACCTGATGGTGCTGTCCGCCGGGGGCTACCGCTTTACCGACTTTTTCCGCGTTGGGCTGCCGTTACAGCAGATCATGTGGTGGTCGCTATCGTTTCTGCTCGCCTGGCGCTACGGACTGCTCTAGAGCAGGTCGCGCAACTTGACCTTGTCGGCGCCGCCGAGCTCGTCGATCTGCGCGAGCAGCAGCTCCGCGCAAGCCACCGCGTCCGCGCCGGCGGAATGGCGCTGGTGATCGGGCAGGCCGCGCCGCGCGCGGCAGCTTTCCAGGGTCAGGTCGCCGTGCATTTCGCGCACCTGGTTGCCGCCGCCTTCCACCAGCCGCCGCTCGAGCATCATGGTGTCGACAAAACTGTTGGGCAGCGGCACCCCGCCCATGCGGCGCAACAGCGCGGCGAGGAAGCCGCGCTCGATGACGATCGCATGCGCGACGATCACCCGCCCGGCGAGCTCGGGCAGCAGGTGCTCGACCATCGCCTCCATGCTGTCGGCGTCGTCGAGATCGCTGTCCATAATGCCGTGGAAGACCGCGCTCTGGCCGACGCCGCCCGCGGCGCCGTTGCGCACGCGCACCTCGCGCGCGCTGGCCATGACGATCCGGTCGCCCCGTAGCAACACCCAGCCCGCCGCAATGACGTGGTCGCGGTTCATGTCCAGTCCGGTCGTCTCGAAATCCAGGGCGATGAGCTCCAGTTCGCTCAGCCGGGTGCCGGGCGAAGGCAGCGGCTGCTCCAGCAGCTGCGACTGGAGCGGCAGGCGACACGCGCGCTTCGCCATCGCCAACCGGAATCGCTGCGCCAGGTTCAAGACGGGAAATCCAGTGCCAGCCCTTTCTGGGCCTCGCGAATGACGAGAAAAGCGTCCTTCAGGGCGGCCCGGTCGGCGTGTGTAATCGCGCGCACATCGAGGTGGTTGTGGGGCGCCTCGCCCTTGCGCGCATGGGCGGCATGCAGCCTGACCCGCAGGCCCGCGAGCAGGCGGTGAGCGCCCGCGAGGCGGTCCGCCTCGCGCCGATTCATCTTGCCGGACTCGACGAGTCGCGCGAGACGATCCTGGGTTCCCGGCGCCGTGACGCCGCCCTGCAAGGCGCGCACCCGCACCAGGTCGGTCAGCGGCATGAGCCCCGCGGCCTTGATCTCGAGCGTCTCGCCGTGCTCGCCCTTGCTCTCCAGCACGAAGCGCCGGAAAAACCCCAGCGGCACGTCGTAGCTCGATGCCTGGCGGGCGAGGGCCGAGAGAAACACGGCCTTGCCGCGCCCGCTGCCGCAGTCAACCAGTGCCTGGCCGATGCGCGCGGCCAGCTCGCGATCGCCGCACACCGCGCGCAGGTCAAAGAAGATGCTGACGCGCAGCACCGCCTTGGGGTCCGGCACGTTTGCCCAGTCGGAGAAGTGCTTCAGCCAGCCCGACAGGGGCTGTCGCCAGCTGTCGTTGGTCGCCATGATCTCGCCCGGGCAATGCACGTAGCCGCAGGCGTCGAGGCCGTCGCAGACGAACGTGGCCAGCGCCTTGAAATACTCGTCGCTGTCCGCGGGGGCGTCGTCGGCATACACCAGGCCGTTGTCCTGGTCGGTCTTCAGGCTCTGCTCCTCCCGCGCCTGCGAGCCGAAGGCCAGCCAGGCGAACGGCGCGGGCGCCGGGCCCATTTCTCGCTGCGCCAGCGCGATCAGCCGGCGGGTCACCGTGTCGGTGATCATCGTCAGCACCTTCGGGACTTCCTCCGCCCGGATGCCCGACGCGAGCATCAGTTCGAACAGTTTCGGCACCCGCTGGCACACTTCGGCCAGGTCCGCGACGGATTCCTGCTTCTGGAGCTGCGCCGCCAGGTAGAGCGGGTGATGCGTCTGCAGGCTCATCAAGTCGCGCGTGGTGACCATCCCGACGACCCGGTCGCCGCGCGTCAGCGGCAGGTGATGGATGCCGCGACTGGCCATGGCGAGGATGCCCGCGAGCACCGGACTGGAGGCGTCCAGCGTCAGCGGATTTGAGGTCATGATGGCGGTGACGGGTTCGGCGGGATCCCGTCCTACCGCGAGCACGCGGTTGCGCAGGTCGCGGTCGGTGACGATGCCCCGCAACGCGTCGTTCTCGTTGACGAGCAAGGAAGAAATTCCGTGTGCGGACATTTGCTTGGCCGCCGCGGCGATCGAGGTGTCGGGCGTCACCGTGACCGGCTCGCGCTTGGCGAGGTCGCCCATCGGCGTCATGAACAAGGTCTGGGTCTGGTGGCTGCCGCTGACCGGCTGGAGCGCGGCGATCAGCCGCTCCTCCAGGCTGCGGATATAGAAATTGTCGAACTCGGTGCAGCGGGTGCGCAGTTCGTCGAAGGCCGACGGCGGCATGGACCAGATCAGTCCGTCCTCGATCAGGGTGATACGGAATCGCACCGGCTTCCCGGTCAGGAGCGACTGCAGCCCGAAGCTCTCGCCTTCACCGTAGCGGCCGACCAGGTTGCCATGCTGGTCGTGCGCCTCCACCGCGCCGCGGCGAATGACGCTGAGGCCCTTGTTCTGGTCGCCGATCTCGAGCAGCACGGTGCCCTTGCGGCGGTAGACCGCCTCGATGGATGCCGCCGCCCGGCGCCTGAGATCGCGGTCGAGCAGGTCGAACGGCGGGGTTTCCTCGAGGAACTTTTCGACGTCAGCCAGCGGGTTGCTCATAGTCGCCAATCATAGCTGCAAATCCGGCCGTAAGCGGCACTCGCCCGGTCGCGCGCCGTATAATGCCGGCTCCGTCCGCGCATTGGACCGCTGATGTCAGATTCCGACAAGCCCCGTTTTCGCCGTGTCGTGCGCCGGCATCGCTCGGCCGACCCCAAGCGCCCCTCGTTGCGGCCGGCGGAGCTCTGGGTCACCCTGAAGTCCTACTTCGGCTTCGGGCGGGTCGCGCCCCTCGAGCGGATCGACACCCCCGAGGCGCTGAGCGGATTCATCGACACGCGCTCGAGCTTCATGGCGCAGACCTCGCTGTATGGTTACCTGCGGACGCGCGCCGGGATGCGCTACCCGGAGCTGTTCGACGACGATCCCTTCGTCGAGAGCATCAATATCGCCAAGTGGCACGTCTGGCTCGACTGTCTCTCGGACCTGGCGGTGTATTCAGGCAGCCGGCTGACGCAGCACTCGCCCGGCGAAATGCCGCGCGTCGCCGCCATGATGACGGCACTCATCGAGGGCATTCTCGAGGGCAAAGGAGAGCCGGCGGAGGCCGGCGCCGAGTATCCCGCGCATGTCCAGCGGGTGCGCGAACGGGTGGCGCGAATCGACTGGCTGGCTGTCGGTAACGACGAGGCGGCATTCACCGAGAGTCCGCCCGGGCTGGTGCACTGGGCGCCAGTGATGGACACGCTCAAGGAACTGGACGACGAGATCGTCCGCAACTCGGTGCGCTTCCGCTGGCAGGAGGTGCGGCGCGACCTCGCGCAGCACCTCGACGCCCGGGCCGTGATCGAGGCGTTGCCGGACGTTGGGCCGGACGCCGGCTAGTTGGCCAGCTGCCGCCCGAGGTAATAGATCCCCTGCGCGATCTGGCTCTCGAGCGGGAATGTCAGCATGCCCAACACCGAGTATCCCAGCATCCACGGCATGACGTAGAAGCGGAACATAAAGAAGAACCACGCCACGTAGAGCGGCACCATGGGCGCCACCAGGAATCCCGGGGTGATCGGCTTGAACAGCCGCAGCAGTGGGTCGGTGACCCGGATGAAGAAGCGGCTGAAAAAGAACTTGCTATCTTCCGGCAGGAACAGGCGCATGCCGAAGCGGCCGATCAGCGTCCACATCACCATGCCGAGCACGTAGTCGATCGCGACGGCCCAGAACGGTATCCCCTCGATCATTGAATCACTCCGTTCATCCGCCGAATTCTCGCACACAAAAATGAGCCGGGGCGAGTCTCCTCGCCCCGGCCCTGTTTCATGCCCTGCCCGCACCGCGCGGGCAGGCCGGCTCGATCACTTCATCGAGCCAATGATGGTCTGGCCGCTCGGGATGCGCACCTCGTCGACCATCCGCTGGATCTCTGCATCCGGGGCGGGCGTCAACAAGGTCACCACCACCATCGCGACCAGGCTGGCCACGATGCCGACGATGCCGAAGCGCAGGTCGTTCAGGCCGAGCCAGGGCTGCGCGATGCCGTACCACGCATCGGGGTTGCGCACCGCGAGCAGGTACCACCAGCCCACGATCAGGCCGCCCAGCATGCCGGCTACCGCCCCTTGGCGATTGGCGCGTTTCCACCACACGCCCAGCACCAGCGGGAAGAACAGGCCCGACATCGCGAAGCAGAACGCCCACGCCACCGCGCCCAGGATGCCCGTGAGCTTCAAGCTGGCCACCAGGGCGCCGGCGGCGCCAATGACGAGCAGCAGGACGCGCGCGGTCAGCAGGCGCTTCTTGGTCTCCGCCTTCGGGTCGATGATCTTGTAGTAAAGGTCATGCGACAGGGCGTTGGCCATCGCCAGCAACAGGCCGTCGGCGGTGGACATGGCGGCTGCCATGCCGCCTGCGGCGACCAGGCCGGAGATCACGTACGGCAGGCCGGCGAATTCCGGCGTAGCGAGCACGATGATGTCCGGGTTCAGGAAGAACTCGTTGATCTGGAGTATTCCGTCCCCGTTCTGGTCGATGACCGCGAGCAGTCCGATCGCGCTCCACCGCGTCACCCAGTCCAGCGCCAGCACTTGCTCGATCGGCTGGCCGATGATCGCCGTCGGCAGGGTCGGGTCCAGCAGCTGCAGCTTGCTGAACGTCGCCAGCGCGGGCGCCGAGAAGTACAGCAGGAAGATGAAGAACAGCGACCAGGCCACCGAGTTGCGCGCATCGCGCACGGTCGGCGTCGTGAAGTAGCGCATCAGGATGTGCGGCAGCGAGGCCGTGCCGATCATCATGCAGGCCACCAGGGTGACGAACTGCCAGGCAGCCATCGCCCCTTCGCGTGGCGTGGCGTGCAGCGTCGTCAGTACGCTGAGACCGCGTTGCGGCTCGAGCGCGGCGGTGCCGACGCCCAGGAGCGGCTCCAGCTCCATGATGCGCTCGACGGCCGGACCGTACTGGAACTGCGGGAACCAGCCGAAGCCCTGTACGCCGGACATCCAGAAGATCGGGATGAGATAGGCGACGATGAGCACGATGTACTGCGCCACCTGCGTCCAGGTCACGGCGCGCATGCCGCCGAGCATGGAGCAGACCAGGATGCCCGCCAGGCCGAACCACACGCCCACCTCGAAGGGGATCAACAGCGCGCGCGCTGCGATGGTCCCGGTGGCCGTGATCTGCGCCGTCACGTAGGTGAAGGAGGCCACCACCAGCACGAGGATGGCGCAGAAGCGCGTGAACTTGCCGCCGTACCGGGTGCCGATAAAGTCCGGCACCGTGTAGCAGCCGAACTTGCGCAGGTAAGGCGCCATCAGCGTGGCGACCAGGATGTAGCCGCCCGTCCAGCCCACGATGAAGGCCATGTAGCCGTGGCCGGCAATGAATATGCCGCCGGCCATCGCGACGAAGGACGCGCCCGACATCCAGTCGGCCGCTGTCGCCATGCCGTTGAACACCGGCGGTACGCTGCGCCCGGCGACGTAGTAGGCCTCGACCGCCATGGTGCGCGAGAGAATGCCGATGAAAGCGTAGATGCCGATGGTGAAGGCGATGAACAGGATGCCGATCGTGTCGGCCCCGAGCCCGAAGCGCTCGAGCACTGCCATCAGGGCGAAGAATGCCAGGAAGCCGCCGGTGTAGACGCCGTAGATCTTCGGGAGATTATCGATGAAGGATTTACCTTCAAATTGCATGCCCATGTCTGGTCCCCCTTAGTTTTGGTCTTCGGCAACGCCGAACCGGGTATCGATGGCGTGCTGCTGCCTGTTGAACATGAACAGCTGGACCACGAACACGATCAACGAGCCCTGCGCGGCCATGTAGTAGCCGAGCGGCCAGCCGAAGAAGCTGATGTTATTCAGCGGCACGGCGAACCAGTGGACCACATAGGAAAAGATGAACCAGATGGTCAGGTGAATGATCATCAGTCTGCGCGTCTGGCGCCAGTGTTCGACGCGATTCTCGGCGCTGAGTTGAGCCACTTTTATTCCTCCCAAAATTTTGCGTCAGGCCCGCGAGCGGCCTTAATTGGTCTTGTCACGACTCCTGGGTCGGAGGGAGTCGAGTGTGCTGAAACTAGCAGTGCATCAGTAGCTTGTCCTTGCGACCTTAGTCGCAGACGCTCCCCGGCCGGGTGGCGCGCCGCTTCCGCGCCGCCCCGGTTATGGTTAGCATCGGGCCGTCCGGACCGGCGCCCCGATAACCATATTGCCGGACGGACGGGGAGGGGTACGGATGCTTGAGACCTGGGTTCCCCCGGTCGTCGCGCTGGCTTACGTAGTGGTGTTGTTCCTGGTGGCCTACATGGGCGACCGGCTGCACCGGCGGGGCGTCTATGTGCCCACGCCCATCGTGTACAGCCTTGCCCTGGGCGTTTACTGCACCTCCTGGACGTTTTTCGGCGCCGTCGGCATGTCGGCCGCCAGGGGTTGGGATTTCCTGACTATTTATCTCGGTCCGATCATCGTGTTCCTGATGATGACGCGCCTGCCGGCCCGGATCGTGGAAGTCAGCAAGCGGCAGAGCATCACCTCGGTGGCGGATTTCATCGCCTCCCGCTATGGCAAGGCGCAGGGCATCGCCGCACTGGCCTCGGTCATGGCGCTGGTCACGGTGCTTCCTTATATTGCGCTGCAGCTAAAGGCGGTGTCGGGCAGCTACAGCCTGATCACCGGCGGACCGGGCATGAGCGTGCTGCCGCCTGTTTCTGAGGACACCGGCCTGGTCGCGGCCGCCGTGCTGGCCGTGTTCACCATCCTGTTCGGCACGCGCCAGGTCGACTCCACCGAGAGCCACCGGGGCATGGTGCTGGCCGTCGCCTTCGAGTCGGCGGTCAAGCTGGTGGCCTTCATGGCGGTGGGATTGTGGGTGGTCTACGGGCTGTTCGACGGGCCGCGGGGGCTGGTCATGGCCTCGCGGGCCAACGAGACGGTGATGCAGCTGTACTCCTCCGCGACCATCGGTCACAGCTTCCTCGTGCTGACGGTCATTTCCATGCTGGCGATACTCTGCCTGCCGCGCCAGTTCCACGTGGCGGTGGTCGAGAACACCGGCCCCCGGGACCTGGCCATGGCGCGCTGGGCGTTCCCGGCCTACCTGGCGGTGTTCACCGTGTTCGTGGTGCCGATCGCCGCGGCCGGCATCATCACCCAGGGCCCAGGCTCCGTCGCCGACGGCTACGTGCTGAGCCTGCCACTGGCCGCGAACCAGCCTGGCCTGGCGCTGCTCGCGTTCCTCGGCGGCTTCTCCGCAGCCACCGGCATGGTCATCGTCGCGACGATCGCCTGCAGCACCATGCTGTGCAACGAGATCGTGATGCCGGCGCTGGTCAAGCTGCGCGGCGAGGATGTCTCCCGCCGCCCTGACCTGGCCCGGCTGCTCATCCGCATCCGCCGGGTGCTGATCGTGTTGATCCTGGCGTTGGCGTGGCTGTCGTACCGGGTGATCGGCATGTACGGCGCGCTGGCCTCGATCGGCCTGTTGTCGTTTGCGCTGGCGGCGCAGTTCGGCCCCGCCATGATCGGCGGCTTGTACTGGCAGCGGGCGACGCGCGCCGGCGCCATTGCCGGCATGTGGGCGGGCTTCATCATCTGGGGCTGGACGCTGCTGGTGCCGGCCTTCGCCCAGACCGGCTGGCTGCCGGCCCGACTACTCACCGATGGGCCCTTCGGACTCGCCTGGCTCAGTCCCTACGCCCTGTTCGGTGCGACGGAGCTCGACCCCGTTACCCATGGCGTGCTCTGGAGCCTGGGGATCAACATTGCGCTGTTCGTCGGCGTCTCCCTGTATACCTCGCCGCGGCTCATGGAGCGTCGCCAGGCGGCGGCCTTCGTGAGCGGCGGCAACGACCGCAGGTCATCCGCTGCGCTGCTGCCGGTGACCGACCGCCTGCGCGGCTCCGCCAAGGTTGGTGACCTGCGCATCCTCGCCGAGCGTTTCATTGGCCGCGAAAAGGCCGCCGCCGCCTTCGAGGAACACCTCAGCGAGCGTGGTTTGTCCGCGGCGGAGGGCCAGCGGGCCGATGCCCAGGTGCTCGAGCTCACCGAACGGCTGCTGTCCGGCGCCATGGGGGCCTCCGCGGCGCGGACCGTGCTCATTTCGGCGCTCAAGGGCGCCGAGCTCCAGATCGAGGACGTGGCGAGCATCGTCGGCGAGGCTTCGCAGGTCTCGCGATTCAACCGCGACCTGCTCGAGACCACGCTCGAGAATGTTGCCGAAGGGATCAGCGTGATCGACGCCGACCTCCGGCTGGTCGCGTGGAATCGGCGCTATGCGGAGTTGTTCGATTACCCCGACGAGCTGCTGCGCATCGGCACGCCCGTCGAGACACTGATCCGCTACAACGCGCGGCTCGGCCGTTGCGGCCCCGGCAACGTCGAGGAGCACGTCGGAAAACGCATGGCGCATTTCGACCGCGGCGGTCCGCATGTCTTCCAGCGCACCCGGGACGACGGCTCGGTGACCGAAATGCGGGTCAACCCGTTGCCGGGCGGGGGCTACGTCGCCAGCTTCAGTGATATCACCGAGCACAAGCGCACCGAGCTGGCGCTGCGCGAAAGCGAGTCGAACATCCGCATCTACACGGACAACGTGCCGGTGCTGATCGCCTACGTCGACCGGCACCTGGTCTATCGCTTCGTCAACAAGGCCTACGAGCAGGCCGTCGGCCTGGACCGCGACGCGATCTGCGGCCGGCATGTGAACGAGATTCTCGGCCGCGAATCGTTCATCGAGCGCGAGGCCCACATGGAGGGCGCCCTGGCGGGCATCCGGCAGAGCTTTGAGGTCTCCACCACCGACGGTGACGGGCGGTTGCGCTACGCCGAGGCCACTTACATTCCGCAATTCGACGAGTCCGGCAAGGTGCAGGGCTTCTTCGCGCTGTTCCACGACGTCACGGAGCGGCGGCGTGCCCAGGAAGGCCTCAAGGAAGCCTTCGACACCCTCGAGCAGCGCGTCCAGGACCGCACCCGCGAGCTCTCCGAGGTCAACCGCCGGCTGCGCAGCGAGATCGAGCTGCGCAATCGCATCGAGCGCGCACTGCGCGACGCCAAGGCCGATGCCGAGACGGCCAATATCTCGAAAACCCGCTTCCTCGCGGCCGCCAGCCACGACCTGCTGCAGCCGCTCAACGCGGCGCGGCTGTTCACCTCGGCGCTCGGCCAGGGCGAGCACGAGGCCCGGACCCTGCGCGCCGTGGAGCGCATCGACAGCTCGCTGCGCGCCGCCGAGGAGCTGCTCATGGCGCTGCTCGACATCTCCAAGCTGGACGCGGGCGCCCTCGAGCCGCGGCTGACCGACTTCCGCATCGACGACATCCTGCAGGCCCTCGGTGTGGACTTCGGCATCATCGCGCGCGAGCGCGGCATCGGCCTGCGGGTCATGCCGAGCCGCGTGACGGTGCACAGCGACCGCCAGTTCCTGCGCCGCATCCTGCAGAATTTCCTGTCCAACGCGCTGCGCTACACCAAGCAAGGCCGGGTGCTGATGGGCTGTCGCCGCCGGGGCAATTTCCTGTTGATCCAGGTGCTCGACACCGGTCCGGGCATTTCCGAAGAGCACCTCGAGCGGGATATCTACGAGGAATTCCGTCGCTTCCAGCCCCGCGACGAGACGGGCGCCAAGGGCATGGGCCTGGGTCTTGCGATCGTCCAGCGCATGGCGCGCGCGCTGGATCACCACATCGAGGTGCGGTCCGAGCTCGGTCGCGGCTCGGTGTTCTCCGTGGCGGTGCCGATATCCGGCGCCGAAGCGGTCGTGCTGCCGCAACCCGTCGCGGCCTTGCCGGCGGCACGCCTGGACGACGCCTTCGTGCTGTGCGTGGACAACGAGCACAGCATCCTCGAGGGCATGTCGCGCCTGCTGGAAGGCTGGTCCTGCGAAGTACTCACGGCCACAGATACCGAGACCGCGCTGCAGGCGCTGGAGCGGGCGGGCCGCCCGCCGGACCTGCTGCTGGCCGACTTCCACCTCGACGGCGCCGATACCGGCCTGAAGACCATCACGGCGGTGCGCGCCCGCTGGGGCGAGGTGCCGGCGGTCATCATCACGGCCGATTACGGCGAGCAGGTGCGCGAACACGTGCGCAACACCGGCCTCGCTATCATGCGCAAGCCGGTCAAGCCGGCGGCATTGCGCGCCATCATGAGCCAGCTGTTGCTGGCGCGGCGCCAGTTGGCGGTGGAGGCGGCGCGGGACGAGCGGGCGGCGGCGGGGTAGCGGGGCGGCTTTCCTTCCGGTCGACCGCCGCGGCGGGGCGTGACAGGCCCGCCTCGCTTAGAAATTTCAATGCGCTCGGCGGGCCTGTCACACCCCGCCGCGGCTACCACGCTGAAAGAGTCAGCCCCGCTGCGCCATCGCCGGGGTTGGCGAAGGGGCAGCGGGGGCGGGGCCTCATGGGCTCCCTGAGCGCATTGCAATTTTTAAGCGAAGGGAGCCCATGAGGCCCCGCCCCCGCGGTCGATCGGTAAACCGCCTAGTGACCCGGTCGGACCGAGGACTCGAGGCGGCGCGCCGCGACGGCTGCCTGGGTGCGGCTGCGTACGCCGAGCTTGCGGAAGATCGCCGTGACGTGGG
>Ga0209498_1000739_pt1 | contig 20240 bp, 21 predicted proteins | sample WalLakDeSediment_FD_184131 | JGI IMG/M metagenome (GOLD analysis project Ga0209498, IMG submission 184131) | Lake sediment microbial communities from Walker lake, Nevada to study Microbial Dark Matter (Phase II) - Walker Lake 11/02/13 Deep... | ecosystem: Environmental > Aquatic > Freshwater >... | reverse complement strand
GCAAGGCGATCTTCAAAACCAATCACAAAAATGCGCACCGTGGTAGCACCGACAAAAGAAGCAACATTGACCGAGGTGCCGCGCTGTTCAACCAGACGCAGATAATCGGCCAGGGTCTCCCATTGATAGTCGATCTGGTATTCCTGCCACCAGGTCTTCATCTCTTCGATGACATTGTCGTTCACCGGCCCCATGGACCAGCCCTCTCCGAAGACGGCCGTGGTAATGCCCTGTTGAACCACGCTGGGTACCGTGCCGTCATAAAGAATAGGACCGCAGGCCCAGGAGAGTACATCAATAAATCCCGGGCAAACAATCATTCCCGCAGCATCGATGGTTTGTTTGGCCGGTGCGTTCAATTGGGGAGCAATGGCGCTGATGAAACCATCGGAAATGGCGATGTCGGCCTGGTAGCGTTGCTCACCACTGCCATCGATTACCGTGCCGTTTTTTATGAGAATATCATACCGCTCAGCGCTGCAGGAAAAAATCAAAAGAATGACCAATAAAAAACCAATTCTTATTTGCATAGAGTACCTCATTTTCAGTTACGGATGTCGTTAGCGACATAGAATTCATTCATTCATATTCATTAATCCATTACTTCTCACTGGATTTCAATGTGCCTTTTGCCTGGTATAAAAAAACCCGAAAAAGGTCTTCAACATCGCTTAAAACATTGATCAGGCGATGGTCACTATTCAAGAGAGTCAAATGGCTTTGATATTTTTTGGCATAATCGATTACATGCTGCACCGGGATGATCTCATCATGCCAGCCGTGCACAATCCAGACCAGCGGGGCATGCGGTTCGGGATCACTGCCGGGATAGGCCGGCAAATTTACCGCCGGGGCCATTAAAAACAATCCATCGACTTCTAAAAATGAAGAGGCTCTGGCGGCAACATAGGCGCCCATGCTCGATCCGACCAGTATGAGATTGGATTTATCCCTGATCGTGTTGACCAATTTCTGCACCCTTTGTTCAGGGTCATCCATACCCCGGTAATCGATGCTCATAACGGCACAGCTCTGTTCACGGGCAACCCCGGCAAGATGGTTGATTTTTGTCCCCCAGGGCCCGCTTTCTTTGCCGTGTGAAAAACAAACCAGTGGTTGGTCCATGTTACTCGCCTGCCTTTTGTGATCGATCTGAAGTATATCCGGAATGCGCCGGATTAAAAAATTCCATGATGGCCTGCATCAAGCGGTGCCGATCCTTTTCCCGGATGATCGTTTCGAAGGGGAAGCCCATCACCAAAACGTTATACGCACCCTTATAACCGACCACGGCGCTGGTATTATTTTCCGTATAGCGCATCAGGGTGCGGGCCAGGGGACCATTGGGTTCAATGGCATCCGGCGCTTCCACGGCATACACATCAGGATTAAGATCGGTATGAAAAGGCAGGGGCTCGCGATCTTCCAGAAAATCCGCATTGACCGAAAAGACCGCGCCTTCCTTCACCGCATAATTGGTGCGATGTTTGAATTTGAGGACCTCTTCAGCGAAACGAATACCCGATGAGTCGTTTTTATCCCGGTAGAGATCAGTACCCACATAGGCACCGCTGACAAATAGATTTTTGCCGGGTTGGCAGTAGTCTTGCAGGCGTTCCTGCAAAAGCGGTGAGAAGGCCGTGAATTGCTGCTCAGCTCCGGGCTTGGGCCAATCAGTGGTTTTTTCTTCACCGAGGATGAGATCGATGTATTCGTAGTCATCGAGCTGAATCAAACCCTCTTCCACGGCTTCATCGCTTACGGAAACAAAAGCATATCCGGCCTGGCGTAAGGAAAGGCCATGGACAAAGGGATAATCAAACGTGTTACCGGCGATGCGTTTGGTTTCGAAATTGCCGTGACTGGCGCCATGTCCGGGAGCGTCGTCATCCAGCCAGGGTGAATCGGCCTGAAAATCATACTGGCTGCCGATATATTTAAAATCGTAGCGATCGGGCACCCCCTGATCCCAGAAATCGGCGAAGCCCAGATAGGGACCAGCCTCAAGGGTGGCCGGGCCACAGATGCGGTCGAAACCGTTGATCACCAAAACCAGTCCTTTCTGTGGGCTTGTTCTACAGACCGAGAGGATTTCCGAGGGAAAACTTTCGCCACCCTCATTTAAAGCGCTAACTTTGAAACTGTGCAGAATGTTTTCCTCGAGTCCCTTTATTATGGCCGTGGGTGTATCAACCAACAGGATCGGTTCAAAATCGCGATGCTCCCGGCGTTGATAAACGCGGTACTTTTGGGGAACGGCACTGGGTTCAAGCGGGTCATGGACGGGCCGCCAACTGAGCACAACATCGTGGTTCTCGTTGAAGGTGGCCACAAAATGCGAAACCGGCAGGGGCTGCACCACATAGTCGTATTCATACTGTGTTGCTAAAAATTTAAGCATGGCTTTATAAATCGAACGGCTGGTATCAAAGCGAAAACGGGGATCGAGGGCAAATTTCATGTCCAGGAAATTATGATGGGACAACAATTCCAGTAACGCAGCCGGTACATTGGGTCGATAGGCTTCGCTGTAAGGGCGATCCCATAAGTAACGCCGTGTCCAGATCGGATCATATTTCCGGCGGATGTCTTCGACCAGTTGTGTTTGCAGGATATCAGCGAAATCACGATTGGCCAAACGGGATATGCCGTCCGGGAAAACCGTCATGGTATCGGCGTCCTTTGAACTGTAAATCATCAGGGTGCCAATGACGGTATCGTTCCGCGTATAACCGGCATCGGTATGAAAGGCCAGGGATAGATCGATGGGCAAACCCAATCCAGGAACATTGCGGTTTCTATTAGGTCCAAAAGGCGCGCCCTTTAAATAATTAACCCACTCTCCACGGGACTGGTAATCATCATTATAATCAATGTTATCGGCATTCAGGTTATAGACCAGGGTATCGGGCATACCGGCGTATTGCAGATAATAGCGGGCCGCCTCACTGAATCGGGGTCTGCCGCTGATCAGACCATCCCGGGCAATATTGCCCATGCCTCCACCGAAACGCACTGCATCGGCAACTACGTATTGACCATTCTCATGGCTCTCATTGCTTAACACCACACTGCCATGTTCTTTTGATTGCCCGGCCGCGAATTTGAATTTACCGATAAATATCCAGGTACCGCCCCCGATTTGCTGGTTGACCAGAAAATCGCTCGTGCCCCCCAGGTGATGGATGTGGTAATGCGCATCTGTTATATTACTATCGCTTTGAACATAGGAAATATATACCCCGTATTCACCGTCTTCCGGAAAGTCGGGAACCCAGTTAATTCGGGCGGAGGGTTCTCTGGACACCATAACACGCCGGTAAGTGCCCAGTAAAAAGGGGTTTTGACCACTGACATAAGGAGGACAATCGACAGCAAATCCCGGACCCGGTCCGTTATGCCAATCCGAATCGTTGTTCGTAGACTTTTCCTGATAGGATTGTTCCAAGAAGGCATGAGAATCGTAATCGATGATGATTTCATGGGTTTGGATATCCCGTTCCCTGGGGATAAACACATGCGCCCCGCTGTTTTCCAGCATGGGTAGCAGATAAGGTTCAATGAAAGCGAACGGCAATAAATCCTCAACGGTTTGAAAGACACGGGCGCGTTGCCATTCCCAGCGGTTCAGCTTGTTTTCATAATACCAACCATGGCTGGGCCACAGGGCGATATAGCGGTTGTATAATCCCTTGCTCACCTCCCAGGGCTGATTTAACTTTCGAATCAGGGGTACGGGACGGATATCGTCCGTTGGTAAGCGGGATCGATCCCAGTGCTCCTTTGACGTTCGATAATAATTGGGCACTAATTCCTGAATAGACGTATTAAGGGCAAAAACAGTAAGGGTGTACTTCTTGAATTTCTTTTGGAAGCGTTTGTTGAGTGCATTGTAAATAGCTTCGACTTGTTGTTCACGTAAGGGAATATAGCCGAAAAAGGGATTGAAATAGATGCTGATGTGTGCATTTTCAGCATTGATTAGGATGGTATCAATTCTGGTCTGTACCGGAATGGACACAGGGTATTCCGTTTCTTTGCATATTTCCAGGAAATCATGGGTTAATTCATAGGCCTGCCGGGTTGGTTTGTCCATTTTCGAATAGTCATAAGGGTGTTCTTTGACCATAAAAATTGCACAGCTATGACAGCACAAAGCAATGCAGATAAGGATTAAATAGTTCTTCACATTCATCTGACTCATTTCCTGTTCATATTGAAGTAATTCCATTTTGTGATATTAACTCCGGCGCCTTGTTTAACTTAAAAATATTTTCATTAATAAAAAATGGTTAAGGGGAGAATATTTCAAGGAGAAAAGATGTTAATAGGGGATTCTCAGATAATTTGATGGCACTAATTCGAAGATTTAAGGAACTGAAACGAAACTGACTGTCATTCGTAGGTTCAGTTTATAGTTTTAAAATTGAAACGGAAAGTGACGCAGCGCATTGTCTGAATTAATAACAAAAGCTATACTTGCGACAGATATTTAACTTTTTGGAAACATTGACGATACCTAACTTCTTGAGGAGGAAAATAATCATGAAGATTAAACTTAAAATCAAAATCAAATCGAAACATTTTTACTATCAACCCAAAACGGTTGAAATTTACAGAGCGGTCCCTGAGGTTAACCACATTGAAAATCCTCATCCTAAAGCCGCTCGCGCCATATTAATCCCCGAATACTGCTATTAATAACGACTTCCAGTTCCTTTAAATTCACCTACCCGTATTTTCAACATGTTTATGATTGTTTAGAAGGCAACTTCAGGATTTTTCAATAACCACTCGCAAAAGATATAACAAAATAAAGCTTGCCTAATCGAATGAATATTAAGAATTCTCTAAAAAATATATACTGAAACATGGCATCCTTTACCTAATTATTATATATTTCAGAAAAAAAAGAGATAGTACGATGAGTAAGAAAGAAAAAATCCAGATTGAGTTGGAAGTTCCAACAAAAACCATTCATGTAGAACATGCTTTTTGCCCAAAGGGTCACCCTCTCAGTGATGAGTCCATTAAAATTAACGGAAAACCTTCTTTCAAAGTAAAAGTCAAATTCAAGGGAAAAGAAGGTTTTATGTATCTGGACCCTATCTATGGCAGTTATAATAATATTGAAGAGGGAATTTCCGTGCCTAAGGGGGCGGTAATCGATTTTTATTGTCCCCATTGCGGAGTCAGTTTAAAGGAGCCAGACAGTGTCTGTCAACTGTGCGCTTCACCCATGTTCGTATTTCAGCTCCCCAAGGGCGGTGTGGTTGAAGGTTGCCTTAAAAAGGGTTGTATGTTCCATAAGATGAAAATTATTGACTCCGAACAACAAATCGCGCGCCTTTTTGAAGATCACCGGCTCGATTCGTTCCTGTAGTTTAATATCCAATGCAGGTCCATTGGATAATCGGTTCGATTATAAATGGGTGCGGGCTTTTCGGTCATATCCATACCGGACAGGTACCGCCCCCTCAATCCAAAACCCAGCTATAACCAATCGGGAGGTAGTATGAAACATTTAATTTCTATTTTATTCTTAGTGGGTCTATTTCTAAGCGCCGGATTGACGCAGGATGCTCAATTGGCTGTTGATCAAATTTCGGTTTGCACAGCTATTGAGGATCGTGTTCCTGTTGGTGCAGACACCGTGTTCTCCAGTGGTGTCGGGCAATTGTATTGTTTCACCAGAATAAGCGGTGCTGACGTAGAAACCAATATCGCCCATGTCTGGTATTTCAATGGAGAAGAAAAGGCCAACATAAGTCTTTCTGTGAAGGGACAGAGCTGGCGTACCTGGAGTTCCAAGAAAATAGCAGAAGAGTGGGTAGGTCCATGGCGGGTGGAAGTCGTAGACGGAAATGGTGAAGTCCTGGCCAGCAAAGCTTTTGAGATAAAAGCCCAAAGCGAGTAACGATTAAATAACTGTTCTGAAACACTGGATTTACACTCAGGGATGAGGTTTTTATTAATTCGAACGAGGGGTAACTGCTCACATCACGGTTTGTTTACGTATGACCCAGATGAGCCGGGACCTGCCATAAATGCAAACCCACGTGTTAAAACTGCTGCCGCATTCTTTATCACACGTGTTGGATTATCAGAAAAGTACTCAAAGAAAACAAAATCATCAAAATTAAGCAAATGTTATTGGCCATAATTGTTTGCAATTGAAAAAGTAAAGGTTGTGATGGAAGACGGAAAAGCTGCTAAAGATGAGGTTTACGTGATTGCCCTGCAGGGGAAGTTGACCGGAGATCGGGAGATTGAAGAATTAAAATATCATATACGTTATTTACAAGACCGCAATATTAAGAACGTTGTTCTTAATCTGATGCATCTCGATTGGATGGCCAGCGTGGGCATCGGTGTTCTGATCAGTTTTTTAACCACCATGCGCAATGCCGGTGGAGACGTGCGTCTCAGCGATCTTAATGATAAAATACAAAATATTATGGCCATGACCCACCTCGACCAGGTATTTCAAATCTACGATACTGCTGATTTAGCAGTACAAAGTTTTCTTATGGAAAAACAGCAATTGCAGTGATGGTTTTGATCAATCACTTCATTTTATGATTACCCTTGTAAATCCTTCCACTTGATTTTTTATTTAATTTGCTGCAATAATGCTTGATTCGATCGTCCATATCCTGGGTATGGCCGATCTTAATTATGCCTGATTTATCAGATTCTAAGACATAGGTAGTACAGGTCATCTTATCCATAAATAAAAAAGCCCATTCATCATAGGCTTAATATTTTTGGATTAGGTAAATTTTTTGTCCAAAATGCAAAAGTACCTTCAATATGAATAATCCAAGGTATTTTCCAGATTACTTAAAGCACCTGATTTATAATGGCGTTATTTTATTGATTTTAATTATACTGGTGATTAAAACTAGTATAATCAATAAATTGAGTCTTAAAAAAGTTTAGTGTAAATTAGATATCAAGCATCAACGCTCGGTATTAATTATTTTGAAAAATGATTTTATGAAATTCTTAACAGGATTAAATTAAAATGCGGATCTCTACTATCATACTTATCTCAGCGTTAGTTTTGATTATTATAAGTACATTCGTGGGTAATTATCTTGAATCTTCCGGAATCATAACCAGGGAAAAACTTGGTTCCAGAGGCGTTACCATTGTAATGCTGGTTTACTTTGGCCTCTTCTGCATAGTTGCTTTTTCTTTGGTACCTGTACTTCTACGTTTATTCATTGCGGGACAAATCAAAGCTGGTAATGGAGAGCAATTGATTATACAATGGTTACAAGCTCATGAGTTAACAGTCGTGTATGTCGTTTGGGTTTTCTTTGTCAGTGGATTATTCACTGCATTTGTACTACTTCGCGACGGGATATCCGATATTCTGAGGTGATGTGTGGAATGTCAAAAATGTCATCGAACTTTTCTGGCGGATGAACGAATCGCCTCAATCTCCGGGAGCATCATGGGTGATGAGGTAACGGATGTCTATTTTCTATGTCCTATCTGCAACCAGTACACCTTAGCCACATGGTGGGATGACTTTACAGGTGTAGAAACCATGAATATTTCCGGACCGCTAACGCGGGTGGAAGGCGACCGACGAATCGGGATCATCCGGGAATGTTTAAATCCGTGGAATAAAAAATGCCGTTGTGATGCCCATCGGGATTATTTTAATAATGCACTTGATTAACCTTATGTCCTTTTCAGCCAGGAGGCCAGGATGATTCACCTGTTGCGTCCATGGTTTATATTGTTTTTTTGGTTTTTTCTTATTGTTGTCGTTTTCCAAGTATTGACCGATAAGGTTAGCACGCTATCAATTTGGGGAAGTCCATTCTGGGGAAAGTACGATGTTATTATTATCATTGCTGTTCTTCTGAGTGCTTTTGTGCTTTTTATGATACGTTTGCGTGCAAATGAACGAAAGCGTATTGAAGATATTCAAAACTATGCAACTGCTCATGGTTGGGAGTTTTCCAGCGAAGACTCCTTGGGATTGAAAGAACGAGCTGAGATTATCTATTATGACCGAAAACTGAGTTCGTTATCCTATATCCGAACTATAAAGAAAGACGACCGTGTAATCTTTTTATTCGATTGCTTGCACAAACATAGAAACGCCAGCTCAAATGTACGGGAACATCGGGCTACCGTTTGTCTCATTGAGTCCGATAGATTCCGTAATTTGAGCGAACCGTTGGTGATCAGCGAATATCTGGTTATCAATGAGACGCTTGATGGGGTGCAAGTAACATTGGAAGACTCCCCGTTCTCAAATCAGTTTGTTGTCCACTCCAGAGATGCAAATTCTGCAAAACGCGCCTTGAATACTAAAATTCAGGCAATCCTGCTGGAATACAAGGAAAAATCTGTTTATGGTTCCATTACAGTTGCCATTGGTCCTAGCGGAGCTGTACTAATGATTCAGGCAACCATAGATCAAAATTGCTGGGAGGACCTGATCATGCTGGCTCGAAATATTGAATCTGCAGTGAGCTAAGCTGATAAATGGATATTCCGTTTAGAATGTCAATGTCCTTAAATATGTACTACAGTCATTTGACCGAATAGGTATATTTTAATGCAGTTTATTTATAAACAATTAAGCGAATTCCGCCACACTAAACATGAAAAAATCGGCCAATTTTTAAGAATTTATGCCAGATTTGTCTCACCAAAACAAAAAAACCTTGACAAGTTTATACTTATCAAGGGTTTATGTGGGCGATATAAGATTCGAACTTATGACCCTCCCGATAGTAAATCGGGATGCTCTAAACCATGATTCAATTGAATCCAGTGCAAGAGATATGCTTTGTTCTTAAAGGATTTGAGTTTTTGATAATTAAAAAATCGGAATAAGCATTCAAACAACATAGAGTATTTATTTACCCTCTATTTTATCAATGAATTTAATAAATCCTGGCTTTGCCATTGTTGGTTGACTTGTTGAGAATTCACCTTCCACATATCCTTCATCTGTATTTAGTTTACCCATAACTTTTTAGCCATCAATCATTTTTTTAATATATTCTATTGTTGTTGAATATCGTTTACTTGACCAGTTGCCACTATCTGTCGTTTTAATTTGAGTTCGGTCATCTGATCGGAATGTAGTAATTTCACCATCTATGTTTATTAATAAGTCCTCAACTAATCTTGCTCCTTTGACCATAGCTATAAAATATACGTGATCCTTTTCCATCTTCGAATTTTTGAACAATCCTAATCTAAAGGTAGTTGATCCCGTCACATCACTTAAACCTGTCTTTAACCATCCAGGATTTACATATAGTTCATCGGTCCCATCAAATTTTGATGTACTTGTGTAAAATGAACCTGGTATTGAAGTAGCACAACTTAAAAGAAAACCTAAGAATGAAAAAAAGATAATTGCCTTCTTCATAATTCTCACTCCCTTTTAATTTAAATTAGCATTATTAAGAAATGTACTACCTCCAAGCTTTTTGGAATTTTGGCTGGATTTAGTGCTATGAATTTTATTTTACTTGATAGTTTTTAATTTTCTGAATATCGTTTTTTTGCTTATTGTATTTTTTATTTTCTTCCTGTTAATAATACTTTATGCTCGTCTAAATGCTATACCTCTTGCTGCATATATTGTATGATGAATATAGCCTGTATTTGTTATAAATTCATTTTTTTGAGAATTCGTATCAATAAAAAACCCTTGACAAGTATATACTTATCAAGGGCTTTCGTGGGCGGTATAAGATTCGAACTTATGACCCCCTGCTTGTAAGGCAGATGCTCTAAACCAGCTGAGCTAACCGCCCGTGGAATTCGATTTTTCGTCACGGATGAAGATGGCAATAGGGATAAGAATAATATAGGCGATAAACAAAATGATCGGCGCTAATGTCCTTGATAAAAACCCATTTACCGGCGGTTGGGCCATCAGAATATAAGCGATGAGAATGCTGACTAACCCCATCAAAAAGAAATAAATATTCTTTTTACCAATAATCAATCCTTCAACGATTTGCTTTTTCGCACTAGCCTTAACTTTTGCCATCACACACTCATTAATAAATTCAGAGAAATAAATATTATTAATTTAACGGCGCCTAATATAATTCAATAATTGAATAATGGCAAATGAATCACCCGAATGCAATCAACAAAAACGTATGGTCTGTTGTTGCAAAATCTCTGACAAACCACTATCTTATCCCATGATTATTGCGCAGTAATTTCTCCCTGGTGCCGAAGTAACCCGTCACTGACCACACAAGGAAGAGATTTTTGTGTTGAAACCAGTCTGCAGCTTTATCCTTGTTATTCTGCTCTTACTCATCAATCCTGATCGCACCCTTGCCCAGGTCGACAGTCTCTTATCCATTTGGGCTGAATTTGCCGAGGACGAGTCGGAATTCCTGGAAATTATTCAGGATTTAATCGAACAACCCGTCAATATCAATACGGCCAATCGCAATGAATTATTACGAATCCCCTTTTTAAATGAAGCCCTGGCAGACAGTATTATCAGCCTGCGCAACCGAAAGGGATTGTATACCAGTAAAAGGCAACTCAGCCCTGTTTTGGGCAGCGATCTGTATCAATTGACCAGAGATTTCTTCACGATTCGCTCAAGGCGGGAATCAAAGGGTTACTTCACGCACCGGAACTATTATCGTATCGACAAGACCGATGAAATGAAGCGCGGCATATATCAAGGGAACAATTTATATGACTACAATAAATTGCTCTATCAGCTCCCATATTCGATGCGAATGGGTATTGTTACGCAGAAGGATATGGGTGAGCAAAGTCTCGTGGATTATTACGGCGGCTTTTGGGAGTATAATCAACCCCGCTGGAAAATTATATTGGGCAGTTTTTACTGTCATTTTGGACAGGGAATAACCTTTTCTAATGCCTTTGGTCAGCAAAAAAGTTCCATGGCCGTACAACCGTTCCGCAATATGAAAAATGGTGCTTTTGCTAATCTCAGCAGCGCCGAAAATACCGCCTTGTTTGGCTTGGCTGCGGAGATTCAACCAATCCGTAATACACAATTTTATGTATTTTACAGTCAGGCTTACCGCGACGCACAATGGAATCGTGATAATAAAATTATCGGATTGGATTATAGTGGTTATCACCGCACTGTTTCGGAGATAAACCGAAAGCATAATATTCGTGAAAATACCATGGGATTGGCCATTGAACGCAATTTTGGTCAGGCCCTGCAAGTGGGTGGATTGCTATCCCGCATCAGCTTTGAACCAGGTTTAACCTATTCCCTGGAAACCGTTAGTGAGGCTATGCTGCGCCGCCAACTGCATAAGTTTTCAGGAAATACATTAACTCAATATAGCCTCTATTATCAATTTAACTGGAAAGCAATGGATTGGAGTGCTGAATACTCCGACTCGCGGGAAGGTGGTGCTGCTTTTATCCAATCTCTTTATTTTAAGGGAGATGCCATTGCCCTGGGAATGAAATATTGGTATATCAGCAAAGACTTTTTATCCGCATATGGTCGAACTTTCAGCAACAGTAATCCTTTTCCACAGGCGGAAGAAGGTTTTTATCTGGGCATGCGCCTCAAACCGCAAAGATCATTCACGGTGAATCTATACCGATATTTCCGTAAAGACCTCTGGCGGACCTACTTTAATAAAATGCCTCTGACCCGTTCAGAAACGCTTCTTGAAGTGGAGTATTCCCGAACCGGAATGACCCTATCCGCCAGATTACGAAAAAAAGAGAATGAGGTTTTGCCGACCGTTTCGACCGGAAACAGTACGGACAGGATTACCTCTAATCAGTATTTAACGCGTTTGCAGGTTGATTATCGGCTGTCTCCATCTTTCCGGTTCCGTACGCGCTGGGATTGGACCCATCTGGAGGTACCCAAAGAACAGGGTACTTATCTGTATGAGGATATATCCTATACACTGAATAAGAACATTTGGCTGAACAGCCGGATCGTTCTCTTTCGCACCGATTCTTATAATTCCCGATTGTATGAGTATGAGAGCGACTTACCGGGAAGTTTTGCTAATTATGCTGTTTTCGGGGAAGGATATATCTGGTATGTTTTGTCGCGCTGGTCATTTTGGCAAAGGTACTCGATCTGGTTTAAATATCGTTATCAGTTATCACAAAAATCTGCGCAGTCTTTCGATTGGGCCAGCCGTTATAAATTGGATCGTCTTATTCGCGTCCAGTTGAGTATCCAGCTTTAATGCATATCCGCGGCTTCAAGAGGATAAACGGATCCAGCGTAATAATTCGGACCAACTGATCTTTTTACCCTGCATCAAGGTCGCCATCCTGAAAATACGACCGGCGGCAAATATGACCAGAATAATGGATCCGATCATGATTACGGTGGTAATGTAGATATCCATTATAATCGAGGCACTGCTTAGGGGAATCCGCATAATCATAAAAGAAGGCGTAAGAAACGGAATATAACTCAGCATTCTGATCAGTTGTGAATTAGGATCCGCCAGAACAATCAGGGATAGCAAGACCGGGAATATGGCCACCGTACGCAAAAACTGATTGATTTGCTGGGCGTCGTATTCATTGGCAGAGAGTGCCCCGACGGTGATGAAAATACTGCCATAAAACAGAAATCCCAGCAAAAAATAAAGCATAAAATAGAGTGCATTGGTCAGGTTAAGATAGGCGATTTTTTGGATGGGAATGATGTTGAGGGAGATGAACAATGCCGTTAATGCAAACCAGATGAGAATTTGCAGAAGTCCGAGAAATCCAAATCCTAAAATTTTCCCCCCCATAATCTGCTGGCTGTTGGCGTAGGAAAGCAACACTTCGATGACGCGGTTAGATTTTTCCATCAGCACACTGCTGAAAATATAACCTCCGGCGGTAAAGATGGCCATGAAAAGCAAAAAGACTCCGATTACCGGGCCATAAAATTGAATGAAGAAATTCCATTCCTTTTGTCCCTCACGGAATAACTGGAACTTCGTTACCTCGATGGGTTGAAGCCATCGTCCGATTCTGGATCGTTCGATTCTGTCATTCAGGATTTGTTTTTCGGTGTAAATTCTTTGCAGAATTTTTTCAAACCGGTCCGTTTCGCGGAAGTCCCCGGGATTTTTGGAGTGGTATTGTATCCGTCCATCCTTTAAAAAATTGGGGGGAAAGACCAGGTAAGCATCTAAAACATTATTAATCAACAGGGAGTCAGCCATTCTCTTGGCCTCATGTTTATAAAGCGAGTCGAGGGCGGCTTTAAAACGGCGCTGTTCAATTTCGACCAGTTCTTTTTCTTCCCGCACGTATTGCAGGCGATCATAAGAAGTGCGCAGCAAGTTTTCCCGATTAGGCAGGTTGGGATTTCTGAAATATTGGGCGCGCTGATCCCTGATCTGTTCAAAAAGAATCGTAATGGAATCGGTTCGGCTCTGAATATCCCGAAAGTCATCAAGTAGTTGATTATAACGCTGCGAATTTTTCAGCGATATGTTTAAAATCATGTATTCCGGCGAACGGTTTTCCAGGCGGTAAGAACGGTTCAGTTCACTCTGCAGTTCTCTTTCCAGCCCCTGCCCGGACAAATCAATAACCCCGATTAATTTGGTTGAAACCTCTCCCTGGTACTGAAAAAAATAAATGGGCAGGGTGATGATAGCCGTAAATAATAAGGGCGATATGAAGGTATTAAAAAGAAATGACCGGGTGCGTATACGGGTACTGAATTCCCAACGGGCAATACGCCATAGATTTTTCATGCTTGCATCCTGATGTTTAAACGGACTTTGCCTGCTCTTGAATTAATTTGATAAAAATATCATGCAGAGATGGTTCAACGACCTCAAATTTTTTGATTTTCACCTTTCCTTTCAGCCTGGCCAATAAATCATTCAAACTGAATTGCCGGCTGGTAAGGGTGAATTTATAGGCATTATTGTTTTCTTCCAGAATATTTATTTCCTTGAAGTCGTGTAAAAAACCCATCGGTTGATCCGCTTCGATGAAAAAGGCGTTTTCTCGAAAACGTTTCTTGATCGTGGAAATGGTCCCGTCAAGAATAACTTTGGACTGGTTGATCAGGCAGATATGATTACATAATTTTTCGGCCAGTTCCATCTGATGGGTTGATATGATCAATATCTTTTTGTTCTTTTTGTAATCCTCGAGGATATCCCGCAAAACAATCTGGTTTATCGGGTCAAGGCCGGCAAAAGGTTCATCAAGCACCAAAACATCGGGATTATGCAAGAAAGCCGCGATAAATTGAATTTTCTGCTGCATGCCCTTGGATAGCTGGCTGACCCGGCTATGTGTAAACTCGATCATGCCCAGTTTATCCAGATAGCGAATGGCTTCCACCTGGGCTTTGTGGCGGGATAGATTGTTGAGGCTCCCTAAATAAATTAGCATGTCCAGAACCCGTGCGCGGGGATACAGACCTCGCTCCTCGGGCAGATAGCCGAAATGCAACCCTTTTGTTTTGCGGCGCAATTGGCCGTTAAATAAAATATTCCCTTCATCGGGCCGAAGGATATTCATAATCATGCGCATCATGGTGGTTTTTCCGGCGCCATTGGGTCCCAAAAGGCCAAAGGTTTCGCCCCCCTGAACAGAAAATGAGAGCTTGTCGAGCACAACAGTGTCCTGAAAACTTTTGCTTACTTCCTGAACTTCGAGAAGGTTATTATTCATAGCTTGCTACTCTTCTTCAAGGCTGATCAGATGATGAAATTGTGCATGAATGACGTTGACAAACCGTGCCGTCTGGCTTACCGGAACTGCGATACGCATTCCGATTCGTTCCTCGTAGTGACTTTCCTGAATGACCGCATGGTTATCATGGAGCAATTTACGAATCATGTTTTCTAAATCATAATTAAATGAAAGAGAAAATAATTTGCAACGCACGCGTTTGCTGATATTAACCCGTTGCAGGGCTTCCCGGGCCGATTGTGAATAGGCCCGAATGAGTCCGCCTGTTCCCAGTTTAGTTCCACCAAAGTAGCGTGTAACGACGCACAATACCTGAAATAATCCAAAACCATCGATTACCTGTAAAATGGGTTTACCGGCCGTCCCGGAAGGTTCACCGTCATCGGAATAGCGAAAAATCAATTCATCGATGCGGTAAGCAAAACAATTATGCGTGGCATTAAGATATTCCCGACGGATACGTTCATACTGGTTTTCCGCTTCTTCTTTTCCTGCTACAGGCACTACCTGCGTGATAAATCGTGATCCCTTAATTTTAATTTCATTGAGTACATGGTCATCCGGGACGAAAAATTCATCCTGATTGTATTCGGCTTTTTGGGACATGAGGTTAATGTTTGAATGGGTTATTAAATGGTATGACAATTTAGATACATAGATAAACGGAGTCAAGAAAAGGTAGGTTTATGTCCGCAAGAAGCACGCCATACTGCGAGAATCCGATCAGGCGAATAATTGCTTTAGATAGTGGATAGCGCGGTTTTGATCGATAAAATAAGGGCTTGTGGCGATGGTGATAAAGGTGGCCTGATCCATACATTTTCGGATAACGTTTAGTTTGAGAGCCGTGTCGATATAATCCAGTTCCGGGGCAAAGATGTCCAGATCAATGTCGAGTGCGGCCGATTGGGGAATTTCGTTCATGAAATCCATACTATCCGTGATGATATCCACACCTGAAAAAAGACCTGACTCAAGGGCCGGTTGAATAAAATTTCCGACATTTAGTTCATAATTGGTGTAGTAAAAAACACGAACAAGATCGATCGGTTTTTTGATATCCGGCAGAATTCCGGTCTCGGGAGAGCGTAAATCTTTATGCTGATCGATATGCAGCAACCGGCTTCCGGTTTTGATTTTACCCTGATCCAGGCCCCACATCCAGAAGCAGAAGGCATGATTGTGGTTATCAAAAATGAATATGTCTTTCTTTTTCTGTGGGATGTGTATGAAGGCCTCTAATCCCGTACGGCATTGATCCTGCTCCTCCTCCACCTCGCAGAAAGCGATTTTACGGCCGGGGTGTACATCGTTAATCGTACCTTTTAGAAGCGGGGCGACGTAAATGCTTTTATGACGGCGTTGATTGAAGGAGAAGGCATTATTGCCGAGGGGCTCAACGATTTCAAAACCCCGGTATAAATCATAGATCGTTTTTTTATACATAGATAAAAATCCTGTTCTTACGGATTCGACCGTAAAAACAGGATTCCCTGAATCGGTTAATGGATGATTAATTACACATCCAGCTCTCTGACCGAGTCGATAATGGTACCGTCGCGCCACTCGATAACGGCAACGACCCGATCTTTGGTTCTCGGTTTTTCAGGTTTTCCCGTAGCGCGGATGGCCGTTTCATACAGCTCTTCAATACTCACCAGAGGCAAATCCGAGCCCTTTAAACGATCCAGCAAATCAGTCCGGGCCGGATTAATGGCGATACCATGATCAGTGACGATGGCATCAATACTTTCACCGGGAGCGGTAACCGTATGAACCCGTTCCACGACAATGGGATTGGTTTTACGGTACAGGGGAACGGTGATGATGGTAAGATAAGCGTCGGCAGCATCCTGAAATCCGCCGATACCATGCAGCAACCAACCGTCGGAATGGGTGTTGACATTTACATTAAACTGCAGATCAACCTCTGTGCCGCCCAGAACGGAAGCTTTGACCCGCGGGGCAAAACAACCTTTGGTATGGTAATTATAGGAAACGAATGGATTGGTTTCGATATGATTCCAGTTATCCCTCAAGGATTCTACACCGGCCAGATCAAAGGATTGCCCGTCAAGGATGAAGCGCGTCAAACCTTCTTTCAACATATCCACCAGAATTTTTGTCGAACCTCCCCGGACAAAATCGGCAACAACCTTTTTTTCGCGCATATAATCGGCGATGTATTGGATGAAGGCCAGAGACATCCCCCCGGCGCCGGCCTGGAAAGAGAACTCCGCTTCATCGATCAAACCGCTGTCACGGACCAACTGGGCAGCCAGAGCGGCAATTTTTAAGCGGTCCGGCTCGGTGGCCACTTTGGTGGTGCCGGATACGATCTGCGCCGGATCTCCCAGTTTTTCGACGCTGACAACCCAATTCACATTACCACCCTGGATAGACCAGGGATAAGCTGGAAAAGGCACCAGGTTATCGGTCAATACCACCACCTGATCGGCGTACAGGGAATCAGCCAGGGCAAAGCCGAGCGGGCCGCAGGCGGAGGGTCCGTATACTCCATTGGCATTACCATGACTATCGGCGGTAGGTGCCGCAATAAAGGCCGCATCAATGTGTAAATCGCCGCTTTCAATGGCCCGGTAACGCCCCCCATGAGAGCGCAGAATGGCCGTTTGCTTCATGCCTCCGGTTGTACACAGCTTACCGATGGGCCCATTCATCGATCCCAATACGTGCGATACGGTTCCATTTTTAATATGATTAACAATGGGTTCATGAACCGGAAACAAGGCCGAGGGCGCCAAGACGATGTCTTTCAATCCTCTTTGGGCCAATTTATCGACAATCAGATTAACCATGTCATCACCATTGCGCAGGTGGTGATGAAAGGAGATGGTCATACCATTTTTCAAATCCAGCCGATCCAGGGCTTCATCGACGGACTTTAAAAGCTTTTGTTTGTGTTGACTACCCGAAGGAATGGGCGGACCAACTTTATTACCCGAAGGCAGGTACTTGCCGATGCCCTGAAATGGAATTGTTTTTTTCCCGTTAACTTCATCGGGGACCTCCCGACCGATAGCATTCTTTAACATCTTCATAAATCCTCTCCGATTTGGAATTGAAAAGTTCAGTTGTTCAAACCATCTAAAATTAACCAAAATAATCACATTCTAAAAGTAATTATTTTCTTGTTTCCTATGTCGGCAATCATTAAATTAGTGACTACCAGGGTAGACAATATAAAACGAATCAGGTAATAAAAGCAAGATGAAAAATATCATTTCCTTAATGCAATCAATCGGATTTACCCAATACGAAGCCCAGGTTTACCTGGCCCTGTTGCAGCAATCCCATGTGAGCGGCTATGAACTGGCCCGGCAATCCGGTGTTCCGGCCTCAAAAATTTACCAGACGTTGAACCGCTTGATCGAAAAGGAAATGGTTTTAGCTGTTGATCAAAATCCTACCAAGTATGTTCCCGTGCCTCCCGATGAGTTCTTAACGGATTACAAGAAAATATATCTGGATGCGGTGGATCAGCTCAGCGACAAGCTTGATCAAATCTATACCCGTGAGGAATTGTCGGATACCTATATTTGGAATTTGTCGGATCGTGATAAGATCATACGCAAGGTCATTGAATTTATTCAGACGACCCAATCTAAATTGTATCTTTCCATCTGGGATGAAGAACTGGAAGCGTTACATCCTGCCCTGGAAGAGGTCCGGCAGCATGATGTACAGATGATCATCGTGCATTACGGCAGCGCCACCCTTGGTTACGGTCAGGAATATCGCCATGGTCGTGAGCATACCATTCGTATTGAACGTGGCGGCAGGCGATTGGCATTGATCGTTGATGATACCCGCGTTATTCTGGCCCATTTCCAGGAAGATGGGTCGAGCAATGCCGCCTGGACGGCTAATAAAGGACTGGTATTACTGGCCAAGGATTACATTATCCACGACATCTATACCATTCGAATTATGCAAAAATACGGCGACGAAGCCCTGGAGATATTTGCCAAAGTGTGAGACAGGCTGAGCGCCGGTGGAAATAAATCAATCCTAAAAATTAAATAAGGAAACCGAAAATGTCCGATCTGCAATGGAAAACAGCCATTACAAAAGTCGAACCCAATCAATTGTTCATTCGCGGTTATAAGTTGGATGAATTGATGGGTCGGGTAAGTTATGCCCAAATGGTTTATCTTTTATTCAAAGGGGAGATGCCCTCTGAGAAAGTCGGCCAATTGATCGAAGCCATTCTGGTTTCATCGGTAGACCACGGCACAACTCCACCCTCGGTGTTGAGTGCCATCACGGTGGCTTCAACCGGTGCCCCTCTTAATGCCGCGGTTGCCGCCGGTATTCTGGCCATCTCTAAATTTCATGGCGGAGCCATCGAAGAGTGCATGCTCATCTTGCAGGAAGCCATGAACATAAAAAAGGACAAAAATTGCTCGTTTGAAGAGGCCGCCGGGGAGGTGATTGGCAGTTATCGTGCCGAAAAGAAACGGTTATCCGGATTCGGGCATCGTATCCATACCAATGATCCGCGCACGCACAGATTATTTGCCCTGGCCAAAGAACTGGGCCTTGCCGCCGATTACACCATGCTGGCCGAAACGTTTGTCCGGCAATTGAAAGCACTCACCGGCAAGGACCTGCCCTTGAATGTGGATGGCGCCATCGCCGCCCTGTTGTGTGAAATGGATTTTGATCCGATCCTGGCCAATGCTTTTTTCATGATTGCCCGTGTTCCGGGGTTGGTGGCCCACATTTATGAAGAGGTGACCCGACAAAAGCCGATGCGTAAAATTCATCCCACCGATGTGGAGTATGACGGGCCGGAAGAGCGAAGCCTTTAATTGATAAGCAGGAAATGATGCTTCCGCTTAAATATAATGGTAAAAACAAACCACGATTATTCATGAAAGGAATATCCATGCGAGAACAAGTACTCGAATTAATCTCTGAAATCAATGAAATTCAGGATAAAGTCCTGCGCGACAAAGTTATCGCCTGCTGGGCGGAAGCCATTGCTTATCGCGACTGGACCAATAAAGAGTTGAACAGTATCCCTTTTACCCTGCTGGCGGATAATGTGCAGATTATGTTTATTGAACATGTGCGTACCTGCTGCCGCATGGCGATCGCCTGCGATAAGGTTTTGGATGAAGCCTATGGGCCGCGTAAAACGCCGGTCAATCGTGATTACCTGATCGCCGGTTCCTTACTGGCTGACGTCGGCAAACTCTTTGAATATGAAAAAAAACCAGATGGATCCATTTTCAAAAGTGAATTCGGAAAACATCTCCGTCATCCTTTCAGTGGTGTCGGGTTAGCATTCAAGCATGGTATACCATCAGAAGTCATGCACGTAATCGCTGTGCATTCCAAGGAAGGTGCCGGTGAAAAGCGATCACCGGAAGCGATCATTTTTCATCATGTGGATTTTATCGATTTTGAACTGGTGAAATAGACCCTGAAAAGGTGTGGAATGGACCGTTAACTGCACATCTGATTCGAAAAATAAAACACAAAATAATTAACCAAATAAAACTCAGGTAGGCGGATAG
>Ga0209498_1000738_pt1 | contig 20242 bp, 21 predicted proteins | sample WalLakDeSediment_FD_184131 | JGI IMG/M metagenome (GOLD analysis project Ga0209498, IMG submission 184131) | Lake sediment microbial communities from Walker lake, Nevada to study Microbial Dark Matter (Phase II) - Walker Lake 11/02/13 Deep... | ecosystem: Environmental > Aquatic > Freshwater >... | reverse complement strand
AAAGGATAAAAAAAAGCTGACACCTTTCGATGTCAGCTTTTATATTTTACAACCTGAAGTAAATTATCCTATAGATATTCTTTTGAAGGCAGATACCGTCAAACCTTTGCTTACACCATCAAGGTACTGAGCGATTGATTTGCTGTTGTCTTTTACGAAAGCCTGGCTCAACAAGGTGTTTTCTTTGTAGAATTTCTGCAGTTTGCCCATGGCAATTTTTTCCAGCATTTCTTCCGGCTTGCCCTCCTGTCTTGCCTGCTCTTTACCTACTTCGATTTCTCTTTGAACAGTGGTGGCATCGACTCCGTCTTTATCCACGGCTACAGGGTTCATGGCAGCGATCTGCATGGCCACGTCTTTACCTGCGTCCTCAACTGCAGCTCCGTTTACGTTTACAAGAGAAACCAATACACCTAATTTACCATTGGAGTGGATATAAGGGACTACGGTTTCACCTTTCACAACTTCGTAATGGGAAATCTCGATTTTCTCACCGATTTTACCGGTCATTTCAATAATTTTCTCAGCAACAGTGATGTTTTCGAAAGGCAGAGCAAGAATTTGCTCAATAGAAGTTGCTGTATTTTTTGTAGCTAAATCCAACAAAGTGTTGGCAAAAGACACGAATTCTTCATTTTTGGCCACAAAGTCAGTTTCGCAGGTCAAAGATAGCAGGGTTCCTGTAGTTCCATCAGAACTTACAGAAGTCACGATAGTACCTTCTTTTGTTTCGCGATCCGCTCTGGAAGCTGAAACCTTCTGACCTTTTTTTCTAAGTATGTCAATAGCTTTTTCAAAATCTCCTTCAGCTTCAGTAAGGGCTTTTTTACAGTCCATCATACCTGCTCCGGTCATTTGTCTCAGTTTGTTTACTTCTTGTGCAGTAATAGCCATTGTATTTTATTTTTATTATGAAAGATCTTTTTAAAGGCCTTTCAGTCCAATAAAGTGGACTGGAAGGTCTGGACATTGTAAACAAAAAAATTGAACACAGGGATCAGCCTTATGTTCAATCTTTTGAAGTCATAAAATCAAAGTGGATTACTCTTGTGTGTCTGCGTCTACAGCTTTTTTAGCTTCTTCCTCTTCAGAAAGTTTAGCATCTTCTTTGTCTTTTTTCCTTTCGGAAAGACCTTCTTCGATAGCTGTTCCAAACGCTTTTATCAACAAAGAGATTGATTTATAAGCATCGTCATTGGCTGGAATAGGAAAATCTACCTCGTTGGGATTAGAGTTCGTATCTACCAATGCGAATACAGGGATACCAAGCTTTTGTGCTTCTGCGATAGCGATATGCTCTCTCTTGATGTCAACCACAAACAAAGCGGCAGGAAGTCTGGTCAGGTCAGCGATACCGCCCAGTACAGACTCCAGTTTTTCTCTTTGTCTGGTGATCATCAGGCGCTCCTTTTTCGCAAGGTTCTTGTAAGCATCTTCTTTCATCAATTTATCGATGCCAGACATTTTCTTCAAGGATTTACGAATAGTAGCAAAGTTTGTCAACATACCCCCTAACCATCTTTCGGTTACATAAGGCATGTTCAATCTTCTTGCTTCCTCAGCTACCAAATCTTTCGCTTGCTTTTTAGTAGCAACGAACATGATTTTTTTACCTGAGCGAACGATCTGCTTGATTGCATTGGATGCTTCTTCGAGGCAAACAAGCGTTTTGTTTAGGTCAATGATATGGATACCGTTCTTCTCCATGAAGATATACGGCGCCATTCTTGGATCCCACTTTCTCGTCAAGTGTCCAAAATGAACACCAGCATCCAGTAAGTCTTTATATTCTATTTGTGCCATTAATAAATATTATAGTTTCGATATAAAATTCGAAGCAAATCCAGATTAACGTTTGGAGAACTGGAATCTTCTTCTTGCTTTTCTACGTCCTGGCTTCTTACGCTCAACCATTCTAGGGTCACGGGTAAGGAAACCTTCTTTTTTCAAAGCTGTTCTGTGTTCTGCATCAAATTCGCACAAGGCCCTTGAGATTGCCATTCTGGCAGCCTCGGCCTGTCCTGTGATACCACCACCGTCAACATTGATTTTGATGTCATAAGAACCATCTACTCCTACCAGAGCCAGAGGTTGTTTTACGACTATCTGATGCAAATCGAAGGGGAAGTAAACTTCGATCGGTCTGCTGTTGACAGTGATCTCTCCTTTACCCGGCTTCATATAGATTCTTGCAACAGATGTCTTTCTTCTACCGATTGTATTGATTATTTCCATGAACTGCTAAGATTATAATTTTAAATCTTTAGGTTGCTGTGCAGCATGAGGATGCTCAGAACCGTTGTAAACGTAAAGGTTTCTGTACAACTGCCTTCCCAATCTGTTTTTGGGAAGCATTCCTCTTACCGCTTTTTCTACCAGGATTGAAGAAGATTTCTGCTTCAACAATTTTGGTGTAGAAATTCGCTGTCCACCTGGGTAACCGGTATGACGGACGTAAACTTTCTCGTCCATTTTTCTTCCGGTCAACCTAACCTTGTCTGCGTTGATGACAATCACGTTGTCTCCGCAGTCCACGTGAGGGGTATAATAAGGCTTATGCTTACCCCTCAGGATTCTTGCAACCTCACTGGCAAATCTGCCTAATACTGCAGCCTGGGCATCCACTACCACCCAGTTTTTCTCTACAGTCGCAGCATTTGCTGATTTGGTCTTGTAGCTTAATGTATCCACTGTGTAAATGTTTAATTATTAGCTTGTTAAATATACTTCACCCCCAAAAAGGGACACAAAGATAGAAGTAATTTCTTTTTATTGCAAAAGAAACAACATTATTGCCCACATTTTCTATGAGTTAGCGGTTTTTCTCCAATTGTTTGACCAAAACTTCGAAGTCTTTTGGATAAGGAGCCTGGATTTCTATCCGCTCACCTTTCAGTCCTTCAAAGCCAATGGCGTAAGCATGGAGTGAAACCCGCTGCATGATGGGCAATTCATCAGTGCCTTTTTTGAGATTAAAACGCCGTTTTAAGGCAGATAAATAAAGAGGTTTGCCTCCATACATCTCATCCCCGCAAATGGGGGACTTCAGATGGGCCAAATGTACCCGGATCTGATGTAGTCTACCTGTAATGGGTCTACACTCAATCAGGGAATGAGTGTAAAATGTCCCCAGGGTATTGAAGATGGTTTGGGCAGGCTTTCCTTCCTTGGTTATCTTGGCAATGCCTTTATTGGTTGCATGAATGTTACGGTCCACCAATACATTATTGTATTCATGTATTCCTTCAACGACTGCATGATAGACTTTATTGACTTTTCTATCCTCAAACTGGATGGCAATATTTCTATAAGCTTCCGGGTGTTTGGCAATCACGAGACAACCTGATGTTTCTTTGTCCAGTCGGTGACACACCTGGGCATCAGGGGTGTATTGTCTTGCCAAGTCCAGGATATTCTGCGCCTCATGCCTGTCGTCCAATGTCGATAAATAAGGAAGTTTATTGATGACAAGGTAATCCTCGTTTTCAAATAGAATAAGGTCCTTAAAATCAATTTTCTTCATGCAGCTTCTACTCCCGAATAAGGCCGCAAAATTAAACAATTAATGTCAAGGTGAAAAATATTTCCGAAATATAATTTGGGCAGAAATCAAGACTATGTCAAGTATTTGACTTTGAGCGTCGAAAAACTATGCAATTGCAGTTTTTTCTTTTTCAAAAGGTAGCTCAAAACTGAATACAGAACCTTTTCCTAAGGCACTGGTGACTGAAATTTTACTTTTATGACCTTCTAGAATATGTTTTACAATGGCCAAACCCAAACCTGTCCCTCCCCCTTCTCTGGACCTGCTTTTATCTACCCTGTAAAAACGCTCAAAAATCCTTTTCAAATCATCCGGGGGGATTCCTTTTCCATTATCCTTAACTTCCACCGTGATACTGTTTTTGTGGCTTTTCAGGTTGACCTGTACTTCTCCTCCATCATTATTATACTTGATGGCATTGGAAATAAGATTTTGACAGACCCTAAAGATTTTGTCCTTATCAGCCACTGTTCGGTAAGTCTTATCTTTTTCATAGGAAAAATGGATATGCATTTTCCTCTTTGAAGCTTTCTGTTCCAATTCTTCAATTACCTCATGGATTACTTCTTTCAGGTCAAATGATTCAAAATTGAATTTAACAACTCCGCTTTCCATCTGATTGAGTGTCAGTAAATCCTGGACAAGTTTGTCAAGTGCATTAAGGCTTTTTGCTGCCCTTTTAAGAAATTTCAAACGGACGGATTTGTCATCAACTGCACCATCTAAAAGGGTATGAATGTATCCCTGAGCCGCAAATATTGGGGTTTTGAGTTCATGGGATATATCGGCAATAAACTCTTTTCTGAACTCAGCATTTTTTTGCAGGGCTTCAATTTCTCTGTTTTTGGATTGGGCGTAAAGATTGAGTGATTTGTTGATTTTTCTTAAAGGAGAAATGGATAGTTTATCTGATTTGTCAGGTATATTGGAGTAATCCTTTTTCTGTATTTTTTCAAAAACACCGTAGATGTTACTGATTTCTTTAAAAATCAGAAACTCCAAAGTAATCTGCATGAGTATATAAGATACAGAAAAAGAAATACCACCTGCTACCAATAGAAGGGTAGGGGTGGCATCATCCATTAAATGCAGGAAAGCAACAGTAAGGGCTGATATAGCCAAAGCCAAAATCAATGAAATCCCACGGGAAGTTGTTAACATATTTTAATTCAAGTCGAACTTATAACCTACTCCTTTTACAGTAGTGATATAATCTTCGCCTATTTTTTCCCTTACCTTTCGGATATGCACGTCGACTGTCCTGGCCAAAACAAACACATCCGCTCCCCAAATATTTTGCAAAAGATCATCCCTACTGAAGACCATATTAGGGTTTTTGGCAAGGAAATACAAAAGTTCGAATTCTTTTTTGGGAAGGTTGATTGTTTTACCCGCTTTATCTATTGTATAACTTGATCGGTCAATGATCAAATCTTTAATTTTAATCTGGGTGTACTCCTGTTCCTTTTTAGATTCCCGTCGGAACAAGGCGGCTATCCTGCTCATTAGGGCTCTTGGTTTGATGGGTTTGGTAATATAATCATCTGCTCCAACATCAAAAGCGGCTACTTCTGAGTATTCCTCTGATCTGGCAGTTAAAAATATAATAAAGGTGTTTTTCAGCTCAGGTATTTCACGCATTTGCCTACATGTTTCCACTCCATCCTGGTTAGGCATCATGATATCCAGCAGGACGACATCTGGGAAGAATTTTGAGGCGATTTTCACAGCTTTAATACCATCTTCCGCTGATTCGACTTCATATCCCTCTTTTTTCAAATTATAGGTCAATAGATCTACAATGTCCGGTTCGTCATCTACAACTAGAACTTTTATTTTAGTTTTGTCACTCATCTGAATTTTAGCGTTTAGGTTTCGCTAACATGATGCTAATTTAAAGAAAGAGCCCACATAATATTGTATTTATTGTGATTTGACATGTAAATACAACATAGAATTTTTATTGGAAGCCTTTATGTTAATTTTATGTTATCCCAAGTTCAATTAATTATTACGTAATCCTTTCACTTCAGTTATTTCCATATCCAAGGACCCTACAACCAACTTGGCTTTTATCTTGACAGGTATTTTATTTTCATCGTCAGTAACCCAGACGGTTACCGGTTGTTCACCTCGAAAAAGTTTGTTTTTTGGAATTACAGGAGAAAAAACAAATGTTTCAAAACTTCCGATTTTGGTTTTAATGGATTCTTTTCCACTGTATACTAATTTTAGATTATACACTTCTTTATCAAAAAAACCGGTAAGGGTAATAGAATCTCCTCTTTTTAATTTTTTCAGGTCCATTGTCCTCAACAAGTAAAATCCGGAAACTATATCCTGTACATTAGCGGGAACTTTGTAATCTTTGGTATCCACTAAATGTTTGTTTTCCCTATCAAATAATCTTACATGGGCATTTTTATTTTTATGGTCAAAAAATACCTGTTCATGCTTCCTATATTTACCTTCCTCAATATGACGGTAGGATTGATAGGGGATGATTTTTGTGGTATCCAAATAACTTCCCCAGTTGTCTTTTACATAAAATAATTTAAACACACCCAAAGTCTGTCCATAAACATCAATTTTATAAGTGGGGTTATTATCAATAAACATTACCTGTGGGGCAACTACCATTCTTGCTTCTGCAGCATCTAAAAAACCATAGCTCACTTTAAAAGTCAATTCTTCTCCAACTTGAAAAGAAGTATTCTTTTGGGCATTTGCCCCCGGCATTCCGGTCCATAAAAAAAATGTGACAATTACTGACTTTAATAAGTGATTTTTCATTAAATTGAGTTTTCAACAGAAAGCTTTTCAAACTTTATTCCAATATTAGCAAAATATTGAAGATGCCTGATTTTTGGTGCCAAAAAGTAATAACGTAAACTTTTTTGGAAGAGTTGGGACTCCAATTATGTATGATTAATTTTAAAATTCAAATTAAAGGATCATTATTATAGTTATGAGCGCGAATATAGAGAAACTCAAAGCCCTACAGCTGACCATTGATAAGCTGGAAAAAACCTACGGAAAAGGTACAGTGATGAAGTTAAGTGACAATAAGGTGCTGGATATTCCGGCAATTTCCACAGGTTCATTGGGCTTGGATATGGCTTTGGGCATAGGAGGGATACCCAGGGGAAGGGTAACGGAGATTTATGGGCCTGAATCTTCAGGTAAGACAACCTTGACCATGCATTGTATTGCTGAAGCTCAAAAAGCTGGCGGATTGGCTGCTTTTATTGATGCAGAACATGCTTTTGACAAGACTTATGCAGAGAAACTGGGAATTGATACAGAGAATCTTTTAATTTCCCAACCCGATAATGGAGAACAAGCGCTTGAGATAGCGGAGCATTTAATCCGATCTGGTGCCATTGACATTATTGTTATAGATTCAGTCGCTGCTTTGGTACCCAAAGGTGAATTGGAAGGAGATATGGGAGATAGCAAAATGGGTCTGCAGGCGAGATTGATGTCCCAAGCTTTGAGGAAACTTACAGGAGCTATCAATAAAACGGGCTGCGCCTGTGTATTTATCAATCAGTTGAGGGATAAAATCGGAGTTATGTTCGGGAATCCTGAAACCACCACCGGAGGTAATGCTTTGAAATTTTATGCTTCAGTAAGATTGGATATACGAAGAATAGGGCAGATCAAGGAAGGAGCGGATAATGTACTTGGCAACAGAACCAAGGTAAAGGTGGTGAAAAACAAAGTTGCTCCACCTTTTAAAGTGGTTGAATTTGACATCATGTACGGTCAGGGGATCTCAAAAGTGGGGGAAATCATTGACTTGGGTGTGGAATTTGATATCATCAAAAAGGCAGGCTCATGGTTTTCTTATGAAGGCAATAAATTGGGACAAGGAAGGGATGCGGTGAAAAATCTACTTTTGGATAATCCTGAATTGATGGAAGAACTTGAAAATAAGATAAAAGAGAAAGCAGGATTAGGTGCGGCTGCTTTAAAGGTTGAGTCCGGGGATGAGGACTAATAAATTGCAGACCACAAAAAAAGGCTGTTCTATGTTATAGAATAGCCTTTTTTTTAAAATTGAAAATGCTTTTAAGAGGCTCTAATGGCCTCTACAGGATCCAGTCTGGCAGCTAAAGTGGCAGGAACAATACCTGAGATAACCCCTATGGAAGATGAAATACCCAATCCCAGGATCACGTTTTTAAATGAAAGTACCAATTCCAGAGATCCTACCTGAATAAACGTGGCGCCATAAACCATAATAATTCCTGTAATTCCACCAATCAAACTCAAAAAAACAGCTTCGAATAAGAACTGAAACAAAATGAAATAATTTTTTGCGCCCAATGATTTCTGAATACCGATGATGTTGGTTCTTTCCTTCACCGAGACGAACATGATGTTAGCAATGCCAAAACCTCCTACCAATATGGAAAACCCGCCTATAACCCACCCTGCGGCACTGATGACGTCAAAGATTGATCCCAAAGTATTCATGATATATTCTGATTTATTAAGAGAAAAGTTATCCTCTTGGGTAGGTTTAAGTCCTCTTTTTGCTCTCAACAGGCCAATTAACTCATTTTCAAGGGCAATTATTCCCACATCCTCATCTTTGCCTTTTAAAGCAATGCTTGGCTCTATACCATTTTGACCTACATAATAAAGCTTGGTGAAACTTCCATAAGGAATCATACAGGCCTCATCTTTTGAAGCAATATTAACTATTCCTTCACCTTCTTCTTCAAATACGCCAACAACTATGAATTTATTTCCTTTGATTTTTAATTCTTTTCCTAAGGGGTCTTTATTTGGAAAAAGTGTGTTGGCAATCTTCACTCCAATTATAGCCACATTTCTTGAGGCATTGACTTCCATTTCGGTAAAGAATCTTCCGGATTGGAGATCGATATCGTATACGTCTTTATAGGAAAATACTACACCATTAAGATTGGTGCCTTTGTAAGAATTGCTCCCAGCTTGAACAGTTGTATTTACACCTGCGAAAAAAGCCACAGCTTCGGCATTTCGGATTTTATCTTTCAAAAAAACATATTCACTGTAGGTATTATAAGGCCTTCTGAAATATTTCCACCAGGGATAATCGGGGCCACCTACAAACTGAAATCGATTGACGGTCACCACGTTACTTCCGAGGAAACTAAAGCTTGATTTGATATTTTTTTCTAGGGAATCAACCAGCGTAAATACAGCTATTATAGCAAAAATCCCCACAGTAACTCCCAAAAGAGATAATATTGTTCTTGTAAGGTTAGATTTTAAAGCCTGTAAGGCAAACCTTAAACTTTCCCAAATAAGCTTTATATAAATCATGTATATTAAAAGTAGGTAAAAACTAATTGACAAGATAAGTAGTTTTAGGGAATTTTATTGTTATCTTTGCGGTTTTTAAATTCAAATTTATTGGTAATAAATAAAGCAATCACCATTCACTAATATATGAAGTTATCAGACTTTAAATTCGACGTTCCTAAAAAACTAATTTCTTTATACCCTTCAGACAATAGGGACGAGTCTCGTCTGATGGTGGTCCATAAAAAAACCGGTCAGATTGAGCATCGTGTTTTCAAGGATATTATTGAATATTTTGGTGACGGGGATGTTTTTGTCATGAATGACACCAAAGTCTTTCCTGCCAGGTTGTACGGAAACAAAGAAAAGACAGGTGCGAAAATTGAAGTTTTTCTATTAAGAGAGCTCAATCAGGATTTGAGATTATGGGATGTATTGGTAGATCCGGCTAGAAAAATCCGTGTGGGCAACAAACTGTACTTTGGAGACAGTGATTTGGTAGCTGAAGTAATTGACAACACTACTTCAAGAGGAAGGACGATCAGATTTTTATTCGATGGGACTGATGATGAATTTTACAAAACCATAGATACGCTAGGTGAAACCCCTATTCTTAAAGAATTTATTGAAAGAAAGATAGAACCTGAGGATAGGGAAAGGTATCAAACAATTTTTGCTCAGCATGTAGGAGCAGTTGCTGCGCCAACTGCAGGACTGCATTTTACCCCTCATCTTTTAAAACGTCTTGAACTTAAAGGGGTAGAAGTTACTCCCATAACATTGCATGTAGGTTTGGGTACATTCAGACAGGTGGATGTAGAGGATTTGACCAAACATAAAATGGATTCCGAGAATTACAATATCCCGCAAAAAACTGTGGAAATTGTAAATGAAGCATTGGATCATAAAAAAAGAGTAGTTTCCGTAGGAACGACTACATTGAAAACTATTGAATCTTCAGTAACCGCTAATGGAAGATTGAAAGTAAGCAGTGGTTGGACCGATAAGTTTATTATTCCCCCCTATGATTTTAAGATTGCCAATGCTTTGATCACCAACTTTCATTTGCCAGAATCAACCTTATTGATGACAGCTTCCGCATTCGGAGGATACGATCTGATCATGAAGGCCTATCAAGAAGCTGTAAAAGAAAAATACCGGTTCTTCTCTTACGGAGATGCCATGTTGATACTTTAAATAAAAAAAGGGGCTATTGCCCCTTTTTTTATTCCTGATATTTTCTACAAATTTGATGGATCTTCCGGGATATCAGGTGTTTTTGTAGCTTAAGTATTTGAAATGAAGAAATTCGCATTGATTGTAGCAGGTGGAACAGGTACCAGGATGGGTTCTCAAATTGCCAAGCAGTACCTGCCTATAGGTGACAAGCCCGTTTTGATGCATACCCTGAACATTTTTTTTCAGACAGACCCTGACATTGCCCTGACATTGGTAATTCCTGAAATAGATTTTGCTTATTGGAGAGCATTGTGCAATACCTATCATTTTTCTGTTCCCCATCAACTCGTACCAGGTGGTAAGAGCCGATTTCAATCCGTAAAAAATGGGCTTTGGGCATTACCGGAAGAGGGAATTGTTGCCATCCATGATGGGGTCCGGCCTTTCGTAAATCCAGATGTGGTCCTCAATTCTTTTGAAGTGGCTGGGCGAATGGGGAGTGCAGTTGCTGTCATACCACTGAAGGATTCAATACGGATGGTAAAAAGTGATGGAGCTTCGGTTTTCCAGGACAGGCAAAGCTTCAGACTGGTCCAAACACCGCAAACGTTTCAATTGGCCCGGATAAAAAAGGCTTTTAAGGTAGAAGAACTTGCGGTATTCACAGACGATGCAACTGTCTATGAGCATCAGGGTTGGCAGGTTCATTTAATTTCCGGAAATCCTGAGAATATTAAAATCACCACTCCTGAGGATATGGATTATGCCTCTTTTTTGATCGGGAAGAAATTTTTTTAAGGCTATTCACCGAGTATTTCAGATAATTCACCGAGTATTTGCGTTAGATGGCCTATTCTGAATCCATTAATAAGTGGATGGTGATTAGATTTGTCCATATCAATTCAATAATGCTAAAACAATACAATTATGGCAAAACGAGGTTTTTCTTCAACCAATAATGACCTTACAGCAGGTTTGGTTATTCTGATCATAGGTGGGTTTTTATTATTAAAAGCCATAGGCTTTTGGTTTCCTTCCTGGTTATTTTCCTGGCCAATGATACTGATAGTGGTAGGCTTGGTGATTTCGGCAAAACATAATTTCCAAAGTGGTTTTGGTCTGTTCTTGCTGCTCATTGGTAGTTTCTTTCTTGTCAAAAGAAACTTTGGGATTCCATTTGAGGTGGAGCCTTATTTAATTCCTTCAGGCTTGATTATTTTAGGTTTGTACTTGATTTTAAAGCGAAGCAGGGAAAAGGAGCGATTCAATGAAGATTTTTTCAAAACTTTTAACAAAGGAGTTGACAAATTGGAAGAAAAAGGTCAGGAGGGTGGTTTTAGTAGTTCCAGGAATTTTGCATTTAATGATACTGGCGACACCATCAGTGCACAGGCTTTGTTTACCGGCATTCAAAAGAGGGTGTTATCAAAAAATTTTAAAGGAGGGAAAGCTTCAGCGATATTTGGGGGAACTGAAATTGATCTTTCACAGGCAGATTTGGCTCCCGGAGCTATGCTGAATATAGAAGTGGCATTTGGGGGGGTAAAACTGGTTGTACCACCTCATTGGGATTTACAGATCAATGTTACCAATATGTTTGCAGGTGTAGAGGATAAAAGAATGTATCCTCAGACTGCTCCAGATCCAGGAAAAGTCCTCAAAATTTACGGTTCTGTCATTTTTGGAGGCTTGGAAATTAAATCATTTTAATGAACAGTAAGCTGTGATAAGGAATATTTTAACTTCCAAAAGCCAAAGTGGATTAAAGGCAATGGCCATATTTCTTTTGGGAATATTGGTTGTTGCCTTTCTTATCAGCTACCATGGATTTCCATACCGATTATCTTTTATTGACGCCTCTCTGAATATTCTTTTATTGGTATCCGGATTTTTGTTATTGGATAATATTTTTGGATTTTACCTTCCCCAAAAATCCCAAAGTTGGTTGATTGTGGCCATGCCTTTAATGTTATCTTTCGGAACTGTTTTTTTTATCAGGTATTTACTTAAATGGATACTTGGTAATGAAATCGAATATCTTCTCTTTATCGATATATCGTTGCCTATCAGGCTGTTCATTTTTTTCATTTTGTTCCTTTTTTGGGCTGTTTTACTTATTTTATATGGAAGATTGGAAGACCAGATAAAGACAAAAGAAAGACAGGAAAAAATACAGCAAATGTCTAAGGAAGCCGAATTGTTCCATCTAAGACAGCAGTTACAGCCGCATTTTATTTTCAACAGTCTCAATTCCTTAAGTGCTTTGGTTAAGTCAAACCCGGATAAAGCCAGAGAAATGGTGGTGCAACTTGCTGATTTCTTACGAAAAACAATCAAAAAGAACGATCAAAAATGGGTAGACGTAGAAGAGGAATTGGAATATTTAAATTTATTTTTATCCATTGAAAAAGTAAGGTTTGGACATAGATTAAAAACCGAAATTGAGGTTTCGGATGAAAGTAAATTATACAAAATTCCACAATTACTCATTCAACCTTTATTGGAAAATGCCATCAAGCATGGCCTTTATGGAATTCTGGGAGATGTACTCATCCGGATCAGATTTACCTGTCAGGAGAAATACCTTATTGTTGCTGTTTCCAATCCATTTGACACAGGTTCAGGTGAATCAAAAGGTGCTGGTTTTGGATTGGATGCTGTAAAAAGAAGGTTATATCTTATGTTTGGAAGAAATGATCTGATAGAAATCGATAAAAAAGACGGGTTCTTCAAAGTTGTAGTTAAAATACCCCAACATTATGATTAAAACATTGATTATCGATGATGAGCCATTGGCCATAGAAATAGTGAAGGAATATTTAGGGGATTTTCCTCAGTTTGAAATAGTGAGAATTTGCCAAAATGGATTCGAAGGGTTAAAGGCTATACAGGAAATTAATCCCGATTTGGTCTTTCTTGATGTTCAGATGCCCAAACTCAATGGTTTTGAATTATTGGAATTAATCGAGAAACCTCCGCATATAATTTTCACCACTGCTTTTGATCAATATGCTGTAAAAGCATTTGATGCCCATGCCATTGATTATTTATTGAAACCCTTTTCCAAAGAAAGGTTTGCAATGGCTATTCAAAGGTTCCTTAAATTCAATCATAAGGATTCCATAGACGGCCTGATCAATTCGGAAGATAATCCCAATTCAGAAACTATAGAGAGGATAGTTTTGAAAGTGAAGAATGAAATCAAGATTATTCCGATTATAGAAGTGAAGTATTTGGAGGCCAATGATGATTATGTAAATATTTTCACAAAGGAAGGGAAGTTTTTAAAAAATAAAACCTTATCATTTTTCGAGAAAAATCTTGACCCAAATCAATTTGTTAGGGTTCACCGTTCTTACCTTATCAAGGTGAGTGAAATATCAAAATTAGAGCCCTATGAAAAAGAGGGATATATAGTAAGGCTTAGGTCAGGAGAAAGTATTCCCTTGAGCAAATCAGGTTTGCTCAGGCTTAAATCAGTATTAGGTATATAGCAAAAAAAGCCCTGTTCAGGGCTTTAATTAATATTCATCTTCATTAAAGAAGAAATCGTCTTTTGTTGGATAATCAGGCCAAATTTCTTCAATGTTTTCATAAGGCTCACCGTCATCCTCTAATTCCTGGAGGTTTTCAACAACTTCCAAAGGAGCTCCTGAACGGATCGCGTAATCGATCAATTCGTCTTTGGTTGCCGGCCAAGGCGCATCTTCAAGATAAGATGCTAGTTCTAATGTCCAATACATAATTTTCAAAGTTTATGTTAACCACCTTAATGGCACGCAAAAATATAAATAGTTTTAAATTTTCAATTGTTAACTGATTATTTATTTAAAAGTTCCTTTAGAATGAAATTTTTAACTTCCAATTTTCTTTTGAAGGCACCGATTTTTCTTCTGAGCATAATTTCAAATTCCTCCTCATTTGTCCTGAAATTTTCAGCATTGGCTTTTACTGTCGCAAGCTCATTTTCATCCCTATAGATCAAATCCCTAAGAATACCAGCTTTTAATCTATTTTGTTCTTCTTTGTCTTTGCTATCAAAATCCTCGTATTTAGAGGAGGCAAGTTTGATCAAAAACAACTTCTCAAAAACAACTTCTGAAAAGAAAGTAAAAGACCGCATGACCAGGTTGGCTTCTTTGGGTTTTCTCTCAGGAAGCCTTTTCCATTCTGCCTGTAATTTCTTTGCAGACGAGATTATATCATGATTTGTTTCAGCATGGGCCAATTTTTTCATTTCTGCTGTCATTGCCTCCATTTTTTTCATCAACTCCCAAGGTTTCATTTGGGGTTCTGTCTGCATGGTACGTTTGAATCTGCTGAAAATCCTATTATTCAATTTTGAAAATTCATCCCATAAGGGCTGTCTTTTTTCAGCAGGTACTTTTCCTGATGTTTTCCATTCTTTTTGGATTCTTTTGGAAACCTCAAATGCCTGTTTGGCATCCGGGTTATCAAAGGCTGCCCTGGCCTGCCTTACCAGATCTTCATAAACTTTGATGTTTTCTTCAGCCTGAAGTGCCAAACCTTCAAAATAATGTCTGCGGTTTTCAAAAAACGTGTCAACTGCCGAATTGAATGTTTTCTCAATTTCTTCTTCAAATTCCTTTTCCACCGGACCGGTCTTGATCCAGCGCATTTTCAGATTTTTGAGTTCTTCTGCAGTTTTTTTCCAATCCGTATCATTTTTTAGTGCCTCAGCCTCTACAATCAGACCTTTTTTGATTTCAAGGTTTCTTTCCCTGTTTTTCTTGATGATTTCTTCAAGTAAGACCTGGATTTTTTCGAGGTCCTCAATAAGAGGAACAAAATCCCCTAAAGCATCATATTCCAGGAGTGAATCCTTAAGATGTATCAATTTCATCAGGAAAGAGCCTTTGTTCTGGTTCTCCTCAATATCTTTTTTGAGGGCTTCGATTTTTTCAAGCAAAGCAGTAAACCTATCTTCAAAATATTTAATGGTCGATGCTTCGTCTTCCTTTACTTCTCCAATCACCCTGTCCGGCTGATTCAAAAATCCTTTGAGATAAACCTTGTTATCTTTAATGTACCCGTATGGATGCTCCATATCAATTTAAAAGGTTGCTAGTGTGGTAGTATCTTTATTTTTTGCAAATTAATTAATTCAAACGCATTTATCCTAAGAAAGCCCTTTTTTTGCCATCTTTGTCCTTAATGGAATTGAAAACCTTGAAAATTAACTTATGAGTAACGAAAAAATCATATTTTCTATGGCTGGGGTTTCGAAAATTTACCCGCCACAGAAAAAAGTTTTGAAAGATATTTACCTTTCCTTTTTTTACGGGGCAAAAATCGGTGTCTTAGGACTCAACGGATCAGGGAAAAGTTCTCTCCTTAGAATCATTGCAGGATTGGATAAGGACTTTTTAGGAGAAGTGGTTTGGTCCCCGGGATATTCTGTTGGAATGCTGGAACAGGAACCCAAATTAGATCCGGATAAAACTGTAAAAGAGATTGTTGAAGAGGCTGTTTCTGAAACAGTAGCCCTTTTGAAGGAATTTGAGGATATCAATGAAAAATTCATGGATCCTGCGTTAATGGAAGATCCTGATGCCATGGACAAACTGATAACTAAACAGGGGGAGGTCCAGGAAAAATTAGACGCAGTTAATGCATGGGAATTGGAAACCATGTTGGAAAGGGCAATGGATGCCTTAAGGCTTCCGCCTGGTGAAGCCATTGTAGGCAAGCTATCAGGAGGGGAAAAAAGGAGGGTTGCCCTCTGTAGACTTTTGCTTCAGGAGCCTGATGTTCTGCTTTTGGATGAACCTACCAACCACCTGGATGCGGAATCAGTTCTCTGGCTGGAGCAACATTTACAACAGTATAAAGGAACTGTTATCGCAGTAACTCACGATAGGTATTTTCTTGACAATGTGGCAGGCTGGATTTTGGAATTGGATAGGGGCGAAGGTATACCCTGGAAGGGTAATTATTCTTCTTGGTTGGATCAAAAACAAAACAGGCTGAAGCAGGAAGAAAAAACGGAATCCAAGCGCCAGAAGACTTTGGAAAGGGAGTTGGAATGGATAAGAATGACCCCAAAAGCACGTCAGGCAAAAGGTAAGGCCAGGTTGAGTGCTTACGATAAATTGATCAGCGAGGAGGGCAAAGAAAAGGAGGCAAAGTTGGAATTGTATATTCCGCCAGGCCCAAGATTAGGAGCGAAAGTCATTGAGGTAAATGGAGTTTCCAAAGCCTATGGGGAAAAGCTTTTGTTTGAAAATCTTTCATTTAGCTTGCCTCAGGGTGGTATTGTAGGTATAATCGGTCCCAATGGTGCCGGAAAATCCACTTTATTTAAACTGATTACCGGACAGGAAAAACCGGATTCAGGGCATTTCGAAGTGGGAGATACCGTAAAACTTGCCTATGTGGATCAGGAGCATGACAATCTGGATCCCAACAAGTCTGTTTTCGAAGCTATTTCCGGCGGGAATGAAATCATCAAATTGGGAAACAAGGAGATGAATGCCCGTGCCTATGTGAGTAAGTTTAATTTTGCAGGGTCTGATCAAGAAAAAAAATTAGGTATTCTTTCCGGCGGAGAGAGAAACAGGGTGCATTTGGCCATTACCTTGAAAGAAGGGGGTAACGTACTGTTATTGGACGAACCTACCAATGACTTGGATGTAAACACATTGAGAGCTTTGGAAGAAGCTTTGGAAAATTTTGGAGGTTGTGCGGTGATCATTTCCCACGACAGATGGTTTCTAGATAGGATTTGTACGCATATCTTGGCTTTTGAGGGTGATTCTCAGGTGTATTGGTTTGAAGGAAATTTCTCTGATTACGAAGAAAATAAGAAGAGACGCTTGGGGGATGTGACACCGAAGAGGATAAAGTACAAGAAGTTAAAGTAATTACATCGTACCAAGTACCTAGTACAATGTACCAAGATTGGCACCCCTGGAACAGGCTGTTGTTCCAGGAGTGCTTTAATAAAGATCGCTTTAACTAAATTTGTTGAAATTATAGAAATTTCCCTTTCATTTTTCAACATATTTCAATTGAACTTATCTTTCTTAAGAATTCCGTAATCATTCTCTTCTTTTTTTGTTTATTTGTTCCCAATTTCCAAATACCGGTATTATGAGGACATTGTTGTTGAGGCCTGGGGCAGAAGAACTGAATTATGAAATCAGGGGAATTGTAAAAAAAGCCCGTCAGATTGAATCCCTTGGTTATGAAATCATTTGGGAAAATATTGGAGATCCTATCCAGAAAAACAATATTGTTCCCCTTTGGATGAAGGAAATTGTTGCAGATCTGGTAAATCAGGACAAATCCTATGGTTATGCAGATTCCAAAGGGGTCCTGGAAACCAGAAATTTTATCGCAGAATTGACCAACAGAAAAGGTGGTTCTCAAATCACAGCTGATGATATTTTGTTTTTCAACGGCTTAGGGGATGCAATCGCCAAATTGTACCAGTTTTTGATTCCCACTGCTCGAATAATAGGCCCTTCTCCTGCATACAGCACCCACAGTTCTGCTGAGGCAGCACATGCCAACACTTCTCCCATAACCTATAATCTGGACCCTGATAACCAGTGGCTTCCAGATATGGAGGATCTATACAATAAAGTGAAATACAACCCCTCTATTGTTGGGATTTTGATAATTAATCCGGATAATCCGACCGGTATGGTATACCCAAAAGAGGTTTTGGACGGATTTGTGAAAATAGCCAAAGAATTTCGTCTGCTTTTGATTGCTGATGAGATTTATCAAAATATCACCTACAATGGGATAAAAGCTGTAGGACTGTCTGAAGTAATCGGGGATTTACCTGGGATTTCTTTAAAAGGGATATCAAAAGAATTTCCATGGCCAGGTTCTAGATGTGGCTGGATGGAATTCTATAATCGAAATGCATCTAAGGAATTCAGCAAGCTTTGCCTGACATTGGAGAATGCCAAGATGATTGAGGTTTGTTCCACGATATTGCCCCAATTATCCATTCCAAGGATTATGAGCCACCCTTTGTACAAGGCTTACAGGGAAGAAGCGAATGAAAAGATTGGCAAGAGAAGCAGAATTATGAAAGAAATTCTTGGTGATATTCCTGGAATTAAGTTTAATCCTACTCAAGGAGCTTTCTACAATACAGTAGTTTTTGAGGAGTCTTATTTAAATCCTGAGCAATTTTTACCTATTGAGGATACCCAAGTCAGAACTTTATTGGAAGGATGGCTGAAGGAGCCGGAAATGCCTTTGGATAAGCGTTTTGTTTATTATTTATTGGCTTCAGCAAATATATGTGTAGTGCCCATATCTTCTTTTTGTTCTGATTTAAGAGGGTTCAGGGTCACACTGCTGGAGGAAGATGAAGCAACTTTTAGAAAAACATTCGAGAAATTGGGTGAGGCCATCAAGTTTTATCTTTCCTCTACCGTAAGAGAATTGGTTAATCCTTAAACGGTCGCCATATGGCAAAATAAAATGACTTCCTGAGATAGCTTTCTTTATCAATTGTGGTCAAACCTTCATGTTCTCGTACATCCAAAGGTTTACTGAATTGAAATTTTTCTTCATGGATTTCAACTGGGTTTTTTAAAAGGCTGTTCAAGTCAGGTTGTCCCGCATCAACCCAGGCTGTATACCAAAAATCAGCGATCATTTTGATGGCTCTTTTCATTTGTCTTTCTACCTGGCCATCCAGCATGTCATGATATGCTATGGAAAATTCCCGGGAATAAACTTTTGTATTGATGCCATTTCTTTCTTCAAATGAATATTTTTTATCCTCGGGGAATTTATGGCTTATTATTTTTTCAAAATAAAGTACTGAATCCAAAGCCAAATGAGCACCGATCACCGCCTCCCAGGCATTTAACTGAGGTCGCTCAAGGTATTCCGCTTTGCCTACAAAAAAATCATAATTATCGGAAAGGAGTTCAGGGATCCTACTTTCCCAAAAACCATGTATTCCGTATTGATCGGTCAGTTGACCATTATAATTTTTTGTGGTGTGCAATGGGACGTGTATGTCTCCAATATAATGTCCCAAATCTGCAGATAACCTTAAAATGGCTTTCACATCCTTTCTTTTGAAGGCTTCAGTCAATTGGACCTTGGTATGGTACACATTCCAGGGACCTATTCCTTTACTGCGTAATTCAACTTCCGAATATAATTCCAGGGCCTGGTTCCAATACCTTGGTAATTTATAAACCGCACTGTCTCCATAGGCATCCGCATCTATGAAATGTTTTTCAGCTTCTCCAATTACGGCATACCTCCTTCTGTCGGGGTTTACCGCGTTTTCTGTAATATATTCAATATGGAATTTGTAAAATCCAATCATTTCAGGCGGAAGCGAAAACACAGCTTGCCTATTAATTTTTCTATGGGCAAAAAAACCCCATGCACCTAGTTCAGCACTCAAAAAAATGAGGAGTGCTATCAAAGTAAAAAATCTTCTCATACCTAAAAATAATAATTAACATCCTATTATTAAAATGAAATTGTATTACCTTTGCACACATTCGGCGGAAATTGATGAATATTCATAGATTTCTGGGCTTGACAAGGTTTAGTTCGGAAATCCTTTTGTGTTTCAAAATTATTCTATTACATTTGCACTCCGTTTATAAGGTGGGGTGAAAAGAAATTAAGTTAACTAAGATATGGCAAATCACAAATCGGCACTTAAAAGAATCCGTGCAAACGAAGCCAAGCGTTTGAGAAACAAATATCAGCATAAAACAACAAGGACTTTTATCAAAAGGTTGAAGTTGACAACTGATAAAGCTGAAGCCCAGGAGCTTCTTAAAACTGTAACTTCTATGATTGATAAACTTGCCAAAAAGAATATCATTCATAAAAACAATGCTGCGAACAAAAAGTCAAAATTGACTAGGTTTGTCAATGCATTGGCATAATATTAAACTTATCCGTTTATTTAGTCCTGATGGAAACATCAGGACTTTTTTTATTTTCGGGATTTAGGTAATTTAATCCAGGCAACGTACAGTTAGTGTACTATCAGTACTTTTTATTTGATTGTTTGACTTTTACGGATTTTTATGGAGGATTATCTATCTATCAAGATTTCCCAATTGGCCGAAGAGGACCGGCCTAGAGAGAAAATGCTTTTGAAGGGTAAATCGGTACTTTCAGATGCAGAATTAATAGCCATTTTATTGGGCTCAGGGACAAAATCCTTAAGTGCTGTAGATTTGGCAAAGCATATTC
>Ga0209498_1000737_pt1 | contig 20249 bp, 17 predicted proteins | sample WalLakDeSediment_FD_184131 | JGI IMG/M metagenome (GOLD analysis project Ga0209498, IMG submission 184131) | Lake sediment microbial communities from Walker lake, Nevada to study Microbial Dark Matter (Phase II) - Walker Lake 11/02/13 Deep... | ecosystem: Environmental > Aquatic > Freshwater >... | reverse complement strand
GTTTGAGTAACCGGCGGTTTTGCCTGAAGGTTATTTAAGGGTTCTTGTTGAATAGTAAAACCCTGAGTTGAAAAAGATGAAGCATTGAAAGGGGTTCTACTATAATTGTCGTCTGCCACGATCATAATTGTCCTGCTTTTGTTTGCCCTCAACCTGGGTCTGCTCTCCTGGGCAATAACCGATTTAATGCCGCGGAAAAAGGTTAAGTACCTGCCAAAAGCCGGTTGGATAGTGATAATCGGAGCGCTGCCTTTCGGTTCGGTAATTTATTTTCTTGCCGGTCGGGGGGAGGAATAGTTATGGCCCAAAAAATATTGATTATCGGGGCCGGAATAGCCGGTTTGTCGGCAGGGGTTCATGCCTGCCGCAACGGGTATGATGCGGAAATTTTTGAAAGGCATGACCTGCCGGGCGGTTTATGCACGGCCTGGGAGCGAAAGGGTTACACTTTTGATGGCTGTATTCACTATCTTTTCGGCACGAATCCGGGCAGCCAGTTTAACCGCCTCTGGCGCGAAGTGGGGGCCCTCGAGGATAATGCAGTAATCAACCCGGATATCTTTATGAGCATTGAAAAAAGCGATGGCAGGGCAATCCATATCTATAGCGATCTCGATCGCCTGGAGGAGCATCTGCTGGAACAGGCCCCTGACGATGAAAAAGTGATCAGGGCTATAATTGATGCGGCCAGGGCCTTTTCCCGGGCCGAGTTTCCCCTGGATAAGCCCGAAGAACTTTATAAAGCCTGGGACATGCCGCTGCTGCTTTTTAAGATGATCCCTCTGTTTAAGATCATGGGTCAGTTTTCCCGGGTTTCTATTGCAGAATATCTCGGGCAAATCAAGGATCCTTTCCTGAAAGAAGCCCTCGGCCTGTTTATGCCAACTGGTTACCCGATGATCAACCTGATCAGCACCCTTGCCAACCTGCATAACAGGGATGCCGGCTTCCCGCAGGGCGGTTCGCTAAAGTTTGTCCGTTCCATCGAAAAACGCTTACTGGAGCTGGGCGGCAGGATCAACTACCGCAGACCGGTTAAAGAAATTTTAGTCGAAGAAGGCCGGGCCGCCGGGCTGTTGCTCGATGACGGCAGTGAGGTCCGTGGTGATATTGTGATAGCAGCGGTCGATCTGCATCACATTGTTTACGACCTGCTTAAGGGTAAATACCTGACTTCGCTGATTAAGGAAAGCTTTGCCGATCTGCCCACTTATACTTCGGTGCAGGTATCGCTGGGCATTGATGGCGATCTTTCCGGCGAAGCGGAAAGTGTCGCTGTTAAGCTGGACCAAGCAATTACCCTGGGAAGCGAGCAAAATGATTATATTTACCTGACCAACTTTTCTTTTGATCCGACCCTGGCTCCGGCAGGTAAAACTGTTGTCCGGGCCACGCTATTTTCTTCTTTTGAATACTGGGAAGGGGCGGCAAAGAAAAGGGAACTTTACCGGGAGAAAAAAGATCAGGTGGCCCAGTCAGTGATAAAAGCGGTGGAAAAGCGATTTCCGCCGGCCAAAGGCCGGATTGAAGTAGTAGATGTGGCTACTCCGGTGACTTTTTCCCGTTACACCGGGGTCTACAAAGGGGCTTACATGGCCTGGGTCGTTCCACCTGAAGCAGGAAGGTTTAAAATACCAAAGCAGCTGCCCGGTCTTGAAAACTTCTACCAGATCGGCCAGTGGGTCTCCCCGCCGGCCGGACTGCCCGGCTCCATGCTTACCGGCCGCCATGTGATTAAGATTGTCTGCCACCGGGATAAAAAACCTTTTCGAAGAGGTTAGAAAGCAGCCGATTAAATTAAGGCGTTTCTGAAATTAAAGAAGATAAAAAACTTCAATTTAATCTTACCAAGTTGCTATCGCTAAATATTTTCATTGCTCTTTTTCATCGGCTGTTTTAATTATGACAGTGGAATAGGCAGAGAAAAAATGCTAATATTGAAAAATGAAGAAAGACGTTTTGAACAGGAGCCTCAACAGCGAAAATGACAAACTGACTGCAGGCTCGCCAACAGTAAGTATGGATGGTAAAGTTGCTGCGGAGGATGATCCGGCCCGGAAGGCCTTCCTGACCCGTCCGCTGGGCGGGCTGATCTTCAGAAACGCCCTGCCGGCAGTGGCCTCGATGCTCTTTATGGCTTTTTACCACATGGCCGATGCGGTCATGGTCGGCAGAAGCCTCGGCCCGGAAGCCCTGGCCTCGGTCAATATTCTCTACCCGATCATGGCTCTCTTTATCGGCCTGGCGGCAATGGTCGGCGTTGGCGGCAATGCCCGTGTGGCCGTGCTTCAGGGTGCCGGTGAAACAGCCGCGGCGCGGCGTGTTCTCGGCCTGGTTATTACCCTTGGCGTTCTCCTCGGTATAGTGGGCAGCCTGGTTACCGTTTTGGCCTTTTCAAGGATCCTGGCGATCCTCGGCACATCTTCTTCAGCATCGCTCAGCGCAATGGCCGGCCAGTACCTGATCACTCTTTACCCCTTCTTTACGATGATGATCCTGATCTTCATCCTCGAGCAGACCGTCCGCAACGATGGCCGCCCCAACCTGGCCACCGGTGTGATGATGGCCATGGCCCTACTCAATATCATTCTTGACTACATTTTCCTTTTTCCCCTGAACATGGGTATTGCCGGTGCGGCCCTGGCAACGGGCCTGTCGCAATCGCTGGGGGCGCTGATTTTTCTGGCCTATTTTTTATATAAAAAAATGCAGGCGCTGCCCGGCCTGCGCATCGGGATGCCGGGCGGCGGGTACAGTTCATTGCGCCTGATCGCCTTTAACGGTTCTTCGGAATTCTTTAACAGCGTTGCCGCCGGCCTGACCACTTTTCTTTTCAACCGGGCCCTGCTCAGCCATTTGGGCAGCGAGGGGGTCGCCGCTTTTGCATTGGTGCAATACCTGTTGATGTTCAGTTCAGTGGTTTTTATCGGCATGAGTATTGGATCACAACCTATACTCAGTTATAACCATGGGGCCGGTTTGGCGGATCGGGTCAGGGGTACGCTGAAGAGGTTGATTACTGCCTCTGCCCTGTTGGGGGTTTTCTTTTTTATACTTTTACGCTGGCAGGCACCGGCAATGGTTAACCTGTTCATTCCCGACCATCCTGAAACCGTGGCCCTGACCCTGCGCGCAGCGGCGATAATCAGCTGGTCGCTTCTGATCATGCCGGTAGGTATCATCAGTTCGATGTTCTTTACAGCCCTGGAACGGGCGGGCAGTTCTCTTTTGGTGGCGCTTTCACGCGGGCTCATCTTTACCGTGATCGGCCTAACTGTTTTTCCTTCGTTGTGGGGTGAAACAGGCATTTGGATTACCCCGCTCTTCTCTGAAACAGCAGCTGTCTTCGTAACCGCTTTTCTCATTTTCCGCTGGTCTGTACAAACAGAGCGGTCGGCAGTGCTCCAGGGGGCGGAACCGCTGGCGCAGGCAGAGTGATCTGTTGGGGTGGTCCGGAAAGAAAGCGCTCCGGAAATCGGCAGCCATCTTACGGTGAAGTTTAAGCCGGTGATCCGTAGCGGGGTTTCAGCAGCAGAGTCAGGTAAACGGGTTTCAGTTATAGGGTCAGGTAAGTGCAGGTTTCAGCAGCAGTAAAAAAGATGATCAGACCCGGTTGAAAGGGTCCCCGCTGTTATCCTCTGCTGCCCTGGCAGGCTCATGGTATTTGTGCGGCCGGGGGGCAAAGCGGTTTGTTCCCCAGACACCGGTCAGGATAGCGGCAGTGCCGGCCAGGTGATACCAGAAAACAGTTTCGCCGCGAAAGAGAACCCCGGCGGTGATAGCGACGACGGTGACCATGTTGGCGAAAACCGAGCCCTGGGTTGCCGTAACCCTGCTCAGCAAAAAGTTGTAGAGGAAGAAAGCGCCTACCGAAGAAATCACGCCCAGGTAGAGCACCGTAATCCAGGTGTCGGCCAGGGGCGTAAGGTAACTTCCCATTGTGCCGGCGATCTGGTGCTGGGCCAGGGCAATCAGGTTGAAACTAATCGCTCCGACGATCATCATTACCCAGGTGATCTCCAGGGGCGAATGATTTGTTGAGGCTTTACGAGAAGCGATATTAAAGAAAGCAGCCGCGGTAACTGCACCCAGCAGGGCCAGGGTGCCCAGGGGGTTTACCCCGGCAATTGACTGGTTATCCATGTAGATGATAAAAATTACCCCGGCTACCGAGGCAATAATAAAAACAACCTGCAGATGGTTTGGATGCTCGCGCAAAATTATTGCCGATAAAATGGCCACAAATATCGGGATAGCAGCGATAATCATCCCGGCATAAGATGCCGATGTGAGCAGAATGCCCACCGTTTCAGCGGCAAAATACAAGATCGGCTGAAAAATTGCCAGGGGCAGCAGGCTGATATAGTCCGCAATTGTTACCCTGATCCTGATAATTTTTAAAGCTCGTAAAACAGCCATAGCGGCAAGCGCGGCGGCAAACCTGAGGCCGAGCAGATGGAAAGGGGAAAGGTTTTCCAGGGCTCCCCTGGTAAACATGAATGATAAACCCCAGGTCAGGGCAACCCCGACACCGGCCAGGTAGGGCAGATAACGATTCATTAGAACTAATCCTCACTTCAAGCCAAACTAAGCACTACTATACACTAAACCACTTTGCCGGAAAAGGGTAATTGGCAAAACTCTAACCAATGGAGGCCTGTTTCTCTTGATTATTATCAGGCAAACAAGATATTATATGGTCAGGTAAGTTATGTCCAGCCGGCTGAATAGAACTGTTATTATCAAAAGATATAAATCCAAGGAGGTGGGGAAAATATGCCGGGATTGAAAAAAGTATTGTTGGTGCTGACGGTGGTTGCGTTTTTGTTTTCGGCATGCGGGTGCAGCCGGGCAGTAACCAGTGAACAATTCCTGCAAAGTTACCAGCTGCGCTCGGGAACGACCGTTGAAGTTTACAACCGGAACGGCAACGTTACCATAACCGGATGGGATCAGGATACAGTCGAGATAGCCGCGCTTAAAGAAAGCTATGGCGGGCAGGAAGCCCTGGATCAGGTCGAAATATTTATAGATATTACCGAGAAGATAGTGATTCAGACGATCCATGCTGATGAAGATGCCGATGTTACTGTGAGTTTCGAGATCAGGGTTCCGGAAGATATCGTGGTTGGCATTATTGAGTGTTCTAACGGCAACATCAGCCTCGACGGGTTGCTTGGCAATCCCGTGATATCGACTTCCAATGGAACTGTTACAGTTAAAAATGTTAACGGCATTGTTTCAGCGCGCAGCAGCAACGGCAATATTACTGTCAGCGCAGTGAAAGGCCTGGGCAATTTAAGGACCTCTAACGGTACTATCGAAGCGGAGCTTCCAGTATTACACGATAACCTGGAGATCAGAACCAGCAACGGATCGATCACTTTAGCCCTTTCTGCCGCTCTTAGGGCAGACTTGGAAGCCAGCACTTCAAACGGAACCATCAGCATCAACAACCTTAATATTGATACTGCCAAGTTCGAAAAGACTTCCCTTACCGGAAGCATGAACGGCGGTGGTTATAAAATTAATATTGCTACTTCCAACGGCTCGATTAGCCTTTTACCATTAAGGTAATCCTACCGCGGGAGGATACAGAGCCCAATGTATGAAGAATATATTGTTTTTGTTACCCTGTTTATTGTCCTGGCTCTTTTTATCTGGGGACGCTGGCGCTACGATCTTGTAGCAATAATAGCTCTGCTGTTTTTGACCCTTGTCGGCCTTATTCCCGGCGACGAAGCCTTTTACGGGTTTGGTCACCCGGCGGTAATCACCGTTGCCGCTGTCCTGATTCTGAGCCGGGCTTTAATGAATTCAGGCCTTGTTGATACGATTGCCAGGCTGCTGCTGCGCCTCAACCAAAATCCCAGCCTCCTGTTTGCCGCCCTGGTGACGGCGGTAACCCTTTTTTCCGCTTTTATGAACAACATCGGGGCCCTGGCACTGTTTATGCCGGTTGCTATCCGCATTGCCCGTAAAAATAAGCGTCCGGTATCTCTTTTCCTGATGCCCCTTGCCTTCGGTTCTCTTCTTGGCGGCCTGATGACCCAGATCGGCACGCCGCCTAATATCATCATTTCCCTGTTCCGGGAAGATACAGCAGCCGGAGCTTCGTTTAAGATGTTTGATTTTGCTCCGGTAGGGGCCGGGGTAGCCATTGTCGGGGTTATCTTTATAGTTCTGGCCGGTTGGAGGCTGATTCCCTGCCGAAAGGGGCAGCTTTCCCCGGAGGACCTTTTCGCCATAGACAGTTACCTGACCGAGGTCTACGTTCCGGAAGGATCAAAATTTGCCGGTAAAAGACTTCTTGATCTCGGCCATGCCACCGAAGGAGACATTGTCGTGGTTGGTCATATCCGGAATAAAAGAAAAATGCCTTTCTTTTCGCCTTACCGTATTTTTGAAGAGCACGATCAGATTATTATCAAGGCTAACGCTGAAGACCTGAAGGAGCTTCTCGATGTAACCGATCTTAAACTTACCGCTTCCAGGAAGCTCAGTGAAGAAGATCTGCGTTCTGACGAGATCAGCATTACCGAGGCTGTGGTCACGACAAACTCAGCCCTGGAAAAGCAGACTGCGCGTTCATTAAACCTGCGCTCGATCTACGGCATCAACCTGCTCGGCATATCAAGGGAAGGGGCCCGCCTGAATGCCCGGCCCGACCGGATTCGCTTCCGGGCCGGTGATGTTTTACTGCTGCAGGGGCGAACGGAAGCGCTGCGTGAAGTCATGTCAACTTTAGGCTGCCTGCCCCTGGTCGAAAGAGGGTTGAAACTCGGCCAGCCGCGCCGGGTGTTTTTATGCGTGGCCATTTTTACTGCAGCCCTGACTGTCACTGCCCTCGGGCTTGTTCCGATTCAGATTGCTTTTACCGGGGCAGCAGCCGCAATGCTGCTGACCGGTTTAATCACCCTGCGTGAACTATACGATAGCATTGACTGGAGTGTAATTGTACTGCTCGGGGCGATGATTCCGGTCAGCAACGCCCTGAAAACAAGCGGCGGGGCTCAGACTGTCGGCGAGGCGATCTATCACCTGGCCGGCACTTATGCGGCTTGGTCTGTTTTAACCATTCTGATTATTATTACCATCCTGCTCTCTAATGTGATCAACAATGCCGCTGCGGCGCTGCTGATGGCGCCAATTGCTCTCAGTGTTGCTGCAGGGATGGGAGCTTCCGCCGATCCCTTCCTGATGATAGTGGCGGTCGGCGCTTCGAGCGCTTTTCTGACCCCGATCGGCCACCAGTCCAATACCCTGGTTATGGGTCCGGGCGGCTACCACTTCGGCGATTACTGGAGAATGGGCCTGCCCCTGACGGTTATTATCGTAATTGTCGCCGTGCCCCTGATCATCCTGGTCTGGCCTTTTTAGCCGGAGTCCTGGCAGGTTATCAAAGGGTTTTGTCGAAAAAGAAGAAAAGCCTTCGCGCTTCACGGTCGATTGATCATTCTTTCGTTTTGTTGTGAGGAAGCAAAAGGGAGATGAATTGCATTGAAAACAAAACCGGCGGTGAGCCTTAGTTTTTTTATTGTTTTTACAGTGATCCTCATTTTTGCTGTCATTGGCTGCAGCCCTGTCCAGCTCGATCCTGAAGGCCCGATCAGTGAAGATCCTGAAGAACCGGAAGAGATTATATGCGAGAAACCTGTTGACGGGGAATCTACGGCTGAAATGCCTTTAACTGTTAGAACCCACTACTGGCCCTGGATCAGTCACGGGCATCTTGATCTCTCAAGCGCAGAAATAATTCCCGGACCCGATCTCTTTGAATCGGATCCCGGTTTTATTGCCGAGTTTACCGAAGACTACAGTTTTGATGGTTTGCTGGTATGGCCGGTTAAAGAAACCGATGTTTTTACGCTTGAGTGGATCATGCTCTCTTTTAATGTCGATTACTACGATCCGGATGAGCAGCTCTTTGAACTCTACTTTGAATTCATAATTGAAGATCTGCAGCCTGAACCGGGTGATGAGGGCATTCAGGAATTTACAATTAACCTGGCTGAACAGCAGCAGTGCTTCGAGGTTTTAATAAAAAAGGTTATATTGGGCAAAGGTCAGGAAAGCAAAGTCAGCGCTGCCACCCTTGATTTTGTAGCCCTTGAGCTGGAAATGAAGGTTAACCCTAATCGATAAAGAAATAAGGAGTGGTTTGAAGTTGAAGGCAATTGATGAACAGGCGGTTAATGCAATCCGTTTCCTGGCGGTTGACGCTGTTGAAAAAGCCAATTCCGGCCACCCGGGTTTGCCCATGGGCGGTGCGGCCATGGCTTATACCCTCTGGACCCGCTTTTTGAAGCATTTCCCCGATCATCCCGCTTGGCCGGACCGTGACCGCTTTGTCCTCTCGGCCGGTCACGGTTCAATGTTGCTATATGCCCTGCTGCACCTCTCCGGGTACAATCTCTCTCTGGATGAAATAAAAAATTTCCGCCAGTGGGGCAGTAAAACCCCGGGGCATCCCGAATATGGACATACGCCGGGGGTTGAAACGACTACCGGTCCCCTGGGTCAGGGGTTTGCCAACGCCGTTGGCATGGCTATTGCCGAACGCCGGCTTGCCGCTGAATTTAACCGCTCCGGTTTTCCCCTGGTAGATCATTTCACCTATGTCTATGCCAGTGACGGCTGCATGATGGAAGGAATTACCTCCGAGGCTGCCTCCCTGGCCGGACACCTGAAGCTGGGCAAACTGGTCTGCCTTTATGACGACAATAGGATCACCATTGACGGTCAGACAGAGATCACCTTTACCGAAGATACCGGCAGGCGCTTCGAAGCTTACGGCTGGCAGGTCTTGAAGGTGGAGGATGGAAACAACATTAAACTGGTTGCTGAAGCAATTGCCGCAGCGCGGCGGGAAGAAAACCGGCCCAGCCTGATCATGGTGCGGACCGAAATTGGTTACGGCGCACCAAACAAACAGGGCACAGCAGATGCGCACGGCGCTCCCCTGGGAGAAAAAGAGGCTCGTTTAGCCAAACAGAGGCTTGGCTGGCCGCTGGAGCCTGCCTTTTACGTGCCGCCGGATGTCTACGCGCACTTCTCCGGGCAAAATGATGCTCTCAGGGTCAAAAAGACTGAGTGGGACAACCTTTTTGCCGCTTACCGGGAGCAGCATCCTGATCTTGCAGAATGTTGGGATCGCTGGCATTCCGGGCAGGTCCCGGAAGCGCTGGCCACGGATTCGCGCCTATGGGAATTCGGTGATAAGGCGGTGGCGACGCGGGTTGCTTCGGGGCAGATCATGCAGGTTCTGGCCGGGTATCTGCCAAACCTGATCGGCGGCTCGGCCGACCTGAACGCCTCTACAAAAACCAGCCTGAAAGATTTTGGCGATTTCCAGGCCGACAACCCGGGTGGCAGCAACATTCACTTCGGAATCCGTGAACATGCCATGGCGGCTATCCTCTCCGGACTATCCCTGCACGGGGGCCTGCGCCCCTTCGGTTCCACTTTTCTGGTCTTTTTCGACTACATGAAACCGGCGGTTCGCCTGGCGGCGATAATGGGCCTGCCGGTAATCTTCATTTATACTCACGACAGTGTTGCCGTTGGTGAAGACGGTCCCACCCACCAGCCGGTGGAACATCTGGCCAACCTGCGCTCAATTCCCAATATGCACGTGCTCAGACCGGCAGACGGGGCTGAAACCGCTGCTGCCTGGCTGCACATTCTTCAGCGGCGCTGCGGCCCCTCGGCGCTGATCCTGTCGCGTCAGAACCTGCCCCAGCTGCCGGGGAGCGGGGCGGCGGCGCTCAGGGGCGGTTATATAATCAGCCGGGAGAATGGCGATAAGCCCGAGCTGATCTTAATTGCCTCCGGTTCGGAGCTGCACCTGGCTCTTGAGGCGCAGCAGCAGCTGCAGGATCGGGGGCGCTCGGTGCGCGTCGTCAGCATGGTCAGCCGCGAGCTTTTTCTGGCCCAGGATGACGCTTACCGCAACGAAGTCCTGCCGGCGGTGGTTGATAGGCGCCTGGTTGTCGAAGCGGCCCTGCCCATGGGTTGGGAGGCAATCGCCGGCTCGAAAGGGGCGGTCATCGGTCTCGATGACTTCGGCGCTTCAGCCCCCGGAGAAGTAGTCATGGAGAAGCGGGGTATAACCGCCGCTGCCGTTGTGAAGAGGGCTGAAGAGATCATTAGTTAGCTTTCGCCGGGGCATGATCAAATTATATAAGGTATGAAGGTTTTTTCTGGGCAGCATTAAGGGCTAAACAATGAGATCAAAGCAGATCATAACCGCTGAGGATTCGCTTGTATTGTGAGCAAAGATGGATTATGATTAATACAGGCCGGGTTCAGACTAAAAATGTTTTATCACTTACATGAAGGAGGCCATATTATGACTGAGAATGCGCAGTTGCCATTAACCCAGGATGAGAAAACTTTCGGTATGCTTGCTCACCTTTCGGCCCTGGCGGTGTTTTTGTTTCCTTTTGGTAATTTCATCGGCCCCCTCGTAATTTGGCTGATTAAAAAGGATCAATCGGCCTGGATTGACAGGCAGGGCAAAGAATCATTGAATTTCCAGATCAGTATCGCCATTTACTTCATTATCTCCGCTATTCTTATGATTGTTCTAATTGGTTTTTTGCTGGCGCTTGCGGTTTCAGTTTTTTCGTTTGTCATGGTTATTGTCGCCGCTGTAAGGGTTGGCAACGGAGAGGATTTTAAGTATCCGCTCTGTATCCGGTTCCTGCAGTAACTTTTTCCGCGGTAATTTTATTCAGGTACATGTTAAACACGCTCGTGATTTCCGGGTAGATTGGGGATACCTTATTTATGCTGACTGATTCTTAATATAATCCGGTCAGCCCGGAAAAAGGAGCGTTTTTACAAATGAAAAAGATTGTCCTGATCGAGCCTCAGTCAAAGGAAGATCATGTCTACAAGCATGTCCGCATGCCCCGCCTCGGTTTGCCCATCCTGGGTACTCAACTTAAAGAAGCCGGTTACCAGGTCAGTATCTACATGGGTACGGGCAAGGCGCTGCCCTGGGCTAAAATATATGATGCAGATTTGGTTGGCATATCGACTACAACCGCTACCTGCCGCGAAGCATACCAGATTGCCGGCCTGCTGCGATCCGAGAGCATTCCGGTAGTTATCGGCGGCATCCACGCCACCTTCCTGCCGGAAGAAGCCCTGGAGTTTGCTGATTATATTATCCATGGTGAGGCCGAATACAGCTTTCTGCCCCTGGTCCAGGCTATTGAATCGGGCCGGCAGCCGCATGATATTCCCGGTGTATCCTACTGGCAAAACGGCACACCCGTCCACAATTCCTCCCCGGAATCACGAGTTGACATGGATAAACTTCCGATCCCCGACCTCTCTTTACTGGATCGGTTTTCATCCCTGCGCACTATTCCGGTGATGACATCACGGGGCTGCCCCTTTAACTGCACCTTCTGCTGCGTTACCGAGATGTTCGGCCGACGTTACCGTTTCCGCTCTACCGAGAGCATCCTTAAAGAGTTGGCCCGCTATCAGGGGAAGAACATTTTTTTCTGTGACGATAACTTTACCGCTGATCCCAAACGCAGCAAGGAACTGCTTAAGGGGATCATCGATCGGGGTATCAGGCTGAAGCGCTGGGGCGCCCAGGTGCGGGTTGATGCCGCCCGTGACAGTGAACTGCTTGATTTGATGCGCCGCTCTGGCTGCGCCATAGTCTATATCGGTTTTGAATCGATCAATCCGGAAACTTTAAAAGGCTACAATAAACAGCAGACAGTGGAAGATATCCGGGAAGCAATCAGCCGGTTCCACGAATATGGGATCAGAATTCACGGCATGTTTGTTTTTGGCGGTGAAGCCGATACGGTTGATACAATCAGGCAGACTGCTGAATTTGCCCTGGAAGCACAAATTGACAGTGTCCAGTTTATGACCCTGACCCCTTTCCCGGGGACTCCCTTTTATAATCAGCTTGAAAATGAGGGTAGAATTTTAACCCGCGATTGGTCATTCTATGATGGCCACCATACAGTTTTTCAACCGGCCATGATCTCTTCTGAAGAGCTGCAGATACAAACAATAAAAGCCCTGAAAAAATTCTATTCGGCCCGCAACATTTTTAAAAATGTTACCCTGACCGGTTGGGGTTCTGTGCTTCATCGAACAATTGGCTGGATCTTAAGCAGGCACTTTGAGCGTCAAAACCGCTGGTACCACCAGTTCCTTAAACGTCAGCAGCAGGCAAGCGTAAGGCCAATCACCCTGCTGTACCGCCTCCTAAAAGCGCCGGAGAGCGGTAAAACCGCATCCGGGAGGGCTTTTTCTCATCTCAGGGTGTCCCTTATTGAACAGAAGGGCGTATTATATCTGAGGATTCGCGGGTTTGCCGACAGCCTGCAGATAAAAGAACTGAAGCGGACCCTGAAGGGTTTGCATCCCCGGCATTACAGCCAGATGGTGGTCAATACCGAAGGGCTGCGGTTTGTTTCAGAAAAAGCGGCAGCCGGTTTTGGCGCATACCTGGAAAAGCTTGGATCCAGGGTTCGCCGTTTGCAGGTTGTTATTGCCGCCCAAAAACAAGCCAGGAGTTACCTTAACAAGAAAAGTAAGCATTACTCCCGGCTGCCTAACTTTGAAATACTGTTGAACAGGCGTTAACTTAAAATCCGCCCGCAGAGAACCAGCAGCCCAGTAAAAAAGAAGCCAGGCAGGCTATTCCTAAAATGATCCAGGCTTTTCTGCGGCTTTTCTTTTTCCTTTTATAGCGGCGGCTCAAATAAAGGCCTCCTCAATCTCATTGCAGTTAAAAATGATATACTCATTATATCATTGTCGCTTTAGCAATGGTGAAAGGGTGGCTCTTTAAATTGCGCCGCAGTGACGGAAAGTGGTTCCTGACCCGGGTCAAAAGAACTATATACGGTTTTAAAATGATCGCTGAAGGTGACCGGGTTGCTGTCGGCATTTCCGGGGGCAAGGACAGCGCCGCCCTGCTCTATATCTTAAGCCTTTTTAAAAAGCACTCTCCGGTCAATTTTGAGCTCGAGGCTGTCTATGTAGATTTAGGCTGGCCCGTAAATCTCGAACCGCTTGAGAATCTGGCCGGAAAACTGAAAATAAACCTGCACGTGGAAAAAACGGTTATTGCCCGGGTTGTTTTTGAGCGCCGGCAGGAGAAAAACCCCTGCGCCCTCTGTGCCAAAATGCGCCGCGGGACCCTGCACCAGGCTGCCCTGAACCTGGGTTGTAACAAGGTCGCTTTAGGTCACCATCTTGACGATGCCGTGCAAACTTTTATGATGAATTTGATCTATACCGGCCACATGGATACTTTCAAGCCGGTCACCTACCTCGATCGGACCGATCTCTACCTGATCCGCCCCCTGATCCAGCTTCCCGAAAGTGTTCTTGCTGCTTTGGCACGCCGTGAAAACCTGCCCCTGCTCAAAAATCCCTGCCCGGTCAGCGGAAAAACTAAACGCCGCGAAATGGAAGAACTGGTCAGCGAGCTGGCTGCCCGCTACCCCGACCTGCGTGAGAAGTGGCGCTCCGCCCTCCTGACCAGCCCTTTCTGGAAGTTCTAAAATTTATAATAATTATTTTAAAAATTAAAAAGGGAATTTAACTGCCCTGTCGAATTAGTTCAGGTAGCTTTTCTATCAACCTGCCCAATTAGGAGGTGCGCGTTAAGTGCGCTATCGTTATTTCCCCGGATGTACCCTTAAGGGACAGGCCAAAAGCATGGAAGATACCACCATGGCCGCTGCCACTGCTCTCGGCATCGAGCTGGTCGAACTGGATGAATGGCAGTGCTGTGGGGCGGTTTACCCACTTTACGAGGATGAACTGATCTCCCTGCTCTCACCGGTTCGCACCCTGGCGGCCGCCGAAGGGGAACCGCTGGTATCTTTATGTGCCGCCTGTCACCATGTCCTCAAAAGATCCCAGGAGCTGATGCAGCGAAGCGAGGATGCCCGTAAAAAGGTCACCGATTTCCTGGAAGTTGATTACAGCGGTGAAGGCCGCGTTCTTCACTTTCTCGAAGTGCTCCGTGACGATCTCGGTTTCGACAAGCTGGCCGAAATGATCAAGAAGCCGCTTGAGGGACGCAAGATTGCCGCCTATTACGGCTGCCTGCTGCTCCGTCCGTCAAAGGTGATGCAGTTTGACGACCCCGAAAACCCGACGATCATGGAAGACCTGATCAAGGCTCTCGGTGCCGAGGTGGTTAAAAGCCCCTACCGCACTGAGTGCTGCGGCGCCTACCTTTCCGTAACCGAAGAAGGGGTGGCCCGTGATACGGTAGCCCGCATTCTTGACTCTGCCCGCAAATCCGGAGCGGAAGCCATAATTACGGCCTGCCCGCTCTGCCGCTATAACCTGGAGAATTGCGCCGATGAAGATGGCAGGGAGCCGATCAAAGTCTATTACTTCAGTGAGCTTTTAGCTGAAGCCATGGGTCTGCAGTTTAAACAGCTCATGTCTGCAGCTCTGGAAAGGAGGCACAGCAGCTATGACGACCACAAGCGATAAAAGCCGCCTGATTGATGATATGAAGATGCAGAGCGGCCAGGATCCTGCCGAGTGCTACCAGTGTGCCAAGTGCAGCGCCGCCTGCCCGGTAACAGCAGCGATGGACCTGCTGCCGCACCAGGTGATCCGCTACCTGCAGATGGGTTTGGAGGAAGATCTGCTTAAGAGTAAAACCCCCTGGATCTGCGCCAGCTGCTTTACCTGTGCCGCGCGCTGCCCCCGCGATCTTGACCTGGCGCGGATAATGGAAGGGATTCGCCTTTCGCTGCTGCGCCGCCGTGAAGGAAATAAATTCGGCCCCGCCGACCTGACCCCGGAACAGCTCGAAAAGCTGCCCCAGCAGGCCCTGGTCAGCGGATTCCGCAAATATAACAAGTAAAGGAGGCTGGGGTATTTGTCCAGAACAGGAGTTTTTATCTGCCACTGCGGTACGAACATCGCCGGCACCGTCGATATAGACAAAACAATTGAAGCATCCCGCGGTTTTCCCGGAGTGGTCCATGCCGACGAATATCGCTATCTCTGTTCCGAGACGGGACAGGATATTATTAAGCAAGCCATAGAAGAGCATGATCTCGACCGGGTAGTGGTCGGCACCTGCTCTCCGCGGATGCACGAAGCTACTTTCCGCAAGGCGGTCGCTGAAGCCGGCCTCAATCCCTACCTGCTGGAAGTGGCCAACATCAGGGAGCACTGCTCCTGGGTCCATAAAAATATCGAGGAGGCCACCCCGAAAGCAATCGCCCTGCTCAGGGCTGCTGCCGCTAAAGCCGCCCTGAACGAAGCTCTCGAAGCGCCAAAGCTTGAAGTTGAAAAACGGGCCCTGATTATCGGTGGCGGTATAGCCGGCATCCAGGCAGCTCTCGATATTGCCGAAGCCGGTTTTGAGGTCGATATTGTCGAGCGGGAACCGAGTATCGGCGGCCGCATGGCCCAGCTTGAAAAAACCTTTCCCACCCTCGACTGCTCTGCCTGTATCTTAACTCCCAAGATGGTCGAGGTGGCCCAGCATCCCAATGTTCACCTGCTGACCTATTCCGAGGTTGAAGAAGTCAAAGGTTTCGTCGGCCAGTTTGATGTAAAAATTAAGCAAAAAGCGCGTTATGTCGATGCGGTTAAATGCACCGGGTGCGGCATCTGCTGGGAGAAGTGCCCCTCCAAAACTCCGTCCGAGTTCGAAATGGGCCTGACCAAGCGCAAGTCAATTTATGTGCCTTTCCCCCAGGCTGTGCCGATGGTGCCGGTGATCGACCGCAATGCCTGCCTTTATTTTCGTAAAGGCCGCTGCCAGATCTGTGCCGAGGAATGCCCGCCCGGGGCCATCGATTTTGAACAGCAGGACGAAATTATCGAGCGGCGCTACGGGGCTATTATCGTGGCCACCGGTTTCGACCAGATGGATCCTTCCATCTACGGCGAATACGGCTACGGCCAGCATCCCGATATTTTAACCGGACTGGAGTTTGAGCGCCTCTTTAACGCCTCCGGCCCGACCGGCGGCAAAGTTGTGCGCCTTTCAGACGGCAAACCGCCGAAAAAGGTGGTCTTTATCCAGTGCATCGGCTCCCGCGATAAAGCCCGCGGCATGAATTACTGCTCGAAAATCTGCTGTATGTATACAGCCAAGCAGGCTATTTTACTGAAAGAGAAAGTGCCCGATGCCAAAAGCTACGTCTTCTATATCGATGTGCGCACGGCCGGCAAGGGCTACGAGGAATTTCAGCGCCGCGCTGCCGAAGAATACGATGTCGCTTACCTGCGCGGCCAGGTTGGTAAGATCTTCCCTGAAGACGATCACCTGGTGGTGCACGGTGTTGACTCGCTTAGCGGCAAAATAATTGATATTAAAGCCGATATGGTGGTCCTCGCGGCCGCTTCAATAGCGCGCGCCGATGCCCCCGAAGTGGGCCGGCTGGTCGGGATCAACAGCGACAGCTATCACTTCTTCAACGAAGCCCACCCGAAATTGAAGCCTGTGGAAACCCACACTGCCGGGATCTTCATCGCCGGGGCCTGCCAGGCGCCAAAAGATATTCCCGATACGGTAGCCCAGGCCGGTTCTGCAGCGGTAAAGGTTGTCGGCCTTCTTTCCAAGGATATGCTGCAGGGTGAAGCCTGCACCGCCGAGGTAAACCAGGCCGAGTGTTCCGGCTGCCTCTACTGCGAGGCGGTTTGCCCCTACAGCGCGATCAACCCGGTGGAAATTGAAGAGCGTTACCATGATGGAGTGCTCAAGCGCACCGTAGCCGAGGTTAACCCTGCTCTCTGCCAGGGCTGCGGGTCCTGTGCCGTGGTCTGCCGCTCGGGAACAATTAACCTGAAAGGTTTCAGCAACGAACAAATACTGGCGGAGGTGGATGCCATATGTCTACAGCGCTAAACGAAACATCTGCCGGCTTCGAACCTTTGATTGTTGCTTTCTGCTGTAACTGGTGCAGTTACGCCGGAGGCGATCTGGCCGGAACAAGCCGCATAACCTACCCGGCCAATGTCAAGGTCATCCGGGTACCCTGCTGCGGCCGGATGAACCCGATGTTTGTCCTGCGTGCCTTTCAGCGCGGCGCCGATGGGGTTCTCGTGGCCGGCTGCCATCCGGGTGACTGTCATTACAGCACCGGCAACTTCCATGGACGCCGCCGCCTTTCCGCATTCAAGAGGTTGGTTGAATTCGCCGGTTTTGAGCCGGACCGCTTCGAGGTTCGCTGGATCTCGAGCTCTGAAGGCGACAAGTTTGCCGAAGAAATGGAAGCGATGACGGCTAAGATCAAGGCCCTCGGGCCGAACGGAAAGATGAGGGATGCCCGGTGGCAGAGCCTAACTTAGATCAAATGGAAAAAATACGCGACGTTGTGGCCCAGGATTTACTGGGCGGACGCATTGAATTGCTGCTTGGCTGGGAAAAAGGCCACTACTGGTGGCAGTCCCGGCCGCTCTTCGCCCACAGCAAAGAAGACCTGGAAAAGCTGGTCTGGGATTCATTCTGTGCCGTAAACCTAAGCCGCTACCTGCTCGATGAACTGAAAGATCATCAGAAAGTCGGTGTGCTGGTCAAGGGTTGTGACGCCCGCGCCTTCAACCGCCTGCTGCAGGACAACATGGTCGAGCGTGATCGGGTGGTTCTATACGGACTGCCCTGTCCCGGTATGCTCGACTACGATCGCCTGGCTGCAGCGGCTGAAAGCGCTCCTGACGGCATAACCGAGCAAAACGGCCGGGTAATCCTTAAAACAGCTAGAGGTGAAGTAGAAATTGAGCGTGATGCGGTTTTGATGGATAAATGTAAGGACTGCCTCTACCCCGACCCGGTAGTATACGATCAACTGCTGCTTGAACCGCAGGGTGAGAGGGAAGCGCCGGAGCGTTTCAAAGCGGTAGGGGATCTGGAGAATCTTCCAGACAATGAGCGTTTTGCCTACTGGGAAAAAGAACTTTCACGCTGCCTGCGCTGCTATGCCTGCCGCCAGGCCTGCCCCTACTGCAGCTGCCGCGAGTGTTTTGTCGAACAGGAAAACCCGCGCTGGCAGGGCCGGGCTTATCAGCCTAGCGAAAACTTTTTGTTTCATCTGGTCCGGGCCTACCACGGCGCCGGGCGTTGCATCGACTGCGGCGAATGCGAACGGGCCTGTCCTGTAGGCATTCCGCTGCAGGAGCTGAACCGTAAACTGACTAAAGATATCAACGAGCTGTACGGCCATTATGAAGCCGGTCTCGATGCAGAGCTTGAACCGCCTTTGCTCACTTACCGGCCCGATGATCCGGCAGCTTTTTCGGAAAAGTGAGGTGGTCATGTTGAAAAAAGTAATTACCAGAGATAAGCTTCCCGCACTCTGGGCTCATCTGTCGGAGCAGGGACCGCTGATCCTGCCGGTCCAGGATGGACCGGTGGTTTTATTCAAACCATGGCAGGAGGGAACCGCGGTCAATCTTGATGCCGTTAACAGCGCTGTATCGCCAAAAGATATTTTTCTGCCGCGGGAAGAAACTTTCCTGCACTACCGCAGCGGCAACCAGCAGCTCGAGCTGAAGGCGGTTGCGGAAGAAGAGCCGGTTATCGCTTTTGGCCTGCACCCCTGCGACCTGAAAGCGATCGAGATGCTCGACCGGGTTTTTATGGAGCAGGATCCTCCCGATGCTCTATACCGAAACCGGCGCGAGAGGACAACCGTGGTTGCCCTTGCCTGCAGCGAACCCGATCCGTTTTGTTTTTGTAATGACTTCGGGATCGACCCAACCGCTGCGCCCGGGGCCGATATATTGGGCCACCTTACCGATTCATCACTGCTCCTGGAGGCTCTGACCGATAAAGGCAAGGCCCTGCTGGAACAGGCCGGTGAACTGCTTGAAGATGGTTCAGGTGAGCAGGTTGAGAAGCAGGAAATAAAAACCGCCGATTTCGGTTTAAAGCTCGAAGGCCTGCCCGCAGATCTGAAAAACCGTTTTGACGATCCGGTCTGGGACGAAATCTATAAAAGCTGCCTGAGTTGTGGTGTCTGCACCTATGTCTGTCCCACCTGCTACTGTTTTGATGTTGAAGACTTCGGACATGCTGCAGAGGGTGAGCGTTTCCGCTGCTGGGACAGCTGCATGTACGGCCATTTTACCGTGATGGCCGGCGGACATAACCCCCGTCCGGACCGCAAGGAAAGAGTGAGACAGCGTTTTATGCACAAGCTGCAGTATTATCCGGAAGTTTATGATGAAATTGCCTGTGTCGGCTGCGGCCGCTGTCTGCGCAGCTGCCCGGTCAATCTCGATATTGTTCAGGCGATCAAGGCCCTGGGAGGTGAAAAAGTTGAGCAGCGCTAATCCGCTTATGCCGCAGACGGCAACAGTTCTCGATATAACTGTGGAAACCCCCGATATCAAAACCCTGCGTGTTGCCGGCAGTGAAGGGCTGCCCTTCGATTTCATGCCCGGTCAGTGCGCGATGCTTTCGGTGCCTCCGGTCGGGGAAGCGATCTTTTCGATTACCTCTTCGCCGACCTGCCGGGATTGCCTTGAATTCAGCATCAAAGATGTCGGTTCAGTATCCGGGGCCCTGCATGCCGTTAGCCCCGGTCAGCAGATCGGGATCAGGGGGCCGTACGGTAACGGTTTTCCGGTTGACGAGATGAAGGGAAAAGACCTGCTTTTCATCGGTGGCGGTATTGGACTTGCTCCGCTGCGTTCCCTGATCGGTTATTGTTTTGCCCATCGCGGTGATTATGGTCATATTGATATACTTTACGGGGCGCGGAGCCCGGCGGATCTGATCCGTAAAAGTGAGATTAAAGAAAATTGGCCGGAACAACCCGATACCAGTGTTTACCTGACAGTAGATGCTGAATTTCCCGACTGGAGCGGCCATGTCGGTTTTGTGCCCTCATATGTTACTGAGCTGGCCTTTACCCCGGAAAACCGGGTGGCGATTACCTGTGGGCCGCCGATTATGATTAAATTTGTCCTGCAGGCTTTGGATAAGCTGAATTTTGCCCCGGAGCAGGTCATTACCACGCTCGAAATGCGCATGAAATGCGGTGTCGGTAAATGCGGCCGCTGCAATCTCGGCCCGGTTTACGTCTGCAAAGACGGACCGGTCTTCAACCTGGCCCAGCTTAACGCCCTCCCGGCAGAGTACTAGTAACAAAGCGGGGCGCTTATCTTTCAAAGAGGCGCCCCGCTTCAGAATTGAGAATTCAGCAGTCATCATTCAGCAATCAGAAAAGATAAAAACAGTATACTGTTTTCTCTCTTTTCCGGAGGATGAG
>Ga0209498_1000736_pt1 | contig 20265 bp, 21 predicted proteins | sample WalLakDeSediment_FD_184131 | JGI IMG/M metagenome (GOLD analysis project Ga0209498, IMG submission 184131) | Lake sediment microbial communities from Walker lake, Nevada to study Microbial Dark Matter (Phase II) - Walker Lake 11/02/13 Deep... | ecosystem: Environmental > Aquatic > Freshwater >... | reverse complement strand
GATCTCGCAGCCGCTGCCGTTCCTGCTGGTGGTCCGGGCGTTGGCCAACGGCGGCGAGCAGCTTTACGACGCCTTCCGGAAAATCGAGGCGTTGCTCTGGAAACTGAATGAGCCGGCGGCCGCACCGAGCTGCGACCGGGCGGCGACTCCTTTACAGGCAATTCAACAGGGATGACATCATGAGCAGCCAGGCAAGCACCCCGATCTACGCGCCGTACCTGAGAGGCGTAGGACAGATCATGTTGCAGAACAGCACGCTGACGGGGCTGTTGTTCCTGCTCGGCATCGCCATCAACTCGCTGCTGCTCACCCTGGGCATGATCGCCGGCCTGCTGGTGGGCACGATCACGGCCAAGCTGTTGAAGTACGATCGCGCCGCCATCAACGACGGACTGTATGGCTTCAATGCCGCGCTGGTCGGCATTGCGATGCTGGTGTTCTTCGAATCGACGGTGCGGGTGTGGATCGGGCTGGTGGTGTTGTCGATCCTGAGCACCGTCATGATGAACTTCTTCCTACGCAAAAAGTTGCCGGCTTTCACCTTCCCGTTCGTCTTCTGCCTCTGGGTTGCACTCGGGATCTCCCGCCTGATCATCCCGATTGATCCGCCCGGCGAGGGCGACCTGGCGCCCCTGATCGACTACTCGGTTGCGCTCAATCTCAAGGATTTCGGCTTCGGCTTTGGCGAGGTCATCTTCCAGGCCAGCATGCTCTCAGGGATCGTGTTTTTCCTGGCGGTTTACGTGAACAACCCGACCGCCGCGCTGTACGGGCTGGCCGGTACGTTCGCGGCCATCGCCATCGCCGTGATGCTGATCGGCAAGGTCGACGAGGTCCAGCAGGGCTGGTTTACGTTCAATGCCGTGCTCGCCGCCATCGCCCTGTCCGGCGAGGCGCGCAAGGACGGCGCCTTTGTCCTCATCGCCGTGTTCCTGGCCGTCGTGATCGAGAGCGTGATGCAGAACATCGGGGTGATCTATCTCACCTTCCCGTTCATCGCGGCGGCGTGGATCACCGTCGCCATCAGGGGCCGGTACCTGAAAACGTTCCCGGATTGATCCGGGGGCAGACGTGCGGGACGGCCCTTGCTACGGCACCACGCCCGACTGCTCGTCCTTGTCGGCCTGCGGCGGAATCAGGTCCAGCGTCGTCACTTTCAGCGCGAGTGCCGTGGCACTGGCGATGTAGATGGACGAATAGGTGCCGACGATCACGCCGATGATGAGCGCGATGGAGAAGCCGGAGATCGCTTCGCCGCCGAGAAAATAGAGCGCGAGCAGCACCAGCAGGGTCGTCACGCCGGTCATGATGGTGCGCGACAGCGTCTGGTTGAGCGACGCATCGATGACGTCCTCGGTGGTCTTGCGGCGCATCTTCAGCATGTTCTCGCGGATGCGATCGAAGATCACGATGGTGTCGTTCAGCGAATAGCCGATCACCGCCAGGATGGCCGCCAGCACCGCCAGGTCGAAGGGGAGCTGGAGCAGCGAAAAAATGCCCAGCGTGATCATAACGTCGTGCAATAGCGCCGCTACGGCGCCGAGCGAAAATTTCCACTGGAAGCGGAACGAGACGTAAGCGAGGATCATCAGCAGCGCGAACAGCGCCGCCAGGCCGCCCTGTTCCGCCAGCTCGCGCCCGACCTGCGGCCCGACGAACTCGACACGGCGCAGCTCCGCGCGAGCGTCCACGGTGCGCAGGATGCTCATGACCTGGTCGCGTGTCGCGCCCGCGTCGACGCCTTCATCGGCCATCAGCTGGACGGTCACTTCCCGCGAACTGCCGAAATGCTGCACAACGCTGCGGTCGATGCCGGCCTGCTCGAGCGCCGCGCGGATCGGCGGCAGGTCGATGGATTCCGGGAAGCCCGCCTCGATGACGACGCCGCCGCGGAACTCGATGCCGAAGTTCAGCCCGCGCGTCGCGAGCGAAACCAGCGACACGATGATCAGCACGGCCGAGATCGCAAAGGCCAGCTTCCTGGCCTTGAGAAACTCGATGTGCGATTCAATATAAAAAAGATCCATTCCGACCGTCTCCTCAGATCGGCAGCGTCTGGACGCGCTTGCCGCCGTACAGGGCGTTGACCACGGCGCGCGTGCCGACAATGGCCGTGAACATGGAGGTAATGATGCCGAGCGACAGCGTCACCGCGAAGCCGCGAATCGGGCCGGTGCCGAAGGTGAACAGTACGACGGCGGCGATCAGCGTGGTGATGTTGGCGTCCGCGATCGACGAGAACGCTTTCTCGTAGCCGGCGTGGATTGCTGCCTGCGGTGTGTTGCCGTTGCGCAATTCCTCGCGTATTCGCTCGAAGATAAGCACGTTGGCGTCCACCGCCATGCCGACCGTCAGCACGATTCCGGCGATGCCGGGCAGCGTCAGCGCGGCCTGCAGCATGGAAAGCAATGCGATGACCAGCACGAGGTTCATGAGCAGCGCGAGGTTAGCAATGAGGCCGAACACGCGGTAATAAATAGTCACGAACACGACCACGAGGATGAAGCCGATGGCGACGGCCTGCATGCCGCGCTCGATATTTTCCTGGCCGAGGCTCGGGCCGATGGTCCGCTCCTCGACCTTGAAGATCGGCGCGGCCAGCGAGCCGGCGCGCAGCAGCAACGCGAGGTCGCGGGCTTCCAGCGGCTCCAGGCCGGTAATCATGAAGCGGTTGGAAAACACGCCGCGGATGGTCGCGACACTGATGACGCGCTCCTCGGTGCGGGTTACTTCGCGGGTCTCGCCGTCGCGCTCCACCGTGTCGCGCTTCTGCTCGATGAAGATCACGGCCATGCGCTTGTTGAGGTTGGCGCGCGTGGTCTCGCCCATCCGGCGCGCGCCGCGCGCGTCGAGGTTGACGAACACCGCGGGCTGGCCTTCGTCGAAACCGGCAGACGCGCCCGTCAGCTGATCACCCGTGACAATGACCTCGCGACGCAGCAACACCGGCTGGCCAGTCCGATCCTCGTACAGGGCGGAGCCGAGCGGCGCCCGGCCGCGCTCGCGCGCCTCGAAGGGACTGTTGACCTCGTCCACGAGGCGGAATTCCAGGGTGGCGGTCGCACCGAGCACCCGCTCGGCCTGGGCCGGATCCTGCACGCCGGGCAACTGCACCACGATGCGGTCGGCGCCCTGGCGCTGCACCACCGGTTCGGATACCCCGAGCTCGTTGACGCGGTTGCGCAGCGTGACGGTGTTCTGCTCGATGGCAAAATCCTGCCGCTCGCGCACCTGGTTCTCGGTCATGCGCACAACCAGTTCAAAGTCCGTCCCGACCTGGCGCTCGCTGATCGACAACTCGCGATCCGCATTCGCGATCACGCGGGACGCAGCCCGCCGGTCGTCGGCGTTTTCCAGCACGACGCGCACCGTGTCGCCATCGCGCCGCACCGACTTGTAGCGGATGCGTTCGTCACGCAGCAGCGTCCTGAAATCCGTCTCGAAGCGGTCCAGCGCCTGGCCGATCGCCGCATCCATGTCCACTTCATACATGAAGTGGACGCCGCCCCTGAGATCGAGCCCGAGGCTCATCGGCTTGAGGCCGACGGCGCGCATCATGGCCGGCGTCCGGGGGGCGAGGGTCAGCGCGGCGACGAAGCCCCGGCCGAGCTGCTCGCGCAGCAGGTCGAGCGCCCGGAGCTGTTCCTCGACATCCGGGAAATGCACCGTGACGCGGCCGTCTTCCAGGTAGGACGGCCCGAACGGAATGCCGCGGGCCTCGAGGATCGAGTTGACCCGCTGGAGGGCGACGTCGTCGAGCGGTTGGCCGGTGTCAGCGGTGACCTGCACGGCAGGCGCGTCGCCGAAGATATTCGGCAGGGCGAACACGATGCCCACGAGGACCACCCCGATGACGAGCAGGTTCTTCCAGAGAGGAAAGCGATTCAATACCACGGGTAATTCCTGGATGCCGGCCGGTCAGACGGACTTGAAGGTGCCCTTCGGCAGGATGGCAATGACGGTCTGGCGCTGGATGCGGAGCACGACGCCGTCGGCCACCTCGACCTTGAGGAACTGCTCGCCGGCCTCGGTGATGCGGCCGAGAATGCCGCCGCCGGTGATCACCTCGTCCCCGGTCTTGAGCTCGGCGACCATCTTCCGGTGCTCCTTGGCGCGCTTGGTCTGCGGCCGGATCAGCAGGAAGTAGAAAATCACGAAAATGAGGATGAGCGGCAGGAAGCTCATGAAGGGATCGGGCTGTCCGCCCGACTGGGCCCATGCGCTGGAAATGAAGAAATCCATCGAATTACGTCCCCGGATTGTGCCGCCCATAACCGGGCGGGAATAAAACAGCGCGCTATTATGCCACGACGCGCGCCGCTTGCCTCAATCCTCGCCGGTACGCTGCTCGTAGAACGCCCGGCGCCAGGCCTGGAATTGCCCGGCCTCGATCGCGGCCCGCATCCGGGCCATCAGGTCGAGGTAGAAATACAGGTTGTGGATGGTGTTCAGCCGGGCGCCGAGGATCTCGTTGCAGCGCTCGAGGTGCCGGAGGTAGGCGCGCGAATAATGGGCGCAGGTGTAGCAGCCGCATTCCGGGTCGATCGGGCCGGTATCGTCGCGGTGCCGGGCATTGCGAATCCGCAGCGTGCCGTGCCGCGTGAACAGGTAGCCGTTACGCGCATTGCGGGTCGGCAGCACGCAGTCGAACATGTCGATACCCTGCGCCACGGACTCGACCAGGTCCTCCGGCGTCCCCACGCCCATGAGATAGCGCGGCCGGTCGGCGGGCATCAAAGGCTCCACGGCGTCGATCACGGCCTTGCGTTCTTCGGCCGACTCGCCGACCGACAGGCCGCCGAGGGCATAACCGTCAAAGCCGAGCTCCAGCAGCCCCGCCAGGGACGCCTCGCGCAGCGCCGGATACATGCCGCCCTGGACGATGCCAAACAGCGCCGCCGGGCTGTCGCCGTGGGCCTGCCGGCAGCGGGCCGCCCAGCGCAGCGACAGCTCCATGGAGGCGCGCGCCTCGTGCTCGGCGGCCGGATGGGGGGTGCATTCGTCGAACACCATGACGATGTCCGAGCCCAGCGCGCGCTGGATTTCCATGGAACGCTCCGGGCTCAGGAACACCTGCGAGCCGTCCACCGGCGAGGCGAAGCGCACGCCCTCCTCCGAGATCTTGCGCAGCTGGGCGAGGCTCCAGACCTGGAAACCGCCCGAGTCGGTCAGGATCGGCCGTTCCCAGTGCATGAAACCATGCAGGCCCCCGTGGGCCGCGACGATGGCTTCCCCGGGCCGCAGCATGAGGTGGAAGGTGTTGCCGAGGATGATGCGGGCGCCGAGCCCCTCCAGTTCCTCGGGCGTCATCGCCTTGACGGTGCCGTAGGTGCCGACCGGCATGAACGCCGGCGTCTCGATCACGCCGCGCGGGAACTCCAGCCGACCGCGGCGCGCCCCACCGTCGGTGGACAGCAGCTCGAACTTCATGTCGCCGCCTCGCGCGCGCCCCTCGCAGGGCTCAGGAACATGGCGTCACCGTAACTGAAGAAGCGGTAGCGGGCCGCCACTGCGTGGCGATAGGCGCCCAGCACAGTGTCCTGCCCGGCGAAGGCGCACACCAGCATGAGCAGCGAGGATTCCGGCAGGTGAAAATTGGTCACCAGCGCATCCACGACCCGGAAGCGGTACCCCGGCAAGATGAACAGCTCGGTCTCGCCCGCCAGCGGCGCCAACCGGCCGCCGGCCGCGGCCGCCTCCAGGCTGCGCACCACCGTGGTGCCGACCGCCACCACCCGCCCGCCGCGCGCCCGCGCCGCGGCGACGGCGGCGACAGCGGCAGCATCGACCGTGACGCGCTCGGCGTGCAAGCGGTGTGCGCGCGGGTCCTCGGTGCGGACCGGCTGGAAGGTGCCGGCGCCCACGTGCAGCGTCACCGTCGCGGTCTCGACGCCGCACTCCGCCAGCGCCGCCAGCAGCCCCTCGTCAAAATGCAGTCCGGCGGTCGGCGCCGCCACCGCGCCCGGGGTCCGGCCGAACACCGTCTGGTAGCGCGCGCGGTCCAGGTCGTCCGCGGGCCGGACGATATACGGCGGCAGCGGCATGTTGCCGACGGCCTCGAGCCACGCCAGCACCGGGCGATCGAACGCCAGCTCGAACAAGTCGCCCTCGCGCCCCGCCCGTCCCGTCACGAGTGCAGTCGCAGAACCCTCGAACAACAGGCGACTACCGGGCGCCGGCGTCTTGCTCACCCTGAGCTGACCGATCACGCCCCGTTCGCCCACCAGCCGCTCGACCAGCAATTCGACGCGTCCGCCGCTTTCCTTGCGCCCGAAGACTCGCGCGGGGATGACGCGCGTATCGTTGAGCACCAGCAGGTCGCCGGGCTGCAGCAGCGACGGCAGATCCCGGAACCCGCTGTCGCGCCAGGTCCCCGCCTCGCCATCGACCACCAGCAGGCGGCTGGCGGCGCGATCGCCCAGGGGCGCCTGGGCGATCAGCTCTCCGGGGAGGTCGTAATGGAAATCAGCGCGCCGCATGGGGCGCAGATGTTAACCGAGAAGGGGCGCCGCCGGACGTTGCGACCGGGCAGCGCCCCCGCACGGCCGGCGCCGCCGCTAGCCGCCGATATCGGTCTCGACCTGCTGGCGCTGGCCCTTGCGCACCACGGTCATCACCAGCCGCTCGCCCGCCGAGTAGGAGCGCAGGATCCGCACCACGTGACCGGGATCAGCGGGGGTGCGCCCCGCGATGTCCACGATCACGTCGCCATCCTGCAGGCCCAGGGTCGGATTCGAGGGCGCGCGCACTACCAGCACGCCTTCGCTGACCTTGAAGTACTCGCCGAGCCCGGGCGTGAGGGCCACCAGCTCCATGTCGCCCCAGGGCTGGGTGTTGAACTCCAACCGGAAGGGCATGTTGAGCTCGGGCGGGACCGGTGCGTCCGGCGGCAGCATGCCGCGCAGGGTGTTGCCGTCCAGCATGAACCGCGACCAGGACCAGGGCTTCGCCTCCACCGAGACCTCGGCCAGCCGCTCGTCGCGCCGGTAACCGAAGGCCAACAGGGTGCCCGGCGTCGCCTCGCGCAACACCGCCAGCAACTTGTCCACCGGGGCCGTGTCTTCGCTCCAGTCCAGCGGCTGGTCCCCCACGGACATCAGCACGTCGCCGCTGCGCATTCCCGCCTCGTCGGCCGGAGAGCCCGGCGTGACGCCAAGCACCTGCACGCCGTCCTCGCGGGCGTCCCGCCCGCCGACAGACCCGATGTTGATGCCCAGCATCACCCGCCGCGCGCTGCCGGCCAGCTCGCGCTGGATGGCCACGCCGGATTCGCCCACCAGCCTGGACGAAAGCTCGGCGATCTCGCGCGCCGCTTCCTGCAGCCGCTGCTCCGCATCGCGCATCCGCGCCTCGGCCTCGGCGCGCGACGCTTCGAGGTCGGCCGGCGGCGCCGGCCGCACGGGCATCGGTTGTGCGGCTGCCACTTGCGCTGCCAGCAGCAGCACCGTCACCACAAAGGCCCATTTCCCCAACATCCGGTATTTCATGTATCGCTACCTCGTGAAATCAAAAAAGTGGTCCGCGGCCAGTCAGTGCAGCTCGCTGAGCTGCGCCAGCCGGACCTGCATCAAGGTGTCCATGAGCCGCACCCGCTGTTGCCAGAGCATCCGTTCGTCGGCCTGGCCCAGGCCCGGCTGTCCGAGCAGCAGGTCAACCTCGAAAATCCGGTCCTGCAGCTCTTCGATGGTCAGCGCGGTGCTGGCGCGAGTCATTTGCGGCGCGGCCGGCAGCGCGTGCAGCGCCGCTTCGAGGCGCTGCGAAGCCATGAGCAGCTCGGCCGTCGTGGCGCCGTTCACCGAGCTTGCCGGCGCGGGCGTGGCGGCAACGATGTCCGTGGTCGTTCCGGGCGCCGGGCCCTCCGCGCCGCGCTGGGTCATGTTCAGTATCAGGGCCATCCCCAGCACGAAACCCGCAGCCGTGCCGACGACCAGCGGCCAATGGCGGCGCGGTGCAGGGGACGCAGGGGGCGCTGCCACGCCGGCGGCCACGGCCGACCACAGCCCGGCGGGCGGCTCCAGCTCGGGCAGGGCGCGCAGCCCGTCGCGCACCCGCTCGAGGCCGCGCTGCCGGCGGCGGCAGTCCTCGCAGCGGGCGGCATGCGCCGCGGCCGCGGCGTCGACCGGCAGGCCATCGCGCAGGCTCAGCAGTTGTTCTGTCGTGGCATGCATGTGCTCACCTCCTGGTAATCCGGCCCCAGCCGGGCGCGCAGCTGCTCGTGCGCCCGCGCCAGCCGGGACTTCGAAAAACTCACCGTCTTGCCCATCAGGGCCGCAATCTCCTGGTGGCTGTAACCCTCGACGTCGTACAGCCAGACCACCGTGCGCGCCGTCGGCGTCAGCACCGCGAGCGCCTGCTCGAGGCTTTCCCGGTCGGCCACCTGCGCCGCCGGATCGTCCGTGTCAGCCGGTTCCCATGCGGGCTCGTCGGACTCGTCGTCCGCCCCGAAACCCTGCGACTTGCGGTGCCAGGCGCTGCGCAGGTACGCGAGGCACTTGTTGGTCGCGATGCGTTTCACCCAGCCCCCGAAAGCGGCGTCGCCGCGAAACTCCCGGATGTGCCGAATGACCTCGATGGACGTGTCCTGCAGCACTTCATCCGCCAGGGCGGCATCGGCCAGGATGCGCACGGCGAGCGTGTAGACCGGCCGGCCATAGCTGCCGTACAGCGCTTCGTGGGCCTTCATGTCGCCGCGGCGCGCCCGTTCCAGCGTCACCGTATCCGGCCTGCAGTCCGCGAATCCCGCCACTTGCTCCCCTTCTTTCCCGATCTTTGCCCACAAGATGCCGCAACCCGGGCGGAGGTCGCACTGCCCCGCGCCGGGAAGCAATGTTAAGCTTCGCGGCTGCAGGGTGGCTTGCCGGCCCTGCCGAGAGCCCGGGTGGCGGAACTGGTAGACGCAGCGGACTCAAAATCCGCCGATGGTGACATCGTGCGAGTTCGACTCTCGCCCCGGGCACCAGCCTTCATGGAAAAGGTTTGCATGAATTTCTGCTCTGAATGCGGTGACCGCGTCGAGTTGCGCGTGCCGGACGGCGACAGCTTCCCGCGGCACGTCTGCACGCGTTGCGGCAAGGTCCACTACATCAATCCCCTGATCGTCGTCGGCTGCGTCCCCGAGGCCGACGGCAAGATCCTGCTGTGCCGGCGCGCCATCGAGCCGCGCTACGGGTACTGGACGATCCCGGCGGGATTCATGGAGAACGGCGAGACCATGGCCGAGGGGGCCGCGCGCGAGACCATGGAAGAGGCCATGGCGCGGGTCGAGGTCAGCGACCTGTTCGCCGTGGTGGACGTCATCCATGCCCGCCAGGTGCACATGATGTTCCGGGCGAGACTGCTGGGCGGCTTCGGGGCCGGCGCCGAGAGCCTCGAGGTGCGCTTGTTCGAGCCGGACGAGATTCCCTGGGGGGACATCGCCTTCCAATCCGTGCGCTTCGCGCTGGAGAAATACCTCGAGGACCGCGCGGCCGGGGTGGAGCGCCTGCACACGGTCACGATCGACCGCACCCGGCCCGCTTGAAACCGCGCGCGCGGCCTGTGGCACAATAACGCATCGCGCGCGCCCGCCCGGGCGCCGCCCGAAATCACTGCGGAGTTACGCTCGCCATGACCTTCGTCGTCACCGAGAATTGCATCAAGTGCAAGTACATGGACTGTGTCGAGGTCTGCCCGGTGGACTGTTTCCACGTGGGCCCGAATTTCCTGGTGATCGATCCCGAGGAATGCATCGACTGCACGCTGTGCGAGCCCGAGTGCCCGGCGGAGGCGATTTTCTCCGAGGAGGACCTGCCGGCCCACCAGTCGCATTTCCTCGAGCTCAACAAGGAGCTCTCGGCACAGTGGCCGGTGATCACCGAGAAGGGCGAACCGCCGGCCGACGCCGAGGACTGGGACGGCAAGCCCGACAAGCTCAAGCTGCTCGAGCGCTGAGCTTGCCGGACCCGCGAGAGCGATCGAGCTCCCGCCGCTAGCGCTCGTCCAGCCAGGCGGCGAGCTGTTCCGCCGGCACGTAGCCGCGCAGGATCTCCCCATCCTCCAGCATGATCATCGGCGTGCCACGCACGCCAAGCTCGCCGCCGATCCTGAAATGCTCGGCCACGGGCGTGTTCTCGCAGGCCGGCGCCTTGATTTCCTCACCAAGCTTGGCGCGAGTCATGGCGTCGTTGCGGTCGGGCGAACACCACACCGCATCGGCCTTGGCCCAGCTCGGCGAGCCCGGGCCCGCCAGCGGGTAGAACAGGTAGCGCACCTTGATGCCGCGGCTGGTGTAATCGTCGATCTCGCCATGCAGCTTGCGGCAATAGCCGCAATCGATGTCGGTGAACACCGTGACGGTGTGCCGCGGCTGCTCCGGCGAGAACACCACCATGCGGCTGTCGTCCAGCGTCGCGGACAAGCGGTTGGCGATCTCGGCTTGCAGTGCGCCTTGGCGCGCATCGGTCAGATTCTCGCCGCTCATCAGGTCGATAAGCTCGCCCCGCACGAGGTAACGGCCATCCTCGCTCAGGTAGACCACCTGGGCGCCGACCGCCACTTCCCAGAGACCAGGCACGGGCGTCGCGCTGATGTGCTCGGGCTCGACTCCCGGCACCTTGGCAGCCAGCGATTCTTCAACCGAGGCGCCGGCGGCGGACGCAGCAGGGTACATCGCGACCAGCGCCGCGGCGGCAAACAATGAACTCATCTTGGCTCCCGGGAATTGAAAAAGGTCGAGGTAACGCTCTCGGACCGGCACCGGCCGGAAAAGGTTCAGCCGGTTGCGGACGACGCGCGGATTCTAGCCCGGAAGACCCGCGTTCGTCCCGCGCCGCCGCCGCCCCGCGTCGGAGGCCGGCCTGTCAGCCGCGCGGATGGTGGCGGGCGTGCAGCTCGCGCAGGCGCTCGCGGGCCACGTGGGTGTAGATCTGGGTGGTCGACAGGTCGCTGTGGCCCAGCAGCATTTGCACCACGCGCAGGTCCGCGCCATGGTTCAACAGGTGGGTCGCAAAGGCGTGCCGCAGGGTATGCGGCGAAAGCGCCTGGTTGATGCCGGCTTTCTCGGTATAACGCTTGATGATGTGCCAGAAGGCCTGGCGGGTCATGCGGTCGCCACGCCGGGTCGGAAAGACATATTCGGTCTGCTTCTCCAGCAGGATTTCCTCCCGCGGCCCCTCCAGGAACTGCTGGAGCCAGTCCAGCGATTCCTCGCCGAGCGGGATCAGCCGCTCGCGACCGCCCTTGCCGCTCACGCGGACGACGCCCTGGTTGAGGTTCACCTGGCCGAGCCGCAGGCTCACCAGCTCGGTCACCCGCAGGCCCGTTGCGTACAGCACCTCGAGCATGGTCCGGTCACGATAGCCAAGCGGCTCGGCGGTATCGGGCGCATCCAGCAGCGCCTCGACCTCGTCCTCGCTCAGCGACTTCGGTAATGGCCGACCGATTTTCGGCATGGAGATCTGCGCGGTCGGATCTTCGCCGGTACCGCGCTCGCGCACCCACCAGCGGAAGAAGCGCCGGAAACTGGACAACTGGCGAGCCGACGACCGGGGACGCGCGCCGCCCTCCACCCGGTCCGCGATAAAGCCGAGGAGGTCCCCACGGTCTGCCTCGGTCAGGGGCCGGCCGCGGGACGCGACCCATCGCGCCAGGGCCATCAGGTCCGTGCGGTAAGCCGAGAGCGTGTTCTTGGAAAGCCCGCGTTCCATCCAGGCGGCGTCGAGGAAGCGGTCGATGGCCTGCTCGGATGCCTCAAGATGGCTGGCGCCGCCCTGAGATCCGTTCCGCTTGCCGCTGTCGGAGCTTGCAATCATCCCGTCCACTTTAGTGTCTGTCGCCTTCGGGAGCGCCTGCATCCCCCAATAACCCGGGGTCATTCTCAGCCGCTCGCGCGTGCGGCGATGCGACCAGCGTCACATATCCGCCGGCGATTAACATAAGGTGAATCAGGTCACATCTTCCGGGTGCCCGTTAACAGTTAAGGGCCTCTTTTTTTATTCTCAATCAATGTGTTGGCGCTATTAGCTACTATTTTTAGATCGTTTTGAGGCCAAATCGACCTCGTTTGGGTTGCCCTGCCTAGCCAACAGGATACGGTTTTCCAACAACAACACCTCATTGATCGAGGCCAGCTGGGCGCGGCTTGAGCGCGCCGAGGCGCTCCAATCATAGCTCGGAGGTGCTCGCCAAACCCGGGGCACTCCAAAGCGAGCCGGGCCTGCTATCCTTCGCCGCATTGATCCTTCGCAATAGAGCGAAGCCAGACCTTCCGGAGCACCCCATGAACATCCAGCGCCACTTCATTCCGGCGATTCTCGTCCTGTCCGCCGCTCTGCTCGCCGGCTGCGCCGGCAGTGCGCCGAAAACGGAATGGGACGGCCTCATCAGGCAGCCCGGCACGCGGCTCGACGCCGTGTTCGTGCGGCCCGACACGGAGGGCGAGATCGCCGCCTTCCGCAGCGTCATGCTCGATCCCGTTTCGGTCAGCTTCGCCCGTGACTTCGACCCGAACCGCGGCACACGAAGCTTGATGCGCCAGGTCAATGCCGACGACCTGATCGCGATCCAGGAGAACCTCGCGATCCTTTTCCGCGATGTCTTCCGTGAAGAACTGGCGGCCGGGGGATACGAGCTCGTCGAGACGCCGGGGCCGGACACGCTCCGCGTCACTGCGGCAATCGTGGACCTGTTCATCAGCGCGCCGGATACCGCAATGGGCACGATGCGTACTTACACGGCGAGCGCCGGGCGCATGACCTTGGTAATGGAATTGCGCGATTCCGTCAGCGGCGAACTGCTGGCGCGGGCGGTCGACAGGCGTATCAGCCGGGGCGCCAGTGCCTGGACGATCAGCAACCGGATGACCAACACCGCCGAAGCGAGACACGCATTCCGCACCTGGGCCGCAGCCCTGCGGCAGGGTCTCGACGAGCTGGCTCAGCGGATCGGTTGAGACCGGGGCATTCCACACGCGGCTGCAAACGTTTCGGCCATCGGTGGTTATGATCGCGCCAGTACTGTTGGCGCAACCTACTGGTAAAAAGCCACTACATTCCTAACGATTAGACGCTGCCGGATCACATAATGCCGGATCCCTAGCCGCCGCTGCGCAGCTCGGCTACCTGGATGCGGTCCTCGACGAAGCGCTGCCACTCGCGCGCCTGGCGACGCGTATTGGCATCGTATTCCTGCGCCTGCTGGAACGCCTGGCGCGACTCGCGCAGGTTGCCCAACTCCATCGCGGCAATGCCGATCATCAGCCACGCCCCGCCGGGGTTGCTCACATTGCCGAGTTCCAGCGCCTGGCGGGCCGCATCAATGGTCGGCTGCCACTGGTTTTGCTCCAGCATCAGGCGGGACTTCTGGATGAACAGGTCGCCTTCCCCGGTCATGGGCGCGAGCCGGTCGATCACCCGGCCAGCGCGATCGTACTCCCTCGCGCCCGTCCACGCCTGCAGCAGCAGCCGCAGGTTCGGAGCGGTCGGCTCGACCTTGCCCTGCTCGATCGCGCGATCAAGAATCTGGCCGGCCTGGAACGGCAGCTCCACGTATATACTCATGCGCGCCAGGTTCAGGATCTTGGCCTGGTCCGTCACGAGGCCGCCGTTATAGGCCGCCATCAGCGCGGCCAGTGCATCGACGTCCTGGTTCATTTCCTGGTGCGCGCCGGCCATCATCTCCCAGTAGCGCAGCTTGTCCGGCCAGCGAGCCACCAGCACCTTCAGCACCTCGAGCGCGGCGCGATAGTCCTTGAGCTCGAAATGAATGGCGAGCTCCAGCTGGTACCAGCTCTCGAGCGCCTTCGCGCCCGCTCCCTGGATGGCGCCGCGCACCCATGGCAGGGCGTCGCGGTAGCGCTGCAGCTGGGCGTAATTCTGGCCCATCATGATGCGGTCTTCCGGCGTCGGCTCCGCCTGGTAACGCAGGTACTGGTTCATCATGTTGATGGACTTCTGCCACTCCTCGCGCGACGCATAGAGCTGGGCCAGCGCCCGCATCATGCTGAAGTGGGCACTGTTCGGCAGTGAGTCGAGCTCGATGGCGCGCTCGAAGCGCGGCACCGCATCGTTGACCCGGTCGAGCCCGATCAGCACGTAGCCGTAGATCTGCTCGCCCATGGCGCGCTCGTAATCGTTCAGGTCCGAGCCGGCCAGGTAGCTCTGCACGGCCGTCAGCGCTTCCTGGTACTTGCTCTCCGTGTACAGGGCGGTCAGCGCGTCGAAACGGCGGAACGCGCGTTCCCCCATCATGATAGCGGGATCGCGGCGCTCGAGCTCCGCACGCGGTTGCTGCTGCGCGGCCGCCGGCGGCACGGCCCCGGCCAGCATCACCGCAGCGACGAGCGTTGCAAGAACGAGGTTAGTGCGACGACTGTCGAAAATCATTACTGCCCACCCTGGTCGAGCTTGAACTCGATCACCTGTTCGGCCTCGCGCGACACGGCCTGGCCGTCCACGATGCGCGGCCGGAACTTCCAGCGGAGGATCGCGCGCGTGGCCTCGCGATCAAACACTCGGCGCGGATCCGACTCCACCACCACGGGATTGGCCACCGAGCCGTCGGGCAGGATGGTGAACTTGACGCGCACCCAGCCCTCCAGGCCACGAAGCAGCGCATCGCGCGGATACGCCGGCTCGATGCGCACGATCGGGATGATGTCGCCATCGCCGCCCACCTGGCCGGATTGCCATGCCGCGGCCACCACCGGCCCGCCGGTGAAGCCCACGGAAATATCCGGCGTCTCGATATCCAGCGTCTGCCTGACCACCTGCTGCGGCGCCTGCGTCTGCAGCTGCGGCGGCGGCGGCGGCTTGTCGGGCGGCGGTGGCTTGCGCGGCACCTGGCGCTCGCGAGTCTGCACGATCTCGTCCGCCCGCACCCGGACGAATTCGATCATGCGGCCGGCGTCGTCGGGCCTCTGGAAGCCGTCACGCCCGCCGATCAGTCCGTGCATCAGCAGGAACAGGAGCAGCGCCACGATAGTGCCGGCGACCACGGCTATAAGAAATCGCATCAGCCTCCCCCCGCCGGCTGCGCCGCCACCGAGATATTGAGGATCCCGCCGAGCCGAATCTGGTCCATCAGGTCGATCAGGATGCCTGTCTCGGAGCGCTCATCAGCAATGATCACCACGGTGCTTTCCGGACTCTCGTTGCGTGCCTGCTCGACCATCTGTCGCACGGCGCCCAGCTCGACCGGCTTCTTGTCCATCCAGATCTGTCCGGTGACGGAGATCCCGATCAGGATGTTGCCGCGATCCTGCCGCGCCGCGGTGATGGCTTCCGGGCGCTGCGGATCGATGCCCGTCTCGCGGATAAAGGACGTCGTGACGATGAAGAAAATCAGCATGATAAAGACGATATCCAACATCGGGGTGATGTTGATCTCGGTCTCTTCTTCGCGCGTCGCGTGCCGTCTAGCCATGTAGATGAGAGTCCTGGTCGTTGCCTAAAGTTTCGCGGTACTCGTCACTCAGCGCCCGGCCATCGCCGCGATCGAGACCGATTGCGCACCGGCCATCCGGGCCTGGTCGATGACCCGGACCATCAGCCCGGAGTCGGCCGTACGGCTGGCGATGATCACCACGGGCGTGGCTTGCCCCTTGGTCGCGAGCTCGCCCTCGACGTTAGCGCGCACCGCGCGGATATCCACCGGTCGGCCGTTGATATCGATCATCCCCGTGGACTCGATACGGATGGCGATGACCTCCGAGATCTTTTTTTCTTCCTGCGGCTCGTTGGACGGACGGTTCAGCTCCAGCCCGATTTCCTTCACAAAGGAGGTAGTGACGATGAAAAAAATCAGCATAATGAAGACGATGTCCAACATCGGCGTGATGTTGATCTCGGCTTCATCCTCGCTCCTGGCGATCCTGCGTCTCATGCGAGCTCAATCCTCGTTAGTGCCGGACCAGGAGGCCTTCGACACGGTCGACTTCCATGCGGGCCCTCTTTTCGAGCCAGGCGGCGAAGTACAGGCCCGACAAGGCGGCGACCAGCCCCGCCATCGTCGGGATGGTCGCCTTGGACACGCCCGCCGCCATCAGTCTCGCGTTGCCCGTGCCCGCGAAGGCCATGACGTCGAACACCGTGATCATGCCGGTCACGGTGCCGAGCAGCCCGAGCAGCGGCAAGACCGCCATCAGCGTCTTGATCATCAACAGGAAACGGCGGCTCTCCAGCGTCACCTCGGAAATCATCCCGGAGCGGATCTGGTGGGCGTGCCACGAGGTCGTGTCCGCCCGCTCGTCCCACATCGCCTTGACCGCGTCGATGCGTTTCGGCAGCAGGAAATAGAAGAACCAGATGCGCTCGACGATGAACGTCCACATCAGCACCGTAACGAAGAGAATGCCATACAGGACATTCCCGCCCGCTTCGAAGAAGTCGCGGATCGATACGAATGCATCGATGAACGGGTTCATCTGCCGGCTTCCGACTGCCTGGCAACGATGCCCGCGCTCTGGCCTTCGAGCACCTCGATCAACGACTTGCTGCGGCTCGCCACCACGCTGTGCAACAGCACCAGCGGGATCGCCACCGTCAGGCCGAGCACCGTGGTAACCAGCGCCTGCGAAATGCCGCCCGCCATCAGCTTGGGATCGCCGGTGCCGAACAGGGTGATCGCCTGGAAGGTCGCGATCATGCCGGTGACGGTGCCAAGCAGTCCAAGCAGCGGCGCGACCGCGGCGATGACCTTGATGGCCCCCTGCCAGGTCTCGAGCTTGGGCACTTCACGGAGGATCGCCTCATCGAGCTTGAGCTCGAGGGTCTCGGTGTCGGCATCACGGTTGTCGTGTTGCACCTTGAGGATGCGGCCGAGCGGATTGTTCTCGTTCGGCTCCTCATTCTTCAGCTGGCCGCGGATCCGGGTGCCCACGGCACCGAGGTACAGCCAGCGGAGCAGCGCGATCAGCAGGCCGACGATGCCCAGCGCGATGATGACGTAACCGACCAGGCCGCCCTGGTCGATACGCTCGCCGAGGCTCGGCTCCTGGATGAGCAGCGCCAGCAGCGAACCGCGGCCCGGATCGACCGCCGCCGCCACCGTGGTGTTCGGGCTGGCGTTATAGAGATCGGCGGCCATCCGCACGAACCGCGGCTGCGGCTGGCGGGACAGTTCGAGGATGGTCTGGGTGTCCGGGAGGTAGTTCAGAAACCCATTGGACGAGATCAGGTTGAACACGCCGATCCTGACCACTGTCTCCTGGGCCGAGGTACCGTCGGGCTTGGTGACCGTCGCATCGAAGCGGGCCACCTTGCTGCCGCGGACCATTTCCTCGGTGAGCAGGGCGCGCAGCGCATTGAGATCTTCCATGGACGGCACGCCGCGCACCTGCGCGAGGCGCTCGGCCAGGTCTTCCCTGCCCGGGTCCTGCGCCGTCACGAGGGACGTGCGGATCAGTCCGACCGTGTCGCCCGACACCTGCCGGACCACGCCGAACAGCTCGCCGAAATTGCCGAGCTGCAAGCGCAGCGTCTCGTTGAGCTCGGCGAGTTGCAGCTCGTTGGCATTGAACTGCCCGGTCAGCTGGTCGCTGCGGCGCTCTTCGGCGTTGAGCTGTTCCTGGGCCTGGCGCAGCAGGGCCTGCTGTTCGTTGCGATTCTGCAGGAAGCGCTGCTCGCGCGCCTGGTTCTCGGCGCTGAGCTGGGTGCGCGACTGCCGCACCTGCTGGAGCAGCTGGTCGAGCGACTCGACCGCCATGGCGGGTTGGGCCCCGAGGGCGACCGTAAATGCGGCCGCGACGAGTAAAAACTTTTTCATCGAACCTGCTCCGTCTCGGGGGCGGGAACCGGGAGGCGCAGCAGGTTCGGCGCCGCCTGCTGGCGCGCGATCCGCAGTCCTTCCACCACGTCATTGCGGAAGCCGTTGGCCACTTCCCATTCGCGGGTGTTCTTGTTCCAGAAGCCAGTCTCGGCGCGATCCGGCGTCTGGTAGGCGAGCAGGATCCGGCCGACCCGGAGGAAATCGACCTGGCGATCGCCGAGCTGGCCGTCGTAGGCCTCGGTCGTCCTGCCGAAGTCCGCCTCGATCTGGTAGGCATTCATGATCTGGCGGTATTTTTCCGAGACCGTCACGTCGGACTGTCCCATGATCTCGCGCAGCATTTCGATGCGGCCGCGCCGCTCGCCGAGCTGGAACGGCATGTCGAGCTCGATCAGCTGCTGGAGGTCGTCGATCATTTCGAACATCAGCGGAATGATGTCCTGCTGGACTTCCTGGAAGCTGCTGAGCTGACGCTGGATGTCCAGCTTCTCGCGCTCCTGGTCCCGCACCAGCGCCTGCAGGTTCTCGTTGTAGATCCCGACCCGATCGAGGCGCTGGATGACGACGCGATAGTCGCCGAGCAACTCGGTGGTCTGGTCGGCCAGCTGGGCGATTCTCGCCTGGGAGCGCGCGGCGTCCTGGACGCTCGTTTTCTGCTCCGATAGCGCGGTATTGAGGGTGCGTTCCTGCGCAACGGCCTGGCCGAGCGGCAGCACCGCCATCAGCGCCAGGGCGGCGTACGCACTCGGGCGCCATCTCCTGATTTGATGCATGAGAACCTCTTCAATCTGACAGAGACGAGTAGTATGGGGTAGGCCGCGAGCTGAGCTGCGGGAAGCGTGAGAAACTAGCAGAATCGCTCGCCGATGGAAAGCTTGCGCGAAGCCGCGAAGAGCGTCCGGCGGCTTGGCGCCCCGCACCGCCAAGTGCCTGATAGCCAGCGGGTTATGACACCCGGGACCGCCTGCGGGGCAACCCGGGGCGTGTGCCTCACATGTTCCGCCGGTACTGGCCGCCGACTTCGTACAAAGCGCGGCTGATCCGCCCGAGCGAGCATCGCTTGACCGAGTGCATCAGCGCCTCGAACACGTTACCGCCGCCGGCCGCCGAGCGGGCGAGCGACTGCAAGGCGTCAACGCCAGCCGCGCCGCCCGCGGCATTGAAGGCGCGCGTCGCCGCCACCTGCGCCTGCTTCTCCTGCTCGCCGGAGCGGATCAGTTGGCCCTCTTCGACCGACGCTTCGCTCGCGCCGTCGGCTCCGAGGAAGGTGTTGACGCCGATCAGCGGGAGGCTGCCGTCATGCTTTTTATGCTCATAATAAAGGCTCTCCTCCTGGATCCGGCCGCGCTGGTACATGGACTCCATGGCCCCCAGCACGCCGCCGCGCTCGGCGAGGCGCTCGAACTCGCGGTAGACCGCCTCTTCCACCTGGTCGGTCAGGTAATCGATGACGAACGAGCCCTGCCAGGGATTCTGGTTGCGGTTGAGGCCGAGCTCCCGGTTGATGATCAGCTGGATGGCGACCGCCCGCCGCACCGAGGCCTCGGTGGGCGTGGTCAACGCCTCGTCGAAGGCGTTGGTGTGCAGGCTGTTGCAGCTGTCGAACAGCGCGTACAGGGCCTGCAGGGTGGTGCGAATGTCGTTGAACTGCATTTCCTGGGCATGCAGGCTGCGGCCGGAGGTCTGGATGTGGTACTTGAGCATCTGGCTGCGCGGCGCGGCGCCGTACAGGCGCTGCATGGCGCGCGCCCAGATCCGGCGCGCCACGCGACCGATGACGGCGTACTCGGGATCCATGCCGTTGGAAAAGAAAAACGACAGGTTGGGCGCGAAATCGTCGATCTTCATGCCCCGGGCGAGGTAGTACTCGACGATGGTGAAACCGTTGGCAAGGGTGAACGCGAGCTGGCTCACCGGGTTCGCCCCGGCCTCGGCGATGTGATAGCCGCTGATCGAGACCGAGTAGAAGTTGCGCACTCCATTGTCGATGAAATACTGCTGCACGTCGCCCATCATGCGCAGCGCGAACTCGGTGGAAAAAATGCAGGTGTTCTGGGCCTGGTCCTCCTTGAGGATGTCGGCCTGCACCGTGCCGCGCACCCGCGCGAGCGTCTCCGCGCGGATGCGGCCGTAGGTCTCGGCGTCCAGCAACTGGTCGCCGGTGACCCCCAGCAGTCCCAGCCCCGAGCCATCGTGACCCTCGGGCAGCTCGCCCCGGTAGACGGGGCGTTCCCGGTCGGCAAGCAACCCGGCAATCCGCCGCTCGGCCGCCTCCCAGCCGCCGCTCGCGCGCAGGTGCCTTTCGACCTGCTGGTCGACGGCCGTGTTCATGAACATCGCCAGGATCATCGGCGCCGGGCCATTGATGGTCATGGACACGGAGGTGGCGGGATCGCACAGGTCGAAGCCGGAATAGAGCCGCTTCATGTCGTCCAGCGTGGCGATCGAGACCCCGGAGTTGCCGATCCGGCCGTAGACGTCGGGGCGCTCGTCGGGGTCCTCGCCATATAGCGTGACCGAGTC
>Ga0209498_1000735_pt1 | contig 20266 bp, 20 predicted proteins | sample WalLakDeSediment_FD_184131 | JGI IMG/M metagenome (GOLD analysis project Ga0209498, IMG submission 184131) | Lake sediment microbial communities from Walker lake, Nevada to study Microbial Dark Matter (Phase II) - Walker Lake 11/02/13 Deep... | ecosystem: Environmental > Aquatic > Freshwater >... | reverse complement strand
CACAAGACTCAGGGCGAATCAGGAGGGGCCGCGCGGCCGCTTCCGCCGCATTCAGGACGAAGAGATCAATGGCAACCGGTCCACGCGAAATCACCACTCCCTTCCGCCCGATACCGCTGGACATCCCGGAGGGGATGAAGCCCAACGAGTTCTTCAACAGCACCGAGAATCTCGCCGACCTGGTGCACAACAACGGCCTTCTGGTGAATCCGGAGAACCTGCTGCTTTACCGCAAGGCTCTGGGTCACAGTAACGAGTTCGACTGCTCGATCATCTACAACACCTCCAAGGTGATCCTGGACCCGCTGGGGCGCCCGGTGCGGCGTACGCAGGTGCCGGATCGGGTGCTGCATGTCTGGAACCGCATGAACGGGATCATCATCGAGTACATGATGGAGCGTTACCCGGATCCAGCGGAGGCGTTGATCCTGGCCGGGGAGGCCAGCCTGGACGCGACCTGGCCGCTGACCGCTCCGGGTGTGCCGAGCATCCGCATGTTGCACAACCACTTCATGGTCTTCCCCATGGAGGAGTTGCGTGCCGCGCCGCTTGCCGATCCCGGGAATCCCAACTTGACCGACGGAGGGCAGCACAGCCTGTTCCAGGCCTACATGCGGGATGTCTACCGCGAGTTCTTCACCCGCGCGCTGGAGCTTCGGATGCTGCGGCCGGTGGCCGATAACGATGCCCGGCTGGACCTGACGGGCTACCCGCATGGACTGCCCAGCTGGGAGGTCCTGGGGGGCGTGGAGGCGTTGAAGGACATCCGCTTCTGGCGCGAATACGACGAGGTGCTCAAGGGCTTTCTGGACTTCTACCGCAGCTTCTTCACCCAGGTATCGACGCGCAACGCCTCCATGCCGGACGGGGTCCATTTCCCGCGCCATGTGGAAGAGGTGCTGCTGTTCGACAATGACTTCCTGAAGACGGCCAGGAAGGTCCGCGACCGCTGCATGACCGATGCCAAATACGCCAACGCGATCCGCTGGCAGCCGGCCTTCAAACAGCTGATCTACCGCAACGACGAAGGCCGCCTGATCGTCACCATCAGCCAGAATTCGATCGGCAATGCGATCACCGAGCTGCTTGGGGTGGTGGTGAACCGTGTGCCCGACGCCGAGGCCTACGCGGCGCGCGAGCCGGCCCTGATCGAAAGGCTTTTGGAGGTGCGCCGCCGCCTGATCGAGGCAGACCTCGGCGACGGCATCGCCACGGACTACTGGCCGGCGCAGTAGCCCGCTCCGGATGCCTGACAGCGGGAGCGAGCTCCCGCACTCCAGAGGAGGTCAGGACACCGACTGGTAGTACAGGTTCTGCGGGTGGTTCGCCTGTGCGAAGAAGAACCAGCGTTCTGCCAGCAGGCCCAGGTACTGGATCACGAAGGCGGCAACCAGCACGTTGGTCGGATTCACCGTCATGGCCATTGCCAGAGCGAGCAGCAGCGTCGGGATCGCGAACGCGCTGATCAGGAAGATCCATTTCATCGCCCGCAGGAACCCGGGGGAGCGGTGGTGGAAGAATTCGCGGGTGTTGAACGAGCCGCCCATGAAGCCCTGGGACTTCTGCTGAATCGCCGGGTGCTTGACCCCGATCGCCGTCTGCAGCGTCGACTTGGGCTTGATGCGTGCGTTGCGAATCAACGATGCCACGCGGCCGACCAGGCCGAGCAGCGTCAGGATGATCGCCCACCCGGCCAGGAAGGGCACCAGCCCGGTTTCGGCCCAGGCGGCCAGGGCCGTGGCGAGGGTGAAGCCGGAGGCGGCCCCGAGCAGCGTGTAGTTCACCACCGTCAGCGGTGAATGCCATTCCTGCAGGAACTTCACCGCGGCGTAGATCATTGCCGTGCTCACGAACAGCGCGAAGGCGAGCAGGGTGCCCAGAATGCCGAGCAGTACCGTCAGCAGCACGAAATTTTCGCCGGGAAGCACGCCCAGCGGCGGGTTGAACTGCAGCCAGTGCGCCAAGCCGTAGAGGAAGACCACACCGATGAAGGCGGGCAGCACGATGACCTCGCGGGACAGCCACGAGGTGCGCCATTTGGTCGCGGTGCGCCAGGCCCGTTCCGGCCGTCCCAGGTGGAAGAACGAGGCGAACAGACCGAGGCCCAGCAGGACCAGCGCAAGCAGGCTGCCGGTGGCGAAGAAATCGGAGCCCGGTGCGGGCACGAGGCCGAGTTCGCTATAGGCCTCCACCGAGAACAGGGCGAGGAACAGGCCCTGTCCCGCGCCGATCAGGGTGGTGAGGAAGAGTACGGAAAAGGCAGGATGCATGATGGGTTCGTCCGTAGTTACCAGCTGGTGACGTCGTCGAGCGAGGGCTCGTCCCGGTCGGGCTTGGGCAGCTGACTGTCGATCTTGAGCGGGTTGTCGGCGCGTTCCAGTTCGTCCTCGCGGACGGTGATCCGGGTCTTGCGCCGCGGCAGGTAGTGATTCGCGGGCTTGGTGCCCCATTCGGGCATCAGCTGGTAGCCGCCATTCTCGCGGATGGCCTGGGAGACCACGGAGTTCGGGTCGTGGATGTCGCCGTAGAGCCGGGCGCTGGTGGGGCAGGCGCGCACGCAGGCGGGCTTGCGGTCCCATTCCGGCAGGTTCTGGTCGTAGATGCGGTCCACGCACAGGGTGCACTTGGTCATCACCCGGCGCTGCGCATCGACCTCGCGCACGCCGTAGGGGCAGGCCCAGGAGCAGTACTTGCAGCCGATGCACTTGTCGTAGTCGACCAGCACGATCCCGTCTTCCTTGCGTTTGTACGAGGCCCCGGTGGGGCACACGGGCACGCAGGGGGGCTCCTCGCAGTGCAGGCAGGACTTCGGGAAATGCACCGTTTCCGTATTCGGGAACTCGCCGACTTCGAAGGTCTGCACCCGGTTGAAGAAGGTGCCCGTGGGATCCGCGCCGTAGGGGTTCATGTCGACCAGCGGACCGGCGTCCCCGGAGGTGTTCCACTCCTTGCAGCTGGTGACGCAGGCATGGCAGCCCACGCAGACATTCAGGTCGATGACCAGGGCGAGCTGGGTCATTTCTTGCCTCCTTTGGCAGCGAAGAAGTTCCAGATCCGCGGCCGCTTTGCTTGCCCGGGATACGGCTTCATGGTGTCGAACTGGGGCGAGGTCACCTCGGGTTCGTCGGCACCGGCCTTGTAGATGCGCACCCGCACGTCGTACCAGGCCGCCTGGCCGGTCACCGGGTCGGAGTTCGAGATGGGGCCCTGTGCTCCTCCGGGCAGTTCCTCGGAGATCAGGTGGTTCAGCAGGAAGCCCTTGCGGGACTCGTTGGCCTGCGGGGTCAGGTTCCAGGCGCCGGCCGCCTTGCCGATGGCGTTCCAGGTCCAGACGGTGCCGGGCTCAACGGCCTCCGAGTACTTGGCCATGCAGCGGACCTTGCCCCATTGGCTCTCGACCCAGATCCAGTCTTCGTCCTCGATGCCGGCGGCCTTCGCGGTGCGCGGGCTCACGAACAGCAGGTTGTGGGCATGGATCTGCCGCAACCAGGCGTTCTGTGAATCCCAGGAGTGATACATCGCCATCGGGCGCTGGGTGACCGCTGCCAGTGGGTAGGTGTGCTTGTCGGTGGCCTGGCACTCGAGCGGGTCGTAGTAGAACGGCAGCGGGTCGAAGTAGGTCTCGACGCGCTCGGCCAGATGTGCGGGCGGTCGCCGCGAGGAGCCCTTGCCCTGCGCCGCGGCGCGGAACTTCATCAGCACCTCGGAGTAGAGGTGGATCAGGATCGGCTCCGCGTAGCGGGTGATGCGGTTGCGCTGAGACCACTCGAGGTAGCCCTTGTTCCAGTTGCGCATGTACTGGTAACTCTTGGGCAGTTCGTAGTGGAAGACGCAGTTGTTCTTCGCGTACATCTCCCACTGGTTCGGGTTGGGTTCGCCGCGCAGGGACTTCTCGCCACCCTTGCCGCGCCAGCCGGCGAGGAAGCCGATACCGGAACCCGGCTCGGTCTCGTAGTTGACCACGAAGTCCGGGTAGTCGCGGAACTTGCGCTTGCCTTCCGGGGTGGTGAACGCGGGCAGTTTCAGCCGCGAGCCGAGTTCGATCAGGACCTCCTGGAAGGGCTTGCACTCGCCCTTCGGGGGCACCACGGGAATGCGCACCGAGTCGATCGGGCCGTCATATTCGGAGATCGGGCGGTCGAGCATCGACATCACATCGTGGCGTTCGAGATAGGTCGTGTCGGGCAGGACCAGGTCCGCGAAGGCCGTCATTTCCGACTGGAAGGCGTCAGCGACGACCAGGAACGGGATCTTGTACTCGCCGTTCTCCTCCTTGTCATTCAGCATCTTGCGCACATCGACCGTGTTCATGGTCGAGTTCCAGGCCATGTTGGCCATGAAGATCATCAGGGTGTCGATCTTGTAGGGGTCGCCGCGCCAGGCATTGGTGATCACGTTGTGCATCATGCCGTGCACCGCCAGCGGGTACTCCCAGGAGAAGGCCTTGTCGATGCGCACCGGGCCGCCCTGCTCATCGACGAACAGGTCGTCCGGGTCGGCCGGCCAGCCCAGGACCATGCCGTCCAGCGGCTGGCCGGGCTGCACGGCCTCGGGACCCTTCGGCGGACGGGCGCAGGGCGGGATCGGACGCGGGAACGGCGCCTTGTGGCGGAAGCCGCCGGGACGGTCGATGGTCCCCAGCAGCGACATCAGGATGGCTAGTGCACGGATGGTGTGGAAGCCGTTGGAATGGGCCGCCAGGCCGCGCATGGCATGAAACGAGACCGGGTTGCCGGTCACGCTGTCATGCTCCACGCCCCAGGAGTCAGTCCAGGCGATCGGCAGCTCGATGCGCTGGTCGCGGGCAGTCACGCCCATCTCGTGCGCCAGGCGCCGGATCGTGTCTGCCGGGATGCCGGTGATGCGCGCCGCCCACTCGGGGGTGTATTCCTCCACGCGGTCCTGCAGCAGTTGAAAGGCCGGCTTGGCCGTGGTGCCGTCCTGCAGACGGAATTCGCCGAGCAGGTAGGGGTCGGCCTCCGGGGTGTGGGTGACCACGGGGCGGTCCGATTTCCGGTCCCACCAGAGCTTGTCCTGCGGGTCGTAGCAGCCCTCCGCCTCGTCCGCGGCGGCCTCGGAACGCAGGAACATGCCGAAGTCGTCGTTCGCCTCATCGACGTTCACCAGTTGACCGGCATTGCTGTACCGCACCAGGAAGTCGCGGTCGTACAGGCCCTTGGCCATGATCTCGTGGATGATCGCCAGCAACAGGGCGCTGTCTGTGCCCGGGCGGATGGGCACCCATTCGTCGGCGATGGCCGAATAGCCGGTGCGCACCGGGTTGATGGAGATGAAACGGCCACCGTCGCGCTTGAACTTCGAGATCGCGATCTTCATCGGGTTGGAGTGGTGGTCTTCGGCGGTGCCGATCATCACGAAGAGCTTCGAGCGATCGAGATCCGGGCCCCCGAACTCCCAGAAGGAGCCCCCGATGGTGTAGATCATGCCGGCAGCCATGTTCACCGAGCAGAAGCCGCCGTGGGCAGCGTAGTTCGGGGTGCCGTACTGCTTCGCGAACAGCCCGGTGAGGGCCTGCATCTGGTCGCGCCCGGTGAACAGTGCGAACTGTTTCGGGTCGGTTTCGCGTATCTTTCCCAGGCGCTCGGCGAGGGTGTCGAAGGCCTCGTCCCAGGAGATGGGCTCGAATTCGCCGGCGCCACGCTCGGCACCCTGCTTGCGCCGCAGCGGCTGGGTTAGCCGGGCCGGCGAGTACTGCTTCATGATTCCGGAGGAACCCTTCGCGCAGATGACCCCCTTGTTGATCGGGTGATCGGGGTTTCCGTCGATGTAGCGCACCTCCCCGTCCCGCAGATGCACGCGGATGCCGCAACGGCACGCGCACATGTAACAAGTGGTATTTTTGACTTCCTGCGAGGGGGTGTGTGCCATTATGAATAGCGCCTTGAATGATAAGTAAATTACGATATACTCCGGGTAGTATGCAGGCCCGGGGTGGACCCGACAAGGCAATTTTTTTTATCCATCCATAACCACCCAAGGAACGTGGACATGGCCGATCCGATCCCCGATTTCACCCAGGACAAGCGTTACGCGGTGACCCGGACCCTGTTGGAGTGCTGCATGCCCGTGCACCCCGCTCACGAGCCGGCGACCAGGCGTCTGCCGGACGGGCCGGGCGCGGTCGCCGCCCGCGGCAAGCGGGGCAGCCTATGAAGGTCTGCATCGTTTCGGACAGCCACGATCGCGGCCCGATGCTGGCACGGGCGATCGAGGCCGGCGCCGCCGAGGGTGCCGAGGCGGTGATCCACTGCGGCGATCTGATCGGCGGGAATACCCTGAGGGCCTCGCTGAAACTGGGCCTTCCGATCCACGCGGTGCACGGCAACAACCTCGGTGACCCGGTGGCGATCTCGCGCATTGCCCACCAGTCCAACGGCCTGCTGACCTATTACGGGCACGACGGGATCATTACCCTGGGCGGCCGGCGCATCTTCGTGACCCATTACCCCCACTACGCCCACGCGATGGCCTGCACCGGCGACTACGACCTCGTCTGTTGCGGGCACAGCCACGAGCCCGAGATACGGCAGCAGCCGCACGTGCAGAACGGTTCGACCTGGCTCGTGAATCCCGGCACGGTGGCCGGCCTCGGCGCTCCCGAGGCCACCTGGGCCCTCGGCGACCTCGAGAGCATGACCTTCGAGATCCGCCTGACGCCGGAAGAGGTCAGGGCCGAGGTCTAGATCCAGGTCTGTCTGGGTCTGTGGTCGGGGCTGTGCCGGAGGCCGCGCAGCCGGGACGCCGTGAACACTTCCCTGTGGGCTTGATGGCCGCATCCCTGCGGCCAAACACTGGGCCCCGGAGTCCGGACAGTGCCACGCTCGGACCGGCCTTTTATCCATAATGGGAGGGTTGGCTTGTCAGCGTGCGTCCAGCAGGGCATCTTTGAAGGCTTTCCCTGGATGGAGAGGACGCGATGACCGCAGAAAACCCGCACAAGCCCCTGCCTTCACGCAAGGCGGACCCCGGAACCGGCCTCCAGCAGGTGACCGAAGCCCCGCCGCAGGTGACCATGTCATCCTCGGCGCTGTGCGTGATGACCGATTTCCGAAAGGTCTCGGTGGCCACCATCGGTCCCGACGCCACACTGAGCCAGGCGACCGAGGAAATGATGGCCCGCGGTGTTCGCCTGCTGATCGTGGGCGAGGGGGAACGCGTGCTCGGGCTGATCACCGCGCGCGATACCCAGGGGGAGCGACCGATTCAGATCGTGCATGAACGGGGCGTGAGATATCCAGACCTCAGGGTGCGCGACCTGATGGCTCCGCTCGACACCATGGATCTTCTGGAACTGGGCCGCGTAATGCAAGCCGAGGTGGGAGACATCATCGCGACGCTGAAAAACTGGGGGCGGCAGCACGCGCTGGTGGGGGAGAGGGACCCGACGACCGGCGCGACGTGCATCCGGGGGGTCTTTTCGGCCACCCAGATCGGCCGCCAGTTGGGGCTGCAGGTGCAGACCTTTGATGTCGCCCGCACCTTTGCGGAGATCCAGGCGACCCTGTCGAAGGCGTATTGAGCGAAGGTTCCGGACAGCTGCGTGGGGGCAGACCCCCCGCAGCCACCGGCGGTTTCGCTATTTCTGATCGAGACTCTGGTAGTAGTCCATCAGGATCTGCGCCACTTCGGGGCGGGAGAATTCGGGCGGGGGCGCCTCGCCACGACCCAGCATCTCCCGAACCTTGGTGCCGGAAAGGAGCACGAAGTCCTCCTTCGTGTGGTCGGGTACATCACGCATCATCACGACCCGGTTGAGCTTCTTGGAGTAGGCGGTGTGGTCGGCGCGGAAGATCTCGATGTCCAGGGCGTCGGCAGGTACTTCGGTGTCGAAGATGGTCTGGGCGTCGAAGGCCCCATAGTAGTCACCCACCCCGGCATGATCGCGGCCGATGATGAAGTGGGTCGCCCCCATGTTCTGTCGGAACAGCGCGTGGAGGACGGCCTCACGGGGTCCTGCGTAGAGCATGTCGAAGCCGTAACCGGTGATCATCACGGTGTTGGGCGGGAAGTAGAGTTCGGCCATCTTGCGAATCGACGCGTCACGTACCGGGGCGGGGATGTCGCCGGCCTTGAGCTTGCCCAGCAGCATGTGAACCACCACGCCGTCGGTCTTGAGTTGATCCATCGCCATCCGACACAGCTCCTCGTGGGCGCGGTGCATCGGGTTGCGGGTCTGGAAGGCCACAACGTTTTTCCAGCCACGCTCGGTGATCTCGTTGCGGATCTCGACAGCGGTGCGGAAGGTGTCGGGAAAGTCGTCCTGGAAGTACGAGAAGTGCAGCACCTGGATCGGGCCGGAGACGCAGATGCGGCCGACGCTGTTGAAGGCTGCGACACCGGGGTGTTCGGGGTCGGTGGTGCCGTAGACCTTCTGGGTCATGACCTCCATCTGTTCGGGGGTGAACTCCTCGATCGCCTCGACCTCCTGAATGGCGAGGACGGGGTTGCCCTCCATGTTCGGGTCACGCAGGGCGATCCGCTTGGCCCCCCGGATGGCGTCGGCATTTTCCAGCAGGTTGACCACCGGGACCGGGAAGAAGAGACCCGCGGTGGTCCTCATGTTCTCAGCACAGCTCATGGCGTCGGCGACATTCATGAAGCCGGTGAGGGGGGTGAAGTAGCCGCCGCCCATCATGACGGCGTTACCGGCAGCAGCGGAGCTGATTACCACGGAGGGGAGGGTTTCCGCCTCGTGCATGAGGGCATGATGTCTTTCGGTGTCGTAGACGAATAGCGGTTTCAGTGTATCCGCGCCGTGTGGTTTGATCATGAGCTGTGTCTCCTCCCGAGTATCGGTGTTGAGTCTGGATGGATTGGCGGCATCGCCGCATTCTATGGGGTGGCCGGGTCGCTTCCGACCGCGACCGGTGTTCACCAGCACAAATCGCGGTAACGTAGCACAAGATGGGGAATAACGGGCCATGCGTCTCGATAGGCGGGCACTGGGGAGCCGCGGTCATTCCGGTGCTCCCGCGGCTCACCCCGACAACCCGGAGCAACGGGTGCCGCCAGCGCGGAACGGGGCCGCCTCATAAACAGGGCTTATGTCAACGCAAGTAACTTTGATTGGATTAGCAAATTCGAATGAACCAGACTCCCGAGGCTGACTACTAGCCTTTTTTCGAAACACCAAGGAGAGCCGAACCCGTGATCACTAGCAACCCCTTCGCCGAACTCGCCGCAGTTATTCCACCGGCCGTAATGCAGGGCTACGTCGTGCTGATGGTCCTTCTGGTGGCCGCCGGCACGATTCTCGACCTGATGCACAAGAAGAGCGCCACTTACTTTTTCGAGAACTCGAAGCGAGCCCAGAAGAGCGCCACCCGAAGCGTCGGCAGCGGCCAGAAGGTCGCGCTTGCCGTCAAGACCCTTGGGAACGAGGTTCTGACCGCGGGTGAATTCGCGAACTCGCAGCGCAGGATGTCCCACCTCCTCACGATGTGGGGCTTCATCATCTTCGTCGTGACCACGGCGATCCTGATCTTCGGCTATGCGTCCCCGACGGTTGCCGCACCCGCCGCCCTGCCGCTGCTCTGGCATCTGGGGGCAGCCATGCTGGCCGCGGGCGGTTACTGGTTCTGGTTCGCCATCCGCGTCGATCTCTCCTCGGAAGGCCAGCCCTGGTATCGGGTGGTGCGCGCAGACCTGTTCATCCTCTCTCTGCTGGCGACCTCGACCTTCGCCCTCCTGTGGTCGTTCACCCAGGGCGCAGGCACCATCGGCTGGCTGTTCTTCGCCCTGTTCATCGCTTCGACCACCGCCCTGTTTGGTACCGTCTACTGGTCCAAATTCGCGCACATGTTCTTCAAGCCCGCCGCTGCCTACCAGAAGCGGATCACCAAGGCGGATGGCTCAGCCGAGAATCTGCCTACAATCAGCAGGGATGAGCCCGAGCAGCAGCAACGCCATTCCATGGAACTGCTGCGGGATGCTCCCATGGACATGGGCCTGGGCATCAAGCGTGAAGCGCCCAACCACTACTAAGTCAGTCAACTGATCAACACCATTGATCGAGGATCACCATGCCAACTTTCGTATATATGACCCGTTGCGATGGCTGTGGATACTGCGTGGATATCTGCCCGTCAGACATCATGCATATCGATGAGACCGTACGCCGTGCCTACAACATCGAGCCCAACATGTGCTGGGAGTGCTTCTCCTGCGTCAAGGCCTGTCCCCACGACGCCATCGACGTGAGGGGTTACGCGGACTTCGCCCCACTGGGACACAGCGTGCGCGTGAAGCGCGACGAGGAACGCGGCACCATTGCCTGGAAAATCAAGTTCCGTGACGGTCGGGAAAAGAGCTTCCTGTCGCCGATCACGACCAAGCCCTGGGGCAAGCACATCCCGAAACTGGCTGACGTGACCGGGCCGAGCAAGGAGATGCGGGACAGCCAGCTTCTGTTCAACGAGCCGAAGTACATCCGCATGGATGACGGCGGTCTGCACACGCTGGAAAGCAATGGTCTCAAGATGAAAGAAGGGGTGTACTACTGATGGCATACGACACGATCATCGAAGACAACATCGACGTCCTGGTCTGTGGCGCCGGTCTGGGTGGCACGGGAGCCGCGTTCGAGGCCCGGTACTGGGGGCAGGACAAGAAGATCATCATTGCCGAAAAGGCCAACATCGACCGTTCGGGCGCTGTCGCCCAGGGCCTGTACGCAATCAACTGCTACATGGGTACCCGCTGGGGTGAGAACAACCCCGAGGACCATGTCCGCTACGCCCGCATCGACCTGATGGGCATGGTGCGCGAGGATCTGCTGTTCGACATGGCCCGCCACGTCGACTCTGCCGTGCACCAGTTCGAGGAATGGGGCCTGCCCCTGATGCGCAACCCGAAAACGGGCGCGTACCAGCGTGAAGGTCGTTGGCAGATCATGATTCACGGCGAGTCCTACAAGCCGATCGTGGCCGAGGCCGCGAAGAAATCCGCCGACAAGGTGTTCAACCGGATCTGCGTGACGCACCTGCTGATGGACGAGGCCAAGGAAAACCGGGTCGCCGGCGCCGTCGGTTTCAACGTCCGTACCGGGAACTACCACGTATTCAAGTCGAAGACGGTCGTGGTCGCTGCCGGTGGTGCGTCCATGATCTTCAAGCCGCGCTCGGTTGGCGAAGGCGCCGGTCGCGTCTGGTATGCGCCCTGGTCTTCCGGTTCCGCGTACGGGCTGCTGATCGAAGCCGGCGCGAAGATGACCCAGATGGAAAACCGCATCGTGCTGGCCCGATTCAAGGACGGTTACGGCCCTGTGGGCGCGTACTTCCTGCACCTCAAGACCTACACGCAGAACGGCCTGGGTGAAGAATACGAGTCGAAGTGGTTCCCCGAACTGCAAAAGATGGTGGGCAAGGAATACCTCGATCCCGAGGCCTCGCACCTGTCCCACCGCCCCATTCCGACCTGCCTGCGCAACCATGCGTTCATCAATGAGGTGAATGCCGGTCGCGGTCCGATCCACATGGTCACCATGGAAGCCTTCCAGGACCCGCATCTGGAAGAAGTGGGCTGGGAAAACTTCCTGGGCATGACCGTTGGCCAGGCCGTGCTGTGGGCCGCCACCGACGTTGACCCCAAGAACGAAAACCCGGAGCTGACCACCTCCGAGCCGTACGTGATGGGATCGCACGCCACCGGTTGCGGCGCCTGGTGCTCCGGCCCTGAGGACGTGTCACCCCCCGAGTATTTCTGGGGCTACAACCGCATGACGACGGTCGAAGGCCTGTTCGGTGCCGGAGACGCCGTCGGTGGTACGCCGCACGCGTTCTCCTCCGGATCGTTCACCGAAGGCCGGTTGGCGGCGAAGGCGGCCTGCAAGTACATCGACGACGGCAAGGCAGAAGGCATCCGCGTTTCTGACGACCAGATCAAGCGCCGCCAGGCCGAGATCTACAAGCCGCTTGAGCATTACCAGGTGTACCGCAATGAAGTGGTGGCCGGCTCGGTCAACCCGAACTTCATCACCCCCAGGCAGGGTCTGGACCGCCTCCAGAAGCTGATGGACGAGTACTGCGGTGGCGTGACCGTCAGCTACATGACGAACGAGAAGCTGCTCAACATCGGCATGAAGAAGATGAAGATCCTCGAAGAGGATCTCGATAAGCTGGGCGCTGCGGATCACCACGAACTGCTGCGGGCCTGGGAGCTCAGGCATCGCGTGCTGACCTCCGAAAGCGTCTTCCAGCACACCCTGTTCCGCAAGGAGACCCGCTGGCCCGGTTACTACTACCGGGGTGACGCCATGAAGCTCGACGATGAGAACTGGCACGTTCTCACCGTGTCCCGTCGCGATCCGCAGACGGGCGAGTACACCATGGAAAAGGCGCCTTGCTACCACCTGGTGAGCCAGGACGAGTGATCCGTGCCTGCGGCGGGGTCGCTCTGGGCCCCGCTGCCTCTTTCGGAAGGCGAGAAGACCAATGCGATCCCGCGTTGGTCTTCTTTTTCGACCGTGAAGTTGAGCTCAAATAATGATTAGCGCAGGTGAAGCTCCTGCGATACCGGAGACGCCCATGAACATCATCGAGCACTCCGACGAGGAGATACTGGCGATCGCTCACCCTATGTGGGGCGATCTGATCAAGCATTCCAACGAGGGGGATTACGGGAAGTTCGTCCGCAAGTTCTCCTACAATCTCGTGTTCGGTCTCAACGAGGTCGAGGTGGGTAACCAGTTTGCCAAGAGTGAGCTGACCCGAACGCTGAGCGAAGAGTGGGATTGCCTCGGCATCATTCGCCGGGGGGAACACGTCACCGTACTGTACCGCGTCAGAAGCACCAAGAAGGAGGGTGAATGGCTGGGTCGGTTGGTCCTCGGCTACGAGGATGGTGAGGTGCGAATCTTCGGCGCTTCGGTTTTCTGATGGTGGTCTGACTGATGAACAAAGATGTGATCGAAGCGAACAAGTATGTCGAACTGACCTATCAGGTCATCGACCAGAATTCCGGCCAGATACTGACGGCGGTCGAGTTTCCGCTGGGGTACGTCCATGGCGTGAACGAAATCCTGTCGCCCCGGGTCATGTCCGCGCTCGAGGGCCGCTCCGCCGGAGAGACCATCGAGGTACCGATCGACTGCAACGCGATCTACGGCCCGCGGGACGAGTCTCTGGTGATCACGGATTACATCGAGAACGTTCCCGAGGAGTACTGCGAGGTCGGTACGGCCATCCTGATGGAAAACGACCGGGGTGAAACCAAGAGCTTTCTGGTGACCCGGTTAGACGAAAAGACGGTGACGATCGATGGCAACAACCCGCTTTGTGGCAGGGAAGTGATCTTCAAGCTCGAAATCAAGCTGGTCCGTGATGCATCGGAAGAAGAGATCAAGCACGGAGGCAAGGTGGAGAAGGGTCCGGACATCAACAGCGGACGGATCGTTCCCATTTGAATGGGGGGCGAACTGTCCGAACCGAGTGAAGTGAATGGGGCCGGAATCGAACATGGGAGATGCAGGCTGCATCACGCAGGGGCGAAGCTACCCGGTATCCGGCGCGTGCCTCCACCTGCACGCCCCGCTCCCATGAAGGTTTCGTTTGCGGCCCGGTCTGTCAGTGCGTTGGGGGGCTGACATCGGCGTTTTAAAACCCCCTTTTTCCATTGAGACGAGGTGAATCATGAGCGAACCAGCAAAAGAGCGGCCCAAGGTTCCGGAAGGCAAGACGCGCTTCCTGACCACCCGGCAGAAAGAGCCGAACGAAAAGGGTTATGTTGGGTACGATACCATCTGGGAATCGTTTCAGAAGGTGGCCGAGTACAAGACCCCCAAGCGGCCCTGAGCCCGATGGCCGCGTGACCTCGGACGGTCGCGCGGCCGACTTCAGGAGCGGGGACATTGCCCTGCTCCAGTCTTTATTGTCCCGATACGGAAGCACCCTTTGGCTCCCGCTGGAAGACGCGCGAGTCTTTCCTGCCGTTGGCCATATCGTCGTGCCCTGCGTGGGGTGCATAGGAGGGCAGGCGCAGCGGCTCCACCTTCCTGACCCTGGCGGTGTGGCGGCCACCTGTGCTGCCCACCACGGCCGCTGGAACACGTGTGCGCCCGGTAGCAAGGGCGAACGCAAGAACGGGGTGAGCGCATGGCGCAGCATGATCCCTTCGATGCCCTGGCGGCGGAACAGAACCCGGCGCCCGGCGACGATGCCACGCGCGGGCTCGGGATCAACCTGCGCTGGCGCAGCACCGAGGCCGCCCACATCGACAGTCGCTTGCTGCGCTGCCCTGCTCCCGAGGCGGTGCCCCGGAGCTTGCGCGGCCTGCTCCAGGCGGAAGGCGCAGGCGCAGTGACCCGGGCCTTCGAGGCCGGGGAACTCGTCCCGGACTGGCAGGCCCAAAGGCGGGCCACGATTCCCGGCGGTTTCTTCCGCCGCACGCACGGGCAGATCCGCGTTGAACCGCGTGTCGGCCGCTTCTACCCGGGACCGTTCCTTGCGGGTGCCCCGGGACTGCCGCCCGGACCGCCCTCCGCGTTCCGGGTCACGTCGATCGCCCCGGATGGCCAGATCACGGTGGACTTCAATCACCCGCTGGCGGGCCTGCCGCTGGAACTGGACCTGCGCGTACTGGATCTCGTTCCACCCGGCGACCCACCCGGGGACCTCGGCCGCGCGGCGGTGGCCAACGGCCCCGGAATGCAGGCGCGTTGGCGTGGCCAGCCGACCGATTTCCATGCCGGCGACCCCTACACCCGGGCTGACTTGTCGCCGGATTCCGACTTCTACGCGACGCCCCGGATGGTGCAGCACCTGGATGCGACCGCACGCGGCCGGATCACCCATCTCTACCGCAGCCTGTTGCCCGAGGGTGCCGATGTCCTCGACCTGATGAGCAGCTGGACCTCACACCTCGACGATGGAGAGAAGCTGCGGCGGGTCGCTGGGCTGGGCATGAACGCGGCGGAGCTGGCCGCAAACCCGATGCTGGACGAGCGCGTGGTTCAGGACCTGAACGCCGAGGCGCGCCTGCCTTGGCCCGAGGGCCACTTCGATGGGGCGCTGTGTACCGTGTCGGTGGAATACCTGGTCCGCCCCGTCGAGGTCTTTCGCGAGGTCCGTCGTGTGCTGCGCCCCGGCGGCCACTTCGTGGTCACCTTCTCGAACCGCTGGTTCCCACCCAAGGCGATCGCGCTTTGGGCGGAGCTGCACGAATTCGAGCGCATGGGCCTGGTGCTGGACTTCTTCCTCGAGGCCGGGGGCTTCGAGGTGCTGACGACCTGGTCGTTGCGCGGCATGCCTCGGCCGCCGGGAGATCAGTACGCAGGGCGCCTGGCGACCTCTGACCCAGTGTTCGCGGTCTGGGGCCGGGCCGCGTGATCATGGAGTCCGGGAGCTTGGTCCCGTTTGCGTCGGTGGCAGGGGGCGAGCCCGCCGCGGGGAAAGTGGCCGCAAGCCGCCGCACTCCAGGGGGGTTCTGCAGCTCAGGTCCTCTCGGGGGCCGGCTTGCGCGGCGGCCGTCGCCCACCTGACCCGCGCGGGCCACTGCGGCCACGCCCCCCGCCAGCCGTGCGTTCGCCACCCCGTGGAGAGTGAGGTCTGTCTCCGGGCTTGCGCCGTGCACGCGGCGCCGGGCGGTTCAGTTCCGCGGGGAGGTCCTCGGGATACAGCATCTCGGTGGGGATGCGTCGCTCCAGGTAGGCCTCGATGTCCGGAAGATAGAACGCGGAGTCCTCGCAGCCGAAGCTGATCGCGTCTCCGGCCGCCCCGGCGCGGCCGGTGCGGCCGATCCGGTGCACGTAGTCCTCGCCCGATTGCGGCAAGTCGAAGTTGAAGATGTGAGTCACGTCGGGGATGTGCAGGCCGCGGGCGGCGACGTCGGTGGCCACGAGGTACGCGTACTGCCCCTCCGCGAACTCGGCCAGCAGGCGCGTGCGCTTGGTCTGCGGCACGTCGCCCGAGAGTAGGGCGGCATGCAGCCCGTTCGCGTTGAGCCAGTCGCAGACCCGCTCCGCCCAGTGCTTGGTATTCACGAAGACGATGGCCCGCTCGGGCTTCAGCTTCCTCGCCAGACCGATCAGCAGCGGGATCTTCTGGTCATTGGCGGGGTAGTAGATGACCTGGCGGATGTTGTCGGCCGTGACCGTCTCGGCCTCGACCTGCACCTTCTCCGGATTGTTCATGTGTTCGTAGGCCAGTTCCATCACGCGCCACGATAGCGTGGCCGAGAACAGCATGGACTGGCGTTCCGCGGGTGGGGCGCAGCGGCGGAGCAGGTAGCGGATGTCCTTGATGAAGCCGAGGTCGAACATGCGGTCAGCCTCGTCCAGGACCACCACCTCGACCCGCTTCAGGCCGAAGACGTGCTGTTTGTGATAGTCGATGATGCGGCCCGGGGTGCCGATCAGCACATCGGCGCCGGCGCCGAGTTCCTCGCGCTGCTGTTCATAGCCGGTTCCGCCATAGGCGAGGGCGAACTTCAGCCCCGTGTGCCTGCCCAGCAGCAGGGCGTCCTTGTGGATCTGGATCGCCAGTTCGCGTGTGGGTGCGAGCACCATCATGCGCACGTCGTTGGCCCGCCTGTCCTCGGCCGGGGGATGGCGCAGCAGGCGGTTGAAGGCCGCGACCAGGAAAGCGGCGGTCTTGCCGGTGCCCGTCTGAGCCTGGCCGGCGACGTCGTGTCCGGCGAGCGCGATGGGCAGGGTCTCGGCCTGGATCGGTGTGCAGTACTCGAAGCCCGCTTCCCGGACTCCCTGAAGCACGGGTTCCGGAAGGTCGAAGCCTTCGAAGCGGATGCTGGACTTGTCGGCCTCGGTCATGTGTCTCCCATGGGCAGGATACCCGGTCAACTTGAATTCACCCGTGAATCTGGCGGATAGTAAGGGGTAACGGAGGGTGCGCATTCCGTGCCCCGCAGCCAATCGACGAGGATACGGAGTGAGCGAAAACATTCATCATATCTCGGATGCCAGTTTCGAGGACGACGTCCTCAAATCGGACCGGCCAGTACTCGTGGACTACTGGGCCGAATGGTGCGGACCCTGCAAGATGATCGCCCCGATTCTCGACGAGATTGCAGAAGAATACGACGGCAAACTCCGGGTTGCCAAACTCAATATCGACGAAAACCCCGCCACGCCCCCGAAATATGGCATCCGCGGCATCCCCACGCTGATGCTGTTCAAGGACGGCGATGTCGAGGCCACCAAGGTTGGTGCGTTGAGTAAATCCCAGCTGACCGCCTTCCTCGACCAGCACCTCTGAGGCCGGTCCGGCCATATTTTCCACGGCCGGCGACCCCGCCCGCTGCATTTCCTTTGTAATAATGCTTGCCTGATCGGTCGCGCTCCCCTATATTCCGGGGGTGCGCCCTTTGGCGGCGCGCCCCGCCCCCCCTCAGAAAGCCGCAGCAACCCAGCCGGTTGCAGGGCTACGCCGCATCTACTCACGTTTGAACAGCGCCCAATGAACCTCACCGAATTGAAGCAGAACACGGCTGCAGAGCTTGTGGCAATGGCCGAGTCCCAGGGCATCGAGAACATGTCCCGTGCCCGCAAGCAGGACATCATCTTCGCCCTGCTGAAAGCCCACGCCAAGAATGGCGAGCCGATTTTCGGCGACGGGGTGCTCGAGATACTCTCCGACGGCTTCGGCTTCCTGCGCGGAGCGGACAGTTCCTACCTGGCAGGGCCCGATGACGTCTACGTCTCGCCCAGCCAGATCCGGCGCTTCGGACTGCGCACCGGGGACACCATTTCCGGCAAGATCCGTCCGCCCAAGGACAGCGAGCGCTACTTTGCGCTGCTGAAGGTCTCCGAGATCAACTTCGAGCCGCCCGAGGCGGCCCGACACAAGGTGCTATTCGAGAACCTGACCCCGCTGCACCCGAACCAGCGCATGCGCATGGAGCGTGGCAACGGGTCGACCGAAGACATCACCGCCCGGGTGATCGACATGGTCGCGCCCTTCGGCAAGGGCCAGCGCGGCCTGATCGTGTCGCCCCCGAAGGCCGGCAAGACCCTGATGCTGCAGAATATCGCCCAGAGCATCGCCACCAATCACCCCGACAGCTACCTGATCGTGCTGCTGATCGACGAGCGCCCGGAGGAGGTCACGGAGATGACCCGGATGGTGCGCGGCGAGGTCGTGTCCAGCACCTTCGACGAGCCCGCGACCCGTCACGTGCAGGTCGCCGAGATGGTGATCGAGAAGGCCAAGCGTCTGGTCGAGCACAAGCGCGACGTCGTGATCCTGCTTGACTCCATCACCCGTCTGGCGCGTGCCTACAATACCGTGGTTCCCAGTTCCGGCAAGGTGCTGACCGGCGGCGTCGATGCCAACGCCCTGCACCGGCCGAAGCGCTTCTTCGGCGCCGCGCGCAACATCGAGGAGGGCGGTAGCCTGACCATCCTCGCCACCGCGCTGGTGGACACCGGTTCCAAGATGGACGAGGTGATCTACGAGGAATTCAAGGGTACCGGCAACATGGAGATCCACCTGGACCGGCGTATCGCGGAGAAGCGGGTGTACCCCGCCATCAACGTGAACCGCTCCGGTACCCGCCGCGAGGAACTCCTGACCGATCCCGACGAACTGCAGAAGCTGTGGATCCTGCGCAAGTTCCTGCACGGTATGGACGACACCGAGGCCATGGAGTTCCTGCTTGGCCGCATGCAGTCCTCGAAGACCAACGCCGACTTCTTCGACATGATGCGCCGCGCCTGACCCTGCGCCTCAGGCACCGAACTTCCCGCCTAGCCAATCTCGACGAACTGCACGATCCGGTCGAGACGCAGGAAGCGGCGCCGGGTCATGGCGTCGCGCAGCAGCAGGTACTCGGCATGGCGCCGGGTGCGCAGATCCTCCGGGCGCACGCATTCGATGTGGCTCATGCCCCTGCCGACCCAGCGCAGGCGCAGTGTGCGCCCATGCAGGATCGCCACCTCCAGCCGCGAGTACTGCTCGCAATCCATCGGTGAGTAGGCCGGTGCCAGTGTCATTCCCCCTCCCGCCAGACCGCGATCTCGGGGTCCTCACCGGCCCCGGAATCGACGCGCCGGAAGACGATCGGTGAGCAGCAGACGCTGCAGTCCTCGACCCACTCGCGCTCGCCGCTGACCATGTCCACGCTGATCTCCCCGGGTTCACCGCACCAGGGGCAGGGGTAGCTCACGAATTCAATGGGCCTCGTCATGGTGATCCAGAAACATCTCCAGCAGGTCGTTGAGAAAGCGCAGGCCCGGCTCGGTAGCGCGCAGGAATGCCCGGTCCGTATCCAGAAGGCCGCGCGCGCGCGCCTGGGCGAGCACGGGGCCGATGCCCTCCAATGCCAGTCCCGTGCGCTCCGGAAACAGTTCCGCGGGGACGCCGGCCGTGAGGCGCAGCGCATTGAGCATGAATTCGAAGGGTAGCGACCGCGGCTCGATCGGGGTCAGGCTGGCGGCGCGCGGGTCGCGCAGGTAGGCCTCGGGATGCCTCGGCTTGAGCAGTCGCGTCACGGTCTGCGCGGCCACGTCGGTGACCTTGCCGTGGGCACCAGCCCCCAGGCCCAGATAATCGCCGAATTCCCAGTAATTCCGGTTGTGCCGGCATTCGCTTCCCGCCCCCGCGTAGGCCGAGATTTCATAACGAGTATAGCCCGCGTGTTCGAGTACGCATTGTCCCTGGGCGAAGAGTTCGTCGACGATCTCGTCCGCCGGCAGGACCGGAGGGCGGGCGGCGAAAAGGGTGTTCGGTTCCAGCGTCAGCTGGTACCAGGAGATGTGACTGGGCCGGGCGGCGATGGCGGTTTCCAGATCGGCCAGCCCCTGGGCCAGCGACTGGCGGGGGAGCCCGAACATCAGGTCCAGGTTGACCTCCTCGAAGCCGGCCGCTCGCGCCTGTGCGATCGCGGCATGGGCATCGGCGTCGTCATGAATCCGCCCGATCTCCCGCAGCAGCCCCGGATCGAAGCTCTGTATCCCCAGGGAGAGCCGGTTGACCCCGGCCTCACGGTAGCCACGGAAGAAACCACGCTCCGCCGTTCCCGGGTTGGCCTCCAGCGTCACCTCCAGGTTGGGCCGCCAGGGCAGACGCGCGCGCAGGCCCGACAGGAGTTCGTCGATGGCCTCGGGGGAGAACAGGCTGGGCGTACCGCCGCCGATGAAGATGCTCTCCAGTCTGCGCCCCCAGACACGCGGCAGTTGGGACTCCAGATCCAGGAGCAGGGCGTCGACGTAGGCCCGTTCCGGCAGATCCCCGCGTTGCTCGTGCGAGTTGAAGTCACAATAGGGACACTTGCGCACGCACCAGGGCAGGTGCAC
>Ga0209498_1000731_pt1 | contig 20326 bp, 19 predicted proteins | sample WalLakDeSediment_FD_184131 | JGI IMG/M metagenome (GOLD analysis project Ga0209498, IMG submission 184131) | Lake sediment microbial communities from Walker lake, Nevada to study Microbial Dark Matter (Phase II) - Walker Lake 11/02/13 Deep... | ecosystem: Environmental > Aquatic > Freshwater >... | reverse complement strand
GGGCCAACCTGCAGGCGGCCTTCCAGAACCCCTGGATCATCGGCGGCTTCGTGCTCGTGTTCATCGCGCTGGCGATGTCCATGTTCGGCTTCTACGAACTGCAGATGCCCTCCGGCATCCAGAGCAAGCTGGCCAGCATCAGCAACAAGCAGCAAGGCGGCACCCTGGTGGGTGCAGCCATCATGGGCTTCCTGGCGGCCCTGATCGTCGGCCCCTGCGTCACCGCACCCCTGGTCGGCGCACTGCTTTACATCAGCCAGACCGGCGATGCGGTTCTGGGCGGCATCGCGCTGTTCTCGCTGAGCATGGGCATGGGCGCGCCGCTGCTCGCCATCGGCACCTCCGCCGGCAAGATCCTGCCGAAGGCCGGGCCGTGGATGGATGCGGTCAAGGCCGTGTTCGGGGTCGGCCTGCTGGCGATGGGCGTCTGGCTGCTCGAACGGGTGATCCCCGGCGAGGTCGCGCTGTTCCTCTGGTCCAGCCTGTTCATCGTGACCGCCATCTACATGGGTGCGCTGCAGTCGGTGCCCGACGGCGCCTCCGGCTGGCGCACCCTGTGGAAGGGTGTCGGGCTGGTGCTGCTGGTCTACGGGGTCATCCTGATGATTGGTGCAGCCACCGGGGGCAAGGACATGTTCCGGCCCCTGGCCGGTCTGAGCACCCCGGCGACCATGCTCGTCGGCGCCGACGGCGTGCAGCGCGCGACGCAGATGGAGTTCACGAAGGTCGACAGCGTTGCCGACGTGGAACGCGAGGTGGCAGCGGCACAGCAGCGCAACGAGCCGGTCTTCCTGGACTTCTATGCGGACTGGTGCGTGGACTGCGTGCGGCTGGAGCGCACGACTTTCCAGGATCCCCGCGTGATCCAGGCCATGAGCCAAGTGCATCTGCTCAAGGCGGACGTGACGGCCAACACCTCGGAGCATCGTGATCTGATGCGTGCCTTCAATCTGTTCGGCCCCCCGGCCATGATCTTCTACGACGTCGCCGGCAGGGAACTGCGCAACTATCGTGCGGTGGGCTACATGAATGCCGAGCGTTTCCTCGCCCACGTCGAGCAGAGCATCGGAGTCCGGCCATGATCGGCTGCCTGCGCCGCGGACCCCTGACCGCTCTGTTCGCAGGAGTCGCCGTCTTCATCCTGGGCGCCTGCGGCGCTGCCGACGAGGGGGCGGGCGCGGGCGAGAACAGCGCAGGAACGGCGGAGACGGTAGCGGCAGGCCCGGAGCCAGTCCGGCGCATCGACTTCGCGCTGCCGGACCTCAACGGCGAAGCGCGACAGCTCAGCGAGTGGGACGGCGATCTGGTGCTCCTGAATTTCTGGGCGACCTGGTGTCCACCCTGCAAGAAGGAGATGCCGATGTTCCAGGAGCGCTACGAGCAGTTCGCGGATCAGGGATTCACGATCGTCGCGGTCGCGGTGGACGAGCTCGCGGAGACAAAGGCGTTCATCAACACCTTTGGCATCGAGTTCCCGATCCTGATCGGCCAGGACGACGCCATCGCGGTGGGCCGCGAATACGGAAACCGCATCGGCGCGCTGCCCTACACGGTCATCATCGATCGTGACGGCCTCGTCCGGGAAACCCACCGCGGCGAAGTCACCGAGACTGACCTCGACAACTGGCTGCGACTCTACCTCTAGCCTGAAAGCCACGGCCCACTTTGTAGGTCGGGTTAGCGTAGCGTAACCCGACGTGCCGGGGTACCGGGGACGACGCTGCTTTGCGGTCTTGAGTGCGAGACCCGTCGGGTTACGCCCGTTGGGCTAACCCGACCTATAGTTTGCCGCTTTTCATCGTCAGGACTGGCGCGCTCCGAGGCCATGAAAGTTCGCGCGATTCGGCTTCGCCTGACCTGATCACACCCCGCAGGTCGACCCGGAGAGCGTCACACCCTTGGCGGAGCCTCGTCACCCACCAGTAAGGCGTGCGGACGTACCGTCGTGCGGGCGGAAAACCGCACCACTCCCTTTGGTTGCCCTGCTGAATGCCAGCCTTCGGGCACGCCTCATTGGAATCGCAAAACAGCTCCCTCCCGCTGGACAGGACCACCCGGCTGCGGCAGAATCGGCCCATCGGAAGCGGGCGATTGCTGCACGTTTCCCGCAGATTCATGACCGGATCGGAACCGATACCCCCCGCCCATGGCTCAACTCCTGCTGCTGAACGGCCCCAACCTGAACCTGCTAGGGAGCCGAGAGCCGGCGCGTTACGGCGCCACGACGCTGACCCAACTGGAGGCCGAGCTGTCCACCAGGGCAGCCCGGGCCGGGCACCGGCTCGCCTGCTTCCAGAGCAACCACGAAGGCGCGCTGATCGACCGCATTCATGCCGCAGCCGAAGAACAGGTGTCACGGATATTGATCAATCCGGGCGGACTGACCCACACCAGCGTCAGTCTGCGCGATGCGCTGCTGGCAACGGCCATTCCGTTCATCGAGATCCACATCACCAACATCCATGCCCGCGAGGCCTTTCGGCACCATTCCTACCTGGCGGACATCGCCTCGGGAACGATCGCCGGCCTTGGCACAACGGGCTATCGGCTGGCGCTGGACGCCGCCATTGCAGCCATCGAGGAGCCCTAGGTCACCATGGACATTCGCAAGGTCAAGAAATTGATCGAACTGCTGGAAGAAAGCGGGATCAACGAAATCGAGATTCACGAGGGCGAGGAATCGGTGCGCATCACGCGAGCGGCGTCCGGACCCCAGGGCTATTTCGCGCCGCCGATGCCGATGCCCGCCGCCCCGACGACCGCAGCACCCGCCGCAGCTGCCACGGCACCCGCCGAGACCGTCGTGCAGGAATCGCCGGGGCACCGGGTCACCGCGCCGATGGTAGGTACCTTCTATCGGTCCCCCAGCCCCGGCGCAAGATCTTTCGTGGAGGTCGGCTCCACCGTCGAAGTGGGCGATACGCTGTGCATCATCGAAGCCATGAAGATGCTGAACCCGATCGAGGCCGACAAGGCCGGCACCGTTCGCGAAGCGCTGGTGGAAAACGGGCATCCGGTAGAATACGGACAACCCCTGTTCATCATCGAATAACGGGCCGGCTACGCGAGGCTTCTCATGCTGGAAAAGATCCTGATCGCCAACCGGGGCGAGATCGCGCTCCGGATTCTTCGCGCCTGCCGGGAGATGGGCATCGCCACGGTGGCGGTGCACTCCGAGGCGGACCGTGACCTCAAGCACGTGCGCCTGGCAGACGAGTCCGTCTGCATCGGCCCCGCATCATCCACCGAAAGCTACCTGAACGTTCCCGCAATCATATCGGCCGCCGAGGTCACCGATTCCGGCGCAATCCACCCTGGCTACGGCTTTCTCTCCGAAAACGCGGATTTTGCCGAGCGCGTGGAATCCAGCGGTTTTGCCTTCATTGGTCCGCGCCCGGAAACCATTCGGTTGATGGGCGACAAGGTCTCGGCGAAGAAGGCCATGATCGCCGCCGGCGTCCCCTGCGTACCGGGTTCCGGCGGAGCGCTCGGTGACGACCCTGAAGAGAACATGCTTCTGGCGACTGAGATCGGTTATCCGGTGATCATCAAGGCGGCGGGCGGCGGGGGCGGCCGTGGCATGCGGGTCGTGCATACCGAGGGATCCCTGCTGAATTCCATCGCGATCACCAGGAATGAGGCCAAGCAGTTCTTTGCCAACGACGCCCTGTACATGGAGAAGTATCTGGAACATCCGCGCCACGTGGAATTCCAAGTGCTTGCGGATAGCCACGGCAATGCCGTTTGCCTGGGGGAACGCGACTGTTCGATGCAGCGGCGCCACCAGAAAGTGATCGAGGAAGCGCCGGCGCTGGGCATCACACCGGCCATGCGGGAACAGATGATTCAGCGCCTGATCCGAGCCTGTCGCGAGATCGGTTACCGCGGTGCAGGCACCTTCGAGTTCCTGTTCGAGAACGACGAGTTCTTTTTCATGGAAATGAACACCCGGATCCAGGTTGAACACCCCATCACGGAGGCGATCACCGGAATCGACCTGGTGCGCGAGCAGATCAACATTGCTGCCGGCGAACATCTCTCGATCTCTCAGGAAGACATCCGGATCAATGGTCATGCGATCGAATGCCGCATCAACGCTGAAGATCCGATCAAATTCTTCCCCAGCCCGGGAACAGTCACCCAGTATCATGCCCCGGGCGGACCCGGAATCCGCGTGGACACCCACCTCTACAATGGCTACACGGTGCCCCAGTATTACGATTCCATGGTCGCCAAGCTGATTGCCCACGGACCCACGCGGGACATCGCGATTGCGCGGATACGCGGCGCGCTGGGAGAAATCGTGATCGACGGTATCAAGACGAACATCCCTCTACACATTGATCTGATGAACGACACGAATTTCCAGAAAGGCGGCACGAATATCCATTACCTGGAAAAAAAGCTGAAAACCAACCCGTGAGCCTGACCGAACTGGAACTCGAGATCCAGGCTGGGCAGGTGGAGGCATTCGAGCAACGACTGTTCGCCCTTGGCGCTGTCAGCGTCGAACTGTTCGACGCGGGTGACGAGCCGCTGTTCGAGCCACCTCCCGGGACTCACCCGCTCTGGTCGACCATCCGACTCAAGGCCATCTTTGCGGACGGACTGCTTGCTCAGATTGCCGCTGCGGCACTCAAGACCACCGTCGGCGCGGAAGCCGATGCGCGGATATCGGCGATCGCCGATCAGGACTGGGTCCGTGCCGGGCTCGCCGGGCTGACCCGGATCCACTGCGGCGGCAAGCTGTGGGTCGTGCCCTCCTGGGAGACCCTGCCGGATGTCGAGGAAGGCGTGTTCGTCCATCTGGACCCGGGGCTGGCATTCGGGACCGGGACCCATCCAACCACGGCCATGTGCCTGGCCGCCCTCGCAGAGACCCCGCCGCGAGAAGAACGGGTACTCGACTTCGGCTGCGGTTCCGGGATCCTCGCGATCGCGGCCTTGAAGCTGGGTGCGGCATCGGCACTGGGCGTGGATATCGACCCGCAGGCACTGCAGGCAACCCAGACCAACGCGGAACGCAACGGAATCCACAGCAACCGGCTCGAGACGACTCTACCCGACGTCGAACCGCCCGAAAGATCGTTCGACCTGATCCTGGCGAATATCCTCGCAGGCCCTCTGGTCACGCTGGCGCCGACCCTGGCACGAAGCGCCAGACCTGGCGCACGACTGCTGCTGGCCGGACTGCTTGATTGGCAGGCCGGCACGGTCATGGCCGCCTATCAGGATGACTTCGACATCCGCATCGGGGCGGAGCGCGATGGCTGGGTTCTTCTCGACGGAAGGCGGCCATGATCATCCGATGCCCGCATTGCGGCGCAGGCCAAGCCGTCCGCTACCAGCTTGGTCGCGCCCCCGGTAGCGCCTGCTGCCCCGCCTGCGGTCGGGTCTTCGCGTTCTTTCCGGCACTGGAAATCGAGTTCGTTGGGCAGCCGAGGGCGACGACCGATGCCTCCCCCGAATCGCGGCTCGGCGATCCGGATCGGAAGCCCGTCCGCCTGCCGCGCGAAATCCCCGCTCAGGCTGCAGGCATGGAAGCACCGGCCACTCGCATTGCGCGGGAGCCCCGCGAGTGGCCCCGGCGCCTGCTGGGCCTGCTCGTGGGCGTCGCACTGATCGCTTCTCTGGGCGCACAGTTCCTGGTGCATGATCGTACCCGGATCATCGACCAGCCGGAACTGGTCGCGCTCAGCGATGCCCTGTGCCGGCATCTGCCCTGCCCTGGGGCGGAACCGCGCGTCCCCGGTGCAATCCGCATCGACGCACTCCGACTGGAGCAGCCTGTGGAAGGACGGCTGCGGGTCGAGATGGAAATCACGAATGGTCTGCAACGGCCGCAACCCTGGCCCCTGCTGGAGATCGCGCTATCCGATCGATTTGGTCGAGTCCTCGGTCAGGCGCGCTGGCATCCCCGAGAATACCTCGGCCCTTACGATGGAGCGCCAGGGTCAACCCGAACACTCGAAGCAGGCGAGGTACGGCGCTTGCGCCTGGTGATCCTCGCGCCCGATCGACCGATCGAGGGCGTATCGGTCTGGGCGCTGTGATGTGCTCGAGTTCGTCACGATGATCCTTGGCGGCCACGATCTGCCAGGCCCGATCGTGTTCCTGGCGCCCATGGCGGGAATCAGCGACCGACCGTTCCGGGTTCTGTGCCGAAGCCTGGGCGCCAGCGCCGCGGTTGCCGAGATGCTGACCTCGGACACCCGACTCTGGCATACCGCCAAGAGCCGCAACCGTCTCGATCATCATGGCGAAGCAGGCCCGAGGATCGTGCAACTGCTGGGCAACCAGCCGGATGCACTCGCCCTGGCGGCGCGCGCAAACGTGTCGAGAGGCGCCGACATCATTGATCTGAACCTGGGCTGCCCGGCGAAAAAGGTCTGCAACAACGCAGCGGGCTCTGCGCTGCTTGCGGACGAGGCCCTGGTGGAACGGCTCCTGCTCGCGCTGAAGGCCGCAGTCCGGGTACCCGTCACCTTGAAGATGCGCCTGGGCATCGACCGCAACCACATCAACGCGGTTCGTATTGCAGTGATCGCCGAGGCTGCGGGGGTCGCGATGATCAGCGTGCATGGTCGCACCCGGGCCTGCGGCTACCGGGGTCAGGTCGACCTCGACATGATCGCCCGCGTGGTCGATGCGGTCCGCATCCCGGTCCTTGCCAACGGCGACATCGCCTCGCCGGAGGACGCCAGGGCCGTGATCCAGCGTACCGGAGCAGCCGGCGTGATGGTGGGACGTGCCGCGCAGGGCCGGCCGTGGCTGCCAGGGCAGATCCGAGCCGGACTCAGCGATCTGCCGATCCCGCCTGCGCCTGTGGGCGCTGACCTGGGCCGTTTGATCCGTGCACATGTGACTGCCGTGCACGAGCAATACGGCTCCGAGCGGGGTCTGCGTATCGCACGCAAACACATAGGCTGGTATCTTGAGCACAACCGGCCCGAGGTGGACCGGAGACCGTTCCTGGCCATCACCGATGCCCGCGGACAATTGGCGGCCCTTGCGGCGCTGTTTGGGGAGTCCGCAGCATCGCAGATGAAGCCGGGGCGAGACCCCAACAAGAATCCAAGCGATCCCAGGGGGGGAGATGCCGCATGAACTCCTCGATGCATGCTGTTCACGACCACAGCGGAAGTGGCCCACCGGAGTCGATGGTCACACCTTGCCGACTCGCGGAATACGTCAGGACCGCGATGGATGACTACTTCGCAAAGCTCAACGGCGAGGATCCCGGCGACATCTACGCCATGGTCATATCCGAGGTCGAACGTCCGTTACTGGCCTGCGTACTGGAACATTGTGGCGGCAACCAGACACGGGCAGCGAGCCTGCTCGGGCTGAATCGCGCCACCCTGCGCAAGAAGCTGCGCACCCACGAACTGATTTGATCCGGGCGCCCGCGTGGCCTGGCGGCAGCCAATGGCCCGTGCGCCGCCATACGGGAAATGCTCCGCCCGCCCGCTGAAGCGATACCCGGTCAGGGGCCACCCGCCCAGGGGAGACCGGCACGGGCCGACTGATGCAACTCAGGGGTGGCCGCCGCCAGCACGTCACGGGTACCGAGGTTCAATGCATTGCCGGAAAGGTCCGTGAACACTCCACCCGCCTCGCGCACGATCACCGCGAGGGCAGCGATGTCGAGAATATTGACATCCGATTCCAGCACCAGGTCGATGCTGCCACTGGCCAGCAAGTGGTAATGGTAGAAGTCGCCGTAACCGCGCACACGATTCACCTGCGCCACCAGGGCGCCCAGATCCGCCCAACAGGGGCTCAGCGCCAGGGTCTTGAGGTTGCCCGTCGATAGCGTGGCCTCGTCCAGAGTGGTCGTCTGCGCCACGTGGATACGCCGGCCATTCAGAAACGCCCCCTGCCCCTTCTCTGCCCAGGCCCTTTGGCCGAAAAGCGGCGCATTCGAGACGCCGAGCACGAGATCGCCCCGGTGCATCAGGGCGATCTGGCTGGAAAAAAGGGGGTAGCGACGCACGAAACTCTTGGTGCCGTCGATGGGGTCGATCAGCCAGACGTAATCCGCGTCGATGTCCGACTGCCCGGTCTCCTCCCCGTAGAAGCCATGGTCCGGGAAGCGCTCCCGGATGACCGCGCGAATCGCCTCCTCGCTCTCGACGTCGGCACGGGTGACCGGTGTGGCATCCGGCTTGATCTCGATCTCGACGCCAGCCTCATAGTAGTGGCGGATCACCGTCTCCGCGGCATCGGCAGCGGCTTGGGCAGTGGCCATGAGTGGGCTTTGCGTCATTTCCTGGCTCCCTTCGCGAAAGCGGCGAGTGTACTGCCTCGAAGGTCAAGCCGCATCCGGATCCACTTGTCGCGCCTTTGCCAACCCGTGATAATCCCGCCAAAAATTCGGGCAGGGGATGCGTTCATGGCCAGCGATCTTCCGGACGTCAGCCAAATCGATCGGCTGGAGTTGTTCGACGGGGACTACACACCGGTCGCGGTGATCGAAAACCGCGAGGGGCAGCGGTTGTCGCTGCAGATCTATTACAAGGTGGCGCTTGCCTTTGGTGGAATCGGTCCGAAGGCCGCCAACTCCGCCCTGCTCCGCTACGGCGACCACGCCGAGGATGCGCGGAAGAATCCGGGCAAACACCCGAACATCGACCGCCTGTTCGAGATCATTGCCAACGATGGCCACCTCTCGGTGAACGCGGTACCGAAGGATGCGGGCCACCCGCCCCGGCCGACGCATTAATCCCGGCGGTTCGTGAACGCCACGCGCCAGCCGCGCTCGGCGTCGAGACGGATCTGGCTCATGCTCGCGTATTCGCATTCCAGGCGGTAAAGCTGCGCATCCGGCGTTCCCAGAACCCAGCCGATCGCGGACCGGATGACGCCGGCATGCGTAACCACGAGGAGGCGCCCGGCACCCGCCGCAGCCGTCTCTGAGACGAGCGCCGATTCCACTCGTCGGCGGAAATCCGCCAGGGGTTCGGCTCCGCGCGGTCGATTGAGAACGGGGTCGGCGTAAAAAGCCTGGTATTGTTCCGGCCGCCCTGTCCGGATTTCTTCCCGAGTGCAGCCTTCCCAGTCGCCGAAACCCACCTCGCGCAGATCGGCGACGACCCGCAGGGCCGTCGGCTTGCGCGCGCAGAGTGCCTCGGCAAAATCACGGCATCTGGCCAGCGGCGAAGACAGCACCATATCCCAGGGCCAATGAACCGACTCGCCCACGGCCTGCCACATCTGCCGCCAGCCCTGTTCATTCAGGGGATCGTCACAACCGTTTCCGCGAAAACGGACGCCACCCCTGGGCTCGCCGTGGCGTAGCAGGTCGATGATCATGCGGTGAGGTCTCCCTTGAGTTGCCCGGCCAGGTAGGCCCAGTCGAAATGGGGGCCCGGGTCAGTCTTGCGGCCGGGCGCGATATCCGAATGTCCCGCGATGGCAGCCTCGGCGGCCAGCCGAGGAAACCGCCCTCTCAGCCAGCGGATCAGTCGTACCAGCGTCGCATACTGCGCCTCGGTAAACGGCCGATCATCGCAGCCCTCCAACTCGATGCCGATGGAAAAATCGTTGCAGCCCGCGCGGCCGTTCCAGCACGAAACCCCGGCGTGCCAGGCGCGCTCATCGAACGGCACGAATTGGGTCGCGCGGCCATCACGCCCAATCACCACATGCGCCGAGACCCGCAGATCCGCGATCTCCGCAAAGAAGGGGTGCTGCTGTGGATCCAGGGTGTTGGTGAACAACTGCGCGATGAAAGGGCCGCCAAAATTTCCTGGCGGCAGACTGATGGCATGGATGACAATCAACTCCGGCTCGACGCCGAACGGCCTCGCATCATGGTTGGGACTCGGACAGGTACCGGCTTCCGGCCACCACAGGCCGGCTGTTGCGCCGGCCTCACCCACGGACTCGCCGCCCCACGCGTGCGGGGCCGACTCGAGGACCCAGGGCATCGCTACGTCGACTTCCGGTCAATAGGGGTTGTTGCGATCCGCCGCGTCCTCGATGGCCTCGCCCCCCTTCTGCACGTCCCTGCCGAAACCTTCCATGGTGCCGCAGCCACTCAGTCCAGCGAGGGCGAAGGCGAGCAGCCCCAGCATCAGGATGACAAAAAGCTTGATTCGCCGCATGTTCTCCTCCGTGCATTTGGATCCATACCACGCCCGGCCGTCTGGCCGGACAGGAACGCCCCAAACCGGGGCCAGACCCGCAGGCCTCACGACTCATGCCTCCCGGGTCACCAACGCTTTCCCTTATCATAGTAGATTCTGCCACGGCGAAAATGCCTCGCGCGCCGTCCTCCCTGAACCGGTACCTCCACTTGCTTGACCTGAACCCCCAGCAACGCGCCGCGGTCATCACCAGCGACCGCCCCCTCCTCGTCATCGCCGGCGCCGGATCGGGCAAGACCCGGGTGATCACGGAGAAAATCGCCTTCCTGATCGAGGAGCGGCAGCTGCCGCCACGCGCAATCGTCGCCATCACCTTCACGAACAAGGCCGCGCGCGAGATGCGCGAACGGGTCCGGGGGCGCCTGGACCGCGACCAGGCCCGGGGGCTGGGCATCTCGACCTTCCACACCTTCGGGCTGAATTTCCTGCGCCGGGAACCAGGCGCATCGGAGCTCCGCAAGGGTTTCTCGGTACTCGACCCGGCCGACTGCAGGCAGCTGCTGCGCGAGATCACCCATCGCGACGACGATACCGGCGAGCTGGAACCCTTGCTGGCACGGATCAGCGACTGGAAGAACGAACTCCTGGATCCGGAGCACGCGCTCGCGCAGGCCGCGGACACCCAGGCACAACAGGCGGCGCGCATCTACCAGCGCTATGAAGAGGCCCTGGCCGCGTACAACGCAGTCGACTTCGACGATCTGATCAAGCGCCCGGTGGACGCGCTGAGCCGCAACCCCGACCTGCGCGAGCGTTGGCAGAACCGGATCCGGCACCTGCTGGTGGATGAGTACCAGGACACCAACGGCGCGCAGTACCGCCTGGTTCAGCTGCTGGTGGGCGTGAACCCGGGACTGACCGTGGTCGGCGACGACGACCAGTCCATCTATGCCTGGCGCGGCGCCCGGCCCGAAAATCTTGCGCGCCTGCGCGAGGACCTTCCACGCCTGGAGGTCATCAAGCTGGAGCAGAACTACCGCTCCACCAATCGGATTCTGGCCGTGGCGAACCAGTTGATCGGCAACAACCCGCACCTGTTCGAAAAGCGGCTCTGGAGTGCGCTGGGCGAGGGCGAGCCCATCCGCGTGATACCCTGTGCCGATGCCGAGGCCGAGACCGCCCGGGTGGTCTCCGAGATCATGCGGCTGCGTTTTCGACTGCGCGCCCAGTGGTCGGACTTCGCGATCCTGTACCGGAGCAATCACCAGTCCCGGCTGTTCGAGAAGCTTCTGCGCGAACAGGGCATCCCTTACCGGATCAGCGGCGGCCAGTCGTTCTTCGAACGTTCCGAGATCCGCGACCTGGCCGCCTATCTCCGCCTGCTGGTCAACCCCGACGACAACCCGGCCTTCCTGCGCGTGGTGAACGTGCCGCGCCGCGAGATTGGTCCGTCCACGCTGGAAAAGCTGGGCCGATACGCCCAGACCCGGGGCTGTTCCCTGCTCCGCGCAGCAGCCGGGCTGGGGCTCGGCGAGCACATGGATGCCCGTGGCCAGGCGCGCATGACCCGGTTCGCCGACTGGGTGGACGAGATGCGCGGCAGCGTGGAGGACTCGGCTCCCGAGGCTCTGCTCGCACGGCTCGTCGAGGACATCGATTACGAGTCCTGGCTGCTCGACAACAGCCCCAATCCCAGGGCGGGAGCGCGGCGCATGGACAGTGTGCGCGAGTTCATCGACTGGATCGGGCGGGTCTCCAGGGCCAACCCGGATGGCGACGCCGGACTGAACCTCGAGGAGGTGGTCGGGCGCATCAGCCTGATGGACGTGCTGGAGCGTCAGCGCGAAACCAACGACGAGGATGCGGTCCAGCTCCTTACCCTGCACACGGCAAAGGGGCTGGAGTTTCCCCACGTCTTCCTGGTCGGCTTCGAAGAGGAACTGCTGCCCCACCGCGTCAGCCTGGAGGAGGACAGCATCGAGGAGGAGCGGAGGCTGGCCTATGTTGGCCTGACCCGGGCACGGCAGACGCTGACCCTCACCCACGCGGCGCGGCGCAGCCGCTTCGGCGAGGCGGTGGAATGCCTGCCGTCGCGGTTCCTGGATGAACTGCCGGCCGAGCACCTGGAATGGCCGGACGCGCAACCACCCGATCCGGAGACGCAGCGCCTGACCGCCAAGGCCCACCTGGCCGGGCTCAAGGCCATGCTGAAGAGCGGCACCTGAGCGCGGGGGAAAGGGGGATGGAGCCGGTCTCCCGTCCGCGGGACGCCGTGAATACATCCATGTAGGCTTGATGGCAGCATCCCTGCTGCCAACACCCGCGGACGGAAGACCGGCTCCATCCCCCACCGCCGTCCACAGAATCGCCGAGAGGGCTCGCCTCCCACATCAAAGCAGCTTCAGACCTACGCGCGTGATGCGCGCCCCGTCCATCTCGCGCACGACCAGCCGCACCCGATCGAGGTCGACCGCGTCGCCGACGACGGGCTCGGCCTGAAGCCGTTCGCGCAAGAATTCTTCCAGGGTCAGACCGTGCTGCTCCGCCGGGACGGCCGCACCGTAGGCGACCGCCACCGCACCCAGCTGGGCGTTGCCGTTCAACACGAACTCGCCGAACACGCTGCGTTCGCTGAGCCGTTCCGGAACCTCGGAGGCCAGGAACAGCCGGTCCAGATCGGAAAGGTCTCCCGGTGCCACCATGATATAGAGGTGGTCGCCGGCGCGAAGGTCCAGGATCTCCAGGGTCTCCAGCAGCCGCCCCCCGCGCAGGTGGGCGACCAGCCGCGCGCTCTTCGGCAGCCGGAAGCTGGACCATGCCTCGCGCACTACCGGCGTACTGTCGGCCAGGCGGTAGCCCACCAGTTCCATCTCCTGCTGACCGGGAATGTCCAGTTCGGTCCGCTGCACCCGGGTCGGGCTTGGCGGCAATTCCAGCTTCAGCCAGCGCGCCACCGGCGCAACGGTCCAGCCCTGCACCAGCAGCGAGATCAGCACCACGAAGAAGACCACGTGAAAGAAATAGCCCGCGAGTTCCAGCCCCGCCAGCAGGGGGAAGAGCGCGAGGATGATCGGGACCGCGCCGCGCAGGCCCACCCAGGCGATGAACAACTGCTCCCGCCACGGAAAGTGGAACGGGTACAGACAGATACCGACCGCCAGCGGTCGCGCGACCAGGATCAGTACGGCCGCGAGCAGACCGGCGTCCAGCGCCACCGGCGGCAACGCCGACGGGGTCACGATCACTCCCAGCATCAGGAACATCCCGATCTGCGACAGCGAGGCGATGCCGTCGTGGAAACGCTTGATGTTCTGGCTGGCCTCCAGCGGCCGGTTGCCGACGACCAGCCCGGCGAGATACACGGCAAGAAAGCCGCTGCCACCGAGCAGTCCGGTCAGCCCGAAGATCGTCAACGCGCCCGCCATCGCCGCCAGCGGATAGAAGCCCGCGGACATCGGCAGCCGGTTGATCAACCCGAGCAGCGCGAACCCGCCCAGCAGGCCGAGCACGACACCCAGGCCCATCTGCTGCACGAACTCGACCACGACCACAAGGCCAAAAACGGCATCCGGCAGCAGGATCAGTTCGATCAGCACGATCGTCAGAAAGATGGCCATCGGGTCGTTGCTGCCCGACTCGATCTCCAGGGTTGCCCCGACGCGGCTCTTGAGCTCCAGGCCGCGTGAGTGCAGCAGGGAAAACACCGCCGCGGCATCGGTCGAACCGACGATGGCACCCAGCAGCAGCGACTCCAGCCAGGACAGACCCAGCCACCAGTAGGCGAACAGCCCGGTCAGACCCGAGGTCAGCACCACGCCGACGGTCGCGAGCCCCAGCGCCGGCTTCAGAGCGATGCGGAAATTGCGCACGGGGGTGCGCAGGCCGCCATCGAACAGGATCACCGCCAATGCCGCCGAGCCGATCAGGTGCGCGAGCGGAATATTCTCGAAGACCAGGCCTCCCGGACCCTCGGGGCCAAGGAGCATGCCGATGCCCAGGAACACCAGCAGCAGTGGCACCCCCAGGCGCGAAGTAACCACGCTGGACAAAATACTGCCCAGAATCACCAGCGCGCCCAGAAAGATCACTTGATTGGACCAGTCCATCCGGCCATGTTAGCCGATCCGCAACGCGACAAGACCCGCCGGCCACCGCTTTTCCGGGTTGGCCGGCAATCCGTTACAGTGTGCGGGAAGCAGCCACCCCGCACCCGAGAGCAAAACCGAAGGAGTCCACCGTGAAGGGAGTGACCCGCACCTTTCTGACCGGCCTTGCGGCCATCCTGCCGATCGCCATCACCCTGGCCCTGCTCTGGTGGCTCGGTACGACGGCCGAGGCCCTGTTCGGTGGTCTGCTGCAGCGGCTCCTGCCGGAGTTCCTCTATTTCCCGGGTCTTGGACTCATCATCGGGCTGGGCCTGATCTTCGCGATCGGAGTTCTGCTGCGCGCGTACGTGGTCCAGGGCCTTTTTGCCTGGCTGGAGGGATGGGTGCAACGCATCCCTGTGGTGAAGACCATCTACGGCACGGTGCGTGACGTAATGAACCTGTTCTCCGGCGACCTCGAGCGACAGTTCGGCGAGGCCGTGCTGGTCACCTTTCCGGGAACGGAATACCGGCTGATCGGGTTTGTCACCCGCGAGGATTTCCAGGGACTTCCCGACAATCTCGGAACCGAGGGTACTATTGCGGTCTATCTTCCGATGAGCTACCAAATCGGGGGCTACACGATGATGATGCCGCGCACCCGGGTGGAGCCCTTGAAACTTTCCCTGGAGGACGCCATGCGCTACACACTGACCGCCGGCGTCTCGGCACGCAAAAGCTAGTAAGCCATGCGTAAAGACGACGAGCCGCGCAACCGCACGGTCCGCACCGGCGATACGGTGGGTGCCTCCTGGAATGGTCTGGCCAACCTGACCTCGGCGCATCGCGAAGAGCTGTCCAATCGGATCGTCCCTGAAGTCGCGTCGCACCTCGAGCAATGTCTGCGCATGACGCTCGAGGACTGGAAGGCCGGAAGGATCTCCAGCGAAGCGGAAGAGGCTTCATGGGTGTGGGCGCACGACCTGGGCATGCTGTCCAGCGTCATGGTCAGGGAATTCACCGAGGCGATCACCGCCGACATCAAGACCACGAGCTATCCTCCAGACTATGCGTTCTCGGGGGTCGCGTTCGCCAGTGGAAATTCCGAGCTTTCGGCCCTGAATGATTACCAGTCTTCCCGCCGTTCCCTGCGCCACGAGCTCGAGGCCATCGTACGCAGTCACCGCTACTCTTCGTTTCTTCTGGCGGAAGCCGCGCGCGAGGGCCGTCGGTTCCAGCATCCGAACTGGGCGCCCTGGGCGCCCCTGCACTGGTTCGAGCGCCTGATAGAGACCGTGGAACACCATTTCGAACGCAAGGCAAAGACCCTGGAACTGATGCAATCCTACGTCCACTGCTTTGGCAAGACGGGCGGTCCGGTTCTGGCAGTCATCGTGGAAGCGATTGACGAACTGGGTCTGGCACCCGACGCAGCCGAGTCCTTCCAACGGGAAGGGACCCCGGAGCCCAAGGCCTCCTGGGCCGCACTGACCCGTGACGACCATCCGTCCACGCAGGGACCGTCCCGGATCCCATCCGCATCACCGCAGCCAGGTCGTGATTCAGCACCGGGAATGACCCCCGGCCGGCTCGCCACCCCCCCGGAAGGAGCGGATGCCGCACAGTGGCAGCAATGGGTCAGGAACCTGGCTCAGGTGATCGCTCAGGGAGGTGCTGGCAACACCGGAACAGGTGACCTCGCTGGCGGGGAACTGACGCCCATCGGAACAGCCGGTGAGAGCGGAATCCAGTTGCGGGTCATCAGGGGCGATATGGTGTCCAGCGCAGATGCGGCGGATCAGGACGACGTCTCCCGGGCATCTCTGACGCCCTTCATCCTGGACCTGCTTCAGGGCATGTTTGATCATATCTTTCGCCAGATTGGCTTCAATGCCAGGGTCCGCGCGGCGATCGGTGACATGCAGTACGCCCTGGCGCGAGTGGTCATACGGGATCTCGGGTTCTTCCGCGATCGTTCGCATCCCCTGCGGTTATGGATCGGAAGCCTGATCAATACAGGTTTGCGCATCAGCCCCGAGGGCGCCGATGGGGAACATGAGGTGATCGACCGGTACATGGAATGTATCGAGGGATCGGTCAACAAGCTGCGCGCTGAAGCCGACGCCATGGACCGGGAGGGTGCCCAGGGTCTGCTTGACGATTGGTTCAGGTCGATCGAGGGCGAACATTCGCTATGGGAGGAGCAGCATGAGGCCAGGATCCAGCCCTTGCGGCAGGAAGAGCACATCGCGCGGGCCTGGCGTGCCCTGACTGTTTGCGTCGTGGAGACCGGCGCAGCCCTGCCCAGGGAGGCGGCCGACAAAATCGCCGCTGCCTGGGCAGACATCCTGTTGATGGAGGACGCCGGCACCGGCACCCTGAGCGACAACGTCAAAACGGTGGTGATGGCGATCTGCCGGCGCGCGCCGCCGCTCGATGTGAATCCGCTGGTGAACCGACTGGTGACCGGCGCGCTGGAAATCGGTCTGTCGGAAGAAGGCATCCGAAGTGTCGTGAGCCGCCTGGGCCAGGCCCATCTCCAGCATAGCCGCGCCCGGGAAGGCACCGAACGTTTCGACCCGCAGGAGCAGATCCAGCAACGGCAATCAGTCCGCTTTGCGGACGATGATCCCGATCTGATCGGTGATCTGGACGACGATTTCCTGTTTGACGCAACCCGTGTCCGGGTGGGGGACTGGTTTGGCTTCACTGACCGGGCGACTGGAGACACCCGGCGCATGGCCCTGATCTGGCGCGGTGAAGCAACGCGGAGCTTTCTTTTTCTCTCGCTCGATGGCGTGTCCAAGCATCGCCACAGTCTTCAAGGCATGGCGCATGAGATGCGTGAGGGCCGCATGCGGCAGTTGCCACGCGACAACCCCCTCGACGCCATGATCCGCTGATCGGACGACCCCGTGAATACGCTTCGACGCGTGCCAACGCACCCGGGAAAAGTGACTGGGAAACGGGCTCGAACGAACCGCTCGCGCAAACGGTACGTGCCCCTTGGTCAAAGTGGTTTCTTTGCGCGGAAATCCGGCCATGGGAACATTCGCGGGGTATTTCGAGCACTCCTTCCACCTACGGGACGATTCGATGTTTCGCTTCCTTACACCTTTGATACTGGGCCTGCTTATGACCGCCGCCAATGCCGACGACCTTCGGATCAACGTGATGCAGCCTGGCGAGGGGCCGAAGGCGTTATCCGGCTCGGAGGTCACGGTGCATTACACCGGCTGGCTGATGGATGGCACCAAGTTCGACTCCAGCCGCGACCGCGGCGAACCTTTCTCGCTGACGCTGGGGGCCGGCCGCGTGATTCCTGGTTGGGAAAAGGGACTCGAGGGCATGCAGGTTGGTGAGATCCGGGAACTGATCATTCCACCCGAGCTCGGGTACGGCGCCCGCGGCGCGGGCGGCGTGATTCCGCCCAACGCCACCCTGCGCTTCGAGGTGGAACTGCTCGATGTGAAAGCCCCGCCGTTCTCCGAGCTGGACAACAGGGGGCTTGCGGAGATGATGGCGAAGGGGGTGAAGGTGGTGGACATCCGCCGGCCCGAGGAGTGGCGCCAGACCGGAGTGGTCGAAGGCAGCCACCTGATCACCGCGTTTGATCGCTACGGGCGCGTCGTGCCCGGTTTCCCCGCAGCGTTCCAGGAACTGGTGGCAAAAGATGAGCCTGTGGTCCTGATCTGTCGCACGGGAAGCCGCACCGCGACGCTCGCGCATGCGCTCGCCGAGCAGCTGCAATACCAGAACGTCTACAACGTGACCGACGGCATCACCCGCTGGATCGCCGAGGGGCAGATGGTCAATCGGGAAATCCCCGAGGACGCGGGCCGGGGCTGATTTCGCGGCGAACCCAGGGGATGGGACACGGTCCTCCGCGGCAGCAAGCGGAGCCGCCTATGGAGTGCGGCGGCTTGCCGCCGCTTTGGGGAGCTGGCGTATCCCCATACGCCGCAAACTGTAGGTCGGGTTAGCCCAGAGGGCGTAACCCGACGGGTCTCGCACCCACCCATGGCCGCAAAACAGCATCGCCCCGGCACGTCGGCATGTCGGGTTACGCTCAGGCTAACCCGACCTACAGAACTTGGCCGTGTATTCTCACGCTAGCGGGTCTTGATCTGCGAGACGTCGCGAACCGCCCCGCGCGCCGCCGATGTCGTCAGCAGGGCGTAGGCCTGGAGGGCCTGGCTCACCACCCGATCACGATTGACGGGCTGCCAGGCCTGCTCGCCCCTGGCCTCCATCCGCCTGCGCCGCTCGGCCAGCTCCTCGTCGGAGATGCGGACCTCGATGCGGCGTCCGGGAATATCGATCTCGATGGTATCGCCCTCCTCGACCAGGCCGATCGTGCCGCCTTCCGCCGCCTCCGGCGAGATGTGGCCAATGGACAGCCCCGAGGTACCGCCGGAGAAGCGCCCGTCGGTAATCAGGGCGCAATCCTTACCGAGCTTCTTGGACTTCAGGTAGCTGGTCGGATACAGCATCTCCTGCATGCCCGGCCCACCCTTCGGACCCTCGTAGCGGATCACCACCACGTCGCCCGGCCGGATCCGATCTCCGAGTATGGCCTCCACGGCCGCGTCCTGGCTCTCGAAGATCCGGGCGGGGCCGGTGAACACACGGATCAGCGAGGTCGGAACACTGGTCGTGTACCGCAACTGCTCGGTCTCGAACATGCTCTCGTCGATACCCGCCGTCTTCACGATACAGCCTTCGGGTGCGATGTTGCCGTACAGCACGGCCAGCCCGCCGTCCCGGGAATAGGCATGTCCAATATCGCGGATGCAGCCGTTCACGCGGTCCACGTCCAGATCGTCCCACATCGCGGCCTGTGAGAAGGCCACCTGGGTCGGGATACCGCCCGGCGCAGCGAGGTAACGGGTTCGCGCCTCGCCGGCCTCGGCACGCACCACGTCCCAGCGATCCAGAGCGGTTCCGAGGGTTGCACTGTGCACGGTGGGCACGTCCCGGTGGATCAGCCCCCCGCGGTCCAGTTCACCGAGGATCCCGACAACCCCCCCGGCGCGATGCACGTCCTCCATGTGGTACTTCTGCGTGGCCGGGGCGACCTTGCAGATGTTGGGGACGCGGCGCGAAAGGCGGTCGATGTCGGCCATGGTGAAGTCCACCCCGCCCTCCTGCGCGGCGGCAAGCAGATGCAGCACGGTGTTGGTCGACCCGCCCATCGCGATGTCCAGGCTCATGGCGTTCTCGAAGGCCTGGAAACTGGCGATGGATCGCGGCAGCACCGAGAGGTCGTCGTGTTCGTAGTAGCGCCGGGCCAGATCGACGATCAGCCGCCCGGCCTCCAGGAACAGATCCCTGCGGCCCGCGTGGGTCGCAAGCAGAGAGCCGTTGCCGGGCAGGGACAGGCCCAGGGCCTCCGTCAGACAGTTCATCGAGTTGGCGGTGAACATGCCGGAACAGGAGCCGCAGGTCGGACAGGCGGAACGTTCCACCGACGCGACCTCGTCGTCGGTGGCGTCGGGATCGGCGGCCTGCACCATCGCGTCGACGAGATCCAGGTGCACCACCTTGCCGCGAAGCTGGATCTTGCCGGCCTCCATCGGCCCGCCGGAAACGAAGACGGCCGGAATGTTCAGGCGCATGGCGGCCATCAGCATCCCGGGCGTGATCTTGTCGCAGTTGGAGATGCACACCAGCGCGTCGGCACAATGGGCATTGACCATGTACTCGACGCTGTCCGCGATGATCTCGCGCGAAGGCAGCGAATAGAGCATGCCCCCGTGTCCCATCGCGATCCCGTCATCCACCGCGATGGTATTGAACTCCTTGGCCACGCCGCCGGCCGCCTCGATCTCCCGCGCCACCAGCTGGCCGAGGTCCTTCAGGTGCACGTGGCCAGGCACGAACTGGGTGAAGGAGTTGGCCACCGCGATGATCGGCTTGCCGAAATCGCCGTCCTTCATGCCGGTCGCGCGCCACAGCGCGCGGGCGCCGGCCATGTTGCGGCCGTGGGTCGTGGTGCGGGAACGATACTGGGGCATACGATAATCCCTTGAACATTTGGCGTAATGTGAAATCATACCTTCACTTTCCCGATCGTGGCGAAACCCCGGAGGATCCCATGCGCATCGAAGTGGAAAACATCAAGTGTGGCGGTTGCGCCGGCAGCATCCG
>Ga0209498_1000730_pt1 | contig 20330 bp, 18 predicted proteins | sample WalLakDeSediment_FD_184131 | JGI IMG/M metagenome (GOLD analysis project Ga0209498, IMG submission 184131) | Lake sediment microbial communities from Walker lake, Nevada to study Microbial Dark Matter (Phase II) - Walker Lake 11/02/13 Deep... | ecosystem: Environmental > Aquatic > Freshwater >... | reverse complement strand
CGGTCGACCACGGTGGGACCGGCGAAGGCGCGCCACAGGCAGGCGAAGGCGTTGATCAGCAGGAAGGTGGCCAGGCCCCAGAAAAACGTGTTCATGACCGCTCGCCCGGCTCGAATACCCGCGCCACCCGGGCTTCGAGTTCACCGCTGAGAAGCTGCGCGGCGGACGCCTCGTCGAGGCAATGCACCAGGAACTCGCCGCCGTGCATGTCGACGGTGAGCGTGCCCGGCGTCAGCGAGACCGAGTGCGCGAACGCGATGCGGGAGATCTCTCGCCGCAAGCGGGTGCGGCAGACGACCAGGCATGGCTCGATCGGCAGCCGCGGATCGACGACCACGCGTGCGACGTGCAGCGCGGCGAGAAATATCTGCCCGGAAAAAGCCAGCAGGTAGCGCGCCAGGGCCAGCAGCTGGCGCGGCGAGAGCGCTGGCGCATCGCCGGCCCAGAGAAACCGCGCCGACCACCAGCCCAGCAGCAGTGACAAGGCGACGCCCAGCGCCAGGTCGGGCGGCGCCAGCGAGGCCGAGATGATCAGCCAGAATGCGAACACCGCCGCGCTGGACCCGAGCACCCGCGGGGTCCGAGACCAGGATCCCCGCGGCCCGCGGGAACCCTGCCGGATTCCGGTTCCGGTCAACTTCATCGCCCGGCCCCTGGCGTCGCCCCGGACCCCACCCCAGGCCGATACCGCCCCCGGGGCGAGCCCTTTTCAGGCCTCAGGAATCATATAGTTGAGCCGGCCAGCAGCCGCCATGACCCCCGTCAAGCCGTCGAGGTTGTTTTATGGCGAATAGTACGTAGGCGAAGCCGGCCCGACAGGCAGCCCGAGCACGAACACCCAGAGGAAGAAGAAGGCCGTCCAGCAGACCAGCAGGGCTGCGGAGTACGGCAGCATCATCGAGATCAGCGTGCCGATGCCCGCCTTGGGCACGTAGCGCGCCGCGAAGGCCATGATCAGGCCGAAGTAGCTCATCATCGGCGTGATGATGTTGGTGGTGGAATCGCCGATGCGGTAGGCGGCCTGGACGACTTCCGGGCTGTAGCCGAGCAGCATGAGCATGGGGACGAAGATCGGCGCCGTGACCGCCCACTGGGCCGAGGCCGAGCCCAGCATCAGGTTGACGCAGGCGCAGATCAGGATAAAAAACACGAACACCAGCGGGCCGGTGAGGCCGATGGCCTTGAGAAAGCTCGCCCCGGTGACCGCGGTCACGGCGCCCAGGTTGGTCCACGAGAAGAAGGCCACGAATTGCGCCGCGAAGAACACCAGCACCATGTAAAGCCCAAGCGTACTCATGGCGCCGGCCATGGCATTGATCACGTCGCGGTCGCTGCGCATCGTGCCGACCACGGCGCCGTAGGCGATGCCAGGCACCAGGAAGAAAATGAAGATCAGGGCGACGATGCCGCGCAGGAACGGCGAGTTGGCGATTTCGCCGGTCTCGGGATTGCGCAGTACCGCGCCCTCCGGGACCACCATCAGCGCGATCAGGCCCGCCATCAGCACGGCAGCGACGCCGGCGACGCGCAGCGCGCGTTTCTCAAGGGGCGACAGCGCGTCGAGGCGGTGCTCGTCGTCGGCGGCGAAGCGCGCCTGGCTGGCATCGTACTGGCCGAGCGCGGGTTCCACGACCCTGAGGGTGATCCAGCTGCCGACGATCACGACCAGGAAGGTGCTCGCGATCATGAAGAACCAGTTGGCGCTGGCGTCAACCATGTAGCCGGGCTCGATCAGGCGCGCCGCCTCCTGGGTGATCCCGGCCAGCAGCGGATCGACGGTGCCCAGCAACAGGTTGGCGCTATAGCCGCCGGACACGCCGGCGAAGGCCGCGGCCAGCCCTGCCAGCGGATGGCGGCCCAGCGAATAAAACACCATCGCGGCCAGCGGCACGAGCACGACGTAGCCCATCTCGGACGCGGTATTGGACAGTACGCCGGCCAGCACGATGGTCACGGTCACGGTGCGGGCCTTGGCCTTGAGCACCATGGCGCGGATCACGGCGGTCAGCAGGCCAGAGCGCTCAGCCACGCCGACGCCCAGCATCGCCACCAGCACTGTGCCGAGCGGCACGAAGCTCGTGAAATTGGTGACGAGGTTGAGGACGATGCGGCGAACACCATCGGCGTTCAACAGGCTGATCACCCGGATCATGCCGTCGGCCGCGCGGCCGGCGGCGCCCTCCGGCCTGGGATCCTCCACCGCCAGGCCAATGGCGCCCAACAGGCCGCTGAGCAGCACCACGCTAAGCGCGAACAGCGCGAACAGCGTCACCGGGTGTGGCAGGGCGTTGCCAAGCCACTCCACGACGCGCAGGAAGCGCGTGATGCGGCTCGGGACCTCCTCCGCCGCCTCCTCAGGCCGGCCCGGTCCCGCGGGATCCCGTTGTTCCGCCACTCGATCCGCCCCGCGCAGCAAAAAGAGCACGTATTCTAAGGGAACCGGCCACGCGACGCCCGGGGCTGCGCGCGACGGGCCAGGCGGGCCAGGCGGACCACATCCGTGCCGCGGGTGGTTTCGAATTATCATTGAGTTTTTGCGGCTCCGGAGATTGATCAAGTGCCTGTTCTTATCGCCCTGCTGTTCGCGCTGGTCATCGGGGCCTTCTTCGTTTCCCGGCGCGCGGGCTTGGTCATGGTGGGCCTCGCATCGGTGGCGGTGGCCGCGATGTTCGCGTGGACGATGTACCGCGGCCCGGGCCTGGAGATCCGGAGTAACGCAATCCCCGTCGACCAGGTCGAGATCGTGGACACGCGGCGGCGGGGCAACACCACCGACTTCCTCATCCAGAATTACAATGAGCGCTGGACGCTCACCGGGCTCTACACGGAACGGGTCGCGCGCGGCGAGGACGGAACCGTGACCGATCGCCGGGAATTCACCCACCGGATCGAGGTGCTCCCGGGGCAGGCCAGCTGGCAGACTTTGCGCTTCTTCGGCCTCGAGATCGGCAAGGAGTATGACCTGAATATCATCGGCACCGAGGGGTCATACCGCCGCGAGCGGTAGGCGTCGCCCGCATGGCCAGGATCATGGTCCTCAAGCATGTCGCGGCCGAACCGCTCGGCCTGCTGGATCCCATGATCCGCGCGCGCGGGCATCGTATCCGCTACGTCAATTTCCAGCGTCACCCGGACGCCGAGCCCGTGCTCGATCGCTACCAGGCGCTGGTGGTGCTCGGCGGGCCGATGCACGTCACCGAGACGGACCGCTATCCGCACCTGCTCACCGAGTGCCGTGTGATCGAGCAGGCGCTGGAGCAACGGGTGCCCATCCTCGGCATCTGCCTCGGCGCCCAGCTGCTGGCCCACGTGCTCGGCGCGCGCGTCGCGCCCGCCAGCCGCCCGGAGATCGGCTGGTACCCGGTGCGGCCGCGAAACCCGGCGACGGCCGAGGACGCCGTGCTGCATCCGCTCGACGCCGAGCACCCGGTGTTCCAGTGGCACAGCTACGGCTTCGACATCCCGGCCGGCGCGCGGCACCTCGCCGAAAGCGACGACTGTCCCGGCCAGGCCATGGCTTACGACAACGTCGCCTGGGGCTTCCAGTTTCATCTCGAGCTCGATGAAGGCCTGATCCGGCGCTGGCTGCAGTCGCCCGGCTACCTGGCCGACCTCGAGGCGTCCGGCCTGGGCCACACGCCGGAACAAATTCTCGCGGACACCGGCCGCCACCTCGCCCGGACCCGGCGACTCGCCGAGCGCGTGTTCGGCAACTGGCTGGACCGGATCGGACCGAACGGAGGGCGCCGGTTGCTGCCGTCGCGCTGATCGTTGCCCAGAGCCACCCGCCGCACGACCGTCACCGACGCCGCCACGCCGGATTCGCCGCGCGACTTTCTCGGCGTGTTCCGCTACAGCGGGCGGGCACTCGAGCTCGTCTGGACCACCAGCCGGCGCCTGACGGTGATTCTCGCGGTCGCCACCGTGATCGCCGGCATCCTGCCCGCCGCGATCGCCTTCGTCGGCGCGCTGATCATCGACGCCGTGGTGGCGGCGGCGCGCCTGTACCAGGACAGCGGCGAGACCGAATTCCGGGACGTGCTGACGCTGGTGGTGATCGAGGGCGGGCTGGTCGCCATCCTTGCGGGCACGCAGCGCGTGCTGTCCGCCTGCCAGTCGCTGTTGCGCGCGCAGCTCGGCCAGCGGGTCAACGTGATGATCCTGGAGAAGGCGTTACAGCTCGAGCTGGCCCAGTTCGAGGACTCGGAATTCTATGACAAGCTGACCCGCGCCCGCCGCGAAGCCTCGAGCCGGCCACTGTCGCTGGTGATGCGCACCTTCGGCCTCGCCCAGAATGCGGTGTCGCTGGTCAGCTATGGCGTGCTGCTCGCCCAGTTTTCCGCGTGGGCGGTGCTGATCCTGTTGCTCGCCGGCCTGCCGGCGTTCTTGGCCGAAGCCAAGTTCTCCGGCGACGCCTTCCGGTTGTTCCGCTGGCGCTCCCCGGAAACGCGCATGCAGATGTACCTCGAGACGGTACTGGCGCGCGAGGACCATGCGAAGGAGGTCCAATTGTTCGGTCTCGGGCCGAAGCTGCTGGACCGCTACCGCGCCATCTTCGAGCGGCTCTACCGCGAGGACCGCAACCTGACGTTGCGGCGCGACGGCTGGGGCTTCGTGCTCGGGTTGATCGGCACGCTGACCCTGTACGGGGCCTACGCCTGGGTGGCCTTTACCACCATCGTGGGCAGCATCACCATCGGCCAGATGACCATGTACATGATGCTGTTCCGCCAGGGGCAGTCCGCCGTGTCGGCGAGCTTGTCGGCGATCGGCGGCATGTACGAGGACAATCTCTACCTGTCGACGTTGTACGAGTTCCTCGAAACACCGGTCCCGCTCCGCCGGGCCGAGGGCATGCGCGGTCCTGAGCCCGCCGACGGCATTCGTTTCGAGCGGGTCAGCTTCCGCTATCCCGGCGCCGAGGCGCCCGCGCTCTCGGACATCGACCTCCATATCCGACCGGGCGAGTCGCTGGCGCTGGTCGGCGAGAACGGGTCCGGCAAGACCACCCTGATCAAGCTGCTCGCGCGCCTGTACACCCCGGGCAGCGGCCGCATCCTGCTGGACGGTCTCGACCTGCAGTCGTGGGACGAAACCGCCCTCCGCCAACGAATCGGCGTGATTTTCCAGGATTTCGCGCGTTACCAGCTCAAGGTCGGCGAGAACATCGGCGCCGGCGACGTGCGTCATTTCGAGGACGAGGCGCGCTGGACGGAGGCCGCCCGGCTGGGCATGGCGCTGCCGTTCATCGAGTCGCTGCCGGAGGGCTTCGACGCGCAGCTCGGCAAGTGGTTCAGGCAGGGTCGCGAACTCTCGGGCGGCCAGTGGCAGAAGATCGCCCTCGCCCGCGCTTTCATGCGCTCGGGCGCAGACATCCTGGTGCTGGACGAACCGACCGCTGCCATGGATGCGGCCGCCGAGGCCACCATTTTCGAGCACTTCCGCAGCCTGACGCGCAACCGCATCGCGATCCTGATATCGCACCGTTTTTCCACGGTAAGAATGGCCGACCAGATCGTCGTCATCGAGGGCGGCCGGATCATCGAACGGGGCAGCCACGAACAACTCATGGCGCTGGACGGTCACTATGCCCGGCTGTTTTCGCTACAGGCCAGGGGCTACCGCTGAGCCGTCAGAGCATTCGCGCCGGCTGGGCGGCGACGCACACGCGGTTGCGACCCGCCGACTTGGCCTGGTACAGGGCGCGATCGGCCGCGCCGAGCAGTTCCCTGCGGCTGAGGCCCGGCCCCATGGCGGCCACGCCGGCGCTGAGGGTCAGCCGGATACCCGGAACCAGCGGGCTCCAGTCCGTGTGCTCCAGGGCCTCGCGGATTTTCTCGCAGACCTCCCGGGCGGACGCCAGGTTGGCCTGGGGAAAACACAGCAGGAACTCCTCGCCGCCATAGCGCGCCACGAGGTCGGTGTCGCGGCAGCGCTCCCGCAGGATCGTCGCCACCACCTTGAGCGCCTCGTCACCCGTGTCGTGGGAGAAGTCGTCGTTGACGCTCTTGAAGTGATCGAGGTCCACCATCGCAATCGCGAAACCGCGCCGGTAGCGGTCGAACTCGGCGATCCGCGCCTCGAGATAGTCGTCGGCATAGCGGCGATTGTGCAAGCCCGTCAGCGGATCGTACGTGGCGATCCGCTCCAGCTCGTGGGTCTTTTCCTGCAGCTTCCTGGTGCGCTCCGCGACCAGGGCTTCGAGGCGCATGCGGATGCGGGCGAGTTCCCTGAGCGACAGCATGCCGAGGGTGAACACGAGCAGCAGGAGCAGCACGGCTGACAGCTCCATCCGGTTGATCACGATTGCCATGAGGATGCCGCCGACCCCCGCGCCGGATTCCACCACGAAGGCGAACAGGCTGAACTCGGTGGGGACGCGCCGCTCCTCGAGCGCCATCAGCACCCGCATGGCGACGTCGTTGAGCGCCTGCATGCTCAGCAACAGCAGCAGCAGGGTCGCGACGTCGCGCAACTGCAGCTGCATGAGCGGCACCGGTCCGCCCAGCTTCTGGTAGACCAGGCCGCAGATCAGGATCATGAAGGCCATCAGGCCCGCGTTATGCAGCGACGCGATCACCACCTCGAGCAGGGCCCGGCCGCGGAACAGGCGATGCCAGGGATATAGCAGCGAGGCCAGGCCATTGATCCAGGCAGCCGCCACCGGGCCAACCACCAGGATCGCGGCGACTTGCGCAATCCGGTCGAACGAGACGTACCCGACCCGGGGATGCATGTAGCCCATGAAGATGGTGAACAGGCCGTAGGCGAGGAAAAACGCCGCTGTCCCTGCACCGTAGCCCGGGGGTAAGGCGCCGTGCCGGCTGATCGCCAGGCTGACCGCGCCCGCCGCAGCCAGGAACAGCACGAGCGAGTAGACGAAATCGGGACGCCGCAGCGCGCGAAGCATCCAGGCGCGCGGGGATTCCTTTTCCAAGGCTGCCTGTGCGTCCCGCATTTCCCGACCTCAGCCCGTGAAAAACCTGGCGGCCAAAGGTAGCAGGAATGCTGTCAACAGGCCCGCCATGCCCAGGCCCAGGCCGGCGAAGGCGCCGGCCCGCAGGCTGATAGTGAGCGCATGTGCGGTGCCGAAGCCGTGCGCAGCAATGCCGAGCGCGAAACCCTGGGCGCGCTCGTCCTTGATGCGGGCGAGACGAAACAGCGGACCGGCCGCGACCGCGCCCACGGCGCCCGTGACCAGCACGATGCCGGCTGCCAGCGACGGCAAGCCGCCGACCTGCTCGGCGATGCCCATCGCGATCGGCGTCGTCACGGACTTGGGCGCGATCGACAGCAGCGTCTGGTCGCGCGCGCCGGCGAGCCACGCCAGGCCCACGGCCGTCGATACCGCCACCGTCACGCCCAGCAGGCAGGCCAGCAGCAGCGGCGCCAGCAGACGGCGAATCTGCTGCAGGTTGTCGTACAGCGGGATCGCCAGCGCCACGGTCGCCGGGCCCAACAGGTAATGGATGAACTGCGCACCCTCGAAGTAGGTGTCGTAGGACGTGCCCGTGACCAGCAGCAGCGCGATCAGCGCCAACATCGCCAGCAGCACGGGATGCGCCAGCGGATGCCCATTGAGCTTGCCGTTCACCCAGGTGCCGACGACGAAGATCGCCAGGGTCACGGTGAGCCAGAGCAACGGTTCCGCGGCCAGGTAAACCCAGATCTCGCCGAACTCAGTCATGCCCCGGCGCCTCGGGTTCGGCAAAGCGCGCGATCAACCAACCGACCAGCACCATGGTGAGCAGGGTGCTGCCGACGATCGCCAGCAGGATGGGAAACCAGTCAGTGCGCAGCCGCTCGCCATGGGCGATCAGGCCGACGCCCGCGGGCACGAAGAACAGCGGCAGGTAGGCCAGCAAGCCGTGGCCCGCGCGCCGCAGCCCCTCGGGCGGCCCGCCGGCGACCACCAGGCCTAACAGCAGGATGACCATTCCGGCGACCGGTCCCGGAAAGGGTACGCCCAGCAGGCGGACCAGCGCCTCGCCGGCCAGCTGGCAGATGAAGATGAGCGTCAGGCCCTGGAGCATCCGGGCCCGGCGCCTTGCGACCGCGGCTGAATCCGCGCCCGCATACCTGTTAGCGCTTCATCGAGTCGAAGAAATCGACGTTCACCTTGGTGTCCTGCAGCTTGGACATCAGGAATTCCACCGCCGCCAGCTCGTCCATGGGGTGCAGCAGCTTACGCAGGATCCACATCTTCTGCAGCTCGTCGGCGGCAGTGAGGAGATCCTCGCGACGCGTGCCGGAGCGGTTGATATTCATGGCCGGGAAGATGCGCTTCTCGGCGATCCTGCGGTCGAGGTGAATCTCGAGGTTGCCGGTGCCCTTGAACTCCTCGTAGATCACGTCGTCCATGCGCGAACCGGTGTCGATCAGGGCCGTGGCGAGAATGGTCAGGCTGCCGCCCTCCTCGATATTGCGCGCCGCGCCAAAGAACCGCTTCGGGCGATGCAGGGCGTTGGCGTCCACGCCGCCGGTCAGCACCTTGCCGGACGAGGGCACGACGGTGTTGTAGGCGCGCGCCAGGCGGGTGATGGAATCCAGCAGGATCACCACGTCCTTCTTGTGCTCGACCAGCCGCTTGGCCTTCTCGATGACCATCTCGGCGACCTGGACATGGCGGGTGGCGGGCTCGTCGAAGGTCGAGGAAATGACCTCGCCGCGCACCGTGCGCTCCATCTCGGTGACCTCTTCCGGCCGCTCGTCGATGAGCAGCACCATGAGGATGCAGTCGGGATGGTTGGCGGCAATGCTCTGCGCGATGTTCTGCAGCAGCATGGTCTTGCCGGCTTTCGGCGGGGAGACGATCAGGCCGCGCTGGCCCTTGCCGATGGGCGCCACCAGGTCGATGATGCGCGCCGTCAGGTCCTCGCGGCTGCCATTACCCTGCTCGAGGCGCAGGCGCTGGTTGGGGAACAGCGGCGTGAGGTTCTCGAACAGCACCTTGTGGCGCGCGCTCTCGGGCGAGTCGTAGTTGATCTCGCCGACCTTCAGCAGCGCGAAATAGCGCTCGCCTTCCTTTGGCGGCCGGATCAGGCCGGAGACCGTGTCGCCGGTACGCAGGCTGAAGCGGCGGATCTGGCTGGGGCTGACGTAAATATCGTCAGGCCCGGCGAGGTAGGAACCGTCGGCGAAACGCAGGAAGCCGAAGCCGTCCTGCAGGATCTCGAGCACGCCGTCACCGTAGATGTCCTCGCCGTTGCGGGCGTGCGCCCGGAGGATCGAAAACACGATGTCCTGCTTGCGGGAGCGGGCCAGGCTGTCGAGGCCCATGGACTCCGCCAGCGCCACCAGCTCATGGGCCGGGCGCCGCTTGAGCTCGGCCAGGTTCATGGCTTTCTTGGTGCGCTCGAGGTCCTCCTGGGAGATGACCTCTACTTCCTCAAAGTCCGGCAGCATGTCCGGATGATGGCGATCGCCACCACCACCACCACCACCACCACCACCGCTCTTGCGCCGCCGCGGTTTCTTCCTGCCGCCGTCGCGGGGGTCGCGGGGGCCGCGATGACCGGGTTGCTGGTTGATGCCCTGGGGAGGGCCGTCGTTTCTCGTGCCGTCAGAGGCCATAGTGTAGTTCCGACCGAAGTTTCGGTTTGCTTGGTTGAAATCCGGGCGATGCCGCCCGGGCGAGGGGCGCTCAGAGATGCTGGTCGAGGAACTCGGTGAGCTGTTTCTTGCTCAGCGCGCCGACCTTTTGCGCTTCCACCGAGCCGTTCTTGAACAGCATCAGGGTGGGAATGCCGCGAATGCCGAAACGCGGCGGCGTCTGCGGATTCTCGTCGATGTTGATCTTGGCGACCCGGAGCCGGCCCTCGAATTCGCGCGCCACCTCGTCGAGGATCGGCGCGATCATCTTGCAGGGGCCGCACCACTCCGCCCAGAAGTCCAGCAACACGGGGACCTCGGACTTGAGCACGTCGCTCTCGAAACTGGAATCGCTCGTGTAAACGATTTGATCGCTCACTGTATTATTGCCTCCGCATGCCGGATATCGAATTTGCCAAGAGAAGTTGCCAAGAAAGGCGGATGTTGGGTTTCGGCCCGGAGCCGGGACCGAGCGACGCAGCGACGGGATGTGACGCGCCTCGCCTGATGAGGCACAATGTCGCTGCGCTCGCGGCTTAAAGCTAAAGAATTCTTCTGTGCGAGGGGGCTCCGGGAGGGCTTCCGGGGCCGGCAGGACCGTATTCTGGCCCGGATTTCGGGCGAGTTGCAATACCTTATCTCTTTTTTCCCAGGAACCGAACAACAACAATGTCTGAAGGACTGCTGACCCAGCTCCGCTTCGAGGAACTGAAGTTACCCGAATCCGTGATGAAAGGGCTCGCTGACGCGGGCTTCGACCGGTGCACGCCGATCCAGGCCGAGACGCTGCCGGTCGCGCTCGAGGGCGGCGACATCGCCGGCCAGGCGCAAACCGGGACGGGTAAGACTGCCGCGTTCCTGGTCGCGATGTTCACCCACCTGCATCGAAATCCGCCCAAGCCGACCCGGGAGTTCAAGGATCCCCGAGCGCTCATCATGGCGCCGACCCGCGAGCTCGCGATCCAGATCCACAAGGACGCGGAGCTGCTCGGGGCGCACACCGGCCTGGTGCTCGGGCTCGCCTACGGCGGCACCGACTACGAGAAGCAGCGCGCCCACATCCAGGCTGGCGTGGACGTGCTGATCGGCACGCCGGGACGGCTCATCGATTATTTCAAACAGCGCATCTTCGACCTCCAGCATATCCAGGTACTTATCCTGGACGAGGCCGACCGCATGTTTGACCTCGGCTTCATCAAGGACATCCGCTACGTCATGCGGCGCCTGCCGGCGGCGGAGGAGCGACTGAACCTGGTGTTCTCCGCGACCCTGTCGCACCGGGTGCTGGAACTCGCGTACGAGCACATGAACGACCCGACCCTGATCAGGATCGAACCGGAGCAGGTAACCGCGGAGAAGGTGCGGCAATGCATCTACTTCCCGGCGAACAACGAGAAACTGCCGCTGCTCATCGGCCTGCTGAGCGAGAAAGAGGCGATCCGCACCATGGTGTTCGTCAACACCAAGCGGGAAGCCGACCGCGTCCGCGACTTCCTCGAGGCCAACGGCCTGCCCGCCGAGGTGATCTCCGGCGACGTGCCGCAGAAGAAACGCCAGAAGGTGCTCGCCAGCTTCCAGGCGGGCGAACTCGCGATCCTCGTGACCACGGATGTCGGTTCGCGCGGGCTCCACATCCCGGGCGTCTCCCACGTGGTCAACTACGACCTGCCGCAGGATCGCGAGGATTACGTGCACCGCATCGGCCGCACTGCGCGCGCCGGCGAATCGGGCGACGCCATCAGCTTCGGCTGCGAGACCTACGTCCAGACCCTGCCCGAGATCGAGGACTACATCGGCATGAAGATCCCGGTGGAGGCCATCGACCGCAGCCGCCTGCCGGACGTCACGCGGCCGGCGCGCAGCAGCCGCATGGAACGCACGGAATGGGGCTCGCGCCCGCCCGAGGGCCGCGCCGGCCGCGCCAGCGCCCCCCGGGGTCGGGCTGGCGGCGGCGGCAACCCCGGCGGAAGGCCCCCGCGGGGCGACCGTCCGGCGCCACAACCCGCGCCGCAAGTCCGCGCGGCCAGCGCCCCGCCCGTCGGCGATGCGCCAGGATCCTCGGGTGGCGCCGATGCCCCGGCCAAGAAGCGCCGGCGGCGGCGCAAGCCCAGGTCCGGATCCGGGTCGGGGTCGGGCACGGGCGGCGGCACGCCCCCCGCGGCGGAATAGCCGCGGGGACGGTGCTGGCGTCAGGGACGCCCGCGGCGTGACGGCAACAGCTCGGTCACGCTGTCGACGCCGTGGAAGTCTTCCGCCTGCGAGGCGGGCCGCGAAGAGTCCGGGCGCAGGATCGCGATCACCCTGCTGATGCCATAGGCATGCGCCGAGCGCAGCACCGGCAGGCTGTCGTCCACCAGCAGGGTGCGCGCCGCCTCGAAGGGCTCTACTTCCCGGAGCCGGGCCCAGAACCCGGCGTGCTCCTTCGGCAGGCCGAGATCGTGGCTGGAATGAATGGCGTCCAGGTACCGGGCCAGGCCAGTGCGGGCGAGCTTGATGGACAGCGAGCCCCGGTGAGCGTTGGTGACCAGCACCACGCGCTTGCGCAACTCCCTGACGGCGATGAGGAAATCCGGCACGTCCGGGAGGAAGTCGATGTGATCCTCGGCCTCGCGCTTGAGCGCCGCGACATCCAGCCCGAGCTCGCGGCTCCAGTGGTCGAGGCAATACCACTCGAGCGTGCCCCGGGCGGCGGCGAACCTCGGCTCCAGCACGGCCACCGCTTCCTCGTGGAGCATCCCGTTGAGGGCTGCGAACCGCGCCGGGATGAGTTCCTGCCAGAAGAAGTTGTCGAATCTCAGGTCCAGCAGCGTGCCGTCCATGTCGAGCAGCACGGTGTCGTAGTGGTCCCAATCGAAGGTATGACGGGAGACGAGGTCCATGGACCGGTATCATATACGCCCCAGACTCGACGGAGCCCGCCCCGTGACCGACATTGCCGACGACTTGCTTGATGCCGTGGCCGCGATCGCCGAGTCGGCCGGGGGCGCGATACTCGAGGTCTACCAGACGGACTTCGCCGTGGAGTCCAAGAGCGACGCCTCACCTATCACCGAGGCAGACCGGCGCGCCAACGAGGTGATCCGCGCGGCGCTCGAGGCATTGCCCGGCCAACGCCCGATCCTCTCCGAGGAAGCGCGTGCGGTGCCCTGGGAGGTGCGGCGCCACTGGCGCGAATACTGGCTGGTGGACCCGCTGGACGGCACCAAGGAGTTCATCCAGCGCAACGGCCAGTTCACGGTCAATATCGCGCTGGTGCGCGGCGGGCGACCGGTGCTGGGCGTGGTCCACGTGCCCGTGACGGGCGTGACCTACGGCGGCATCGTCGGCCGGGGCGCGTGGCGGCGCCCGACCGGCGGCGAGAAGCATTCGATCCAGGTCAGGCCGCTGGGCGAGGGTCCTGTCCGCGTGGTCGGCTCGCGTTCGCATCGCGGCCCCGACCTCGACGGCTATCTCGAGCGGCTCGGACCTCACGAGATGGTGCCCATGGGCTCGTCACTCAAGTTCTGCGTGGTCGCCGAGGGCGGCGCCGACGTGTACCCGCGCCTCGGCCCGACCTCAGAATGGGACACCGCTGCGGCGGAAGCCGTATTGTGCGCCGCCGGCGGCCGGGTCGTGGCGAATGACGGCGAGCCGGTGAAGTACAACAAGGGCCCGGATCTGCTGAACCCGTGGTTCATCGCCTGGGGCGACGATTCGCGCGACTGGACCAGCTACCTGCCGTGAACATGAACTCCATGATGTTCGTCGCGGCCGCCGTGCTGGGCGTCATCTGGTTCTGGCATTCCAGCATGTCGGCCCGCGAACATGCCAACGGCGCGGCCCGCGAGGCCTGCGAGCGGCTGCGACTGGTCATGCTCGACGGCACCGTGGCGATCATGCGCCTGTGGCTGCGGCGCGATACCGACGGCCGGCTGCGCATCGAGCGGCACTACGGCTTCGACTACACCGACGACGGGCACCGGCGGCTGCGAGGCTTCGTGATCATGCTGGGCGCCCGGGTGACGTCGGTGGGGCTTGCGGCCGCCAGGCGCGCCGAGGCGCCCGGGGAGACGCCCCCGTTCGGAGGCGACTGATGAGCAACCGCCGGTCTGGCGGCGCGTCGGCCACTTGGCTAAGCTTGGCGGCACAATGAATGACAACAAGGTCGATACCTATATCTTCAGCAACATGACGCGGCTCAAGGAGCTGCGGATTGCGCACCGGGATCTCGACGACGTGATCACGCGTCTGGTAGAGAATCCGCTCGTCGACCAGCTGCAGCTGAAGCGCCTGAAAAAGCGCAAGCTCATGCTCAAGGACCAGATCACCCGGCTCGAGAGCGAGCTGATTCCCGACCTCAACGCCTAGCGGGGCCGGACCCGGCTCCGCCGGATCGGCCTACGCGCCCGGGAACGCGCGCGAGCGCTCGCCCCGGCGCGCGCTCAGGCGCTCGCTTCTTCCGGGCGTTCGTGCTGGTACTTGGCCGGCAACAGCCAGGTCGCCAGCGCAGGCAGCAGCAGGATGGCGCCGAACATGTTCACCAGGAACATGAAGGTCAGCAGGATGCCCATGTCGGCCTGGAACTGCAGCGGCGAGAACACCCAGGTAAACACGCCGATCGCCAGCGTGATCCCCGTGAACACCACGGCATTGCCGGTCACGCGCAGGGTCATCATATACGCGCGCTGGATGCTCATGCCCTGGCCCAGGAAATACTGGAAGCGGCTGAAGATGTAGATGCCGTAGTCCACGCCGATGCCGACGCCCAGCGCGGCGACCGGCAACGTGTTCACCTTGAGCCCGATGTTCAGGTAGGCCATCAGCGCGTAGGCGAGCAGCGACACCAGCGCCAGCGGGATGACGATACACGCCACCGCCCGCAGCGAGCGGAAGCTCGCCCAGCACAACAGGATCACGGCGCCGAATACGTAGATCAGGATCGGGAACTGGGAAGCTGCGACCTCCTCGTTCATCGCCGCCATCACGCCGACGTTGCCGGTCGCCAGGCGGAACTCCATGCCTTCGGTCGCGAACTCGTCCCGCCAGGTCTTGACCTCATGGACCACCCGCTCGATGGTCTCCGCCTTGTGGTCCTCGGTGTAGACCATGACGGGGATCACGCTGCAGTCGCTGTTCAGCAGGCCGGTGGAGGTTTCCACCCGCGCGAGCGCCTGCACCAGCACCTGCTCGTTGCGCGACAACACGCGCCACGCGGGGAAACCCTCGTTCCAGCCGGCCGTGACAATCTTGGCCACCTGCGGCAACGCCACCACAGTCTGCACGCCGGGCACGTTCTGCATGTGCCAGGCGAACTGGTCGATGAGATCCATGACCTGGTGGTCGATGCAGCCGCCCTCCCCGACCTCGACAATGACGTTGATCAGGTCCACGCCGATGGAGAAGTGATCGGTGATCGCCTGGGAATCGAGGTTGTAGCGCGAATCCGGGCGCAGCTCGGGGACGCCCGCATGCAGGTCGCCGATCCGCACCTGGGACCCCTTCCAGGCGCCGAACACGAACAGCCCGACCGCGATCGCGATGATCACGCTCGCGGGGCCGCGCGTCGATACTTTAGACAGGGACTCCCACATCGGTGCCATCTGCTGGGCGCGGTTGAGCAGCTTCTGCTTGTACTTCGGCCCGGGCCGCACGTAGCTGATGAGTACCGGCAGCAACACCAGGTTGGTGAGGATGATGCAGGCGACGCCGAGCGAGGCGGTGATCGCCATTTCCTGGATGATGCGGATGTCGATGAACAGGATGGTGATGAAGCCGATGGTATCGGAGATCAGCGCGATGCCGCCCGGCACCAGCAGCCGCCGGAAAGTCGTGCGCGCCGCGGTCTCGGGATCCGCGCCGTCGAAGGTCTCGGACGCGAAGCCCGAGATCATCTGCACGCCGTGCGAGACGCCGATGGCGAACACCAGGAAAGGCACCAGCAGGCCCATGGGATCGATGCCGAAACCAAGCAGCGGCAGCGCGCCGAGCTCCCAGATCACGGCAAACACGCTGCACACCAGCGGTACCACGGTGAGCTTCAGCGACTGGCTGTAAATGAATACCAGGATGGCGGTGATGAAGAAGGCCACGCCGAAGAACAGCACGATGCGGTTGGCGCCTTCCTTGATGTCGCCGACCACCTTCGCGAAGCCGATGATGTGCACCTTGATCTGGTCGGTCTGGAACTGCTGCCGGACCTCGCTTTCGAGCAGCCGCGCGACGTCGAAGTAGTCGAGCCGCTCCTGGGTTTCCGGGTTGATCTCCAGCAACTGGGCGCTGATGATGGCGCCGGAGAAGTCGTTCGCCACCAGGCGGCCGACGATCCCGGCCTTGAGGATGTTCTCCCGCACGCGCTCCAGGCCCGCCGCAGTCGGCTGGAAGTCCGCCGGAATGACGTCGCCGGCCTCGATGCCTTCCTCGGTCACCTCGAGGAACCGCACGTTCGGCGTGAAGATTGAGGTTACCCTCGCCCGGTCCACCCCGGGAATGAAGAACACCGCGTCCGTGGCCTTGCCCAGGGCCTGGAAGAAATCCGGGTTGAACATGTCGCCGCTCTGGTCGATCAGGGCGATCAATATCCGGTCGGCGCCGCCGAAGTCGTCGTAGTGCTCGAGGAAGGTCTCCATGTACTCGTGACCGAGCGGCAGCTGCTTGCTGAACCCGGCATCGACCCGCAAGCCGTTGATCGCGCTCCATCCCAGCAGGATGGTGACCAACGCGAACACCACGATGACCGCCGGCCGGTTGCGGAAAACGAGGGTCTCGAGACCAGTGATGATCCTGGATTCCTTGGGCGCTGACATTCGCTACTCCCCCGCCAGGGTGCGCTGTTCGACGCGCTCGATGCCGGGCTCGCCGATTACGATCACCGCGCCGTCACCGGCGGCCATGGCGCCCACGAGGGCCTTGCGGTCCGGCCGCTGCACCAGGCGGAAACGGTCCCCTTCCCGGCTGACCAGCATCACACCGGCCGTGCCGACCACGATCACGCCGCCGTCCGCCAGCCGCGCACCGCCGAACAGGGACGTGTCCACCGGCAGACGGATGCCGCGCCAGCTTTGCCCCCCGTCCCAGCTGCGGAACATGTTGCCGCGCAGGCCGAACACCAGCAGCGAGTCATCGACAAGCGTGAGGCCGCCGAAGAAGGAGCCGTCGTAGGGCGGGTTGAGCGCGACCCAGGTGAACCCCTGGTCGTCCGAGCGGAATACCGTGCCGACTTCCGCGACCAGGAACAGGGAGCCGTTCCCGCTCACGATGCGGTTCAGGTGCAGGTCCGCGGCGACCTCGTCGTCGTCCAACCATTCGTCATCGTCCCAGGCGCCGTTTTCTTCGTCGTCCGCGTACTCGTCATCAGCCGCTTCGTCGCCGAACTCATCGTCGTCCGCGAACTCTTCGTCGGCGGAGGCGTCGGCAATGAGGTTAAGCGCTTCCTCGCGCCAGCTCAGGCCGCCGTCCGAGCTGCGCAGCAGGTAACCATAGGCGCCGACCGCAAAGCCGTTGCTCGGGTCGGCGAACCAGACATCCATCAGCGGGCGCTCGAGCTCCGGGGCGAAGTGCACCCGGCACCAGGTCTCGCCGCCGTCCTCGGTGCGCAGGATGACGGCATCGTGACCCACCGCCCAGCCCAGGTTGCGGTCGTGAAACCAGACCCCGGTCAGCAGGACCCGGGTCGGCGTGCGCTTCTGCGCCCAGCTGCGTCCCCCGTCCTCGCTGACGAGGACGTGACCGCGATCTCCCACCACCACGAAGGTGTCCCCCACCTGCGCGATACCGAGCATCAGCGCGGAATCCGCCAGCGGCTTGACGAGCGACCACTCGCTCTCGGGAACCGGGGCCTCGCACACAGCCCGCGCGGCCGCGGGCGAACCCGCCAGCAACAGGGCCAGGAAGACGGTAACAGTCAGTTTCCGCACGAAGATTGCGCCTCGCTCTTCTGGTGGAGCTGGTCGAGCCCGGGGGCGCCCGGACGGGCGCCCCCGGCTATGCCGTCTAGCGAACGCCAGCGCGGCGCAGCGACGCCGGGCTGAAGTCTTCCGGGGTAAAAGTCACACTGTGATCGTAGGTCGCACGCTCCTCGTTGTTCAGGGCGATGCCGAGATAACGACCGGACTGCAGGTCCATCGTCAGCTCGAGCGTCGTCCAGAAGGACGGCACGTCGTAGTAGTTGATCGAGTGCGCTTCCTGCACCCGCCAGATCTGGTCGCGGTTGTCGTAGCAGTCCACGACCTGGGCCTGCCAGGAATCCTCGTCGATGTAGAAGGTGCGCCGCTTGTAGACATGGCGCGTGCCCTCCTTCAGCGTCGCATCGACCACCCAGACGCGGTGCAACTCGTAGCGTGCATGCTCCTGGTTGATGTGCAGCGGCTTCAGAATGTCGCTGTACTTCAGCTTGTTGCTGTGCAGCTTGTAGCTGTTGTAAGGGACCAGCATCTCCTTGCGGCCGACCAGGTTCCAGTTGTAGCGCTCCGGGCTGCCGTTGAAGATGTCGAGCTGGTCCGAAGTCGCGAGGCCGTCCGCGGCCGTGCGGGGGTTGTCATGCGCCACGTTCGGGGCACGCCGCACGCGGCGCTGGCCCGGGTTGTAGAGCCAGGCCTTGCGATTCTCACGCGCCTGGTTCAGCGTCTCGTGGACCAGCAGCACCTCGCCGGCCAGGCGGGCCGGCGCCGTGACCGTCTGCTTGAAGTAGGCGATGACGTTGTTGAGATCCTCCTCGCGGGCCCCGGCCAGGCCATAGGCGCCGAGATACTCGTCGCTGAACATCACCATCGTGTAGTTGCCGTCGCGGGTCACCGGCGCCTGTCCGACGGAGCGGCGGGCGCTGTCGGTGCGGTAACGGACCAGGTGATTCCAGATGGCCTCGGTGCCATCTGCGGGAATCGGGAAGGGGATGCCCTCGGCGCCGCCGGTGAAGCCGTTGCCGCCCTCGATCAGACGCGTCGTCGCCGCGATGCGCTTCGTGGCCTCGTAGATCCGCTCGGGCACCGCCGCGCTGCGCCGCGTCGGGTACACGTCCATGTAGTAGCCCGGATAGGTCCGGAACATGGCCTTGTGACCCTCGGTCAGGATGGCGTCGTGCTGCGCCATGTTGTCGGCTGTGATCCGGTACAACGGCTGGTCGGCCGCGAACGGATCGGGGTGGTGTCCGCCGGAGACGAAGTCCGGGACACCGGCTTCCGCCGCGCTGCGGATACCGCCGGTCCACGCCGGGATCGTGCCGGCCTCATTGCCCGCGCGAATCGCGCCGAGCGGCGTCAGTTCCGTGCCGAGCCGCGCGATCTGGTCGGGCGACAACTCGCCCGCGAGCCCCGGGGCTGCAACGCCCGCCAGCGCCAACGCGGCGAGAGCCTGTACTAGTCTGCTAATGGTCATGAGATGACTCTCCTCGCGTTCCTAGAACGAGACCTTGGCCGTGAACGAGATGAAGTCACGGTCACGTCCAGTGTTGTAAATGCCGGCGCCGCCGAACTCGGCGTAGTTGAGTTCCAGCTCGTACTTATTGCGCAGCGTGCCCTTGAGGCCCAGCGAAACGGACGTGCGGCCGTCGATGAAGTTGCCGCCTGGTCCCGGGCTGTTGCCGTTCACGTCATGAGCCCAGCCGACGATGGGCGAGAGCGTCCAGGGCCCGATCGCGTTGTTGTAGACCAGGGCGCCGCGGAAACGGTAACCCCACGAGGTCTTGTGCGGGAAGGCGCTGCGCGGATCCAGCTCGCCGAAGTGATTGACGGACAATGGCACGTTGCCGGACAGCGACGTGCCCTCGCCGTTCAGGCGCAGGCCGCGCCCGTTGGGGCCGCCGGTATCGGTGTCGGGCAGGTCGGGCACATAGTTCATGCCGACCTCGAGCACGAACGCGCCCGTGCCCGCGCCCATCATCGGGCCGGACAGGTACGTGAAGGTCGTCTGGGCCTGGTAGACGTCCAGCTCGACATAGCCCGGGATGACCGTGTTGAGGCCGAACGCCCCGATCTGGTTGAAGCAGCCCGTGGCGCCGCGGGCCGCCGGGTTGGTCGGGCAGACAAAGGGATTGGCCGGGTCGAAGCGCAGGATGTCCAGCGGGCTCAGCGCCGCGAACAGCAGCTCGACGTCGTCGACCTGCAGCGGGGCATCAGGCTTGTACGAGACCTCGCCCTGCCAGGCGATACCGGTGTTGAACAGGTAGCCGCTGAAGCTGACGCCGAACATGTCCAGGTCCTCGGGATACTCGGTGAAGTACCGCGAGTTCTGCGCCAGTTCGTCGATCGCGAAAGCGCCCCCGAAGTCTCTGACGCCCGGCAGGCCGAGGCTGAGGAAAGTGTTGGCCGCAATCGTGGCGCGGTCCCGCACCCGTTGCTCGCTCACGTCGCCGCCCAAGGCGGCTGCGGCACCCATCCCCCGCACCGTCGCCGTCGCGACCGCCGCGTCGAACGACAACCCGGAGGCCAACCCGATGGCGGCCGCCTCCGCCGCGGTCGCCACCGCCGCCGCGTTGCCCAGGCCGGCCTGGTTGCTGGTCAGGCCGCTGACCACCGGGAGGCGGCTGTGGTAACGCAGGTAATAGAAGCCGAATTCCATGCCGCCCATGAACTGGTCGGCGAAGTAGCGCATGGCGATGCCGAACTGGCCGCCGTCTTTCGCCTCCACGGTCTCGCCGCGGGGCACGAACTGGAAATCGGGGTCGAACGAGCCGCCCAGCGGACTCCAGTCGGTCCCCTGATCTGACCACCGGCCGAAGCCGAGCATCGCCTTGTCGCCGCCCCTGCCGGCCAGGTCGTTGGTCGAGA
>Ga0209498_1000727_pt1 | contig 20369 bp, 20 predicted proteins | sample WalLakDeSediment_FD_184131 | JGI IMG/M metagenome (GOLD analysis project Ga0209498, IMG submission 184131) | Lake sediment microbial communities from Walker lake, Nevada to study Microbial Dark Matter (Phase II) - Walker Lake 11/02/13 Deep... | ecosystem: Environmental > Aquatic > Freshwater >... | reverse complement strand
CTGGTTGAACTGCAAAACTGCCGCACGGGCGTGGTCAATGAGCGGATAGTGCCCTGCCACCAGTACACCCACCGCGAAGCCGAGCGTCTCCGCCTCCACGAGGATGTGCAACAGCAGTTTGTGGTAATTAAACGCCTGTTCCGTCGCGGAGAATGCCTGGCGCTCCGGCGTGAAGTTATCCGGCGAGAGCGCCATACCCTCCGCAATCCGGTCGCGGTCGGCGGCGTTGGCCTCCATCAACGCTTCCAGCCGACTTTCGCCGTAGTATAGCGGCGGGAAAACCAGCCCGCCACCCTGCTGCGCGCACATAATCGCCAGCCCTTCGGCCTGCAATGTATCCGCGCCAAGCGGGTTGTGAACGCCGTGCCATTCAATCGTGCCGATGGGGATGTAGACCACCGGGCACGCCTGTCGCCGCGCGACGACCTGCGCGGGGCGCAGCATGTGATAGCGAACTTCAGGTTCCATAGAGCCTTTCCTCCTCACTCAGACCTGTCAGGTTTCGGAAAACCTGACAGGTCTAGTTCTTCGACCAGCCGCACGTTCTCCTCAAGCTGCGCGACGCTGGTCATGCCGATGGTGATGGCGTGGACCGCGCCGAGCTGCAGGACGTACTCGATGGCGGCGCGCACATTGTCCTTCAACGCGCCGCAGCCGAGAACCTTCATTCCGTAGACAGCTTTCCCGGCAGCGTAGAGCTTCTCGATGAGAGGGACAACCTTGGCAGGCGATGCGTCCATGTTGATCCCCATATGGTTGATGCGCACCAGCACCACATCGACCCAGGGCGTTTCCACAGCGGCGCGCAGCGCGCCCAGACTGTGGCACGACATTCCCACTGCGCGCACGATGCCTGCTTCCTTGGCGCGTGAGAGGACGTCCATCGCATCAGCGCACTTTTTCGGCCAGTTGGCATCGCTCAACGTGTGCAACAAAACGATGTCGAGGACGTCGGTGTTCAATTCTTTGCGAAAGCGCACTAAATCCTTGGCGACGTCAGCTCCTCTGCGCGCCATCGTCTTGGTCGCAATCACGACTTGCTCGCGTGGCAGTCCTTGCAACGCGCGAGCCACGTGCGGATGTGAGCCGTAATGATCTGCCGCATCCCAAAAATTGACGCCCGCATCGTAGGCGCGGCGCAGCAGATTCGCCAGCCCATCCAGCCCCAACGCTGTCTGGTCCGAACGCCTGGCCCATCCATGTGTGCCCGTCCCTATAGACAGGCGTGAAACCTTCAATCCAGTATTACCAAAGTTGATGTGGTCCATAGTCCTCAGTCGTTAGTCCAAAGTCGAAAGTCAGAAATCCAAAATCTATAATCGAGCCGGGCCTTGGGTGATGCGGGTACGCACGGCTTCCATGTCCTGCGTGCCCCACATCGCTTCGATCCACCACGTCGCGTCGGCTTCGACCCACGGACGGATGATCGAAGCAGTTTTTTCGACGTCGTCGCCCGGCGTTTCGCCTTCCATCACGATGTCGAAGGGCGTGGTCAGGGTACGGTGCTCGTCCACAAAAGCGCGCATCGCCCGGACATCGTCGGGCGTGACCTGCTCATGCTTGCCCTGGGCGTCGATCTTGTTGGGCAGCAGACCGTCGTAGCGGAGCACGCGGCGCATCGACTTCATCCGCGGCCACGCGCCCACGACCCAGATGGGAATGCGCGGCTGTTGCACCGGTGGAGGACAGGTGATGCGATCATCCTCCGACTGGACGTGATAGTGCTTCCCGTCATAGCCGAAGGGCTGTCCCTTCCATAAACCGGTGATGATATCCAGCCCTTCATCCAACCGCTCGGCGCGGGTTTTGCGATCCGTCTCTTCGCCAAACTTGGCAAAGCCGGTATCCGGCGCCCCCAATCCCACCGCGAGGATGAGTCGCCCGCCGGAGAGACGATCTGCCGTGGCGGCCTCACTCGCCAGCTTCCACGGGCGGCGACGTGAGATCGGTGTAATCATCGCGCCGAAACGGATGCGCTCGGTGACGGCGGCAATCGCCCCCATCGTCACCCACGGATCGGTGGCCCACACAGCATCCCACACGAAGAACGCATCCCAACCGGCAGCCTCGACTTCTTGCGCCAATTCGACGGCCAAAATGACATCATTGCCTGGAAAAACGAAGCCGTACTTCATCGCGCCCTCCTCTCACAAGAAGGTTGAAGCACGTCACGGACTTTCATCGGTTATGTGTGTCCGGCTATGCTTTGGCAAACTCAGCGTTCGCCCGCTCGACCAACGCCTTCATATAGCCAATGCTGAACGCAGTACTGATACGATGATCTTTTCCCATCAACGGGATGTGATCGGCGATGGCAACGCCGTCGAAGTTCACCTCGCGCAGGGCGCGCATAACTTTGTACATATCCATATAGCCATTATCCAGGAATGTCTCCACGAAGTACGGGAGCGGCTGGCTAACGTTGCGGAAATGGATCTTGAACAACTTTTTCCGCTCGCCGAAGTACTGGATCGTCTCGAAAACGTCCTTGCCCATCCACGCGCCGCCTTCCAGCCAGCAGCCGACGCAAAGGCACAACCCTACGTTAGGGCTGTTCGCCATCTCGATGGCGCGGCGATAGCCCTCGAAATTACCGAAGATACAGCGTGGTATACCGCCAAGTTCCGGTACAGGTGGATCATCCGGGTGGATGCCGATTTTGACCCCGGCCTCTTCCGCCACGGGGACGACCTGCTTGATAAAGTACGCGAAGTTATCCCAAATTTCGTCCTCGCTGTACTTCCGCCCGTGGGTAAGCGGCATATCGTACTGTCGCCCGTGCCAGTGACCGGCCTCGGCTTTCTCCAGATTGAACGCCCGCGCGGGCGCGCCGCCGCGCGTTGTCTCGCGCTCGGTGCTCCAGATGCCGTTCGCCATGTGGGCGTAAGTCGTGTAGGGGATGCCGGCCTTGCCCAGGTTGCGCAAGTGCTGCTTGTATTCCTCGATCTTCGCGTCGCGGTTTTCCAGCCCAAGCACGATGGCATCCTGGTTGTGGACGTCGCTGTTGCCAAATCCGTAGACCTTGAGGCCGCGATCCTCGAACAAGCGACGGCGGCTGGCGTAGTACTCGTAGCTCGCCCTCTTGCTGTCGGTCCACAGCACGACGTAGCCCACGCCCATCTGCTGGATGAAGGCAAGATCGTCCTCCGCCGGTTCCGGCGTAATCTGCGCCGCAATCTTGATGCCCGGTTCGATATCCGATCGGTCGATAAACATGGTCTTTCCTCCATAAGTGAATGTAGTTTCGATACCTGGTGTTCACCAGTTGATTGAATTATGGCACAACTCCCATTCCGGTCAACACACATCACACAAAACGCCCTGCGGCCTACATCTCTGTTAAGCTACAGGGCGTTTAAACAATTGGCGACAATTTAGATTGCCGTGTTACACCTTATCAATAGTACGCGACCACCTTCATCAAAGAACACAAATCACTTTGAACCATCTCTGATTACATTTGTCATTTTATCTATTGACAATTTGTTAATAGTAGTGTAGAATAAAGGTGAATCGATCAAGATGCAGGGCAGTACGAAAGGAGGTGAGAACATGCCTAGATTCGATGGAACAGGACCCCGTGCCGCGGGTGCAATGACTGGTCGTGGCCAGGGCTATTGCGCGGTCGCCGACCCCAAGGGCGGTCAGCCGTATGGTTACGCCGGCCTTCAGGGTAGGCCCGTGGGTGGCTTTGGGCTTATGCGCTGGTTGAACCCTTTCCGCGCTTTTGGACGTGGTGTCCGGGGCGGTGGACGAGGACGACGAGCGCGTTGGTAAAAACAAAACAGTTTTCAGGAGGTATACTATGCCAGGTGGAGATCGAACCGGACCGCAAGGATTTGGATCGCGCACAGGGCGCGGACTGGGCGATTGTGGTGCAACGGATCAACCGCGTCTGGGCTTCTTCGGCTTTGGGTTTGGCCGCGGGCGCGGCTGGCGCAACTGGGCGCGCGCAACGGGGCAACCCGGATGGATGCGCTTTGGGTGGTGGGGAGCAACCCCGTCATCGGTGGACGAGTCCGAGTTGCTCAAGACGCAGGCCGACCAATTGCAGGCGCAGTTGGATGCCGTGCAACAACGGCTGACAGAACTCAACAACGAGTGAACCCTTTGTTCCTGCCGCCGCTCCTGCCTGTATCGGGAGCGGCGGCGTTGACTGTTGATATGGAAAACTTAACAGCACCCGCCCTGACCTTCGGACCGGTCCCCTCGCGGCGCTTGGGCAGCAGTTCTATCCGGTCGAACTCCTCATCGGCTACGAAGGTAACGCCTTCGCCGCGACCGGTGACGCCGCTGCCGATCTGCTTAGCATCACCGCCGTGCATCCGCTGCGCGATGACGCCGTAACCGCGCTACTGGCCCGTTGCGACGCAACGTGGAACGTCGTAGAAGACCTTGTCGCGCGTGATACTTTGGTCGCTACGAAATATAATCAACACACATTCTATCTCAGAGGCTATCAAGACGATGAACCATAACAGCAAAACTTCATCCCCATCCCCGGCGCCCGCAATCAAGCACGTTCTGGCCGTGATGAGCGGTAAGGGCGGCGTCGGTAAATCTACTACAGCGGCGCTGCTGGCGGCAGGCCTACGCCGCACCGGTTGGCAAGTCGGTCTGCTGGACGCCGACGTCACCGGGGCCAGCATCCCCAAACTCTTCGGTATGCGCCAACCTCCACTCGCCGATGCGCAGGGCATTCTGCTTCCGGCGATGACGCACAGCGGCATCAAACTCATCTCGGTCAATTTGATGTTGGAGCATGAAGACGACGCCGTCATCTGGCGTGGGCCGTTGATCTCCAAAATGATCCAGCAATTCTGGAACGATGTCGCCTGGGGCCAGTTGGATGCGCTAGTGGTGGATTTGCCGCCCGGCACGTCCGACGCCGCGCTAACCGTATTGCAAAGCCTGCCCATCACCGGTGTCATCATCGTCACCACACCGCAAGATTTGGCGGACATGATCGTTCGCAAAGCCGCGAATATGACGCGCCTGATCAACAAACCTATCCTGGGCGTGGTGGAAAACATGAGCTATGCCGTGTGCCCGCACTGCGGCGCGCGCTACGATCTCTTTGGCGTAGGCCACGCAGCCACGCTGGCTGACGAATTTGGCGTGCCCTTTTTGGGGGCGCTGGGCCTGGAGCAGGGCCTGGCCCAGGCCTGCGATGCGGGACAGATCGAGACGTACCAGAGCGCCAAATTTGACGCTATCCTAGAAATGATTTACCAACGGCTGACCACACTGCATTGAGGTTGACGATGCTTAAAACATCCTGGCGCTGCGTCGTAGTGCTGTGGTTAGGACTGGGGCTTTTGTGGGGGAATGTCATACCGGTGGCTGCCGATACGCCGGTCGTGCGCGCGGTGATGTTCTACTCGCCGTCGTGCGGCCATTGCCATTACGTGATCTCGGAAGTGCTGCCCCCCCTTATGGAGAAACACGGGGAGCAGTTCGAAATCGTCGGCGTCAACACCGCCGATCCAGGCGGACAGGCGCTGTATCAGGCCGCAATCGCGCAATTCAACATTCCTCAACAGCGCAGGGGCGTGCCTACGCTCGTCATCGGGGATGTCGTCTTGGTCGGTTCCTACGAAATCCCCGAACAACTGCCTGGGCTGATCGAGGAGTATCTGGCGGAAGGCGGTATGGATTGGCCCGCGATCCCCGGTTTGGTAGAGGCATTGGCGGCAAGCGCAGCCACGCCCGAACCGGAGACGCCAGAAACGCCGCCGCTTGAACAGGACACCCCATTCCCCACAGTGCCGGCTACCGCAGCAACGCCTGTAGCAAAAGCGACAACTCCCGCTGCAACAGCGGCGCCCACCGCGATGTCGCCCTCGGTCATCCCTGGCATCGTCACCGATGACGACGACTGGTTTACACGCTTTGCCCGCGATCCGCTAGGCAACAGCATTTCTGTCCTGGTGCTGATCGGCATGCTCATCAGTGTCGTGTATCAGGGTTTGGTGCTGACCCGCGAACCCGGCGCAGCCACGGCACAACGCTGGTCTTGGGCCACCCCGCCGTTGGTCGTGCTTGGGCTGATCGTGGCGGGCTATCTGGCCTACGTGGAGACGCAGCAGGTCGCCGCCGTCTGCGGGCCGGTGGGGGATTGTAATGCCGTCCAGCAGAGCGAGTTCGCGCTGCTCTTCGGTTTTCTACCGATTGCTGTATTGGGCCTCATCGGCTACGTCGGCATCGGCGCGGCGTGGGCCGTGGCGCGCTTCGGCTCTGGCCGGTGGGCGCCTCTGGCAAAGTTGGCACTGGTGGGCATGGCCTGGTTCGGCATGGCTTTCTCCATCTACCTGACCTTCTTGGAGCCGTTCGTCATCGGCGCGACGTGCGCCTGGTGTCTCACCTCGGCGCTGGTGATGACGCTGCTCTTTTGGCTGATCGCTCCGCTCGCGCGCCCGGCGCTGGCCGTGGTGCGCAACACATCAACATCTTGACAAATTGTGAAACCTCGTTACAATCATTAGTAATTTAGTATATACTAAATCAAAAGATGTAAACCGATGTCCCAAATGTATACCCTGTCCCGTTTCTTCAAAGCGCTCGGCGATGAGACCCGGCTGAATCTGGTTGCGCTGCTGGCGCAACAAGAACCCGGCAAAGCGCTGTGCGTGAGCCGTCTGGCGCGCGAACTCGGCGTGACTTCCTCGGCTGTGTCCCAACATTTACGTATCCTGAAAGACCTGGGACTCGTACGTGGAGAACGAGGCAGCTACCGGATTCATTACTTTTTAGACCGGGAACGCCTGGCCGGCTATCGCGCACAGATGCGGGCGTTGTTGGAAGAGGTGCAGGCGGGAGACGGTGAGGAACGCTAACCATATTTTGTAGGAGGTGAAACGATGTGTTGTCATGACAAAGGTGGATGTGAACATCCGGAAAAGAAGCGGCGTGCAGAAGAATGTACTCCCGAACAGATGCAGGAGTGCCATGGGGAAGTAGAGGCCCATGCCTGTGAATGTACCACTGAACGCATCCAGGAATGTCACGGCGAGGTTGAAGCGCATCCGTGCGATAGCATCCGGTAGCGCTGCATAACTTCCCACACGTATGCTTTAGAGCAAGCCCCGGAAAATATCCGGGGCTTCGCCGGTAAAACGAGGAGCTTTATGAACCAGCACTCACACCAATCATCCTCCGCGCCGGGCCAACGTGCAAATGGGCCGGGTTCCGGCGCCGGGCAGCCAGGCAGCACACAGGCCGGCGCGTCCAAACCCGGTCAGGGCAAGGGGAACAAGGGAGTCCCCGGCCCAGGACGGGGACCAGGCGGTAAGCCCGGCCCTAGCGGCCCGGTGTGGCCTATCCTGCGCCGGCTACTGCGCTACATGCGTCCGCACGCGCTCATCCTCAGCGGCGTGATCCTCGCGGCATTGGCAACGACCGCCGTCGAGTTGGCCCCGCCGTGGGTCATCCGCTGGACGGTGGACCACCTGATCCTGGACGGCCAACTGGACGCGATCTGGTGGGCTGCCGGTGGGCTGCTGGCCCTCTCGTTGCTTCAAGGCGGGGTGGATTTCGTGCGCCTCTACCTGACCGCGTACACCGGCCAGCGCATCGTCTTCGAAATCCGCAACGCCATTTTCGAGCACCTCAGCCGCCTCTCGTTCTCGTTCTACGACCGCGCGCGCACCGGTGACTTGATGTCGCGCGTCACCGCCGACGTGGACGTGCTCAACAATTTTTTCGGGCGGGCGGCGGTCATTGTGTTGACCAACGTGCTGACCCTGCTCGGCATCATGGGTGTCTTGCTCGTGTGGGATTGGCGGCTAGGGTTGCTCTACGTGGGCATCCTGCCGCTGATCGGTCTGGGGATGTGGGCCTATGCCCGGCGCGTGCGCCCGGCAATGGGCATGGTGCGGCGCAAAATGGCCGACTTGAGTGCGGCGCTCCAGGAAAGCCTGGCCGGCATTCTGGTGGTCAAACTCTTTGGCCGCGAACGGTTCGAGCAGAAGCGGGTGGGTCGTCAGAGCGAGGGCGTCTTTCAGGCTCACCTCAAAACCGCGCGCGTCAGCGCATTGTGGATGCCCTACCCCAATGTGGTAATGGGCATCGCCACCGGGCTGGTGCTCTGGATTGGCGGGCGGAACGTCATCGCGGCGGTCATCTCGCTGGGCACGTTGATCGGCTTTATCAGCTACATCCAGATGCTGCTGCGGCCCATCCGCCAGACCGGGATGATGCTCAACGTGGTGATGCAGGCGTTGGCGGCTGCCGAGCGGGTGTTCGAAGTGCTCGACACCCAGCCGGAGGTGCGGGATGCGCCGGATGCGACGCCCTTGCCCTCCATCGAGGGGCGCGTGTGCTTCAAGGGCGTGACCTTCGCCTACGACGGCGGCCCCGACGGCGACGCGGCCCTGCGCGACGTGGACTTGGAGGTCGCGCCGGGCGAGATGATCGCCCTGGTCGGCCCTTCCGGCGCGGGCAAGACGACGTTGGTGCATCTCCTGCCTCGTTTCTACGACCCGCAGCAAGGGCGGATCACCATCGACGGGCACGATATTCACCAGGTCAGGCTACAAAGCTTGCGCGACGCCATCGGCATCGCCCTGCAAACGGTCTATCTCTTCGATGCCTCCATCGGCGAGAACATCGCCTTCGGCAATCTCCACGCCACGCAGAAACAGATCGAATGGGCGGCGCGCGTGGTGCAGATGGACGACTTTATCCGTTCGCTTCCCCTGGGCTACGGGACGCCGGTTGGCGAGCGCGGCGTGCGGCTCTCCGGCGGGCAAAAGCAGCGCATCGCCCTGGCGCGGGTGCTGCTCACCGATCCGCGCATCCTCATCCTGGACGAGCCGACGTCGAGCGTGGACGCCGACACCGAACGGCGGATGCAGAAGGCGTTGCAAGAAGTGCGCACTGGGCGGACAACCTTCGTCATCGCCCATCGCCTGTGGACGGTGCAACACGCCGACCAAATCTTGGTGTTGCGCGATGGGCGCATCGTCGAGCGGGCGCATAGCGACGATGCTCGCTCGGCCCACGAGGCACTACTCGCCGCGGACGGCTTCTATCGCCAATTGGTCGAGCTGCAATTCCATGGCGAAGCGTTGGGCAAAAACTTGTCAACGGATTAGGCAACCGAAGGTTGCACTGGATTTCAACGGATTTCTGATCCGTCATTGTGCGGTATTTTGCGCCTAAAGGCGTGGGTGAGAAAAATGGCTTTAGCCGCCCGTTCCGTCGACAGAGTGACACCAAGATAATTTTCGGATAGTTCTAAAGGAGTGTGATGACGATTCGCGGTGGATTTATGACCCGCCTGCAAGGTGAAGAAACGGCGTTCCGTTTCAGCGATTTGGACCGGTGGGCGTTCAAGATGCTGTGGGGATACGTGTGGGCCTACAAGGGCCGCTTCCTGCTCGCCCTACTCGCCATGCTCGTGGTGACGGCGAGCACGTTGAGCCTGCCCTACCTCTCCAAAGTCGCCGTCGATACCCACATCGCCCAGGGTGACCTGCGCGGCCTGATGCTAATCGCGCTGCTCTACCTGGGGCTAAACGGCGTCTACTGGCTGGCGATTTATTGGCAGGACTACCTGTCGACCTGGGTAGGCCAGCGCGTCGTCTACGCGATCCGGCGCGACCTGTTCGAGCACATTTTGCGCCAGTCGATGACCTTTTACGAACAGGAGCGGGTGGGGCAGATTATGTCACGCCTGACCAACGACGTGAACGCGCTCGCCGAGACCGTCTCCGGCGGCGCGCTGAGCCTGCTCAACGATCTGCTCTCGCTGGTGGGTATCGTCGTTATTATGTCCCTGCTCAACGTGCGCTTGACGTTGGTCACGCTGGCCTCGATCCCGGTGGTGCTGGTGAGCATGGGCTACCTGGGCAAACAGATGCGGCGCACCTACCGGGAGGTTCAACAGGCCATCGCTGCGGTGAACACCGGCGTCGAACAGGGCGTGGCCGGGATGCGGGTCGTGCAATCCCTCTCCCGCGAGTCGTTCACCGTGGAGCAATTCGAGAGCCTGAGCCTGCGCAATATGAAGGCCAACCTACGCGCCGGGCTGCTCTTTGCCGCCGTCTTTCCCACGATGACCATCACCAACATGCTCGGCGTGGCCCTGGTCTTGGGCTATGGCGGCGTGTTGGCGGCGCAGGGGACGATCACCATCGGCGTCTTGCTAGCCTTTTTGGGCTACGTCTACCGCTTCTTCGGCCCGCTGCGTGAACTGAGCCTCGTCTACAACACCTTCCAGGCCGCAGCCGCCTCCCTGGATCGCATCGCCGACTATCTGGCGCGCGAACCGCAAGTACCCGAACCGGCGCAGCCCCAACAGCCGGAAGGCGGATTCCGGGGCAGCATCACCTTCGAGGGCGTGACCTTCGGCTATGGCGATGCGCCGGTGCTGCACGCCGTGAACCTCGACGTGCGGGCTGGAGAAACCATCGCCCTGGTCGGGCCGACCGGCGCGGGCAAGAGCACGCTCGCCCGGCTTCTGGCCCGCCTGTACGACGTGGATACAGGCGCAGTCTGCATCGACGGGGTGGATGTGCGGCACATCGCTGCCCAAGACCTGCGCCGGCTGGCGACGATCGTTCCCCAGGATATGTTCCTCTTTGCCGACACCATCCGCGAGAACATCCGCTACGGCAATCCGGCAGCGACCGACGCGCAGGTCGAGGAGGCCGCCAAACGCGCCCAGGCGCATCCCTTTATCGCCAAGCTCCCCCACGGCTACGACAGCCAGGCGGGAGAACTGGGCGCGATGCTGTCGGGCGGGCAAAAGCAGTTGATCGCCTTCGCCCGCGCGCTGCTGGCCGATCCGCGCATCCTGATCCTCGACGAGGCCACGGCCAACGTGGACGCCCACACCGAGGCGCTGATCCAACAAGCCATGGACGAAATCCGCCGCGACCGCACGACGCTCATCATCGCCCACCGCTTTTCGACGCTGCGCAAGGCCGACCGGATTGTGGTCCTTGATGAGGGTCGCCTCGTGGGCCAGGGAGCGCACGAAGAACTGATCCAGAGCAATCCGACTTATCAGCAGCTATATCTCCGCCAATGGGCGACGGGCCGGGAAAACAAGACCAGGTCAAATGAGGAGGATACACGTCATGACTGAAGCCCCTCCGGCCATCGAGGTGACCGGGCTGACCAAACGTTACGGCCCGGCCCAGTCCGGCCTGTTGGCCGTCGATCACATCGACTTTGTGGTGCAGCGCGGCGAGGTATTCGGCTTTCTGGGACCGAACGGCGCGGGCAAAACGTCCACCATCCGCATGTTGACCGGCCTGTCCCGGCCCACATCCGGACAGGCGCGCGTGCTCGGCCTTGATCTGCAACGCGATCTGCCGCGCATCAAAAAGCAGATCGGCGTCACCCCCGAAACCTCGAATCTTTACGATGAACTGACCGCGTTCGACAACCTGCGCTTTTCCATGCAGCTTTACGGCGTGCCACGCGGCGAGCGCGCCGGCCGCGCCGAAGCCCTGCTGGCGCGCTTTCGCCTGGCCGACAAGCGCGACACGCCCTTTGCCCGGCTTTCGCGGGGCATGAAACGCGCGCTGACCATCGCCGCCGCGCTGGCGCACCACCCCGAAATCGTATTTCTGGATGAGCCGACCACTGGCCTGGACGTGGTCAGCGCGCGCGGTTTGCGGCAGACCATTGCCGGGCTGCGCGACGAGGGCGTCACCGTTTTCCTGACCACCCACTACCTCGAAGAAGCGGAACGGCTGTGCGACCGCATTGCGCTGTTGGTGCATGGCAAGATCGTCGCCCTGGATACAGTCGATGCGCTGAAAGCGCGGGTGCAGAGTACTACCGTCGTCGAAATGACGCTGACCTGCGGGCGCAACGGGGCGGAGATTCGCCGCCTGGCCGGCGACGATGTCGCCGCGATGGCGCGCACGGCGCTAGACGAGGCCGCCCGTGAGGGACGACAGGTGCTGGCGCTCGACACCGTGCGTCCGACGCTCGAGGACGTCTTTGTGCAGCTTACCGGCCTGAGCGCCGATACCATGCGGGTCGAGAAGGGTGGAAAGGTGAAATGAGATGCTAAACGACGATCTACGCGGTATATGGGCCATTATGCTCAAAGACTTGCGCGCCTACTACCTCAAACCGCCCAACATCAGTTGGGGCGTCCTCTTTCCCTTTTCCTTTGTGCTGGCCTTTATCATCCGGGACGGCGCAGATGGCGACCTGGCAAGTCTTGCGCCCGGCTTGTTGGCCCTGACGCTGTTGTTCAGCACAAGCAGCATGGAGGCCATCGTCATCACCTTCGAGCGGCGAATCGGCGCGTTGGAGCGGCTGCTGCTGGCGCCGCTGCGCCTGCCGGCGCTGTTAGTAGGGAAGCTCCTGGGAGGCATGGTCTTTGGCTTGATGACAACGCTGGTTGTTCTGCTCGTTGCTTTGGTCGTCTTGGGGGTGCGGGGCATCAACTGGCCGTTGCTGATTGCGTCCAGCGTGCTGTCGGCGGCGGCGTTCGGGACGCTAGGGGTGCTGGTTTCGGTGCTGGTCAAAGAAGTGTTCGAGGCGCAAACGCTGGCCAATGCCTTCCGCTTTCCGATGATGTTTCTGGGTGGGGTGTTTGTACCGGTGGACGCACTGCCCTCGGCCCTGCAAATTGTAGCCCGTGCGATGCCATTGACCTGGTCTGTGGATGCGTTGCGCCTGGCGATGGCCGGCGGCGCGACATCGCTGGCGCTGCTCGATCTAGCCGTGCTGGCGGGGTTTACGACGGTGTTTTTTGGCCTGGCCGTGCGGGTCATGGCGCGCTCCAGCCCGTGAGTGCATCTAGCAAATCTGGGTCTGCACGACACCCCAGGCCGCCCGCAGTGCGTCTGCAACCGGCCCCGCCGTCGTCGTGACCGGTTCGCCGCGCACCATCGCCTCTGTCACCGCCGGGTCGTAGGGCAGGCTGCCCACCAACGGAACATCCCGCGCGGCGCAGTAAGTGACGATGGCCTCGGCCTGCGCCGGGCTGAGATCGGCTTTATTGAGCAGCACCGCCGCCGGGATGTTGAAATGCGCCGCCAGTCCCAGGGCGCGTTCCAGGTCGTGCGCGCCGGAGACCGTCGGCTCGGTGACGATGAGCGCCATATCTGCCCCGGAAAGTGCGGCGATGACGGGACAGCCGATGCCCGGCGGCCCGTCTACCAACAACAGGTCAGCCTCGTCGTCGAAGCCGCGACCGCGGGCACGCAGCCGCGCCATCTGCTTGACGAGTGTGACCAGCTTGCCGGAGTTCTCCTGCCCGGCGAAGAGGTGCGCGTGGTAGAGCGGGCCATAGCGCGTCTTGGCGACAAACCACTGCCCGGCGCGCTGTGGCTGCATCGCAATAGCGTTGGCAGGACACTCGTAAACGCACGCAGCGCAGCCCTCGCAGGCGATGGGGTCCACGGCGTAAGCGTTGCCCGGGCGCGCGCGCACCCTCACGGCGTCGAAGCGGCACACCTCGGCGCAGCGCCCACAGGCGATGCAGCGTTCGGTGTCTACCACGGCGATCCGGCCGCCGGTAAAGTCGTGCGTCTCCTCGGTGACAGGCGCGAGTACCAGGCCCAGATTGGCCGCATCCACGTCCGCGTCGGCCAGCACGATGCGCCGATCCTGTGCCGCCAGATGCGCCAGCGCCGCCGTCACCGTCGTCTTTCCCGTCCCGCCTTTGCCGCTCAGAATAACCAGTTGTTTCATTTACTCCTCAGCGCCGATTACCAAAACCTGCCCCACGCCGCTTTCCAGATAATCCGCGCCAAACGCTTCCGCAAAGGCGCGGCGCGCGGGGTCGCCGGTGCAGTGGCTCGGCGCGATGCGCTGTACGCCCAGGGCCTGCAATTCGGCAATCGTGGCGGCGATCTGTCCGGCGTTGGCGTCGCGTAGATGAAAGCCGCCGAGTGCCATGTAGACGTCGCCGCCCACCTCGGCCTGCGCCTGGCGCACCATTTCGACGATGCCGGGATGCGCGCAGCCGGTGATGACCACCAGGCCACGCGATGTCTCCAGCGCCAACGCCTGCTCGCGGATCTGGCCGCCGAGTTCGCCGGTGGTATGCGCTCCCGGTCCGATCTCCATTGACCCGGTCACCTCCACCAGCGTCGCGCCGGCCTGCCGGACGGTGTCTTTGATGCCCGCCGGGAACGACTGTGGCAGGTATACGGTAACATCCGGGTTTTCGGCGAGGAAGGCTGCCAGCCCGCTGGTATGGTCGCCGTGGGCGTGCGAGAGCACGACGATGCGCACCGCTCGCGGGTCCAGCCCCAGCGCGCGCATGTTTCGCAGGAGGATGTCGCCTTTGCCGCCGGTATCGAAGAGCAATGGCTGCTCTAACCCTTCCACCAGGCAGGCGAAGCCCCAATCGGTCTGCAAACGCCCATCGTGGGCCACGTTGTCATACACTACAGTGATCGTGAGCATTGTTCCGGTCTCCATCCCTTGCGGTTCAGGGGTTGCCGTGAAAGTCGCGCCCGGCGTCGCCGTGGGTGGGACGACGGTCGCGGTCGGCGTGAGTGTCAGTGTTGCAGTGGACGTAGGCGCGTGTATCACAGTTGCTGTGGGTGATGCCGGTAGCATCGCCGTAAGCGCACTCGTTGGCAGCGGCGTTGCCGGAACCACACGCGGCGCACAACTCACTAACAACACACCCAACACCATAACCGCAAGTTGCACCCGCATCTCCCAATCCCTAATCCCCAGTCCCCAATCCCCCCAACTGCTCCCACAACGCTACAAAGCGCGCCTGATATTCAGGACGAATATCGATAAGCGATGCGCCGTTTGCAATGCCCTCCGCAATGGCGCGTTCGAGCGGGATGCGCAACAGAATGGGCAGGCCCTCGGCGGCGCAATAGGCATCCACGCCAGCGTCGCCTACGCCAGCGCGGTTGACGACGACGGCGACGGGCAGGCCGAGTTCGTCGCGGGCCACCTGCACCGCCACGCGCAGATCGTGCAGGCCGAAGGGTGTCGGTTCGGTGACGAGCAGTACGGCATCGGCCCTGCGCAGCGTCTCGACGACGGGACACGAGGCGCCGGGCGGCGCATCGAGGATGACGGGGCGCTCTCCCACATCCGGCGGGATCGCCCACTGCTTGAGTTGGCGGATCACCGGCACGGCCATCGCTTCGCCTACGTTCAGCGTCCCCTGGAAAAATTCCACCCTGCCGGCGCGCGCTCTAGCGACGCCCTTTTCCAGCGTCCCCATCACGTTCAACGTTTCATGAATTGCGCCCTCCGGGCATTGGCGCGTGCAGCTACCGCAGCCGTGGCACAGTTCGGGGAAGACGAGCACTTGTTTGCCGATCACGGTGATCGCGTGGTATTCGCACACCTCGGCGCAGCGCCCACAGGCCGTGCAGCGCGCCACATCGACGACGGGGATCGGCAGCCCCACGTCGCGCCGTGCGGTGATCTCCGGGCGCAAGAAGAGCGCGGCATCGGGTTCTTCGACGTCGCAATCGAGGAAAAGTGGGGGGACGACAGCCGAGGCGAGGCTCAACGCCAGGCTCACGGCCACCGTCGTCTTGCCGGTTCCGCCCTTGCCGCTAGCAATGGCGAGTTTCAATGTCCGTGCTCCACGCTCTCACTGCACGGCGCTACGCCCTGCAAGTCCCCGCCCAGATAGCGGGACAGCGACGCGCGTACGGTTCCTGCCGCGCCGGTCGCCGGTTCGATGCCGTACTGCTGGAAGAAGGCCACGGCGCGCCCGCCCATGCCGCCGGTGAGCATCACCTGCGCGCCCAGGCTGTGGATGAAGGCGGGGACTTCTCCCGGCTCGTGGTTGGGGTAGTATGGATTCGCGACCGTTTCGACGGTACGTACCTCTTGCCCTTCGATCTCGACCAGGGCGAAATACGGGCAACGCCCAAAGTGCGGGCTGATCTGGGCATCCAGGCCATTGGCATCTAACACAGCAAGTGCAATTTTCGTCATTGAAGTCTCCTTGGAAGAGTTAAGAGTTGAAAGTTGAAAGTTGAAAGTTAGTGTCCGCGCCGGTGCCGTCCGCCGCCAATGCCGACGTGGTCGGCGCCGGGGGTTTTCAGTCGCGCCAATTGCCCGGCGTTGAACGCTGCGATGACCTCGCGGACGGTTGCGCCTTCCATACGGTAGGCGGGGACGCCCGCCGCCTGGATGACACGAAAGGCGTTCGGCCCCAGGCTCGGTGCGATCACGGCGCCGACACCGTGTTGCAAAACAGTCTGCGCCGCCTGGACGCCCGCGCCGCCGGGCGCGTCGAGCGCGGGATTGGACAAGGCCTCGAACGCCAATGTTTCAGGGTCGACCAGTATGAATAGTTGGCTCCGCCCGAAGATCGGGCTGGTGGGCGCGTCCAAATCAGCGCCGTTGGCAGGGATAACAACTCGCATCGTAACCTCCTCAGGGATGGATGTAGTATCTGTCGCCGGAGCGACGTCGTCCGGCGCAAGTTCGTCGTGCAGCGCCAGCACATATTCGAGCACCTGCTGGGTGTTTTGGAGCTGCGCAATGCAGCAGGCTAAAACAGCGCGTCCCGCCGGAGCAAGCGCATAGACACGGCGCGGCGGGCCTTGCGTCTCCTCTTCATCCCAGGTGGAGGTGATCCACCCCCGCTCCTCCATCTCCCGCAGCGCGCGGTAGATCACGGTATGGGCCAAGAACTCCAGGCCGAACTCGGCCATGCGGGTCAAAAGGGTATAGCCGTGCGCCGGGGATTGCTCCAGCAAAAGCAACAACGCCGGATCGAGAAATTGCCCCATCCGGCGGTTACAGTCCCGTCCACCACATTGTCGTCGTCCACGATGTCGCATTGTGCACCTCCAGTTTTAGTATAGCATCTATTGTCATTTTGTCAATAGATACATTTGTGGGTCTCAAGAAAATAAACACCCTGAGTTGGTTCACTCAGGGTGTTTTGGGTTAGATAACCGAAGAGTGATGTTCTAGCAGTTAATAGTGCGTGACCACCTTCGTCCCCATTGGCGCCCAGTTGTAGAACCATTCCGCATCAGATAGGGAGAGATTGACGCAGCCACGGCTCATCGGCGTGCCGAAGTTGTTGTGCCAGTATGCACCGTGGATGCCATAGCTGCCGTCGTAGTACATAATGTGGGGAACGTTCGGCAGATAATAACCCGGCCCACGCATAGGCGCCGAGCGGTATTTGGCGTAGATACGGAATGTGCCTACCAGCGTCGGGGTGCGCGGCAACCCCGTCGAGACGCGCGCAGTGCGCACTGCCGTCCGGCCCTGATAGGCGGTGATCGTCTGCGTCGTAAGGTTCACGCCGATCCATTTCTCACCAGACGTGCCGTGGCCTGGCGGGGCAGAGGAAGCAGGCGGCGCTACCGGCCCACTACCGGGGGCTGGGATGGTTAAACGTTGGCCCACGTAAATGGTGTCAGAACGCAAGCCATTCGCCGTTTTGAGGGCGGCCACACTGACGTTGTACCGCAACCCGATGCGCGAGAGGTTGTCCCCTGCCCGCACGACGTAGACGCTGCCAGATGGCGTGACCCGGGGTGTTTGCGCCGGAGGAGGAGAGGCCGCAGCGCCGGGGATCGTCAACCGCTGCCCGGCATACACCCAGGAATTCCACGCCAACCCATTAGCCGCCGCCAGTTGACTCACCCGTAGGCCGTGACGTGCAGCGATGGTTAACAGGGTGTCTCCCGATCTCACAACGTAGACGTTGCCCGTAGCACGCGGTGGCGCCGGCGCAGCCGCTGCACCGGGGATCGCCAACTGCTGCCCCACGTAAACCCACGAGTTCGTCGTCAGGCCGTTGGCCGAGGCCAGAGCACCCACGTTGACGTTGTAACGCCGCGCGATGCTGTACAGCGTGTCGCCCGGCTGGACGGTATAGCGCGCGTCCGCGGCCAACGCCGGGGACACGCCCGCAAAGAGGCTGATAACGAGGATCATACAGAGTAATAGGTAAAGTCGTTTCATCGTTGTTCTCCTTATGTGCTCTAACGAAGAATTTCAAGACCTTTATATTAGATATTATAGCGACTTTTACAATTATCTGCAACCATGACTCGCCGCGTCAGCGCAACGAAAGGAAAAAAGTGAGAGGTTGGGAGGGTGAGTACCCGCCCGCCCAACCCGCATCCCTCAGGTTTTAGCGCGGTTCCCATTTCACCGCGTCCCAGGCGACAAGCCGGGAGCGTGTGGCCTCAAAGGTCACATCGGCCAGCGAGACGTAGTCGTCGCGCGTCCCCCGGAAGCGATAGGTACCCAGCGACACCCAGCGGTTGCCGTTGGCGGATTGGCTCACGATGCGCAGCGTGTAGCCGTCGGCGTGACTGATCCAGTAGCGCGCCTGCCCGGTGGTGGTGAAACGCTCCGGGATGTAGACGAAAACTTCATAACGCCGCGCCGCCAACTTCGGATACCAACGTCCCCAGTTGTAGGCTGCCCTGGCGTTGTAGTTGTTCGTCGTCCACGTGAGCGTGTTGTTGTAGCCCTCACTCTCGTAGCGCCACCCGGCAGCTGGCCCGCCCTTGACGAAGCCGGCATCCCGGTCATCCACGATGACGGTTCCGGCGGGCGGAGGGGTGGGCGTAGGAGGCGTTGTCCCGCCGCCGGTCCACGAAAGTTTCGCCACCGCACCACCCATGTTTTCGTAGTATTGCAGCTCAACGGTCGCCGGGCCAGCGGGGAGGAAGATGTCGCCGGTGTACGTGCGCGGTGGTTGATCGATCCAGGCGTCAACGAGCAGGTGCCCGTTTACCCACAGCCGCGCGCCATCGTCCACCGTGAGTGTGAAGCGATACATCCCGGCGGCGAACGTGCGCGTCGTCGTCCAGCGCACCGAGAAACGGTCCACATTGACGACGCCGGGCGCGGGCGAGCCGGTCCCCCAGTCGAAGTTGATCGCGGCGTCGTTGCGTACCAACACAGGCGTTCCACCGAGTGTCGTATTGTTGGAGTATTCGCCGCGCCATTGCGGGGTTTCTGGGGGCTGGCTCTTGAGTTGCCATTGCACTTTGGCAACAGCAAGGCCGGTCTTTTCAAAATATTCGACTCTGATGAGATGGTGGCCCGCGCTGAGGTGTTTCTCGGCAGTGTACGTCGTCGCAGGACGTTCGTACCACTGGTCGATAATCAGCGCGTCGTCCACCCAGATACGAATGCCGTCATCGGCGGTGGCGGTGAACACGTAAGTGCCGGGCGTCACGTCGATATAGCGTGTCCATCGCGCCGAGAAATAATCGGCATTGACGACGTCGGGCGCCGGCGAACCGCTCCCCCAGTTGTAGTCGATGTTTGCCTCTGCACGCTGCAAGACAGGCGCGCCGGCGAGATGTATGTTGTTCCAGTAGGACGCTAGCCACGTCGGATCGGAATGTTGCGGGCTTGGCCCTTGCGCTGTCACCGGCGCAGCCAACAGCAACAGCGCCACGAACAAAGTGAGCAAACGTATTCGTTTAAACATCGTAACTTCCCTCCTTACTTGAAACCGAACGACTGATGCGTCGTCGCCATCTCGGTCGTTTTTACAGAAGCGACTGATGGCGCTACTACGCGTATATATCTCTTTGACGCCTCACCTGCCGCTAGAGTTCCCCGCACACCTATCATTATGGTTAAGATTATGTGTCCAATCGGTTACGTGTGTGTAACACTTTCAGGTTCGTATGCAGTTGACGCCACCAAAATAGGTGTTACCCTTAGCACCACGATAACGGTTAGTCGAGGTCAGAACGTGAAGACAACAACCCATTTTTCCGAACAGGAAACGCAGTTGGTGGTGGACCTAGAACCCGTCGGGCGCCGGGCGCTCATTGAACCGGGGATGACGCTGCTCGATGCGGCGCAGCGTGTAGGTGTGGAGATTGTCGCTGTGTGCGGCGGAGTGGGGGCGTGTGGCAAGTGTCGAGTCAGGCTGGTACGCGGTGACCTGACGCCGCCCACTGCCGTCGAAGCGCGCGCGTTCAGCGCGGATGAACTGGCAACGGGCCACCGGCTGGCCTGCCAGGCCAGCCCCTTGAGTGACGTGAAGATCGATATACCTCCGGCTTCCTTGAGCACGCCACAGCGTTTGCAGGTTGAGGGACAGGAAAGCGAGGTCGCTGTCGATCCTGTGGTAAAACCTGTTGACGTGATCGTCGCCGCTTCCACGTTGCACGATTTGCGTTCCGATACTGTCCGCCTGACCGGCGCGTTGGCGGAACAGAATATCCCGCGCCCCTTCTTCGACCAGCCGGTGCTGCGCGATCTCTCTGCCAAGCTGCGGGAACAGGATTGGTCCGTGCGACTGGCGCTGCGGCGGCAGAATCACTTTGGCGAAGTTGTTGGCGTGCTACACCCGGAGCAAGCGCTGCTCGGCCTGGCGGTGGACATCGGCACGACGAAGATGGCGGGCTACCTGCTTGACCTGGCAACTGGCCACACGTTAGCCAAAGCGGGTATGATGAACC
>Ga0209498_1000726_pt1 | contig 20385 bp, 22 predicted proteins | sample WalLakDeSediment_FD_184131 | JGI IMG/M metagenome (GOLD analysis project Ga0209498, IMG submission 184131) | Lake sediment microbial communities from Walker lake, Nevada to study Microbial Dark Matter (Phase II) - Walker Lake 11/02/13 Deep... | ecosystem: Environmental > Aquatic > Freshwater >... | reverse complement strand
TTGCGCTCGAAACCGGCGTGGAGAAAATTGACAGTCTTTATCCTTTATTGTACACTTGTTCTTAGAACGAATGTTATAGAACAGGCAAAGGCAGGAGGCAGCCATGAGAAAACAGGGAATCAGCAAGACCAGGGAGACCATCCTCAAATTCATCCATGGCTTTATCGATGACAAGGGTTATGCGCCCACCGTGAGAGACATTGTCAAGGGCTGTAACCTCAGTTCCACGGCTGTGGTACAGCATCATCTGCATATTCTGGAAAGGGAAGGGCGTATTCATCGTGACCCCAGAGTTGTTAGAAGCATTCAGGTTTCAGAGAGGGCAAAGAGCACAGGCGAGCACAGTTTCCTGGTGCCGGTTTTGGGGACAATTGCCGCCGGGCAACCGATCCCTGTGCCGGATGCAGATACCTGGACCAGGATGCCGGAAGAAACAATCAGGCTGACCAGGGATATTGTGGGAGATAGGAGCAATATCTATGCCCTCAAGGTACAGGGGACCTCCATGATTGACGGCCTCATCAACGACGGGGATATTGTAGTCATGGACGCAACGCAAACTGCCGATGATGGGGAGACGGTGGCCGTGTGGCTCAAAGATGAGCAAGAGGTGACGCTGAAGAAGATCTACCGCGAACCGGGTCGCATCCGCCTTCAGCCGGCCAATACAGAGATGGAGCCCATATATACCAGGCCCGAGAATGTTGAGGTGCAGGGCAAGGTGGTGGCAGTTCTGAGAAGACTGGACCAGTAGTCAGGGAAGCAGAGATGAGAGTGGGCTGTTTCTTCTTTCCTCATCTTCCCGTTCAGGTCGAGACAAGCAGGGATGAGACATTGAGGGGCAGGCCGATTATCATCGGAGGCCATCCTCACGAGCGGAAAGCTGTGCATGATGCCTCCCGGGCGGCATTAGACTGCGGCGTCAGGGAGGGCATGCCCCTGAGAGAGGCATATGCACTCTGTCCGCAAGGATTATTCCTGCCCCTGGATGAAGAGGATTACAGTCAGGCCTTTACTGCTGTTCTAGCCTTCCTGACCGATTGCAGTCCGCTGGTGGAAGGGGGAGCCCCTGATAATGCTTTCATCGATTTGAGCTACGAGTCCGATGAGGGCCGATTCGCCGCAGAGATGGCACGGTTAATCGAGAAACATCTCCACCTTCACTCTTCAGTATCCCTGGCCTCAAGTAAATTCGTGGCCCGGGCCGCCAGTCGCACTGGCAAGCCAGGGGACGTCATCGTTATCCCCGAGGGAGAAGAAAGAGGTTTCCTCAAAGACCTGCCTGTGTGCCTTCTACCTGCATCATCCAGAACGCTGGAGCGACTGGAATTGCTGGGCATCCGTCGCATGGGGCAACTGGCCGGCCTGTCCCCGGCAGCAATCAGCCTGGAATTTGGCAAAGAGGGCGAGCGGCTATGGGCGCTGGCCAACGGCATCGATGGATCGAAGTTGATCCCGTGGAGCGAAGTGCCGGTGTTGAAGGAGCAGATCTGTTTTGAGCCCGGGGCGGAGACCCTGGCCAAGGTTCTGGCCAGTGGAGATGAACTCCTCACCAGGCTAAGCCAGAGATTGCAGGAACGCTGGCAATGCTGCCTCCGGCTAATAATCTCGCTGCATCTTAGCAATGACCATATCGTGGAACGGGTGGTCCACTTCAAGGAGGCGACTTCCTCCAGAGAAACGATGCTACGCCATTTGAAGCAGTGCCTGGAGAAAGCAAGCTTTACAGCTCCAGTGAGTGAAATTCGGCTGACCGTGACCGATTTATGCCCCGAAAGCGGCAGGCAAGCCCCAATTTCATCGGTATTCATAGATGACACGCTGAGGCGCAGGCAAGGGCTGACTGCAGCGACAACCCGGCTGCGGCAAAGGTACGGCAGGTGGGTAGTGGGCAGGATGCTGGCCAAACAGAAGAGCGCGTTGCCGGAGGACTCCTTTTCCTTCACCGGATTCGATCTTTGAGAGGCTGCGCTGTGAGCCTTTGTCGCAGTCCACGCCGAAGTCTAAGCCTAACAATGAGCAAGCTATTCAGAGAAGCGATAACTCTTGAGGTGCAGGAGGATGCCCAACACAAGCCGGTTGCCTTCCTCTACAAAGGGAGGAGGGTGGTAGTGGCAGATACGCTGAAGCGATGGCGGGTAGCTCAGGAATGGTGGAAGAACCCGGTGGAAAGGGAGTATTTTCAGGTCAGGATTGAATCCGGCACCGTCTGTGAGCTCTACCGGAATCTGCTCACCGGAGCCTGGTACCTGCAGCGCATCTATGACTAGGACTGTCGACACCTCGATGAAAACAGGGGTAAGTTACGCTGAACTCCACTGTCACTCCAATTTCTCTCTCCTGGACGGTGCATCTCATCCCGAGGACCTGGTAAGCCAGGCAGCCGATCTGGGCATGCCTGCTTTAGCGCTTACCGACCATGATGGCCTGTATGGAGTTATACGCTTCTACAAGGGCTGTCTCAAGGCCGGCATCAAGCCTGTCATTGGAGCGGAGGTAACGCTGGAAAATGGCAATCACCTTACCTTGCTGGCGAAGAACAACCAGGGCTACTCAAACCTGTGCCGGCTGATAACCAGGTCCCACCTGGAGCACAGGAAAGGCAGTCCCGCACTTGATCTGGACACTCTCGCCAGACACTCTGCCAGCCTGATCTGTCTCTCCGGCTGCCGCCAGGGAGAACTGGTCGCCGTGCTCAGTTCCGGACAAAGGGAGCAAGCTCAACTGGCAGCCAGACGGTACATTGAGATCTTCGGCCAGGGCAACTTCTACCTGGAACTGCAGAATAACCTCTACCCCGAGGACAGAGGGCTTAACCGTGCTTTAGTGGAGCTGGCCGAAAGGCTCAAGCTGGGTTATGTGGCCACCAATAATGTGCATTATGCCCGAAAGGAAAGGCACAAGCTTCACGACGTGCTCACCTGCATCAGGAACCGAACGACTCTGGACGAATGCACCTGCCTGAGGCTGAACTCAGAATTCCACCTCAAGTCCTGTGAGGAAATGGCGCTGCTTTTCCAGGACTACCCCGGGGCGATTTCGAATACGCTGGCCATAGCTGAGCAATGCAATGTCAACCTCGATTTCTCGGGTTATCGTTTTCCGGAATTCCCCCTGCCCCGACATGAGACCGCGGCCGGGTATCTGGCCCGGTTATGCCGCCAGAAGATACGGGAAAGATACGCATCCGACTTGAACGGGGTGAGCCCGGAGGACTGCCCGGAGCGAAGTCCAAGCATAGAGGCCAGGGTCGATCACGAACTCGCACTGATAGAGAAGCTGGGACTATCGGCCTACTTTCTGATCGTGTGGGACATCATGGACTATGCCAGGAGAAACGGCATTCCCGCCCAGGGCAGGGGCTCGGCAGCCAATTCCATAGTGGCCTATATCCTGGGCATAACCGGAGTCGACCCAGTCAGAAACAAGCTGTTCCTGGGCAGGTTTCTGAATGAAGAGATGTCATCCATGCCCGACATCGACATAGATGTCTCCACCAATCACCGGGAAAAACTCATCCAATACGTCTATGAGAAGTACGGGCAGGAACACACCGCCATGGTCTGTACCTACGTCACCTTCCAGGCCAGAAACGCTATCAGAGAGATGGGCAAGGCGACGGGACTGCCGGCTCACCTGATCGACAGGATGGCCAGGTCGGTTTCAGTATACGGGGCTAATGAAGTCGAGCAAGACCTGGCCGGAGTTGAGGAATTTCGACCTTACTTCGATGCTCAAAACAGTGCCCAGCCTCTCTGGCAGGAGTTCGGGTCTCTATGCCGGGAGGTCTACGACTTTCCCAGACATCTATCGATCCATAACGGGGGCATGCTCATCTCTTCCTGTCCGCTCACCGATATAGTGCCCCTGGAGAAAGCCACCATGCCGGGCAGGATAGTCTGCCAGTGGGACAAGGATAGCGTTGCCGATGCCGGCTTGATAAAGGTGGACTTGCTTGGTTTGAGGATGCTGTCTCTCATCCACGAAGCTTGCGCTCGAGTTGACGAGAAGCATCCCGACGCGCCGGGGCTTGACCTGGACCGATTGCCTCTAGACGATGAGAAGGTCTACGACATGATCTGCGGGGGCGACACAGTGGGCGTCTTCCAGATAGAGAGCCGGGCCCAGATGCAAACCCTGCCGCAGATAAAACCACGCTCCATCGATGACCTGACCATTGAAGTCGCTCTCATCAGGCCGGGACCTCTGCAGGGCAATATGGTGCATCCCTATATCAGGAGACGGAAAGGCCTGGAAAAGGTAACGTACCTGCATCCCAGTCTTAAGCTCATACTGGAAGACACCCTGGGCGTGCTCCTGTTTCAGGAGCAGGTGATTCAGGTTGCCGTTGCCGCAGCCGCTTTTACGCCGGGCCAGGCCGACTGCCTGAGAAGGGCAATGAGCAGGAAGAGATCCAAAGAGGCCATGAACGAAATGAGGCACAAGTTCGTCGATGGCGCCGGAAAGCATGGCATAGAGACCACCCTCGCCGACCACATCTTTTCGGCACTGCAGGGCTTTGCGGAGTACGGCTTCTGCAAGAGCCATGCCGCCGGTTTTGCCCTCTTGTGCTATCGGTCTGCCTGGCTCAAGAAACACCATCCCGCTGAGTTCTACTGTGCCCTGCTCAATAACCAGCCCATGGGGTTCTACGCCCCGGAGGTCATTATGCGTGATGCCAGGAGACACGGGGTTGATGTTTTGCCCGCAGATATCAACAGCAGCGGCATCAGATGCACTCTTGAAGATGGCAAAGTCAGGCTTGGTTTCATGTATGTGAAGGAGTTGGGGGAGAAAGCCATGAGCAGGATAGCAGCGGAAAGGGAGAGGGCACCCTATCTTTCGCTGGCGGATTTCTATCTCAGAACCAGACTGGAGAGGAAGGCCGTGGAAAACCTGATCCTGGCCGGTGCCTTTGACTCCTTATGTTGCCAGAAGAGGCAGCTATTATGGCAGCTCGGCCTCCTGGAGAAGAAAGGCCCGGGGGAATTGCCTCTGGAGTTCCACCATACCAGGGTTTTCCTGCCAGCCTTGACCGAAATCGAGGAGATGAAAGCGGATTACCAAGTGCAGGGCTTATCCACTAAATACCATCCCCTGCAGGTTTTGAGGAAAGGCATATCCGGGAACGGTCTGCTCAGAAGCTCGGACATTGCCAGGCTCTTGCCCGATACTCCGGTGAGGGTAGCTGGCTATGTCATCACCAGGCAGAGACCGGCCACTGCCAAGGGCTTTGCCTTCATAACGCTGGAGGATGAGGAGGGAATGGTAAACGTAGTAATCAGACCAGACGTGTACCGGCATTACCGGCAGGTCTTCAAGCTCGAGCCGGTGATCGTGGTCGAAGGAGTACTCCAGAGGCGGGATGACATCCTGAATGTCATCGCCCGGACTTTGATCCCGCTCCGGGATACAGAGGCACGACAGAATGTAGTCACCGAGCCACTCACGGTCTGCCCGCACCAGTCTACGCAGCCAGACCTGCTTTGCCCCGATCCCGGGCCCGGAGTAAAATGACGGCAGCATGGAGAAACAGCCACAGCGCCGGGACACAGCTGGTGACAGCCCGACCTTGAGAATCAAGAAACTATGTCCCGATGCCCGCCTGCCCCTGCACGCCACGGAGGGCTCCTCGGGGCTTGACCTGTTCGCCTGTATCAAAGAAGGGGAGGGGCGGATCCTGCTGCAAGAGATGCCCAGGCTGATAGGTACGGGCATCGCCCTGGAAGTACCTCAAGGTTACGACGCTCAGATCAGGCCCAGATCCGGGCTGTCCGCCAAGGGGGTCATGGTTGCCTTCGGCACGGTGGACAGCGACTATAGAGGCGAGGTCATGATAACAATGTATGTCCTGGGTCAGGGCAACAGCTTTGAGATCAAGCACGGAGACCGGATAGCGCAGCTGGTCACGGGCAAGCTGGCCAGCCTTCCCCTAGAGGAGGTTGACGAGCTTGCGCCTACGCAAAGGGGCCCGAGGGGGCACGGCTCCACCGGCATTGACTGAGATGGGCAGAGTACGCATAGGCACCTGTTCCTGGACCGACCCCACCCTGGTTAACTCCGGGCGCTTCTACCCGGATTCGGCGCGATCCGCCGAGGCCCGCCTCAAGCACTACGCCAGTCAGTTCGACCTGGTCGAGGTGGACAGCAGCTACTACTCGATGCCCAACGAGCGGAACAGCCATCTCTGGGCGGAACGGACTCCCGAAAACTTCCTGTTCGATTTCAAGGCTTTCAGGGCTTTCACCCAGCACCCCACACCTGTTGATTCGCTGCCCAGGAGGATGAGGGGGGAACTGACGCCGGAGCTTCAGCAGAAGCGGAACCTGTACTATCGCGACCTGCCCGCCGAACTGGCCGATGCACTGTGGCAGGCATTCCATGCCGCGCTGCTCCCGCTGGATACGGTCGGCAAGCTCGGCGTTGTGCTCTTCCAGTTTCCGCCCTGGTTCTACCCCGGCTCGCAGCAGCTTGACTACATCTTGATGTGCAAGGAGAGATTGCCACAGTACCGTATCGCCATAGAATTCAGAAACAACGTATGGCTGGGCGAGAAGCACCAGGCAATGACCCTTGATTTCCTGAGGAGCAACGACCTGCCGTTTGCGTGCGTCGATGAGCCTCAGGGGTTCAGGTCAAGTGTACCGCCCGTCGCCGAGGCGACCTCGGACATGGGGCTGGTCAGGTTTCACGGACGCAACACAGAGACCTGGGAGAAGAAGGGCATCAGTACTGCCGAGCGGTTCAACTACCTCTACTCCGAGGAGGAACTCAGGTCATGGGCAGGCAGCGTTGGCGAACTGGCACAGAGGACCAAAGAGATGCACGTTCTGTTCAACAATTGCTACCAGGACAGGGCCGTGGTAAACGCCCGGCAGATGGGCATGATTCTGGACAGGGAGATAGAGCGTACGTAGCGCTCCCGAGGCTGAAGCCTCCTACCGCATATGGAGACAGCCTAAGTATGAATGGTTGACAGCGCTGGCTCACTGCCAGTAGCCACCGGCATGAACGACTCCAGCGCAGGCAGAGTGGCCCTTCTCCTGATGATCCGGTACCAGTCCTCATAGCAGTACACCCCCTGGAAGATCACGGCCGAGACAAAGCCGTAGAAGACCTCCGGTGTCAGGACATACAGGCCTCTTGCCAGAAACGCTCCGCCCACAACCAGCGCCAGAAACCAGTGGTGCAGATGGAGCCGATATTCTCGCCAGGGTATGACTATAGACCTGATTACTCCCTGTGCGCCTTCTGTCCGGCCACTGAGGAACTTGGTGATGAAGAAAGCGGCAAACCAGGTCTTGTAACAGAACACCCCGAGAAAGATGAACACGGCCACAAGGCCAATCAGGACTATCTTCCTTCGCATCGCGTACCTTGCAGAGTCGTAACTGCCTCGGCCTGATTATAGCACCTTTTGGCCGATTTGGTCAGCGAAAACCCAACCCACGCCAAGACTACACGGCAGCGGCGTAGCTTCCCATCCATCACCCAGCATTCGATGACCTGCATGACCTGGCAGGACTTTGTCGCCATTACGGATGGGTGATTGACGTCTGCCCGCTCAGGCGTGATACTGTGGTATACCCGAGTAGTATCAGGGAGAGACACATGCCGGTTGTTGTTAACGACCAGACTTACTACCGCACGGCCGAGGTCTGCCGCATGATCGGCATCAGCCGGAACACGCTGTTCAGATGGTTACGGGAAGGCATAGCCTCTGATGTCGAGTACAGGGACTGGCGGGGCTGGCGGCTGTTCACCGCACATCAGGTCGAGACCATCAGAAGGAAGACCAACCATGTCACTGTGACGGCTGGAGAAGCGCACGAAGCAGCCACATGAGATCCACGATCGAACGAGTTGACCTGGAGAAATCGCTGACGGTGCTGGGCGACAAGTCGCCGGTCGGCGTTTGCATCATACAGGGAGGTAAGTTCCGCTATGTCAACCCTGTCTTCCGAGCCATGACCGGATACAGCGCAGATGAGTTGGAGGGCAGCGACGCCCTGGAGATCGTCGCTCCAGAGGACAGGGAGTTGGTCAGAGATAACGCCATCAGGATGCTCAAGGGAGAAAGTGGTTCTCCGTCTCAGTTCGGTGTGTGCTGCAAGGACGGCTCCACCAGGCGGGTTGTGCAGACGGTCAGTTCCATAGAATGCGAAGGGAACCGGGCAACTCTAGCGCACTGCATGGACGTGACCGAGCGCTGGCAGGCAGAGGAGGCGCTGGCTGAGAGCGAGGAGCGCTATCGCACCCTCTTCGAGAGGACCTCTAATCCGATCTTGGTGATCGATACCGATGGTAACTATGTAGATGGCAACGACGCTGCATTGAGTTTCCTCGAATGCACGCGTGAAGAGTTGCTCACGAGGAGCGTAAGAGACTACAGCCTGCTGGAGTTTGATGCGCAACTGCACGAAGAACACAGGCGAATGCGGGCAGAGGGTGGCAGGATAGATACCGAACACTATGTCAACGGAGAACTGAAGATACTCGACCTTACCATCACCCCGGCGATGTGGCGCGGACAGCCTGTAGTATTCGGGGTGGGCACCGATGTCACCGAGCGAAGGCGAGCAGAGGAGGCACTGGAACAAAGCGAGCAGAACTACAAAGCACTATTCGATAGCTCGATCGTAGGCATGTTCGTGATCGATGCTGAGACCATGAAGGTGTTGACAGGGAATCAAGTTGCGGCGAGAACATTCGGGCTTGCCTCCGTTGAGGACGGCATTGGTACCAATCCGCTTGACTTCATCCCTGCGGATGACAGGGAGAGGACTCTCAACATCATGGCGAGGGATATGTTTGAACGTGATCTGCGGGAGAGTCACGAGTTCCGGGTCATAACTGGAGACGGCAGGGAGATATGGATAAGCGCGGGAGGGGCAAGGATCATGCACCGGGACAAGCTCATGGGCCTGATCTCGTTCACCGAGATCACCGAGCGCAAGCGGATGGAGGAAGCATTGAGGCGGTCCGAGGAGAGGTACAGAACCATCCTTGATGAGATGGAAGAGGGCTACTATGAGCTAGACCTTGCCGGCAACCTCACTTTTGTCAATGATGCGGTTTGTCGCCTGCTGGGTTACTCCCAGGACGAACTGATCGGGATGAACTACCGGGTCTACACACCGGAGGCTGAGATCGAGTGGAGGTACAAGGTATGGAACGAGGCCTATCGAACTGGCAAGCCTGTGAAGTGGTTGCCGCTGGAGAACATCCGCAAGGATGGCACACGGATACCAGTTGAGGACTCGGTCTTCGCCATGCACAACGCAAGAGGTGAGACCATCGGATTCCGGGGAGTTTCCCGCGACATAACCGAACGAAAGCGGGCCGAGACAGCACTGAGGCAGTCGGAGGAGAGATACAGGGCCATACTGGAGGAGATGGAGGACAGCTACTTCGAGGTCGACCTGGGCGGACACCTAACCTTTGTCAACAGTGCGACCTGCCGCAACCTGGGACACTCGAAAGAAGACCTGATTGGCATGAGCTACAAGGCCTTCACCGTCCAGGACGATACTGAGTCCGTGTTTCGCGTGTTCAATGAGGTATATCAGTCCGGCAAACCGAACACCGGCTTCTCCTGGCACATCGTCTCCAGTGACGGCAGCCCCTGGTTTGTAGACACCTCCGTGTCTGCTTTGCGAGATGACAACGGCGAGATCATCGGGTTTCGCGGTACCGCCCGTGACATCACCGAGCGCAAACAGGCCGAAGAGGCTCTGCGGGAGAGCGAAGGGAGGTACCGCAGCCTGGTGAACAACGTCAACCAGGGGATATTCCGGAGCACACCGGGGCCAAAGGGTAGGTTCCTGGAGGTCAACCCGGCGCTGGAGCAGATCACGGGGTACTCTCGTGAGGAACTGCTCCGCATCGATGTCGCAGAACTCTACCACAACTCTGCAGAGAGGGACGAGGCACTCAGCGAACTCCAATCGGTCCATCAGGCGTTCCACAGAGAGACGCGCTGCAGGAAGAAAGATGGCAGTGAGATCGTCGTCTCCGAGGTAACGGTGCCGGTAAGAGATGCCCAGGGACAGGTTCTGTACTTCGATGGCATTCTGGAGGATGTCACCGAGCGCAAGCGGGCAGAGGAGGCGCTCAAGCTGCAGACGACCCAGTTCCAGCAGTTGTTCATGAACTCCCCGGATGCCATCGTAATGCTGGACATTGAAGAGCGGGTAGTCCAGGCCAACAGGGGCTTTGAGAAGCTCTTTGGCTACGGCACAGAGGAGATAACAGGGCGGCCTGTAGACGAGCTCATCATTCCTGAACACGGGCTACGAGAAGCTTCGGCCTTATCTCGTGCAGTCCTGCGCGGCAGGTTCGTCCGGGAAGAAGAGGTGAGGCGACGTAAGGACGGCAGCCTGGTAGATGTTTCCATTGTTGGCTATCCCCTTCGTCTCGATGACAAACTGATGGGTATCTACGTCATCTACAGTGACATCAGCAAGCGGAAGAAGATGGAGAAAGATATACGACAGGCAGCAGAGGAGTGGAGAGAAACCTTCGACTCCATCAGTGACGCTGTTTCCATTCACAGCAACGATTTTCGGATCCGCCGCGTGAATAAGGCGTTTGCCGATCGCTTCGGCATGAGTCCACGTCAGATCGTTGGCAAGCACTGCTACGAGATCGTACACGGCACCAAAGAGCCTATGCCGGGCTGCCCCCACAGAGAAACCCTGCACACGGGAAAGCCTGCCGGAGCAGAGTTTCTGAAATCCGATACCGGTATCTGCCTTGAACTAAGCACGTCTCCCATTTTCGACGAACGGGGCGAGACGGCAGGCACCGTCCACATCGCCAGGGATGTAACCGAGCGCAAGCAGCAGTCCCTGCAGTTGATGCTGACCGACCGACTGGCCTCCATCGGTGAACTGGCCGCCGGCACCGCTCATGAACTCAATAACCCGCTTACGAGCGTGATCGGTTTCTCCCAGTTGCTCATGGAGAGGGATGTGCCGGATGACATCCATGAGGATCTGCAACTTATCCACAGCGAGGCAAGGCGGGCTGCGGAGGTCACCAAGAACCTCCTGACCTTCGCGCGGAAACACGCCCCCGTCAAGCAGCCCAACAGGATAAACGTCATCGTTGAGGATGTGCTGCGACTTCGTGCCTATGAACAGAAGCTCAAGAATATCCAGGTCAGGAAGCAGTTTGCCGCGACCCTTCCCGAGATTGTGGTTGACTACTTCCAGATGCAGCAGGTCCTGCTGAATCTCATAATCAACGCCGAGTACTTCATGACCGAGGCTCACAAGGGCGGCACCCTGACGATCTCAGCCAAGAGACGAAACGGCACTATGATCATCTCCGTGGCTGACGATGGCCCGGGCATACCGCAGGAGAACCTGGCCCAACTCTTCAACCCATTCTTCACCACCAAGGCGGCAGGCAGGGGGACCGGCCTCGGATTGAGCATATGTCATGGCATAGTGACGGAGCACGGCGGGCGGATATATGCCAGGAGCCAGTTGGGCAAAGGTACTACCTTCTTTGTTGAACTACCTATTAACAACTCAAAACGTAACGGGGGCACATCATGATGAAATCTGACACCGGTGAGAAGAGCACTTCAAGGCGCGAGAGACTGCTCATAGTCGACGATGAGGCTGCCATCAGGCAGCTCCTGAACCGCAAACTATCACGAGAAGGCTACCAATGCGAGGAAGCCGGTAGCGCAGAGCAGGCGCTGAATATGCTGGCGGCCAACTCGACGGCCCTGGTTATTCTGGATATCAAGATGCCGGGCAGGTCGGGAATCGAGCTCCTGCCCGAGATAAAGCTGGCCCACCCCGACACCGCGGTGGTCATGGCTACCGCTGTCACCGAGATCAGTGTCGCCATTCAGTGCCTCAAGCAAGGTGCTGATGACTATATCTGCAAGCCTTTCAACCTGGACGAACTCGCACTGGGCGTCCAGCGATCCCTGGAGAAAAGGAATTTACAGCTCAAGATAAGGGAGTACCAGGAATACCTGCAGGATAAGGTCGAGGAGCAGACGGGGGAGATCAGAAGACTCTTCCTGGGCGCGATCGAGGCGCTGGTGTGCGCACTCGAGGCCAAGGACAGGTATACAGGGGGGCATTCCCGCCGGGTGACCGAGACAGCACTGGCACTGGGCGATGAACTCGGGTTGTCGGCGGATGACATGGAGGACCTGCGCTGGGGCAGCCTGCTCCATGATGTGGGGAAGATCGCGGTTGACCAGCTTATCCAGAACAAGCCGGGCAGACTGACACACGAGGAATACGAGCACATCATGATTCACGCTCACGTCGGCGCAGGCATTGTGCAGCCTGTCGTGAATGACAGAGTTGTCGAGATGATCCAGCACCATCATGATCACTATGACGGCAGCGGGCTCCATCAGGTCGTGGCCGGCAGCGACATACCGCTGGCAGCCAGAATTCTGGCTGTGGCCGATGCCTTTGACGCCATGACATCCGACCGTCCCTATCGACCGGCAATGTCGCGAGAAGAGGCGCTCAATGAGATCAAGCGTTGTGTGACGACCCAGTTTGACCCTCTGGTAGCCGAAGCGTTCCTGGCGATGATGGGCCAGAAATCCGGGGCACCGGCCTGAGTTGATCTGATCTCTGGACGAGAACGTATCGGGTTCATAGCTTAACGGGACATTGTCAGAAGACCGGGTAATCGAGATGGAAGTTAAAGAACTCCTCAAGCTAATGGTCAACAAGGCGGCTTCAGACCTGCACCTCACGGTGCCAAGTCCGCCGGTACTGCGTATCGACGGCGCTCTGATACCGCAGACGGATCTGCCGCCGATGACGGCTCAGGATATTGAACACGTCCTGGAGCAGGTTGCGACCGAGGAACAGCGGACCGTTTTTGAGAAAGAATGGGAACTGGACTTTGCCTATGCGGTTCCCGGGCTGGCCCGTTTCCGGGTCAACGCATTGCGACAGAGAGGCGTCATCAGCCTGGCCTTCCGCTTCGTGCCGTTCTATGCCCCCTCCATCGATGAGTGGGGGCTGCCCCAGATCTTCAAGGAACTTATACTCAGGCCCAGAGGCATCATCCTGGTAACCGGTCCCTCGGGCAGCGGTAAGTCGAGTACACTGGCCGCGATGCTCAGGCATCTTAACGAGAATGTCAGGAAGAACGTCATCACTATCGAGGATCCTATCGAGTTCATATTCAGCAACAAGAAGTGCCTCATCCGGCAGCGGGACCTGGGCGACGACACCAAGTCCTTCGCCAGAGCAGTGATACACGCTCTCCGCCACGACGCGGACGTGATCGTCATCGGGGAGATGCGTGATCTGGACACAGTCAGCACGGCTATTACAGCTGCTGAGACAGGCCATCTTGTACTTGGCACCCTGCATACCCTCGACGCTCCCCAGTCCATCGACCGCATAATCGACGTGTTCCCCCACGGCCAGCAACAGCAGATCAGGATACAACTGTCACAGGTAATAGAGGCGGTGATCTCGCAGGCTCTGGTCCCCCGCATCGACGGAGGGAGGGCAGCCGCCTTTGAGATCATGCTGGCCAGCCACACGATTAAGAAGTACATCCGTGATGAAAAGGTATTCGAGATTCCGGTTACCATGGAGGTGAGCAGACCCGAGGGCATGCAGACCCTTGACCAATCGTTGGCTGACCTGGTGAGCAGGAAGGTAGTAACTCTGGAGGACGCGTTAATGAAGAGCAGGGATCCTGCCAAACTACACAAGCTTCTGCAATCCCGCAGCGGGACAACCATGTCCCAGGACACGGTCGCTACCCTGGCCTGAGAACAGGAGAGGAGCAAATGGACAAGCAGAAAATACTCATAGCTGATGACGAGCAAATGGTGAGACTGATGGTAAGCAGGATACTGGGAGACGAGTATACCGTTCTCGAAGCAGCCGATGGCGAGGAGGCAGTGGACATCGCCAGGGAACAACAGCCGGCGCTTATCCTGATGGACCTGATGATGCCCAAGCTGGACGGTTATGCCGCCTGTCTCAAGATCAAGAGCGACCAGACAACCAAGGGGATCCCGGTGGTTATGCTCACTGCCATAGATCATGAACTGAACAGGAAGTTTGCCCAGGAAATGGGTGCCGATGGCTACATAACCAAGCCCTTCACCGGCGAATCCTTGCTGGAAGAAACCAGACGGCTGCTGCTGCCGGTCCTGGCGTTGCCTGAACGGATGGCTCTGCAGTGACAAAGAACTGCGAGGGCGGGACATACGAACAGCCATGACGCACTCATTAGCAGTCCCCTCTCCCCTCAGTGCTGAGGGAGGAACGACGGATTAGGAAGATTAGAACCATGAGCCAAGTGTTGGAGACAAACCAGGTCGAAGCCAAGCCAGCAGCAGTGGAATACGAGAGCAGGCAATCGAGAGAGCTGTTTCGGGCGTTGTTCTACCGCTCACCGATCGGCACATACATTGTCCAGAATGGACAATTCCGGCTGGTCAACCGCCAGCTTGCTCATACCCTGGGCTACGAGGAGGAGGAGTTGATAGGCAGACCCTCTCTAGCCTCCGTCCTTACAGAGGATAGAGACCTCGTCCGGGAAAACGCGATAAGGATGCTGAAGGGAGAATGCTCGTTGGGCTACGAGTTCAGGGTGGTAACCAAGCAGGCCAAGATCAGGTGGGTGATGGAGACAGTTGCTCCGATACTATATCGGCGGAAACGCGCAACTCTGGGCAGTCTCGTAGATGTGACTGATCGCAAGCTGGTGGAGGAGAGGCTGAGGCAATCTGCGCTCGAGATACAGCGCTCCAATGCCGAGCTAGAGCAGTTCGCCTACGTGATCTCACACGATCTGCAGGAGCCGCTGCGCATGGTTGCGAGCTACACGCAGTTGCTGGCCAAGCGCTACGGCAACAAGCTTGACGCCGACGCCGATGAGTTCATCTCCTACGCTGTGGACGGTGCCAAGAGGATGCAGACCCTACTTCACGAACTGCTGGAGTATTCCCGCGTAGGCACCCGCGGCAAGCCGTTCAGCCTGGTCAACTGCGAACATGTCGTCAACCAGGCCCTGGCCAATCTGAAGATCGCCCTAGAGGAGTCCGGAGCGACGGTGACTTACGACGTCCTGCCCACGGTGCTGGGCGACGAGGGGCAGCTGGTGAGGTTGTTTCAAAATCTGCTCGGCAACGCGATCAAGTTCCGTCGAGAGGAGCCACCCCAGATTATGATCCGGGCTCAGAGGAGGCAGCATGTGGTTACCTTCTACGTCCAGGATAACGGCATTGGCATCGATCCTGAGCATATCCAGAGCATCTTTGAGATCTTCAGGCGCCTGCACACAGCAGAGGAGTATCCGGGAACAGGCATGGGACTGGCGATCTGCAAGAAGATCGTGGAGCGACATGGTGGCCATATCTCGGTGCAATCACGGCCTGGAGAAGGCTCAACATTCCAGTTCGCAATAAGCATGGCGGGAGGCGAATCCGGGTGAGCGTTCAAACAGCCAGACGACCGCTTGACATTCTTGTCGTCGACGACAACCCAGGCGACATACGGCTGACCGCAGAGGCCCTTAAAGATGAGGAACCGCAGAACAGCCTGCATACGGCCAGAGATGGGGTGGAGGCGATCAACTTCCTGCGCAGGACGGGCAGGTATGGCGACGCACCCCGACCCGACCTCATCCTGCTTGACCTGGATATGCCCAGGATGGGCGGTTTGCAGGTGTTGGCGGAGATAAAGAGAGACAAAGCCCTGAAAGACATCCCGGTAGTCATACTCACCGGCTCTCATGAAATAGAGGACGTCGTCAAGACCTATAACCTGCATGCCAATTGCTATATCACCAAGCCCATCGAACTGGACCAGTTCACAAAGATGGTAAAGTCAGTCACCAACTTCTGGCTCACCATCGTAAACTGTCAACGGAGAACAGCCAATTGACCGGCAAATCTGTCAGCACACTACTGGTTGAGGACAATCCTGGCGACAGGCGTCTGATATGTGAGATGCTGTCTGAGACCACCGCCGTAAGCTTTGACATGCAGCATGCCGACCGGCTGCAAGCGGCAATCGACTACCTCCGTGAGAGCAGGGTGGACGTGGTCCTGCTGGACCTGGGCCTGCCAGATAGCCAGGGTTTGGCAACACTGAGGAAGGTCTATGCACAGGTTCCGGACCTGCCCATAGTCGTCCTGACCGGCCTGAACGACGAGGTGGTTGGAGTACAGGCGGTCAACGAAGGGGCTCAGGACTATCTGATAAAGGGTCAAGTTGACACTCACCTGCTGAGGCGTACCATATGCTATGCCTTGGAGCGCAAGCAGGCGGGGCAGAGGGAGAGACGGCTTCAACTCCAATTGAACCTCTCCAGCCGTCTGGCTTCACTGGGACTCATGGTCGAAGGCATTGCCCACGAGATAAACAATCCGCTCACCAGTGTCATCGGCTTCGCCCAGATGCTAGCACATGAGGATGTTCCTGACAGTGCCAAAGAAGACGCCAGGAGGATCAGTGATAATGCACAGCGGGTGGCCGACATTATGAGGAACCTGCTCACGTTTGCCAGGCAGCAGAAGCTGCAGCGAACCAGTGTCAATGCCAACGACCTGGTAAGATCTGCTCTGGAGATGCGCGCCCATCCGCTGCAGGATGGCAACATAACCGTAACTACCCGGCTTGATTCTGCCCTGCCTTCCACCATGGCTGACGCCGACATGCTGCAACAGGTATTTCTCAATCTAATCGTCAACGCCGAGACAGAGATGAAGCTGGCTCACGGCAGGGGCAACCTACTGATCATGACCGAACAGGATAGTGGTATGATCCAGGTGTCATTCACCGATGATGGCCCCGGGATCGCTCCGGCCAACCTGGTTCATCTATTTGATCCTTTCTTCAGCACGCGGGGGGTTGGGCAGGGTACAGGGCTGGGCCTCAGTGTCTGCTACGGGATCGTCTCTGAGCACAAAGGCCGGATCGACGTGAAAAGCCAGCTTGGCAATGGATCGGTCTTCGCGGTGCACCTGCCGGTGGTCGCGGAGGAGATCTACGCAGGGGCCGCCTGAACAGCGGCGACGCCACCGCTTGGTTATTCCACGAAAACCTTGACCACTTCCTTGGCGCTGACCACGTTCACCTCGAGTTCGCTCAGGGCCTCGATGAGCTCCTCCAGGTCCTCTGGCTTCAGATTGCGCATATCGAAATCTATGCCCTTCTCGTGCAGCGCACCGGTGACCTTGTCTCTGGCCTCAGGCGGTATCAGCGACGTGAACTTCATGCCGGAGCGTACCAACGACATAGGCACACGTACGTTGACGAGCTCGGCATCAGGATCATCCTTGTGTTCAGGCCCGGGCACCACGGTGACACGCAGATACTTGGCCTTTGTCTTTGCCGACGTCCCTGCTCTTGGAGCGCTCTCGGATGCGCTGCCTTCGGGCTGCAGCACGCTGAGCAGGCGGTAAGCTTCATCGACGCTTATCTTCTTGTTGGCCAGCATGTCCAATATTCTCTTCTGACTTTCAGACATCTCCTTTTCCTCCTTCTATCTTCTAGATAACAGAGATATGCACTCGTTCATCGGGCCCAGAGACATCGACTCGCAGTCCCGTCGTTGAACAGAACAGGTCGCAGGCCGCCATCATGCGACGCCAGGAACAGAGCACACCCAACGTGGCCGTCAGCACCGTTGGCAGCTTCTTGTGTCGGCCCCTCAATCGGACGATGATGTAGGCCACCAGTATCAGGGGCGAGAGGACAATGAGAAGTGCTAGTGCCAGTGGCACGAGCACGAACAGCGGTAGCCAGCAGCCAGGCAGGGCCTTCTTCTCCTGAATCTTGACGCGCAGGAACAGGGGCGGGCGCTTCATTTTCCCAGTCTCCTGATTGCTTCCTCAGCCGATATCTCACCTCGCTCCAGCTCCTCCATCACCTCTTCCTCGGGCGTGATCTTGACGATCTCCACGAACTGGAACTGACGGGCGATGCGGTTGAGCCTGTTCTTGACCGTGGGATAGCTGATGCCGAACAACTCCTCCATCTCCTTGATGGAGCCGTGACAGCGGACGAATGCCATCACAAAGACCTGGTCCTCCGCCGGCAGGCAGGCCAATGTAGGCAGCGTAAAGCTGCCTTCGATTGCGATGCCGCTGTCGACGACACGCACGCGCTCAACAGTCACTAACTTACCCTGAGTCATCTTGGTCAACTCATTCCATTCGGTAGTCATCTTGCCTCCATAACTAAACTCAATACTCGATATAACTATCTTAACGCACTATAATGCTCGCAGTTGACTTTGTCAAGACCTGCGCCCGAGCCCTCACTCCACAAAGACCTTCACCACCTCCTTCCTGCTGGTTACATCCACTTCCAACTCGGTTAGAGCGTCGATGATCTCCTCCAAGTCCTCCGGCTTCATGTTACGCATGTTGAGATCTATGCCTTTGTCGTGCAGAGCTTCGCTGACTTTGTCCCTGGCCTGCTCGGGCATCAGGGAGGTCAGTTTGATCCCGGACCGTATCAGCGACACAGGCACGCGCACATTGACGTGTTCGGCATCCTCCTCATGCTCGTGGTCAGGGCCGGGCCGCACGGTGACGCGCAAGTACTTAGGCTTGCGCATTGCCGCCGCACCCACCCTCGCGACCTCTCCAGGTTCGATAACGTCTGTTCCCAGCGAGCTGAGCAACCTCTCTGCCTCGTCAACTCCCATCTTGCCCTCGGTCAACATCTCCAGTATCTTCTTCTGCTTCTCAGACATTTCGTGTTCCTCCTTCAGTTCGTGTATTTTCGTGTCGGCCTTACCCAAGTACGTAACCGTGCATCGTGAGCAGATACGTCCGCCCCTGGACCGCAGGCTGAGCGAAGTACCACCCCAGTATCCCGGGACCACCCTGGCATCCCTGCTCCCCGTTCGCCAGCCTGCAACTGCCCGTTCTGTTCCCTGCTGCCGCCTGTATCTTATTTTGCTTTACAGACATCTTGGTCTCCTCCTTTCTTGGTCCGGATTACAGCACTACATAGCCGTTGGCCGTCAACACATACTTCACCGCGGCGCCGTCAAATTGAGCAGCGTGCCAGGGCAGCGACCCCAATGAAGCGCCGCACGCATTGCTCATGCGTCTCCTGCCGGCAGGATTCGGACCCTTACCTGCCAGTATCCGCTGCACTCTCGTCTTGTCAAACATCTTGTCTTCCTCCTTTACTTACCGAAATCAAGGTCTTTGTTAATTATCTAGAGCCATTATAAAATAGGATATTCATTTTGTCAAGTCCTTTTGGCCATTTTCCCAAGAAAATTCAGTTATTCGGGATCTCCACCTCCCGCCTGGCAAAGCGAAGCCGAACCGGGCCGGCAGATGTCTGCAGAGTTGGTCCACATGCCTGCACAGCAGCCCGATACATCCCTAATCCAGGCACGAGACGGCTTAGGTTTTCGGTGTGGACGCATCGGCTGTACCTGGCGTCTGGCTTGTGATATATTGAGGTGAGCGGATTGCCCCACAAGGAGGGTTCACAGGCATGTCAAAGAGAGATAAGGGCCGGCAGTCGGCCCGTCGCAAGAAGAAGACACCAGGGCAGACAGGCGGGTGGTCCACGAGGAAGAAGCTGCTAGTAGCATTGGGGGCGGTGGTTGCTGTCGTCCTCGTAGTGATAATCGCCACAATGCCTGGAGAGGAACCTATGACAATCACTGCCATCATCGAGACCGAGAAAGGCAACCTGGTCCTGGAGCTGTTCGCCAGTGACGTTCCCAGGACGGTCGACAACTTCGTTACGCTTGCCCGTGACGGGTTCTACGACGGCTTGACGTTTCACCGGGTCATCCCCGGCTTCATGGCTCAGGGCGGATGCCCCACAGGTGACGGAACCGGAGGCCCGGGTTACCAATTCGATGACGAGATAACTGATCATCTCCATGTCACCGGCGCGCTGTCCATGGCCAATTCAGGCCCGAACACCAACGGCAGCCAGTTCTTCATCACATATGCCCCCCAGCCACATCTCGATGGTAAGCATACTGTCTTCGGCCGGCTGATAGAGGGAATGGATGTTCTCGAGAGCCTGGTAAATGGCGATGTAATGACGCAAGTGATCATAGAGGAGACAAACTCCTGACCGTGGCTCATCTGTTGCCAGATACCACCTCGTTCATCATACGGCCATCTGCGACAACAGTATGAATCCATAATGCCTCCTGTCCATTGAGACAAAGCCCTCTCCTGGTGGCAACCTCTGCGGCGATCGTTCCCGCCGTACGCCCGAAGGCAAGGCCGATGTCGAGTTACGACAGAGAGTCCACAGGCGGGTTGACAAATATGGTATGCTTAAGTAGTATCAGGAGAGGCGCAAGATGAAGAAAGACTTCCTGTCCGTAGCCGATCTCGACCGCAAGGAGGCCGAGCATCTCATAGAACAG
>Ga0209498_1000725_pt1 | contig 20405 bp, 17 predicted proteins | sample WalLakDeSediment_FD_184131 | JGI IMG/M metagenome (GOLD analysis project Ga0209498, IMG submission 184131) | Lake sediment microbial communities from Walker lake, Nevada to study Microbial Dark Matter (Phase II) - Walker Lake 11/02/13 Deep... | ecosystem: Environmental > Aquatic > Freshwater >... | reverse complement strand
ACGGTTCCTCTCAGATCTCGCCCAGGCATCGAAAGAAGGAGGGGTAGGTTCTTGATGGTTCTCAGATTGGCCGTCACATCCTCTCCATGAACGCCATCTCCCCGCGTGCCACCCTGCACGAAAACACCATCTTCATACGTGAGACGAACCGCGAGTCCATCGAACTTGAATTCCACCACATAACATATATCCTGCGAAGGGAGTCCCGTGCCTTTCCTGACCCGTTCGTCGAATTCCAGCAATTCTTTCGGATTGTAGGTGTTCTCCATGCTCAACATGGACTGCCTGTGCCGCACCGTATCAAAGAAGTCCAGGGGTTCCCCGGATACCCGTTGGGTCGGTGAATCCAAGGTGACCAGATCCGGAAATCGGGCTTCCAGATCCTTGAGGCGCCGAATCAGTTCATCATATTCGAAATCCGGCACCACCGGCTCGTCCAAATCATAGTAGTGTCGATCGAGGACCCGGATTCGATCTCTAAGTTTTTCCGTTTCCCTGCGAGCATCCTCTTGCGTCATATCTATCGGAAATCGTCCCCGTCGATCACTTGGGTGGTATAGAGTGAAAACTCTCCCTCCCGCCAATCTTGGGGTCGCAATCCCGCCTTCCTGGCAAGCATTTGAAAGGTCTCTTCCCTGGTCCAACCCTGTTCCTCCGCAACCTCAGGAAGAAATGTGGAGCCCCGAAGCCCTTTCTTGAAAAGAATCCCGAAGCGTCCGGGCACAAACAGGGAAGGATCATCTACGGGTTTGACCTTGGAAAGATACACCGATATCTTCAACCTCACCTGGGGCCATTCTTCCTTGGTAAGCGGAGGAAAGCGGGGATCCTTGAACGCGGCTTGAATGGCTCGATCCCCAATGGCCTGATACAGGGGCATATCCGTCTCATGGATCCCGATGCATCCCCGCAGCTCTCCGCTCTCGCGCGTGAGTAGGGTCACGAAACACCCTCTTCGCTCCTCCAGCTCCCGGTTTCCAGGACGCACAGCCTTCCATCGTTCTCCACGAAGAACGCATTCGATGGCTTCGCTGGCGATCTGAATCGCCTTTCTCTGTCCCGCTTCGGACAACTCGGCGTAATCATTGATCCATCCCCTATTTGGGTCCTTTTCCTGTGCAGGAACTTCGCTCGCGCCCGACAGCGTCCTCGGACCATAGATCAGGGCGGCCCCATAGCCCACGACGCGTCCCTCCTGTCCTGACACGCGAGCGGAATTGGTGTAAGGGAACAGGTGGATTCCTTCGGCGCCCATGCTCTTGGCGGCCTCCATCGCCGTAAAAAGCGCCGGATATCCGCACATGGTGCAGGCCAACTGTGGAAGGCCAGCGGCCATCTGTTCCTCCATGACCTCACGCATATGTCCTGTATCCATGGTTTCCCAGGAAGCCAGGGTGCGAGTGTCGATCCGTGTCGCTTGTTCATCGGACACCGGGAAATGGGACAGGTCGGTGCTGGCCAGCAACAGAATTCTCTTCTGGCCCTTGCTTTCCAGAATAGCCCTGGCCAGTTTCGGGACCATGTCCTCGGAACCGTGTCCCATCAGGATGGGAACGATTTTGGATTCAGGCAAGACCTTGGCCAGGAACGGCACCATTACCTCCAGACAATGGTCCGCGTCGTCGGCCGCTTTATCATAACCGAACCGTCGATCCTTTTCCCTGATTTGATCAGCCATCTGCCTGTCGCATTCCATTTCCCCTCCCGGGTAGGCGTACGCGTCTCCTTTGAAGATGCTGACCCCTTCGAACGAACGATGGTGGGCGGCTCCCATCAAGATCACCACATCGATCTTCTCTCCCTTCAATGAGCGGAAGGCGTGGGCCGCGGTTTGCCCGGAATATACATAGCCGGCATGGGGACAAACCAGCGCCAAAGTCGTACCTGGCCCTTGCCATCCCGTCGCCGTTTCCAGGAGCTGCTCCACTGTCCCTGATAGCTCTCCAGGATCCCTGGGATAAAACTGGCCCGCCCAAGCTGGTTTCCTGACTTCTCTCTGTGTCTGCCCCTTTACCATGTTCGACTCCTTGTTGCAGGCCGCTACGACCATCATCGAGAAAAAAAGGGCAAGAAGCGCATACTTTCCCCCCCTGGCTGTTTTCATGATATCACCTCCTGGGATATGCATATCAGTTCCAACCATATTGTATCTCATGAAGGTTGCGAGACTCAAAGTCGCCTCCTGGAGATTCATGAGCGGGGCTTCCATTGTTGTAACCGCGGAACTCTTTCCTTCCCAGGGTGATAGAAAGCCGGAAGGCACCATGGGCGCAGGACCACATCGGAGGGTCAGCTTGTCCAGTAACTTCTCTTGAACAGGCGAATCACTTCCTCCGTGACCTGGGACATCAGGATATCGGCGTGCTCCTTGCAGTACTGAAGATCCATGGGACCCGGTGTCAGACTGAAACAAGCCGTCATCCCTCGCTGCCTGAACGACGCCATCGGTCCCCGAACCGATCCGGCGATGGCGACCACAGGAACATTCATGTTTCTGGCTCTCTCGGCGAACAGGATGGGAGCCTTCCCGCGAAGGGTCTGATCGTCCAACCTTCCCTCCCCGGTCAATCCAAGACAAGCCCCCTTCAAATCGTCGTCAAGATCATAGGCGTCCATCACCATCTCCACCCCGGGTCTGAGCCTGGCCCCCAGAAAGGCCACCAATCCTGCGGCGGTCCCGCCTGCGGCTCCGGCTCCTGGGAGCAGGGACAAAGACATACCCAGTGTCCCTTCCACGACTTCACACCATCTTTTCGTGCCTTGATCCAGTCTGCGCGTCACCTCCAAGCTGGCGCCTTTTTGCCTGGCATACACATACGCCGCCCCGGAAGGTCCATAGAGCGGATTGTCCACGTCACAAGCCACCGTGATCCTCGTTTCCTTCAATCGTGGATCCAAGCCCGACAAATCCAGGGAACAAACCCGTTCCAGATTTCTCCCGGCAGGGGCCAGCGGTCTTCCCTGGTCGTCCAGGAACCTGGCCCCAAGGGCATGGGCTATTCCCATGCCCGCATCATGGGTAGCGCTGCCGCCGATCCCCAGAATCAGGGTTCGTATCCCCTCATCCAAAGCCTTCAGAATGATCTGCCCGGTGCCTTCGGTGGATGTGTTCCAAGGGTCCCTTTCTCCCTCCGAAAGCAAGGCGAGCCCTGAAGCTTGGGCCATTTCCACGATTCCCGTGACCCGGTCTCCCAGGATCCCCCAGGCCGATTCGATGGGTCTTCCCAGGGGATCGAGAACAGAGACGGTCATCCTCCGGCCGCCGGTGGCAGAAACAAGGACCTCCATCGTGCCATCCCCTCCGTCGGCCAGGGGTCGCTCCACGACGTCCGCTTCAGGCCACGCGACCCGCACAGCTCGGGACATGGCGGCAGCGGCCCGGCACGCGCCCAGGCTCTCCTTGAAACTGTTGGGAGCGACAACCACCTTGGCGCGTCTCGCACTCATGTCGCGGCATGCCTGACAATGGCTGAGGCCCTGGGCATCACAAGATCGGTCCTGCGCTTCAAGCGGAGCTTGATCCGGACGCCCTCGGACCAGCCTGGAATTTCGAACCTGTCGCCCACGTCCAGTCGGTATCCCCCGTCGGCCGAGGCTTCCATCTCTTCCGGGTTCACCACCGGATGTTCCTCGCCCTCCTGGATCCAGCTCTTCACTTCCACTTCCGGCCCCCCCAATCTCCTCAGATAAAAACCCTTCCGATCTGCAGAAACCACGAGAAATCTCCTGAATCGGTGAAGCAGGGGCGAACCCTCTCGAAGCACGAATTCCTCGATCAGGCCACAATCCAGAATCTCCAAGAAGGAAGAGGTGTAGTTCGCCAGGACTCCCACGATCTCTTGTCGCTGGCCCTCCCTGGTACGCTCCACCACAACCCGCTTACCCAACAGACCCTCCAGCAAAACATCGTATTCATAGAGGGTGGAAGAGACCATTTGATGGCCCATCTGGGTGATGTACTTGTCCTGCGTGGTCAGCACCGTGGACCCAGGTCCGATCTTCTTGGCCTGCTGAACGGTCATGCCCACGATCTGCAACACCGCATCCTTGAGACTGGAAACAAGGTTTCTCAAGCGCCGTCCCAACCGACGCGCCACGGACGGATGGCTCATTTTTTCCAGATAGACGGTGCGGTCCTGTTCATCCATTTCATCCAACTCGCCTGCGTGCCGCGCCACGTGCCAGATCTTATCGAACTCGTTCCCGAACAAAAGGGCGCTGGTTTCATTGTATCCATCCTCCGGATGAGGTCTCTCGTAGGACAACTCCAGGCCACTGTTGGCCACGCGCAATCGTCCCCAAATCTCCTTGCGATCCACCAAGGCCACGCAAACAGGAAAACCGCGCAAATCCCTCAGACATCGATCCGTGCTTCTTCCCTTCAGGATGATCCCCAGAAGGCTGGTCGTGAGCAGAAAAAAGAGCGTCAATAAGAAGGGGTTATCCATATCAGCTCATTCTATCCTCATCCAAGATTCCCTCATCAAAGGTGCCGGAAGGACATCGTGACAGGATCCCCTGGATTTCGGGATTCCTGTCAAGCAAGGATCCATGGCCGGAACAGGGAGCCGGCACCGAAGAGTAGGTGTTCCAGAAAAGAACGGGTCCTTCCCCTTTCTCTTTCCTGGCCTCCTGGATGGCGCAGGCCAACGCCTTCCCGGTATAAGTCCCCTCCAGTTGGATTCCCTCGTTCTCTTTCATCTTCCGAACCGCATCCATGCCTTCAGATGTCCAGTACGCGTATCCTTTCCCGAAATAGCCATGTTCCACCGTCAACGAGGAATCCCAATCCATGCAAGAGGGGACCGGACATCCCAACCTTCTCATAAGACCCAGGGTGCGGCGTGCCAGACGTTGAACCCTTCCTGCACGGGCGACAAGGGAATCCACCACGCGTACCGCCACGATCCTGCTTTGGATCTTCGCCAACTTCACCCCCAACAAAAGGCCTGCGGCCGTTCCGGCCGTACCCAATGCCACCACAATGGCACTGGGTTCCGGGACTTGTCCCTCGTCCATTTGAACTCGCAATTCAAAGACCCCATTCAAGCATCCAAGGGTTCCAAGGGGGGAAGACCCTCCCATGGGAAGAATCTCTGGCCACATCCCGTCCTCCTGAAGCGCCCTGCATGCCGCGATCTCCACGGCCAAGGGCAACAGCAGAGCAGATGGCGCAACGGTGACAGAATCGGACATGGACAGGATGGCGTTCAAATTCCCAAGAACCCTGGGCGTGATGGCCTGGGGAAACAACGACGTGGTGACTTGAAGTCCCATCTTCTTGGCATACACCAGAGCAGCCACCACATAGTTGGACCCCAGGGGACCATAGACCAGCACTCGCCGTTTTCGACGAGCCAAAGTTCTTCCCACCAGGAACTCCAGCTTTCGAACCTTGTTGGATCCGTACGAGGAGCCACTCAAATCATCCCTTTTGATCCAGAGGGGTGTTTCCAGGCCCACAACCCGGCTCAAGTTCTCCAATGGGGCTACGGGTGTGGGGAAAGATCCCAAACCCACCCAAGGGAGATTCTCCTGGATCATGGGATACCTGGAAAACAAGGCCCTAGGATAGATTACAGCACTCAAATCCACTTCCCCGGATTCATTATTCCTTGAGGATCCAGGAGTTTCTTTACCTTGTGTATCAGGTCCGCATATCCCGGATCGATCCTTTCCATGAATAGATCCACAACTTTTCGGGGAGCTTTGTATGGGATAAATCCCTGGTCCATCAAGACAATCGCCAAGTCTCGATTGAGTTGCCTGATCTCACCCACTTCCGCGGGATCGTCCCTCTGAAAGAGAGAAATGAAACGCAGGACGCCGAAATGTCCTCCTTTCATCGGACGAGCCACGATAATGGGAAGACGTCCCTTGCTTCGCAACACCCTTTCCGCGGATCGAAACCCTTCCAGGAACCTGCTCATGGGTCCATAGGTCCCAACCCAGGTCAGGCCTCCACCCGGCGCGTCCAGAAGAAAATCCAGTCTCGTGGGAAAGGAAGCCAATTTCTGGAATTCCGGGCACAGCTTGAGCAGATCCTCCACGGTGACGGGCCCCTCGAAATCCAAGCCCCTCTTGAAAGCTTTTCGAAGGTATCGCTGAAGGGCTCTTCTCTTGGCCCACAGCTCCAAACGAGTATCCGCTGCATAATCCAGATACAGGAAGAACTCGGGTTCATTTGGATCCTTCTGAGGCAAAGCAACACCAAAACTCATCTTTCCCGTTGGCCAGGAAAGCCCTCCCATGTCATCAAAGAGATCCCACCTGCAAAGATCCCTCATGACAGCAATCGCCGTACTCGTGGAATAGAACATGAGGAAGAATCTGTCCCGATAGCATCGTTGGGGCCAGAGCTGAACAGCCAACTTGGTGACCACGCCGGTGGTTCCTTGCCAACTCGTGAACAAGCCCACGATATCCGGCACTGGAACCCTCCCGAACCAGAAAGGACTGAGTACGGAAGACCCGGCCTTGATCGCTTCACCTGTGGGCAGCACCGCTTCCAGCCCATTGATCCAATCTCCCATGGCTCCGTGGCGCAGGGACAGGTTCCCCAATCCGTCCAAGAGACAATTGCATAGAACGGAACTCTCGGGAGGAGCCAAGGGATACCCCATTCGAAATCCAGGATGAAACGTGTCCAAGTACTCCTTCATCTGGCCGAAGGTGACCCCGGGCTCCACCACGGCATACATATCTTCCTCGTTGACCTCGATGATCCTGTTCATCCCGGTCAAATCCATCACGACCCCGCCTTCGGCAGGGATGGCCAAGCCTCCCAGGTTCGTTCTGGCAACTGAGGGAGTCACCGGTACCTGACTCCGGTTGGCCCACAACAAAAGAGCCTTCACCTCTTCAGGATCTCTCACCATGGCAACGCAGACAGGAACCATCCCCTCCGCTTCTGTCATGTCCCGACCATACGCGGCCGTCTCTTCTTCGGACGACAGGATCCTGTTCTCCCCCAAAAGCTCACGAAGCTCCAAGACGACATGTTCCTTGTCCACGCTCACCCCCTCATGATCCAGAAGAGCGCCAGTAGAACCCACAGATTTCCACGAGGCCGCAGACGCAAGCGCAGAAGATCCATCACGGGCAACCTTCCCGCCCCGGCGGATATCAGAGATTTCATGTCCCCTCGAATCCTCGCTGTGGGTCTGGACGGCGTGCCCCTTTGAATCACCCAGATCCCTGGTTCCATCACCAGAAAAATCACCATTCGGCCGGCCTGGATCTCGACGATTCCCCTGAGTCTGGATGCCAAGCGGGCCAAGGATGGCTTGGAAAGGCTCCGTCTCAACATGGCCCGGAAAATGAGCCCGGCCAAGCAGATGGATCGCTCTTCATCAAGGCGCACTTCCACTTCACACTTGTTGTAATCCGCCATGGCATCATCATACGAAGAGAACTGTCTCAAGGCAAGGACCTGGGACTCCCACCTATTCCCGCATAGGCCATGGCTTTCGTCCACAGTCTCGCGTTTATGTGTCCCAGGTCGGCCGCTTCACGAAAACACATCTGAGCCTGATCGTATCTTCCCAGGAACAGAAGAGCCTTGCCCTTTCCATACCAGGCCTGCACATATCGAGGGTCGATTTCAAGGGCCCGATGGTGATAAACGATGGATTCTTCGTAGCGGCGCAACTGATAACAGGCGTTTCCCATGGAATACCAATCCCTGGCCAATGTGGGATCGATCTCCAACAGCCTCTTGTACGCCTCGATCTTCTCCTCGATCCTTCCAAGGCGCCCCAGGAACGCGATCCTTCCACGCCAGGCCTTCTCGTGCTTGGGGTTCAGTTCCAACGCTTTCTGGAAGAAATCCACTGCTTCCCCGTAACGACCGAGATGCCCCAGAGCCACGCCCTTGGCATAGAAGAATTCTGGATTATGTGGGTCCATCTCGATCGAATCGTCGAAGGATTGAAAGGCATCTTCTGTCCGTCCCAACATGAAAAGCGTATTGGCCCTGGTAATCCGAGCCTGATCGGAAACAGCCTCGATTGAGAGGATCCGTTCATAACACCACATCTCCTCCTCAAACCGTTTCATTCTACCCAAGGCCTGTCCCATCCAATACCAGGAATCTCCAGACTGCCGTTCTTCACGAGCCACCAGAGAAAAGGCAGCCAGAGCTTGCTCCCAGTCCCTCTCTTTCCAGGCCCTTTCCGCCCGCTCACGGGCTCCTTCGGGGTTGTCATCTTCAACGAGTTCCCTCCAGGGATGGATCACACCGGCATCACGGGACCATGGAGGCTCATCCCTGTGTCCTCGGAGCTCCTGGGAAACCCCAGAGAGTTTGGATATGCCGAAGTCTTCGCCCACGGGACGAAACCTCACTCGATAGTCGCCTCTTCCTCGAATGTCCCGTGCAGGAACCCAGTAATTCTTGCCATGGCAGTGCACCACGGCAACATCGGAACCGATCCACTTGAGCCTTCCCAGCCAGTCTCCCTCGAACTCGAAGGCCACCAGGTCTCCATGCCTGATCTGCAAAGGAAGGATTTTGTTCTTGAGAACCAACACAACGTCGCCCGAATCCAATCCGGGACCCAAGTCCTGTTTCCCCACCCGATACCCGCATATAAGAAGGGGACACAAAGCCAATCGCACCACCCCCATCAGACCTATGATGGCCATCGAAGAGACGAGAAGAGGCTTCTTCCAGGGAATCTTTGGCATGCTCCTCAAAGGAGATTCTCGATAGGGCAGATCCTTCGTTCGCGAGAAGAGAAGCCATCCGGCCGCCAGCCCAAGAAGGGCCCAGAGTCCCATCCATCTCCAAGGAAGTTCTTCGGAAAACCACGAGAAGATCAGAACCGCCGCCGCGTTGGAGGCGGCGTGACAAAGGATGGCGGGCACCAGGGAAAGCGTCCTGTACACCAGGATTCCAAGAACGCACCCCATGAAGAAAAGCTCCATGAAATGCCAGGGATTTCCGTGAGACAGGGCAAAGAGAAGAGCCGTGATCAGAATGCCTCTTCCAACCCCCTTCTTCTCCAGGATCCCTTGAATCCCACCCCGGAAAAGAATCTCTTCGCACAAACCGGGAATCAGGCTCAGAGCCACAAGACCCCCAAGCAGGGACATCCCATGGCCGGGCAGAACTTCGTGAAGGATTCGGGGATAAGGATTCTCTCCGAAGACCAGCGCGGTCCAAGAGGTGGTCCACCGTCCGGTACAAAGGAAGATCCCTTGAAAGGAAATGCCCAGGATCCCTGACAAGACGAGCACGTAACGATCTACCGAATGAAAGCGTAGAGATTCACGGACAGGAAGTCCCTGGTACCCTATCAATCCAAGCACGGGGATCGGCAGGACAAGGGTGCCCAAAGCCACGGCCAGAAAGGGAGGGAATAGAAACAAGGCAAGGAAGGAAACCGGCACGAAAAGGAACACCGCGAAGAGGAACAGCAGCAGCGCATCGGATACGCTTGGCTTCTCTCTCGCGGATACCCAACCGTATTTCGATCGAATCTCTTCCCAGTGAATTCCATCCAAGGTTCCCATCATATGGATCGCGGCAAGGATCATCAGCAGGGCAAGACCAGCCACAACCCAGGGCGTGGAAACGAGGAAGAAGTGGAACCCTGTCAAGGGAATACATGCGAACGATACGGCCGTGATCGTTGCCCAAAGGTATAAAGGTATGCCCGGACGGCTTTCTACGGCCAGGGGGAGCCGCAAACAGAAGAATCTCTCATAGATCACCAGCAGGAGGATCGTCTGGCTCGAGGCATACAAAATATCCAAGAGAATTCCCGGCCCCAGACAAAACATCCAGAACAATGTCAAACCCATAAAGAGCGGCAGGATGAATCTCAGGCAGACCCACTTTATCGAAGCGCGGAGAATGGATGCCGGAGACTCGATGGGAAGGCTGAAATAAACCCAAGAGGCTTCGGATCGTTCGCTTGTAGAAAGCTTTTGCAGGCAAAACACGCCCAGGATCAAAGGAAAATATAGGGATGAAAGAACCAAGGCTCTCGAGAACATCGAGATCTCTTCTGCCGATCTTTCCAGAATGAAAGCCAGAAACAGAACGATACCCAAAGGGACAAGACAAGCGTACAGGTCGAACTTAAATCGCCAGTCTCTCCGATGCACCCCGCTCAAAAAACGATAAAAGATCCTTTCCTCCCGTTTCCGACATATCCACCGCGTCCCCCATTCGTGCCACTGCGGCCCAAACCATGGAATCTCCTCCTGGTCCCAAATCCTTTCCAGATCCATCACGGACCGGACCCCTTTGGAGACAAGAAGCCATATCCACAGGATGAAACAAAGGACAAAGAGAAAAAAACCCTGTATCGAGAGACACGCCTGAGTCCAGTTGAACTCTTCGAAAAGAAGGGCCACGGGCGCTGCCATCCAAGCGGGAGGGAAGAGGCAGAGCCAGGCCACGGATTGGATCTGGAACGACCTGAGTCCAGCCAAAGACGCGTTGTTCAAGATCTCTTTCACCACCAAGAAGGCAATCAGGAACGGAACGGTCAAGACGAGGAACTGAAAGAACAAGAGGATCTTCCTGAATCGATTCGCCCCCAATATCCTTATCATCATCACGTACCCGGTTCCAACTCCACACACCACGAGAAACACCATCACGAAAGCCATCACCATATAGGGGATTGGGAACAGGAGATGAACCTGGATCATTCCCACAAGCATGATGACCAAGGAAAATCCAACGACCAGAACACTCATCTGGTTCATGAGATGCGCGAGTCTGACGGCCCAGAGCGTTCGATCGTTCACAGGTTTGGAAGAGAGGATCGGTTCATCCGCGGCGTAAAAAAAGAAGCCGGGCAGAAACAAAATGAAACATGCGGCCGATAGAAATGCCACAAAGGTATATACCCATGTCAGGGCGGTAAACAAGGATTCGAACAACAAAATCGGCCACACGGGAATCGTTCCCAAGAGACATAGAAACGCGAGCAGGACGCCCCAACCCCATCTTTCTCCTCTTCTCGCCCCAGCAAAAGCCGAAAGCATGACGCTTCGTTGGGAATGGATCCCTTGGAGGATGAGGGTGGCCCGAAAGATGTTCACATCTACGCCCATCCTCCGAAGAATTGGAAACAGAGGCGCATACAGACTCACCACAAATCGAGTCACGCTTCGGCCTCCAGAAGAACTTCCAGGAATCGTTTGGCCACATCCCTTGGATTTTCCTCGCTCGTCAGCCGGGTGAAGATCCTCTCAAGAGAGCTGTCTTTCCCCTGACGTCGAATCTCATCCAAGGCGCCTTCCACAACGACTTGACCATCCCTCAGGATCGCGACCCTGTGGCAAATCTCCTCCACCGAGTCCATCCCATGAGAAGCATAGAAGATCGAGGTCCCGTGGGAAGAGAGATCCTTGAGTATCCATTTCACAACGATGGAAGCGAAAGAATCCAACCCGGCCAAAGGTTCATCCAGGATAAGAACTTCCGGGGCGTGCATCATCCCGGCCACCAGAAGAACCTTCTGACACATCCCCTTGGAAAAGTACATCATCGGCCTGTCAAGCTCCTGTGAGAGACCCAAGGATCCCAACATCTCGCGAGTTCTACGTTGTACGGATCTTTCCTTCAAGCCATAGGTCATGCCCACGAACGTGAGATACTCGAGGGGAGTCAGCGTGTCATAGATCCCTGGGCTTTCCGGCACATACCCCAGACAACGTTTGACCTCCAACGGGTTTTCCGCCACATCATAACCGCAGACCTCCACCTGTCCCGTATAGTCCCCCAATATCCCGGTGAGAATCCTGACCGTCGTGCTCTTTCCCGCTCCATTCTTCCCGATGTAGCCCAGAACCTCCCCTCGTTCCAGAACGGCATTGACCCCTCGAAGCACATCTTTGTTCCCATATCTCTTGGCTAAATCCCGAATTACGATGGCCTGCGAGTTCTTCATGGCAATCCAGTTCCAAAAGACGAAGGTGAGCTGTCAGTGAACCCTAAGGGTTCAGGCAAAAGCCTTGCATTTGTCGAGTCGCTATGACAATCTAACATCATGGACATTAGGATTCCATGGAGGTGGACGTGGATGAAACCTTTGCAATGAACCAGAGGATTTGCTGTCCCCGGTGTCAGCATCACAGTGACTGTTTGCGCCGATGGATCCTCGGCGAACGAAATATCATAGCCACCTGCTGTTCTCTTTGCGCGGAATCGATGGAATGTTACGAATCCATCCCCCCGGAGATGAGGTTGGACGACGCCCCCATGCAGACGAACGAATCTGAGGACAACAGGATAGCGATCCTTCTTTCGGAACGTGGATACGTTTGCTGTCCTCGATGTTTTAGCTTTTCTTCATGTGAACGGCGTCTTTCCAGGGAAACAAGGGGTCTCCCTTCGTATTGTTGTCCCTCTTGTCGTTCCCTCCATATATGCGCCATGGAACATGCTTCCGTGGTCACGAAAGCGTCATCCATTCGCCATGCCTAGCAGGAAATATTTCATCGGGATTGATTTCGGAACAACCAACAGCCTGGCAGCCTGGGGCCTGCTCAGTCCCAAAGGAAGATCCATTACACCTCAGGTGGTTCGATTTGCCCTGGATGAAACCGGAGCCTCCATGGAATCCATGGGATCCTCCATCTATTTCGAAGAGGGACGCAGACAAGCCATCGTGGGCAGGAGAGCTCGACGACTCGGAAGACGATGCCTTTCCCGCTTCGTGCCCTATCCGAAAAAGCTCTTGGGCACACAAGAGACCTTTGCGGTGGATGGGACCCCATACAAACCTTCTGACCTCGTGGCCATGGTATTGCGGCGGCTTCGCCTCCAGTTACAGAAGGATCTCAACGCGCGAATCACCGGAGCGATCCTCACGACGCCTGCATCCTTCGGTTACGCGCGAAGAAAGGACCTCATCAACGCGGCATCTCTGGCTGGACTTGCCATGGATGAACACGCCTTGCTGGACGAACCTGTCGCGGCCCTTCTGTCCTATATCCATATGGAGAAAAGACGCCGTATTTCCCAGAGAATCCTCGATCCAGGCCGGGGAGTAAACCTCATGATCCTGGATTGTGGTGGAGGCACCACGGATGCTACCATCGCCAGACTGGAAGACACCCAAATCGGATCCTTGTCTCAAAACGTCCATTTGCTTTCTATCTCTCGCTTTGAGGCGTTGGGAGGACAGGATTTCGATCGGGAGATATGTTTCCTGCTTCAAGACACGGTGGAACGAATGAGCCGAGTCGAAACGGATCGCCTGGATCCTGAGGAAAAGGAATGTCTGGAAGCGGAGCTTCTCTATCAATCGGAACAATTGAAACTGGACTTTTCCTCCCTGGAGATGGACGCGGAAGCGGAAGGGATCCAGGCCCATCCCCACACCCTGCAAACCCTGTTCATCAGGCATCCAAGCCTGCAAAAGCCGGTGCGGGTGAAACTGAGTTATGGGGACTTCCTCAACGCGATTCAAGGACTACTCGATCCGAGCAAGGATCGATCCATCCATCGTCCGGTTCAAACCGCGTTGGAACGCGGAAAACTTCGTCCGAAAGATCTACACCATCTGTTGATCGTGGGAGGCATGAGCAAGCTATGGACCTTGAGGAAATCCTTGGAAAAGGCCTTGGGCCTGCCCGCCCTCCAGGTACTTCATCCCACACAATCCGTGGTCAAGGGTGCGGTCTTTCAACACTTCGCCGAAATATCCGATTTGTCTCGTGCGCCACATGTGCCTCAAATCTCCGGGGAAGCGATCCGACTCAGACTGAGAGGCGGCTCCACTGAAACGATCGTACCTGAGGGGGTGAAGTTGCCCTATGAGACCGTGCTACGAGGACGTCTCTGTACAGCGAGGAATGGACAGAAACAACTGACGATCTCTCTTTGCGCGGGAGACAGGATCGAATATGAGGCCAACCAACACCTGGGTACCGGCATCCTGGACTTTGGGATGGGTCTGGAAGCAGAACATCCCATTGGACTGAGAGCCGTGATGAGATCGGACAGGATGATCGTCGTGGAGGCGTTTCTGGAAAACAACCCCGAGGTTCGCACCGTCATGACCGCTGGTTTGGGCCTTATGGCTCCAGAGGAAGTGGAGCAAAGGAAAGAGGAAATCTTTCCTTCAAGGAAAACTAGACGGTAAACAGCAAAGTGAACATTCAGTGAACATCCATACCAGACAAGCTTTGTCTCGCAATTGCCGCGCCGATTGAGCCTCTGATATCATACATTCAGCCCATGGTTTGGTTGATGACATCTCATCTTCAGGCAACAAGGGGAATTTCATGCCGTCGCGATCCGAAGGAAGGAAAGAACAAGGCAAACCCGAACAGGCACTCGTTACGCTCGGAGCGATCCTGATCCTCGCGATTCTCATGATCCTGGTCACTGTTCTGATCTCACCGGGTCTACAGGAATTGCGTTTCAGTGAAAGTCTGGATTCTGCTCAGGTGGCCAGAAACCTGAGCCGCGGTGAAGGATTCACGACCTCGGTGGCTCGTCCCCTGCAACTGCGCCAATATCCGCAGGCCACATGGCCGCTCCCCGATTTGAGCCTTCCTCCCCTTTTTCCCTGCGTCTTGTCCATGGTTCTGCGCGTCATGGAAACCAATGACAAAACCGTTGCCGTAACATCCAGTCTGTTTCTTGTTTTCCTTCTCGTCGCTCTGCTCGTTTGGGGAAACAGAACAGGGGGTCTCGTCACCGCGTGTCTGGCGACCTTGATGATCGTGCTCCATCTGGAAATGATTCTCGCGTCCTCGTCCGGGCTTCCAATTACACTGGCCTGTTTCTTGGCCTTCCTCTCCTGGGCCACTTTGGTCAGCAAGGACAAACCCGGACCTATCGACGCTTTGATTGCCGGAATCTTCATGGGAGGTTCCGCTCTGGCCATGTACGGTTCAGCGACATTTCTGGTCGCCGGGTTCATCTATATTATCCTTCGAGAGCGTTCGAAAAGGTGCGTGGTTATAGCCCTCGCTCTATTGGGAGGCTTTCTTCTCTCCACAAGCCCGTGGCTTCTCAGAAACCTGTCCGTGACAGGACGTCCCTGGGGCACACTCAGATGGGTAGATCTGTCCACCTTCACGGCAACCCATCTGGGATTACAGACGATTCGGGAATTTTCCCCGGAACCCTTCTCCTTGAAAAACTTTCTCCTGTCCAATCCCATTCAGGTCTTAAACAGAGTGCTGCGTTTTTCGCTGGACTTTTCCTTGGATCTACCTCGACGTTGGAGTTGGATCGTTTTGGTTCTCGCTTTCGCGTCCTGGTTCAAGGAGGGATTGCCAGAGAAGATGAAGAGGTTGAGATCCCTGACGTTCCTTAGTCTGTGTATTTATATTCCCTTCGCTTCTCTCTTCGCCTATGGGACGGATGGACTTCTTCTGTTTTTTCCACCCATCGCTTTGGTCGCCGCGTCCCTCATGATCCACCTGTTCCAATCCACCCGAACAAAGACAGAAGTTTCCTTTGGGATGAAAAATAACCTTTCATCCCTCGGCATCTGTGTTCTTTGCTTCCTTTTGATCGCCCTTCCCCTTCTGAGAAGCGTCTTTGCCACCCAGGTTCCTTTCCCTCCCCTGATGGACGGAGATCTGAGACTCTTGGAGGATAAGATCGAAAAGGAGGCTGTCGTCGCAACAGACGTTCCCTTCGCGTTGGCCTGGCATTGCGACAGGAAGACCGTATGGCTTCCTCTGGGGATAGGGCAACTTGCCGCCCTGTGCGAAGACAGGGAAGAGATCCGCTACCTCTATTTGTCCGCGAGTATTCTGATGTATCCGGGCACGGAAAACCCGGACAGGTGGAAGCAGACGTATCTGCAGAAGAGTCACGTGCCTGGTTTTCAACTGGATCCCAGATTCTCGGGATTCGGTGTGTTATACAAGAGGTTGGATAAGGAAAGAGAACCTAGGATGATAGGCCCGGATGGAGAGTAGACACCATGGACACTAAACTCTCAGGAAAGGGTGTAGTCTTTCTGTCCGTCTTTTCTATCTCTTTGACTGTCCTTTACGGCACGGCGGAACGCTACAGAAAACCTTTGCGCTCCATTGTCTATTGGTCCAGCGGATATTCACTGGATGAATTGCCCGAATGCAACTATGCCTTTCTGGGGTCCAGCCATCTGGAGAATCCAACAGCCCTTGGCTGGTGGACAGCGGACAAACAGGCCGCGCGAGCCGATCTGGACCTTCTCAGAAACCACAAGGAAGATCTGAAACGACTCAAGCAATACAGCAAGATGGCCCCTGAGAGCGCTATGGGGCAATCTATATCGCCTCGCCTTCAGGCAAGATTTCAACTGGCAAATCAACTGGAATCCCTGGGAGATTACGAAGGGGCTCTGGAGCTGTATGACGAACTCCACAGGAAGGGAGGAGGCCCCTTTATCGAATTGCGAAAGGTGGACTGCCTGGTCCGCTTGGGACGAAAACAAGAAGCCTTGACCATTGTGAATACCATGGTCGTTGAATTCGAGAAATCGCCCCTTCAGCTCTTGATGCTGGCACCCTTGTACCTGCGGTTGGGCGATCACGATCAGGGCGAGGCCCTATTTTACAGGGCAATGGAGCTGGATCCCAAGACCAGAACCGCGCAGATCGAACTGGCAAGACATCTCGCTGCCTCGGGAAGATGGGAGGAGGCCAGGGAATTCTATGAGCTATACTTGTCCGTACCCATCCAGGCTCAGTTCGTCAAAGCACACCTGGAATTGGCCAACGTTTTGGAACATCTTGGGGAACTGGAACAGGCCATTCAGAGATTGGAGTTGGTCTCTCAAAGCCAGGCTCGTTCCAAATCCGTTCAGCTCCCCTTGGCGTCTCTGCACCTGCGTCTGGGAAGAAACGAAGAGGCCAAGAAGGTCGTGAAACGGATTTTGGGAGCCGACCCCTTCGATCCCAATGCCCTGCAGCTCTTGTCGCTGTCGTACCTCATTGAGAAAAAACACAAAGAGGCGAACGAGGTGGCAGACTGCCTGCTACACTACCATCCCCAGAACGCGACCGCGCTCGCCCTGAAGGGGGATATCACGTACGATCAGGGCGACAAGAAAACAGCCGAGATCCTGTATCGGCAAGCCCTGGCTCTCTCCCCTTCCCTTCATGGAATCTGTAACAACCTAGCCTGGTTGCTGGTGGAGGATCAGCGAGCAGAGGAAGCAAAGAACTTTGCCTTGCAAGCCACGGCGTTTTCCCCCAACAATGGAAAGTACTGGAATACCCTTGCCAGGGCCCTGGAAGATCTGGGAGACACAGAAGCAGCTGAAGCGGCCAAAACGAAATCAAGGGAATTGCTCCAGAGCGACCCTTCCAGAGCGGAAACGTGACTCCTCTTCAAATTGTTCCGACAACACCTTCCCATTTGGACCGCATTCTCGAGATAGAACGTTCCAGTTTTTCCTATCCTGCGTCCTTGAATCGGCTGCGCGCCCTGATGAACCAGAACAACGTCCGCTTTCTGACGGCCCTGGACCGAAACAATGTCGCGATGGGATACGCCATCTTGCTTCAGGAATCCAGAAAAGGACACCTGATCAGCCTCGCGGTAGACCCCAGCAATCGAAGACAAGGAATCTCGCGGTCCCTTCTGGAGGAAGTCATGAATCTTCTCAGAGAGGATCGATTGATTGGAGGATATCTGGAGGTAAGAGAGAAGAATCGAGCCGCATACAATCTGTACATAAAGAGCGGATGGCATGTCCATCGTAAAAAAACCACCTTTTACGAGAATGGAGACACGGCATTGATCATGGCCCACCGCAATCTTGAACTGGATGAAGGAAGCCTGCTCTCCGCCAAATCCGCCTGCCGACAATACAAACGTTCCCAGCGACGCAACGTAGGAATCAGGCTCAGAACAGGGAAGAACGAGACAATTGGACGCCGCCTCAAGGCACATGCTGCCTTTCAGTACGCTTCCTCCATCCTTTTCTACTCTCCTATGATCGAGGAGGCTTCGGCCGAGGAAGCCGTATATTGGGCGCTTTCCCAAGGCAAGACGATCAGCTACCCCTATGTAGACAGAGAACATGAAATCCTTGTGCCCTGCCGGGTATCCAACCCTTCGGAGATGTCCAATGGTCCTTGGGAAATTGCGCAACCACATCCTTCCAGGAATCCATCCCTGTCTCCTGAATCCTTGGATCTCATCATCGTTCCCGGCATTGCCTTTGATTATGCCGGAGGACGAGTAGGTCACGGAAAGGGATATTACGACAGGCTCCTCTCCACATGCCCTGGAATTCCAACGATAGCCCTGGCCTATGAGGAACAGATGGAGGAACTGGTACCCATGGGTCCAAGGGATGTGCCGGTGGCTTCCATCCTTACCGATCAAGCTCAATATGGTGGTTCGATCGCTCCAACGGACTCGGCAAACTTTCAGTAACCCCCCGATGTCGTACCGAGTGTTGCTCCCAATTTGCGGCAATGATAAGCTATGGAGACTGTAGCAATATAATCATTATCAAAGGAGTCATGTATGAGCGCTGAAGACATGGCCATGAACAGCAATGTACGCAATATTCTCGCTCAGTTTTTCGTGGATTCCAATCAGGTATATGTATCCAGCCATGGAGGCACGGTCTATCTTCGAGGCAAATTGTTCTCCAAATCGGATTCTCCAAAACCTCTGGGTGGTAATGCGATTCAAGCCATGGAGAACGCGATTCGCAACCAGAAAGGCGTCAAGAAGGTGCTTTGGCAGCTCGACAACTGGAAAATGATTGGCACGAAGTGGAGAGAGGAATGACCCACCGAATACCAGAGAGGTCCGTGCTTTGGGGGGTCCTGTTGCTTCTTGGGACGATGAGTGTTTGCGATGCGGCAGATTCTCTCAAGATTCAAAGAGCCCATAGTCAAGGCCAACGATGGATGGACGTGGGGGAATGGAAGCGCGCGGAAAGGGCGTATAAGGCCTTTTTGAAGGAACACCCTCGCGCCCCAGCCACCCTCAAGGCGTCCGCTTGGCATGCCATAGGACAATGCAGGCTCAGGAGAGGCAAGACGCTGAAGGCCATGGATGCGTTTTCTCAATCTGTAAAGGAGGATGGACGGGAGAGACATTGGACCCAGGAGAGCGCCCGTCTGGCAGGGGAATTAGGTCGCCAGGAGATGCGTCTCTGGAAGGAAGGGGCTTTGGATGGTTTCTTTAAATCCAACAGAAGACATCGCTCCCTGGAGATCATGGAGCATTCCCTGAGGCTCTGCCCCTTCGGACCCCAAGGAGATCAACTTCAATATTTTGCAGGTCAAATTCATCTTAAGAACAGGGACTGGCCTGAAGGCAAGGTGGCGTTCGAACGTCTTCTCAAGAGCTATCCTTACAGCGAATTGAGAGATGACGCCTATTTCAAGCTTTGTGAGATTGAATTCGGCCAGGCTCGACCTTACCCGTACGATCAACAACAGACACAGATCGCGTTGAACCGTCTTTCGGATTTTCTGTCCATCTATACAGAGAGTCCCCTGCGACAAAAAGCCTTGACCATGAGAGATGAGTTGGTTGACAGAAAAGCCCGTCAAGCCTACAGTACGGCAGCATTTTACGAAAAAAGGAAGGAATGGAAAGCCGCCCGTCTCTCCTATGCCAGGGTGTCGGCCCATTTCCCTGAAACGCCTTGGGCAGAAAAAGCGAGACAACGTTTGGTCCTTCTCGAAAAACGAGGGAGGGAGGAAGTGAATGCCCCGAAGAACATGTGAGATCCTGGCCATATCCTTGTTGCTTGCCCTCATGGGTTGCGCTTATACTTTTCGAACCACGCTGCCTGATCACGTGAAATCGTTTCGCGTGACTCAATTTCAGAACGACACGATGGAAATCGGACTCGAAACAGCATTGACAAGTCATTTGATTCAAGCCTTTGCCTCAGATGGGCGAATCAAGGTTTCCGACACTCGACCGGATTGCGTGATTGAGGGAAAGATCAGGTCTTACAACCGCCGTGCCCTCAGTTACGGCGCGGATGACGGGATTTACCAGTTTCGAATGATCTTGGTGGCTGATTTTTCCTGTAAAGACCTTCAGACAGGGAAATACATCGCAGGCCCCAAATCGATCAGGCAGACCCTTGACCACCAGGTTTTCGGATCTCTGGCAAGCAGCGAAAGAGACGCACAGCAGGAAATCGCACAGAAAATGGCGAGGGAAATCGTGCATGAAATCCTTATGGCCTGGTGAATCTTGAAAAAAGGGATCCAATTCTCTGAATGGGAAAAGACCCTGCGTTCCGGAAATCTCCCCTCTCTGGTGGCCTTCGTCGGTCCGGAAATCTTCTTCTATGATGCGGGGCTGGTTCGTCTCGAGGCTGAACTGGAGAAGCGAGAAGACCAAGCTGAGCGGATCCATCACTGGGGAGGGGAAACGGATTCCCTGGAACTACTCACCACCCTGAACACCTGTCCCATGACGGTTTCTCGCCGCCTGGTGGGAG
>Ga0209498_1000724_pt1 | contig 20407 bp, 23 predicted proteins | sample WalLakDeSediment_FD_184131 | JGI IMG/M metagenome (GOLD analysis project Ga0209498, IMG submission 184131) | Lake sediment microbial communities from Walker lake, Nevada to study Microbial Dark Matter (Phase II) - Walker Lake 11/02/13 Deep... | ecosystem: Environmental > Aquatic > Freshwater >... | reverse complement strand
CTTTAATGTTGCTTCTGACACAATAAACTCACCACCTTTATAATGTTAAATATTTTTAAATAACATTATTATCTTGAAGTTTCTTAATATCTTCTATAATTCCTTTATATTTTTCAGGATCAAAATTTTCAATTTCTGAAGTATCTATATTTAATCCTGACATTAAATTATTTAATATATTATTCAAAGAAGAATTATAATTTATTGTTCTTTCTATTCTTGCTTCATATAATCTTTGCATTTCTTCATATTCTTCTTTTGGTATATTTTCGATAACCAAATCAATAATTTTCTCAACTTGCAAAATATCGTATGTCTTAAACATATCCGCATTATCATCAAAAATAATATTACTATAATATTCTACAATTTTCGTATCAAATAATATTTCAGCAATTAGCGGATTAAATGGTTTGTTATCTAAGTCTAAAGACATTATACAAATATAAATTAAACCATGCTTCTCAGATGCAGGTAAATACTGTTTGATAAAAATATCTTTTCCTTTGTATTCTATAACTTTCGCATCTGGATATTCAAAATTCTCCATAAGATCTTTAAATTCTAACATAAAATCTCCTCCTTTATTTCAATAATCTAAGCTTCACTGAAGCTTGTTGATTTAATAAACTATCAACTGCAGTTCTCATATAAGTTCTATTCATAGCAGCTTTATAATCTCCTTTTTCATAATTCATTACACGCCTTTTAATTTGATCAAACTGTCTCCAATCTCCTTGAGAACTATAAGTAATCTTTAAAAAAGACTCCATGTTTTCCATTCCTTCTGTTTTTTCACTAGCTAAACTTTCTAAAATTTCTGATTTTAAATAAACTCTATCAACAGTAAATAAAATATCAGCTTGTTTTAATTCATTTACCTCTCCACCCTCAAAAGTTTCTTGTTCTCCTATAAAAATAGTCGCATAAGTCCCTAAAATACTTTTAATTAATTTTAATCCTTCTTGACTATGACCTAATCCAGCAGCACTGACACCTGATAAAGGAGATGCTTTCATTCTAGAAATATTTATAACGTAATATTTAAATGCTTCTACTGCCATAGTTTTATAATGTTTCTCCATCATACTACTAATATTCTTTAATGTACTTTGACTAAATAAGGTAATTCCATAATCACCTTGAAAAGTATTAGTACTCGCAGATTTTATATTAATTCCTATTGAAAAAGATTTAAAATCTATTTTTAAATCAGCTACTCTACCTCGACCTAATAAAATTACTTCAAAATCCTCAATATTGTCAATACTTTTTAAAGCTTCTATCATAAATCTAGCCATATATACTTCCCAAATAAAACCTTTAATACTTCTAACTGTCTTAGCTATACTATTTTGTTCAGTATCTTTATCTTTTAATCGTAAATTTCCTATTGAAGATTCAATTGAAGATTTAGCTTTTTCCAAAGATTCTTTATTAATATATCCTGCAACATTAATTTGATTTAAACTATCCATCATTGGATTTAGTAAAGATTCCATGCGATGAGCAGCATCTTTACCAATGTCAAATTGTGCATATGCCCAATGAGTAAATTTTATAACAAAATCTGTTTCTGCTTCATCGATCGCTGTAATATAAGCTTCTTTCATCCTATCAAATAACCCTCGTGGTTTAACAAAAAATTGTAAAATTGCTTTCAAAGATAAATCATTACCATATAACTCTTGCAATTGTCTCCCAATTTCTTCTTCTCTGCCTCGTTGTTTGTGTAATATTCTATTTGCTAATTCATCTATTTCAGAACTAAAATGATCACCAAAACTACCTAAATTATGTTTAAAACTATCATAATTAGTATGTACGTACATTCCTCCTAAATCATAAAAAGGATAAAATCTAGGTTCTCTATATTCCAATTACATCACCTCTTATAACACAAAAAAAACGGGACAACATATATAATGTTTTCCCGTATAATTATCCTTCTACTCTCCTAATTATTCTTAATAAAGATTTATTAATTTCTTCTTCTAATAATGCTTGACATTGTAACATATAAACTTCTTCTGGATTCCTATTATTCATTAATTTAACATTAAAGCTATTATTAATTAAAACTTTGGGAAATTCAAATCTTAAAATTTCTTTTTCAGCTGATACATTATTATAAATTTCAAAATTACCAATAACACTATAATATCCTTTATTTACAAATTTACCTATATCTAACAATTCCACAGTATCTTCTATATAATAAAATATTAATGCCCAGCCACTATGATTCCCATTCAATTCAAGAGTGTTTTCATTTATATTAGCAATATCAATTTCATCTAAAATTAATTTACCACTACTATTTAACTGATAAACTTTAATTTCTTTATTTTCGGCAGGAATATTCACTAAGATGATTTCATTATTTTCTATCATCTGCGTTTCCATTTCCATAAAAATATGCGATCTTTCTTTTATTTCACTACCTGCAGCAATTTCCAAAAATTTCATAGAAAAAATAGGAGAAAGTATTACAAATTGTCCGTCACCTTCAGTGTTCCAACCAATTAAATCTAAATTTTGTTTACCTCCAGAACCAATACGACTATTACTTTCTACTTGTATATTAGCTACATGAGCTTCAGGGAAATATAATACAGGTTTTTTTGTTACACACTCTAAAATACTTATTTGTGAATAACCTTGTATAAGATATTCTTCCATAAGCTCTACCTCCTCTTATTCTAGATGATCTAACTAAAATTCCTAAAGTTAGAATATGAATATATTTCAACCGGACTTTTAACCGTTTATTTTCTGATTCAAGAATGTTTTTCTGCCTTCTTCCCGCGTTATAACAATATCTGGAACAAACATAATAACATAAATTGTCCCAAAATAAACTGGAGGGCGCATAAACGCCCTCCCGCGTAACACCTTATTAGCTACCTTCTGTATATTTAATTAACTTAATCATAGTTGTTTTGTCTGTAGGCTTCATAACTGTTAAGTTCATATCAAATACAGATGGATCTCCTTCAGCTTGCATAGTTAAAGTAAATCCAGGTTGTACTTTAGCACGCTCTACAATTAATTGGAAAGGCTCATCAACGCCAGTATTAGCGTTTCTAATAAGAGTATCTCCAACGATTTTGTAGTAACCAGGGAAGTTATCAGAAGTAATTGTAACAACTTGTAAAGCTGAACCTTCGTTTTTGTAAGGATAGTAAGCTACAACGCCACTAGTATAGGCACTTAATCCACTAACAGTTGTTCCACTTACACTACCTACCGAATCTCCACCAATACCACCAGCAGCATCATAAACAAATACTCTAGTGTCTGATGCTAATCCTGTATCAGGATCAACGGGAGTTTCAGACAATGTAACACTACCACTACCATCGCTAATCTCTTGACCTGTAAACATTTCTCTCTTATAAACGATTTCACTAGTTGCTGTAACTGGATTTCCTGTCATCAACGCTAGACCATCAAAAGAAATTAAAGCATCCTGAACAGTAAATGTTGCTTCTCTGTTATAGTCCCAAGTTAAAAGAATAGGGTTTCCCCAACCACCTCTAGCATGACTTTCTTCTGCGGTATTTTCTAAGTTAGATAATTTTAGAGTATCTACATATAAAACTGGCTTATAATCTGTTAGGCTATAGAAAGTAACGTTCATAACTTCCTTTACACCAAATTTTGCTTCTGCCATTAAGAATTCCTCCTTATACTTTTTCTCCTTTACTCTCTTATAATTTAGATAACCAATGCTTTAGATTAACTTGATCTGCTTTCGCCCCTGCTAATAATTGTTTAACTCCTATATCATAATTATCAAATAGAGCGTGTCTTTCAACATAATCAAACAAAGCATAAATAGTCATATCTAAACATTTTTGCATATCCATTTCATAACTTTTAGCTGATACTATAGAAATATAATCAGTAATAGTTAAAGGACTGTTATCTTTATTTTTTAATCTATCAATCTTCTCTTGCGATTTTTTTTTCTGGTCTAATATTTCTTTAGCTTTCTTACTTAAAACTTTCTCTTCTTCTTGTTTAAACATATATGTTTGTAATTCTATAATATGTACGAATTGATTATAAAATTCTTCATCTACTTTAATATCCATATCTTTGATTTCAAAATATCCTTCTTGATTAAAGACAATATCTTTTCCAGTAAAAAAATTAAATGCCTTTGCAATATTATCTATAAATTGTGGATAAAGACTACAAAATAATAATAATATTTCTAATTTAGTGATTTTTTCAATATCTTCACTATCTATATTTTTAACATCTTTAAGGAAATTTTCAAAAAGTATATTAGGCTTTAATAGCAACATAATATAAGAATTATATTGAGTTTCTCCCACTTCTATTACTTGCCTAACTGATATAGGATAAATTGCTAATTCATTAATATGTAAAGGAAATCCACATAAACATCTAGCTTTTTTATCACTATCAGTTAATTGAAACATTTTTATATACCAATTGATATCCTATCATCGTGGGAGTCAGTACAATAGAACGACAACCACCAAACTCTATATTACCAATAGATAACTTACGATTATTAAAGATATTATCAATTTGTTGCATGATAACAAAAGGTCTTAAAGTATTTTCTAAAAGCCAGTCGTCATGATGACACAATACATCAAATATAATTTTATTAGGTTTAAATTGCTTATTAGGACTTAAAGTAAAATCATCAATAATACATATAATAAAAGATCCTCTTTCCTCTTCAGCAGGTACTCTAGGAACCAATAGAACCCTTTTACCTAAAATAAACTGTTGCGCTTCAGCAAGAGTTTCAAAAGTAGGAGAAGGATTCCCACTATTTGTTCTAAGCGATTGCGGCTGTATTAACGGATCTTTTTCAGTATAATATAATAATTTACATATTTTTTGTGCACTTTGTGCAACAATTGCATCAGAATTTTCAACATCAATAAGATATTCTGCAATTTTTCTTATTAATTTATCTAAATCTAAAAATCTACCAGTTTCTGTCATCGCCTTTTAATCACCCCCATAAACTAGTCACTTTAATAGGTTTAATAATAGTTTTCCCTGTATTTACAAATTCACAAGTAAGATTAAATTCACCTACTAATCCACTACTATTTGCTTTTACAGATGTCGGATTTACAGTATTTTCAACTGTTAAAATTGCTAAATCTGTTATATCAATAGAAAAAACAACATTCTCTACGATTTCTCCATCTATTTTAGCAGTATATTGACTAGTTTGATTAGATACAAGCTTAGCAGAACCATCAATTACATATACATATCCTTCAATAGTTTCTTCATGATCTTCATCTGGAACATATTTATCTGCTATATTATTCTCAAGATCATCAGTAGCTAAATTAATTTGATCTTCTTCTAATCTAATAAACAATAAATTATCAACAGATAAAGTATCAGTACTAACTACTCGCCAAGCTTTATTTTTTAAAATAAATCTCGTATATCTATTGATAGTATTAGTTTCTTCATTGCTTGGAACAATAGCTAAAACAACCATTGCCCCTTCTTCCCATGTTAAACCAGCTTTTTGCCCTTCTTCCAAGGCAAAAGCACGACTAGTAATAATGTGACCAGGAGTTTCATAAATAATACCACTATAATTCCATTTTAAATAATAATTGCATAAACGAATTTTTCCTTTAAAGTGAGAAGGAATAGCTAATCTATTTTGTGTTAATATAATCCACTTCTCATCTGACCACTCTAAGATATCTCCTATTTGCAAATTATCTTCTAATCTTGCTAATAAGTCTTTTTCATATCTATCTCCTACTAATGTCTGATGAGAACGCTGAATAGAAACATACAATGGTTCATCGTTTTTTAAGACCTCTTGTCGCGTAGGAGCAGTAGTCAAATATCTTTCAAATTCCTTGATTCCTCTTGTAACTGCTTTTCCTTGTAAATTTTCCCCCGCATAATCTAATTGTTTCTGATATACTTGTCTATAATAATCAGTTGGCATTATTTATCACCTGCCAAAGTTAAATCTTGAGCAACATTCATGCACTCAAATACTGTTTTTCTGAATGTCTTAAATTCTTCAGTATTCTTGATATTATCAAGAGAATGAGATAAAGGATACTCAGGAAAATCTTTCAAAGTCTCTAATTTATTAATTAAACTAATAAAATTTACACTTCTAAGGAAAATTTTATCTGAACCCGTTAATTCGTTAATTAAAGTATCTAAGTGTTTTCTCCATTCTCCTCTTTCTTCGGCAAGCGGTAAAATTTTGAAAATTTGATTTTTTACATAAGTTATATATCTTACATATACCTCTTCTTCAAAATCATTATATTTAGTCACAATCATCTTATTAATTTCTGCTTTGTTTAAAAATTCATCAATTAAGTTGATAATAAATTTACTATCTTCACTTTTATGAATTTTATTCTTCCAGCTTTCATATTCTTGCTTCCACATATTAAAGAATTTCTCTGAAACAGTTATTTGATAGTTAGTTTTCATTTATTACCAACTCCCTGCTAAACCGCTAAAGTCAGGCTCTCTATCTTTGACTTTAGTATAATTGTGCATCATTTCACGAGATATTTGCTTTAAGGTAACTTGTAATGCAATTAAACCTCTCAAATGAGATGCTTGTGAAGTTAATTGAAAATCATGATCTCTAAATACCTGTCGAGTAACTTCAATATCGCTAATTTGTTTTTCGGCCCATATAGAGTTCATCAAAATAGCTATGATTTGAATTTCAGCATTAGTTAAATCCTCTTGAAATTCTTGTGTAATATTATCTCGCAAATCTAAATCAACTTTTGGATATAAAAAACGCGGCAAAGCAGCTTCCATAATTTTGATTAGTTCCATTTCTAGTTCTATTTTATCAATGCTTTGATAAAAATCATCTTTTACTCTTGCAAAATAAGCATCATAAATTACTGCATAGGGAGTTCCCATTCAAGCACCTCCCTCTTAAGTAGTTTTTTCTTCTGATTGTTGTATTAATTTATATACATCAATACCTGTATGTTCTTTAATAATAGAAACTTTAGTTAAATTATCAAGTTTCATTTGAACAGCTTTATCAGCAATTCTTCGTTGAGTTTCTTTATATAAATTTGGCATAGTGTCTTTTAATTTAGTAGGATTGCCTTTTAGTAAATCTTCTAACTCTTTATCAGACATCATTTTATCTTTGTCTATAGGAAGGTCTAATTCAGCTCTAACTTCCTCATCTTTAATAAGTAAATGTCTGGTAAATAGCAAATTACCACCAGGGGCAGAAACTGCATCTCTAAGTTCTTCTAAGGTAATCATTTTTTTAATACCTGGTTTATGCCAAACTCTTTGAACTAAAGGATTACTAACACATTGATATCCTACAGCGCCTCTACCAATACTTTCTACTTCTACTTTCATTTTTTCATCTAACATCTTAAAATCCTCCTTGTTTTCTTTAAAAAGGAGGGGAAGTTAATCCCCTCCCTAATGAAATTTATTTATATAGTTATTTTTACGATCCGCTTTCTGGATCTAATGCAGTATTACGATAAATGCAGTAATAATTTGTATTCAGTACGGCAACACCGAACTTCTTATAAACTTGAATTTCCATGCTTCTATCAGCATTTTTGAAATCGTCTACAATAGTATTACCTTCCATAGCGATCTTAACGATTTTTTCATCGCCTTCTCCGCCAGTTGGAATAATATAAGCATACCCAGGATTGATAACTTGCTCTGTATTAGTTTCATCTACAAAGCTTTGAGGTAATGTTAGAACATTAGCTCCTTTATATTTACCAATAAATCCTTGATTTCTTAATTCCATTTGTTCTATTGTACTCCAACCATTGTCTCCATAAAAACCACCAGAAGTAGTAATTGTAGAAGCAAACTCAGAAGTACAAAAGATATTTGCATTTCCTCCGTAAGCTTTTGCAACATTGATTAAATTAGTCATTTGTGAACCGGAGAAAGTAGAACCAGTATAAACATTAGGAACAGGCATATTTTCAATTGTAGCAATTAGAGCATTTTGTACTTCACGATAAAATGCATCTTCAAGCCCTTCTTGAATAATAACCATTAGTTCATCTAAGCTTTCTAATCCATCTAAAAATCTTTCAAATTCAATTACTGCTGCTCCACCATAAGCTTTGGTTGGAACTTCTAAGTAAGTTGAATCTAGTCTGAAAGTCTCATAGATACCACTTAAACCAACTTGAGTAACGAAAGATTTACCTCTTTGTTTTCCAAGTTTTTTCTTAAAAATAGGCTTCTGTCCTTGTCTGAAGTTTTTAACTTCAGCAAATCTTCCCATAGCTTCAATTACTCTATTTGGAAGAATTTCATCGGTAATTTCTTGCATTAACTCATAAATAGTTAATTTATTGCGTCTAAAAGCATTATAGTCAGGCGCTAAAGTTCTTAATTCTTTTCTTAGCGCATCCTCTGCTTGTTCTAATGTAAAATTTGTTGGTGGCTGCTTCTTTGCCACTTGCAACGCTAATTGTTTCAGATCTTTTAATTTTGCGTCCATTGAAGATCCTCCTTGTTTTTTTTTATTTTCCTTTTAATCTCTTAAGCTACATAGGCTACTTCAAATTTACAAGCGTAGCCACCATTTGGTAAAGTTGTTAAACTCACTAATTTAACACGAACTCCTTCAGCAGCTGCCCCACTAGTAGTTGCATTAATAAAACCATCTGTTCCAATTCCAAAAACATGACCTGCAGTTAATGCTTCATATGCTGCTAGAGCATTTGCTGCACTTAAATCTCCGTTATTTAAACGAACTGCATCAGTAGTAAAAGTATCTCCTAGATGAGGTTGAAATAACCTTGGATATGGTGTTCCTGGAAATTTATTAGCGTCTTGTTTGAAAATCGCATAGGTATTTAGACCTGGACGAATGTTATCATATTCTTTTTCAACTGAAAAATGTAACATCATACCTTTTTGGTCAGCACTAGCAGGTTTTTTAACTTCTTCTGCTACTGTATCATATACTAAAAACATACCATTCTCTACTGCTTCGCCGGCAGCAAAATCACTACCTAAAGGCAATTGTGCTTTAACTTGACCTGTTCTTCTTGCTGCTAAAAAATTAGCTTCTAATACAGAGTAGTCTCCTCCGTTAATATCTCTTAAATAAGTTGCCATTTATATATCCTCCTTAAAATTTTGAGCTTGTTCCTTTCTTTCCTTTAATGATTTTACTCATTTACATTATGTTTTTTAACAATTTTAATCCATCCAGGCAAATCATCATTTTCTTTAGGATCTGGGATTAAATCATTATCTGTTCCTTGTTTAGAAAAATCAATTTTACTAAAAGCTATTGCAGCCAATTCTTTTTCTAAATCGTATTGATTGAAACTATCTAGTTTCTCTTGGAAAGGAAGCATATCTTCTTCCGATAAAATTGCACTAAATTTAGCTATTACATCTTCTTTTCCTTTGGTTTCTACTTGCTGTTTAAATTCTTTTAACGCTTGATTTTCTTGTTCTAAATCTACTAATTTTTGTTGTAATACAGTATCATTGTTAGTATTTTCTTCTCCACTTTTAGCTTTTAATTCTTCATATTCAGTATTTAATTGTTCGTATTTTGTTTGTAATTCTTCCATTTCTTTATCATTTGCAATTGTTAGTATAACTTCTGCAGGCTCTCCAACAAAACTTAAATTATCATCTATTATTTCATATTTTTGTAAAAATGTTTTATCATTACTTTCATCAACAAATACGACCTCTTCTGAATTAATATCAACTTGTGCAATACTATATTTAAGTTCTCTTGTATCATCTACAATTTCATTTAATATACTATAAAGCTTATATTTGATATTGTCTTCATCAAGATTCAAATTAAATTGTAACATATTTGAACCTCCTTTTTTAGTTTTTTCCTCCTTGTTATCTTTAATAGAAGAAAAATTAACTACCTTTTTATCTTCTATTTCTACTAAGGATTCCTCTAAATTCCTTATTAACTTTCCAAGTTGCTTACTAAAAGCAATAGGATTGCTAACATAATAACTGCCAATATTAGCTGATTCAAACGCGGGAGGAACGTCTTTTCCTAAGATACATAAAGCTGAGAATTTAGCTTTTGTAATGTGGAAAAATTCTTGATTATCTTTTCTTTCCCAATATCCTTCTAGCGATTCTTCATCTAATTCCATGCTTTGTGGTCTACCATCTTGAATAACTGCAACAACTTCAGGATATCTCCCAGTCCATAAATAACCTGTACAAGTTAAATATTCTCGGCTTGTCCCATCGTTCTCTACAACATTCTGCCAGCCTATTTCTGCTCCCTCTGGCACAAATCCATATGGTTTAGTTGTCTGTATAAATTTAATATCGTCAGAAGTTATCTCTATTCTTCCGCCATGATCTTTAAAATCTTCAATTGTTTCTATAAATTCACCAACAATAGGTATATTATATAATGTTTCTGACATTACATTTGCTACTTCTTTTTCAATATAAATATTATTTTGATTTAAACCAGGATATAAAATTTTTATAAAACATTTAGAAAATAAATCATTGATAGGTTCAACATCTGATATTTGTATATTAAATCTTGTTACTCCTTGTAAATTTTCAGGTCTAGCAATAAGTTTTGGCAATTTTATTCACCTCCCTGTGAGCCTTCATTTTCATTATCTATGGTATCATCCACTTTTTTTTCATCTGGCTTATCTGGTCTACCCGATTCTCCAGACTGAGTATGACTAGATTTTAATGGTTCCATCATATCATTCAGTTTTAAATAATCATTTTCAAACTTCATTAAATTCAATATTGAACTTTGTTTCATACCTGTCATAATACCTGGTAATAATTTTGCATAACCAAAAGTAGCTTGTTTTATATATCTTTCTTGGAGCTCTTTTTCATTAAAAATTGTTACTGGTGGAAACCACACTTCAAAAGCATATTTATTATTACGCTTTATAGTAAAATTAGTTGCATGTGTTAACCAATCAGAATACTGAGGCCATAAAAAAGCTAATACACTTTCATTCGTAGTAATTGAATGTTGTAATGAAATATTAGATTCTGCGGCAAATAGCATTTTACTAATGCCAGCTTCATTAAAAACAGATCTTTCAGTTTTTAATAAGTTGTCTTTTTGAACTTGTCTAGCTTCTTTAATATTCAATATATCCATTTCTGCAAAAGTAGTTAGAACATCAATGCCTTGATTATGTTGGAGCATTTTTAAAGCATTTTTATGGAACTCTTTAGCTTCAGGAAGGTCGAATACAGGATTACCTTCTTTGTCAAAGGGTATCTTTTGTACTAATAATTGGAATAACTCTAATTTATCTTTACTCAACTCAATATTTTTAGCTTCTCTAAGTTCAATTAAATCAATAATAATAGGTAAGAAAAAAGGAATTTCATCTGGCATTTTGAAACAAATAGCACGATCCAAATCCAAAATTACCCATTCCTTATCCGCCCCAGAAGTGCTACCAGATTTATATCTATTATATTCTTTTTGAATTTCTTTAGGATATTGTTTAATAGCTTGAGTTTTTTCTTCTGTTGTTACAAATTCACGATCAAAATAAGTTAAATTTAATTCAACTGTATATCTATTGTCTTTTTTATAACGACTTCTACAATATGCTAAAGGTAAAGTTTGAATAACTGTTGGATCTTTATCATCTCTTAAATATCCATAATAAATACCATATTTAAAAACTGATAAATTAATTAAAGGAAAAATCAAATTAATATTCAAATTATCTACAAAATCTAATGCTTGTACAAAATCTTTCATCATTTTATTTTCTGGTACTTTTTCTGTAAAAAAATGCGGAATAACCAAAGTATAAAATTTAGGCATAGCAGCAAATAAATAAATTAATCTTTTATAAATACCACTAACTGTGAAGAAATGCTGAGAAATCTCTCGCATTTGATTCTTATCTCCACTTTCAATGGTAAGCTTAACATCTTCAGAAGAATAAGCATACATAGGACCTTCAGTTTTCAAAGTTGGTAACAATTCTTCTGTTAATGCCCTAAATTGCATAACATCTTTCCCAAATTCTTTAATATTTTGTAATCTATCAGGATGTGTTCTTTTAATAATCTTGACCCTCCTTTCTTAATTATACATAAGAAAATCTGATAATTTTCTTTTCTTCTTTTCTTGTATTAATTTATCTTCTAAAATTTTTATATACCATAAAGCATATACAAAAGCACTAAATTTATCTTTGCCTTTTTTCTGAACTTCTTCTAATCTTAAGTATTTTCCATCGTGCTTTTGCCGCAAATTCATCATTTCTTGTTTCAAAATAGAAGTATAAGTAAAAGGCATAAGATAATATGCTTTTTGTTCTGATGCCATTTGTCTGCCTTCTGCCGTATTCAATAGTTTAGTTTTTGCTACTTTTTCATCTACTAATAACTTAATTTTACCACTATTAAATTGAGACAAACAATTCACATATATTTGACTGTTTAATTCATCATTTGGCTTTATAACATGAAGTAAAGGCAAAGATTCTGCTTTTACAAATTGATCATAATTACTATCATTCGTAACAGAGAAAGGAGGATAAATACTTTCTGTTAAAGTATCTTGATTTTCAATAACTAAAAAATCTATTAGACCAACTCCTAATCCACTGCCGTCAATAACAACTTGTTTAACATTAAAATCCATCGCTTTGCGTTTAATATCTATTGCTTGTTCTACAAAATGTCTATTTTCATAAACAAATGTATTTACTAAAGATTTATAATATCCTGCCGGCCTTCTTACTACTTTTATAATTTGCACTACTGTTTGTGCTTTTAATCTAGCTACGTCAACTCCCATAATATAAAAATTTTCTGCTCCATCAGAAGGAATATATCTATTATGAGGTTTTTCAAGTACTCTATATCTATCAAATTGTTCTGGATCAAAAAATGCATCTTGCGCTGCACCACTCCAAAGACTTTCATATTCTCTACTGAAATCCATTTCATTATAAGTTCCATCTTCTTTTAATTCATCTACAAAATCTTCACTTAATAAACCATGCATCATAGGAATACGATAATCTCCACCCCATACAAAAGCATTTTTTCTTACAAACATCCAAACTAATAATTGCATCATTTTTTCATATGCAAAAGAAGATTTATGGCCAGCCGTTGTAACATATATTTGACTCTTATGATTCTCATTTGGATCTATGCCTCCGCACCGTGCTACTCTGTCAACGTTCATGGTAGGAATTACAAAACGATTTAATTTCTCTCCATCAATCATAATAACCTCATCTAAAAGACCTCCATGTCTCCGTTGTCCTCTTGTAGTTTCTTTTGCTGGCATAATATCTAAATGACTACCATTCTTAAAAATTACTTTAATATAATCTTTACTTTTTTCATATTTTGCCATTTCATTTCTTAAACATGGCCACCAATCCCATATTTCATCTAATTTAGCTTTGGCGATATCTGTAGCTTGTTCTTTTCCTCCAGCAGTTATAAATAATTTAATTCCTGGGTAGAACATACATTTTAAATATAGCGCTAAAACAGATAAAAACGACTTAGCAAAAGCTCTATTAAAAGTAACAAAAACATATTTAAAGCGCATAACAACTCTTAAAAAAATTCTTTGATAAAAAAAGAATTTAAAAGGACAATCAGGTGCAGAAATAGTATCTATAAACTTGTCTGGGTAAGCTCTAAAAAATGATAAATAAGGAATTAATTTATCTAAGTTCTTTTCAACCATATCATGCGTAATAAGTTTTTCTTGCTTGCGTTTTTCTGCCCTATGTTTTCTCATTATATTCATAGTCAATGTCCTCTAATTCCGCGTATTCCTTCTTTTCATCTTTTTCTTTTTTCTCTTGTTCTATAACGCGTTTTGCCGCGTTTTCTAATAAAGTTTGTAAATCAGGTTCTTTTGCAATTAATTGATAAGTCCAAGCTTGTAAATTCTTAATAGTAGTATCAACAATGTCTTTAGGTTCATCAGTAGCATATTTAGGAATAAATCCTTTTTTTTCTGCCATCTCAAAAAGAACACTAAAAGCATTAAAGCCACTATCTGTTTTTGAGTCCTTAGACTTAGTACTCTGAGCAAAACCGGCGGATTTCATTAAATCATCTAAAGTTTTACTCATTTTTTTAACTCCATCATAATCTCCATCTCTTATCATACCATCTATAATTAAAGACACTTTCGCAATTTTTTGTAAATAATCCTGATGAGATCTAGTATCAATATCATAATCTTCCATCATTTGTTCTGCATATTCTTCTAATTTTAAACAATCTATAAAAGTATAATGATCTCCCCATTTAGCTTTCAAGTATCCTTTCTCGTCATCGGTTAAAGTATCTAATTGAGCTTGATAAGGGTCATGATCAAAAGCTTCACTGTACGATTTTATTCTATTTATAGTCGCGGCTTCCAAGCTAGCATACTGACCCAAATTCATTAATTTCACATACTGTCCGATGGGAGCAGGATCTCGTAAACATCTTTCCCAAGCATCTTCAACAAACGGTAATCCCATTAAAGTTAAAAAATATTGAGCTTCTCCATATTCTTCAAAATGTATTTGTTCTTCTACACATTCTTTACAAATACTAATTTTTCTATTGTGCATCAAAGGATTTCTTGCGGAGAAATAATGAGTTAAAGTTTTATTTTTTTTACAATGTCCGCATACTCTTGCAGATTCTGGTACTTCTTTAAACATTTCATTATAGCGTTTTATAATATTCATTAGCTCTTCTGTCATTTTTTTATTAACTTTAATTATAGCATTAGGTTCTTCTGTAACTTTTGTCTTATCAGCTTTTTTAACCACTAAAATTTCCTCCTTTAACTCGTATTATACCAAGTTTCTTGTCTTCTTATAGTTTTTTCTATTAAAGTATTACTCCGCTTATTAATAATATTTTCAGGTTTTGGTTCTTCTAAATAATTTATTATCCCTTCTACAGCTCTTTCTGTACACATTCCATCTCGATATTTATAAACTGCAGCTACTGCTCTTTCTCTTTTCATTTTTTGTTCTAAAGTATCTTCTAAAGCAACATCAATACTTTTCTCTAAATGGTTAGGATAATCTACATTAATACCAACATCTGCATACTGCCAATATCTTAACCCATGTTCTATATCTTTTCTATACCATGGGGCATTTAAAACAACAACAGGTCTATCAGTACTAGCAAATTCATATAAAGTAGACATATGATCACATATGTATATATCCGCTCTTTCCATAACTTCATCAAAACTTTCTACAATCTCTATCCCATGTTTTTTATATTCTGGTACTAAAGTCGATAATATACCAGGGTGACCATGTCCCAATACTTTCCATTTATTGATAATATTATTATATGCTAACATTGGCAGAATACTTTTATAATAAGACCAAGTACTACGAGTTTCTGGAACAACATAACAATCCCAATGAAAACTAATAGCTACTACAGGAATTTTACTTCTCTCTTTAATTTCTCTATTTAATTTAGCTTTGTGCCAAATATCTAATTTACAACAACCAGATATTATTTGTCGCGAAGCAGGATACCTTTGAGCATCTAAATTACTTGCGTAATCATTAGGCTCAATAAATAATACAACATTATGTCGGTCTTCTCCTCCCGCGTAGCTACTATGTCTTTTGCCATTCTTCATAATATAACTTTGACCTGCACCATGATTAATTAAAATTAAAGGAGTATTCCCTATATATCTTTGACTAACTCCTGCTACAACTAATAAAGGAAATTTTTGATTAGAATAAAGTCGTTGTACATCACAACCCCGAATTTTAGCATATTTAATAAAATCAAATTCCTTGTTATGTAAAAAATAGGGAGGTATATAATAATTACCTTTGTATTCTTCTGGTAAAGTATTCCATATATTTAATAAATGATCAAAATAATGAGGTTGTTGTGCATAAAAATCAACTTTTTGTATTTCCATGTAAACACCTCATCTCCATCATAGCCGATTTATTACCAACTATCTTTTTATATTCTTGTCTTAACTGAAAATTTTTATTTTTTTCAACTTCAGAAGATTTACGAGAAACAAAACTTGCTTGTCGTGGATGCCATAAGTGATAAATATCACCTGTTACAATTTTACCTTCTCCACATAAAGTTTTAAGGGAGTAACAAAAACAAATATCTTCATCTCCCCATCCAATAAATCTTTCATCATATCCATTCACATAATCAAAATTTCGTTTTGTTGTTAATTGCAAACCACCAGTTACAGGATTAGTACGGACCAAAGAACCAACAGCATTTAAATTTAAAGAATTAATATCTGTGCCCTCAATAATCTTCTGAGAATCTTGTTTATGAAATTTATAAATTTTATTATAAGGAATAATCCATGCATAATTTTGTAATTTCAATAGATTAATACCTTCTCTTATATTAAGAAAAGAAGGTACAATATCAATATCAGCAATTAATATATAGCTTTTCATTACGCTTTTTGCCGCGTTATTAATAGCTCTAGATTTACAAAAAAAAGCATAATTACCATCATCTTTTCCTATAATAATTTGGGCTCCAGGAAAATGATTTAAATAATAATTATATACAAAATAAAAATTCTTCTCCCTGTAACTATCTAAAATTTTACTAATAGGTAAAATAATACTAAGTTCTTTCACTATTACGCCTTTTCCTCCTTTCTCTCGCTTCCCATTTAGCCTTTTTTTTATCTTTTAATGCTTTTTTAATATTTTTCCCTTGTGAAATACCCTTTTCATGACATCTATACATATATAAAATACGATTAACAAATAAAATAGAAGAAACTTCTTCCATCTTATAAACAATATCCTTATCAATTGCCTTTTGATTTTCTTTATGGAAGCCATCTGTTAATAAATAATATTTTAGTTTGAATGTTTTAAAATGAGATACTAATCCTTCTTCCAAACTCGTCTTTCCTGTGGGAATATTACCACAATAACCAATATCTACGGGAGATAAACTGTCATCACAATACATGAATTGAGAATAAATCAAACCAATGCTAGGATGTTGCATATGAGATTTGTACATAATTTCCAAAGCATCTATAGTAATTGCATCATCACTATCTACTATACCAAATATATCTGTACTAACATATTTAACACCTTCGCGTAAACTTAAACTATACCCTTTATTATCAATATTGCGAATAAACTTAATTTTATCAGGATATAATTTAACATATTTTTCAATAATTAAACAAGAATTATCTGTAGAAGCATCATCAACAATAATTAAGTACCAATCTTTAAATGTTTGCTTGATTATTGATAAAATTGCTGTCTCTATATATTCACCATTATTATAATTAGTCATTAAAATATTAAATCTTCGCATAATTAACCCTCAATATCCTTTAAATTATATACTAGCTTATCTTTGTGCTGTTTATTATTCTCCCAAAATCCTTTAGGATATAAGATACGATTACAATCCATATATTCATATAGTTTATTATCATAAAGATAATTATATATTTCACTACCAGGCATACCAACATAATAATTATTAGTAATGAAATCAGGTTGTATTCTTTTTAAAAAAACTTTAGTTAATTGTTTATCTTCTTCTGTCTCACCTGGAATACCTGTTATTAGACTTGCATATGTTGTAATACCTGCTTTTTTAGCATTATCAAAAGCTTGAATAAATTGTTCTACTGTTTCTCCTTTTTTATAAAACTTTAACATTCTAGGACTACCAGATTCTACACCAATATAAAACACTTTACAACCTGCTTTTGCTAATAATTTTTGATACTCTAAATCATCTAAATCATCCACTCTAGTTTCACACAACCAATCAATATTTATATTCTTTTTTAATAATAATTCACAAAAATCAATTGTGCGTTGTTTATTAAAAGTAAAATGATCTTCTCTAAAATAAATACCATCAATAGAATACTTTTTAATTAAAAATTCAATTTCATCTATAATCCTATTAGCGCTCATACAACGATATTTTCTGCCCCATATTGATTTTACAGAACAAAAAGTACAATTAAAAGGACATCCACGACTAGTATTTAAAGTAACAATATTTTTTTTACTTTTTAACCATTTGCTATTTTTATGATATGGTAAACTCATAAAATCTTCCCAAGGCAATCTTGGTAATGTATCTAAATTCTCTACTTTTTTCCCTTGTACAATTCTTTCATCTACTTTGCCTTGTAAAATATCTAATAATGTAATTTCTCCTTCTCCAATTACAATATAATCTACTTCTTGTGAAAACATATCACTTCCCACAGAAGTATGAGGTCCACCTATAATAATTTTTCCCTTCCAATCTTGTGATTTTAATTGTGCTAATAAATCTAATGTTCCCTGAAAACATACTGTATTTGAATAAATACCTATTACATCAATATTATGTTTTAATAAAAATGGACTATTCAAAATATCATTCTTTTGTAAATACTGATCATTAAAATATACATTATAATTATTATTTCTTAATACACTAATTAAATACCCAACTCCTAAAGGAGGTCTTTTCTCTCTTACAGAAAATCCTGATTTTAATGGAGCAGGCGAAGTTAATAATAATATATTTTTATTCTCCTCCAAACGCCCATTCCTCCTTTTTACTCTCTTTTTTAACGCCTCCGCCCGCACAATACTGCATCCATCTGCTATTCCGCTTAGGTACAGCTCCAGGCTTCCGCAAAGCATTAAATAAATCATTAAAATTATATCTCTTTATATGTTTTTCTTCAATTTCGTAAAGCAAATCTTCATCATAAACTTCTTCTAAAATAGTAAAAACAAAATTATCTTCACCATATCTAATATAGGCTCTTTGTAAATAATAATTATGATGAGCCTTCCGCCGCAAACCACTTAAATGTGACTGCCATCTCTGTTCTATATCTTTAGATGATCCTATATATCGCTTTCCTGACTTATTGCAATATATCTCATATACACCCATCATAATAAGCTCTCCTTTTCTACTTATAAATTTGTACACAAAAAAGCCACTATAATAGTGGCTAATATATTTGGTCCCTCATATATAAGTAGTGGCGAGAACTCTTCTTCAACTTGGTCCGCAGAAAATTTTCAAATTATTTTACTTCTTTAACAATTCTTCCATCATCTTTAATCGCGATAGGTGTATCTGTTGGTATAGAATGCTTTTCCCGCAACCTAGCAAAAAAATCTTCTTTCTTTCTCCAATACTCTTCTTGTTCAACTTTAATTCTTCTAAAAATAGATTCAATAGCTAATAATTTAATTGCTAAATCTTTTAATTCTGTTTGTTCAACCTTATTAAGTTTTCCATACTCTTCCAAATTATCCTTCATCGTCTTCATCTTCTACTTTAACTTTACCTAATTCTTCAAATAACACTGTAACTTCACTCAATTTTAGACATTGGGCTCTTAAAATAGGATGTAAGTTAATATTAAAAGCAGCTTCTTCTTTATTTATCGCAATAACAAGATCTCCTCTTACAATAATACGACCTTTATTAGTAACAACAAAAATTCGATATAAAGTTTTCATATTTTCTTCCTCCTTTTTTTCTTCATTCATATTAGTCCAAGCAATACCAGCTTCAATAATAGTTTTAGTAGTAGTTCCCGTACTAATTAAATTAGGCTGTGTATAATAATCCATACTTTTAGGTGCATAATAAAATGAACTATTCAATACTATTCCTCCTTTATAGTTGCAGATAAGAACTTGTAATCATAATGTCCTCTATGTGTTATATTCATTCTTAAATCCACAACAACATCAAAATTTAATTCTTTTAACAACTCACATAAATACCAATCTTCTGATAAATAAATAGGCAACACTTTGTCACCCATAGATTTCTTTCTAATATCACATTTAAATATATCAAATACTCTTTTAGTACCTTCTGGCAGTTCATGGTGATACCACTGTTTTTTAATTTTTGCATCTTTTACTAATTGATTAACAACATTAGTTTTTAAAGCAATTAAACCAGTAGTCAAATAATCAACTTTTTGTAACTTCTTTTCTCTATTAATAAAACATGGAGGATCTATATTATATGTATGCTTATATCCTATTGGTTGCCTACTACGATCACTTATAAATTCTTTAATAGGCACATATCCGCCAATAACATCAATATTTTCTTCTATAGAATCTAATATCATACGAGCAACAGCATAAGGATCAACAGATATATCAGAATCTAAAAACAACAAATGTGTTAAAGGGTATATCTTAGTATAATAATAATATTCTGATAACAAATAATTCCTAGCTCTTGTAATTAGAGAATCTCCATGAAAATGTAACTTTATATAATAAATTTTATGTTTACTAAGTTCAATAAGTAAATCATGATAAAAATCAAAAAATAAACCTGTAAT
>Ga0209498_1000723_pt1 | contig 20424 bp, 9 predicted proteins | sample WalLakDeSediment_FD_184131 | JGI IMG/M metagenome (GOLD analysis project Ga0209498, IMG submission 184131) | Lake sediment microbial communities from Walker lake, Nevada to study Microbial Dark Matter (Phase II) - Walker Lake 11/02/13 Deep... | ecosystem: Environmental > Aquatic > Freshwater >... | reverse complement strand
TGGTGAAACGGTTCTTTTTACGATCCCCGCTGAAAATCTGCCGGGAGAGTTTGTCATCCGCTTTGATTACAAAGAAAATGAAACCTCCAAGCCTTATCCTTCCGAGAAGAGTCTTCTGATGAGTTATCAGGACATTGAACTCCGGGTACATCCCATGTTCAGCAATAATGCCGACAGTACATGGTATCAGGAAGGAGAAATGGAAAACACTGCCCTGACACATTTCATGACTGAAAACTACAGGCAGAAAGAGGTGCTGGGGATGTTACAGAATTTTCTGTTAAATTATGACGACAACCAGTCGGATTTCTATTTGGAAGGGATCAGTGAATATGAGAAACGGCGCACGAGTCACAATGCCTGGATCAGGAAGCAGATCACTGACAACAGCAGTCTTTTTGCGGCCACCTTGTTTCGCTTCCAGCTCGTACCGGATATAAACTGGAAGGGGAACGACACCGAGAGAAAGCAAAGCCTGATAGACCATTATTTTGACCTCATCGATTTCAATGATTCTTTGCTGATCAATACCCGTGATTTCAAGTCGTGGATGGATCAGTATGTAAATTTATACGGTGAGCAGGCGACAACCACGGTATTGAGAGATTCTCTATTTACACTGGCCGGAAGAAATGCCATTGAAAAAGCAAAACAGGGACATCCGAAAGTCTATGGCTGGATGGTTGATTATTTTTTCAGGGGATACGAGAGCTTCAATATTCAGCCGGGAATTGCTATGCTGGCCGCGTATATCAATGACCCACAATGCATGACACAAAAGCGGCAGGCGATTCAAAAAAGGCTGGACGGAATGAAATCGTTGATTCCCGGCTCCATTGCTCCCGATTTTGTATTCACCGGTGATTCCGGAGAGGATGTGAATTTTCACAACTACCATAGAGGCAAGCCTTATAAACTGCTCCTTTTCTGGTCGGCTGATTGCCCCCATTGCTTCGATATGGTGAATAAATTGAACCGGTGGTATCAGCTACCGGAGAACAACAGGAAAGTGGAGATACTGGCAGTCAGCCTGGATGAAACCGATACTGAAGTAGCTGAGTGGCGGCAGGCTATTGTGCATCTTCCCGGATATAAACATATCCTGACCGAAGGCGGTATCAATAGCGTGGAAGCCAACAGCTATTTTATCCTGGCTACCCCGGTTATGGTTTTGGTGGATGCTAATACAAATGCCATTGTCAGTTTACCTGAGTCGGTCGAACAAATGGAAGCGGCGCTAAATACTGATTAACCGGTTTCCGGGGCAGGTTTGTTCACTTTTTTCTCCCCGTGGGCTATCCCGTGCAGTTTTTCTTCCAGAAAGTCTTTCAATGCGGCCGGTTGAATGTTCTTTATAAGTTGGCCGCTTTCGGCACAGGATATTTTGCCTGTTTGTTCGGAAACCAAAACTGCGATAGCATCACTTTGTTCGGTGACGCCAACGGCAGCCCTGTGCCTCAAGCCCAGATGGGCCGGGAGGTTCTGGCTCCTGGAGATGGGCAGGATGCACCGTGCAGCTTCGATCTTATTGCCGCTGATGATCACAGCGCCGTCGTGCAACGGGCTGTTCGGATAGAAAATATTCTCCAGCAGCTCCACTGAGATTTCTGCACCGAGATAATTACCTGTTTCTTTAATGGTTTTCAACTCATGCATCCTTGTGATGACGATCAAAGCCCCCTGCTTTATATTCGACATTTTCTGGCAGGCATGGACGATTTTATCGACATCTACCACATATACACTATCATCGGAAAAATGCCAGAATAAAAAGCGCCGCCTTCTTCGCTGTATGAAGTCGGGTTTTCCGAGTGTGAGGAGGAATTGCCTGATCTCCGGTTGAAAAATGATGAACAGGGCGATGATCCCGACGCTGAAGAAAGCTCCCAGTATTTCCCGCAGTAACTCCATTTGCAGGGCATCGGTAATGCGCCAGATGAAAAATATGGCCACGATGCCAAAAAAGATATTGATGGAGACCGTCCCCTTCAGCAGGATATATAATTCATACAGAATAAACGCCACCAGCAGGATGTCAATCACATCGAGGAAGCGGATCTGGAGGAAACCGGTGATCAGCAGGTTGAGCATGCCGGAGCAAATGTAGTGAAATTGTTCGAGTGTACAGGTGTTCTATTCACCTATATTTACTGGGTTTCCCATCAGATCAAAGTAACCCCTCCTGACAACCAGGCTGTTTTGAATGTTGATCTCATTCAACACTTTGACCGCTGCATCATTTGTTTTCCTGGTGCGAAGTATATAGAAAGCATTGGTCGCCCCTGACATTTCACAATCTGTATTTGTATTTCCATAGATCTCAATGATTCCTCCGGCGGGTTTGAAACCGGTATCGTTTCCACGACAATAAAAATTACCTTTGGTATATATATAACCTCCGGTTATGTCTGTTGTGATACTGGAATTTTGTGATGTAACCTCGATATGGATTCCCTGGTCCATGATATCAAGCATACCACCGCTAATGGAAATGGAAGGATTTGAAGAGCCGGTGGGTGCCGGCCAGGTTGAGATCGCATTTCCCCCGTAAATCATCAATCTGCCTGATGTTATGTTGATATTGGCATCCAGATCTATCGAATTGCCGGCATCCTGGTATAATATTACGTTCCCGCCATTAACGGTATAAGTCCCCTGTAATCGCGCATCCCATAAATCATACGCGGTAAAATTGCCCGAATTGACGAGGGTGCCGCCTTGCGCAAAATTGCTGGCGTCAATATTAGAACCTGAAACGGTGGTCATCTGACAGTCCGGATCACTCATATCCAGTACATGATTTACCAACAAAGTATTGTGGACATTGACTTTATGAAGTATATGAAAAGTCCTCTCCACATCAGTTGTATTATACAGGTTTACTTCTGCCAGTCCGCTCGTCTTGTCATACAAAATATAGAAGATGTTATGTCCGGAAACATTGATGGGATAAAGATTATGTTTGAATTCAACGATATTCTCGCCGTGAATGAATCCTGATGAGCCGACATTGTTGATCCAGTTTCCCTTTACGAGCATGAAAACGCCATTGGCATTCAGGCCCGACATCCCTGCAACGCCTTCGATCCTGAATTCCCCGTCTATCCTGAGCGTATCGGAGTATGTATCGTCTGCATTCAGCACCGAGGTGGTCTCGATGGTCAGGTTCCTGAAATAATCGTTGGTATTCATTTCAAGCGGACTTCCGGTTGGGTCGCCCGAAAAGACAATATGCGTATGGGTCATGTAGAAATGACCGCCATTATTTTTGTAAAAGCCATTGATGAAAATCTTATTCGAAGATGAGCCGGTCAGGGTGGCTCCGCTTTCATTGGTCAGGTTTCCATTGATTATCAGGTGGGAGGTAGATCCGTTGTTGAAATCCAATATTGCCGGGGCATTTTTGGCATTCACCAGATGATGGATCTGGCATGTGCTTGCCAGGCATTTGATGAAGCTATTATCAGCACCGGAAAACTCGATTGTACCATTGGTCAGGGATATTCCGGAGCCCGCTTCAAAGATCATATCATCGGTGATCATGATCATGGAGCCAGTTCCCATAGCAGCTGTTGATCCTGTTTTCCAGTTGAGGCTATCAACAGAAAAATCATCTCCGGCGCCCATATTCAAATGCCCTTGAATATCTGCCGAACCATAAACGATCAATGGATAACCCACTGTCTGGTATATGCCGCTTTGGAGATTAAAATTATTCTGCACATAAACACGGGCTGCAGCAGATATACGGCTGGCGGTTTTGTTGATCTTCAGGTTATAGAATTCTTTATCAACCCCGGGCATGGCTACCAGTTTGTTTTCTGTGCCAATCAGTTCTACCAGCCCCCCGGAGGGATGAAAAACGGTGTTTGAATTCTCGCAACAGGTAAAATTACCCGTTGTACGGATTGTTCCCCCGTCAATATTCGCCGTAAAGCTTTCCATCGGGGTATTCACGACACATATATTAATTCCCTGGTCATGAAAAGTCAGCAACGCATTATCACTCATGTTTAGCGTGGCAGATTGGAGCAAAGCGGGCCAGTTGGATGTACCATTGCCGCCGTGAACATTCATCTGGGCTCCCTCTGCCAGGGTCACGTCTGCCCCCAGATTAACACTGGCTCCAGCATCCTGATATAACGATACATTCGCGGTTCCCTCCAGGTTATAGGTACCATGAATCAATGATTCAACGAGATCCCAGGCAGTAAAACTGCCGGCAATGCCTGACAGGGTTCCGCCCTGGTTGAAGAAACCTGTCTCAACGTTCGTGGCATTTCTGAAAAGGTTCAATTCAGCGCTGCTATTATTAAGGTTCAATTCATTGTAGATTGTAAGTTCATTGTATACTCGCACATAATGATGAATGATCAGGTCATGTTCAACCTCGGTAGGGCCGATCAATCTCAGGTAAGCATTTCCCAGAGTATTATCCACCAGGTTATAGAATATGTTGGTGCCGCTTATTTCCCGCATTGATGTACCATGTTTTATTTCCACGGTATTGTCCCAGTGGATGAAAGCATCGGGGCCTGCTGTATTGTGCCAGTGACCGTATAACCAGATAAATACACCATTGGCGTGCAGTCCCGAAGTACCGGAAGTGCCTGGTTCCATTGAAAGATTTCCCTTGATCCATAGGGTATCGCAGTAGGTATTGTCAAGCTGAAGGCGGGCTGTTGTAGCCAGTGTCAAATTATAGAAATAATCCCCGATATTCATTTTTAGTGGAACGGCAGAGGGGTCTCCTGTGTATTTGACATGTGTGCCCATGCGGAAATAGCCGCCCTGGTTGTCATAATAACCATTGATGGTGATCATGCCGGGATATTCTCCAGTGATGGTTGCACCAGATGCATTGATAAGATTTCCCTTAATTTCCAGGATGCAACCACTACCCACATCGAAGGTCAGCGTTCCGCCGGAAACCTTGCTGCAATGAAGATGATACACTGTGTTCGTATTGTCAAGGCACTTGATGCGGCTGTTGCCCACACTGTAGAATTCGATTATTCCATTCCCGAATGATACATTCGATCCCTCCTCGAAGATCATATCTTTACTGACCCTGATTATTGAATTCGTTCCCATGGTACCGGTAGAACCGGGTTTCCAGTTCAGGCTGTCGAGGGTAAGCGTCCTGCCCGCACGCAGTCCCATTTGTCCGGCAATATCAGCGTAGAATTCAACAGCCAAATTATTCCCATCCAGCAGGAGGGAGGCGCCATTTTCTATTGTCAGGGTGCGACAGTCCCCTCCTCCCCCGGTGTTAATCCTGGGGGAATAAGTAGTACCTGCAGGTATATATACATTGATATATTCATCCGGTACCACATTGTAATACCAGTTGCCTGGTGTATGCCAGTCGCCGCTCACCGTTCCTTTCCATCTGCCTACATCGGGCCAGTGGATCCGGTCGTTCGGATCATTTTCATGCGTAGGCCCGATAAAATCTCCATAAGGGACAATAACCGTAACTTCACCATCATCCATTAATTTGGTAATATTGTAGTAACCCATCCAGGTATTTTCGGGAAATACAACGTTTGTCAGTTCAACCACCTGGGGTGTCTCAAATTTCATCAGGGTGCCCTGGGCGGCGCCGTTGCGGAAAATACAATGGGCGTAGCCGTTCACGGTATCAGCCAGCCCATTGTTGTAAAAGTGTACCCCGTTTTGGTTCATATATTCCGCAATGGTGTAAACAGCAGAGAAATATCCCTGGTTCACGATGGAGAAGGTGTAATGTCCCGATCCCCGGTTGGTAATATTTGCCGGATCGGAATGGGTGCCATCGAGGTCCAGGATACCGCCATTCAAAAATAAGGTTGCGCCATCGCCCATTTTAATAACGGATCCCGCCTCTCCCGATATTTTGCCTCCCGAAGTAGCCTGCAGCCTTACGTCCACATTCAGTGTCTGGCCGTTGATCTTAAGTTCTCCGGTGGTGGCCCTTGCCCAGTTTTTGCAGGTGAGCTCTCCCAGTAAGGTTAATGACGAAGCGGGAAATCCGGTCGGTTGGTCAACTATCAGATCATCAATGATCATCGGAGTGCCCGTCAGGTTTTTCAGCCACTGTTCTCCTTCACCTACAAAGTAGATATTGGCAGTGCTGTCATTCCAAATTGCGGTTTCTTCGATGATGAGATCCTTATGGAAATAAAAGTTCAACACGGAAGATGTGAAATCCCATTCACCGTTTTCAAATGCGCATTGATAGTTCACGGTAAGATAGCTCATCGGGATAAATTTACCGGAGGGTTTGTCGATGAGCAGACTGTAGAACACTTCTCCACCGGAGGATGTCATGGTCTGCTGGGTATTTCCTGTAAAACTCACCAACGACTTCCCGTAATTGAATCCCGTATTGTCAGTATAGCCGGAGTTGGAATTGCTCCAGTTCCCTTTCACATTGATCACCATCCTTGTTGAATCCGGTTCGGCTACCAGGCCGGCTCCTGCCAGAATGGAAAGGTTGTACACATCGAGGGTACATTTGTGATTGATCATCAGGGCGCCGCTCTGAATTTGAAAGTTATTGGTTGCTCCCAGGGTTTTTTCCAGGTCGAGTGTGACATATTGGCCAGGCGCAAGATTTTTAGCAATATTGATATTGTAGAAGGTCTCATGGGTTGTGAAGGTAAATGGATCCGGCCCGTTGAAAGTTACCGTACTTGTTCCCTCGTCAAGGCCGTCCGGTCCTTTGAGATTTCTCCATTGGCCGCCAACGGTGACATAACTATCATGAAGCGCCAGGGTATCGGCCGTAGTCGATATATATACCCCTTCACCGACATCCATATAATACCCCGCGGTGGAAAAAGAGCCACTGTTTATTATCAGGGCATTGGTGATTTCCAAATCATTAGCCAGGGTAAGGGTGGCATTGTTTTTTGATACCCGCAATTTATAGGGGTAGTTTCCGGTGGTGCATTCAAGCATGGCATCTTCGCTGCCGATAAATTCCAGGGTGCCGCCGGTTGGTGCAAATACACCTATCCCATTTGTTTTGAAGTTCCAACCCAGTTTCAATATACCACCATTCATGTCAAAGCTGGAGGAGCTGCCCAGCTCCAGGCCATTGTTTGAAATCTCGAGTGTCCCGTCATTTATCAATGTTATGCCGTTCAGCAGATTATAATAGGAGGAATAGGGTGCATCGTTTATAAAACTTCCGCCATTGATGGTCAGCACACCGGTGGGATCAGATATAAACATATTTCCGATCCGCAATTCTCCGTTGTCAATCGTGAGCGATCCCCTCAACGTCATTTCATTATCCAATATGACAGTTGCATTTCCGTCAAGGGTGACAGAACTGCCATTCTGGATCAACAATACATCCCCCACTATCAGGCTGTCATAGATCAGCAATTGAGCGCCATCGACAAGGATCAGGTCATCGGTTACCCGCATGGCATGGGTCTGGTCGGCACTGATGGTTACAGGAGCAGTGGTATTATAATTCACAAATTTTTGAAACCTGGCATTATCATCATTGGCGCAGATAAGCTGTGCGGAACTTCCTGCCGGGCGGGTTTCATGGCTGCCACTGAACATGGCATGGGTGCCGCTGGCAAAGGTCCAGTCATTATGGAACTCGATAATCCCTGCATTGGCATTGGCGTTTGAATTTGATTTCCAGAGCGTATTGCCACCGACTTTCAGCAGATCGCTTGTGTTGTTCATGGTCAGGGTGGCCAGGGAAACTTCAAAATCATTATTGACTTGCATGGTGTGACCGTTCAGGTCGAGTTCTCCCATATGTAATTGTAAATCATTGGTTATTACATATCCTGTGAGCGAAACTTTCATGGCGCGGCTGCCACCGGGGGGAGGCGCTTTTTTAGCGCCCGGCGGGGAGGTCCGGTCTTCTGGTTCATCGAATTGGTTTGCAGCAGAATGATTTGAAATCAAAGGTGGGATTGAATTCTCTCTGGATGAGCTTTTTGCAATCCTTAGCTCATGAAAGAAATTTCCCGTGCCATGGCTCAGGGATACGTCGGATGGCCCGTACAATTCGACAGTCCCGCCGGATGGGCGGAAGATCATGCTCTCAGTTCCCTGGAAACTACCTGCTGTACGAATTTTACCTCCGGTAATATCTGCGATAAAAGTTCCTGATCCCATACCGTTGATTATGATACCAACATCTTTGAAATCGAGCGTCCCGGCTGTCATATGCAAAGAACCGTTGTAGGAGCTGTAGGGCCAGTAACTGTCGATTATTCCCCCTCTGACAATAAAAACTCCATTTTCTATAGTAATGTTCCCGATGATATTTACCATCTGATCATTCGTCAGATCAATGGTTCCCGATTTCAGGTAAAACTCTCCGTCAATACCTTCGTAATTGTAGAGATCGTTCGCTGTAAAATTGCCATTCTGCACCATAATTACCCCGGAATTCCATATGTATTGGTTGCATGAAATATTGGCGCTGATGATTTTAAGTGTATCAGAAGGTTTGTTCAGTTCTATTATGTTGAAATTGTTGCTAAGCGTTGTGGTTTGGGCCGAACTGCCACAAAAGACTACTTTACTGTCATTTTCATAAAACCAGTTATCGGGGATGAGCCAGTTGCCCTCAATGTAGACAGTATGGGTTTGAGGTATAAGATAACCGCCTGTTGTGGAGATATTTCCCTTGACGGTCATGTTTGTTTGCAGAAAAACATTTTTCGGATTGACACCCAGGTTCAGGTTATGGAAGTAACTGTCTGCTGTCATGTTCCAGTTTGTGTTGATCCCTTCATAGATAAAGGTGCCGTCATGGAAATGGAAACTTCCGGGTGTAATAAAAAAGCCATTGACTGTAATATTCTGATCAAAGAAACTGATCAGCAGGCTATTTTCCGAGATTGTCAGGTCTCCCATGACGACCAGGTCATGGGTGCTTACGGAGGAATAATAAGTGTTGGTGCCAGCGGGTTTGGCTATATGCAGATGATGAAAATAAGCATTGGTGGTATTGCAGGTGATGTGTGCCGTATTGGCATTTTGAAATAAAACGGTCCCTGCATCGAGTTCTACAGTTGATCCAGCTTTGGCATGCCAGTCGTCACCGATATAGATACTATTTGAATTGCTCCCGACATACACGGATGATCCGGAGTGCCAGGTAATATCCTGATCCACATAAAGGCTTGCATTGGATCCAAGCAATTGAAGGGAGCCATGCACATCGAGGTTATTGTTCACATTCAGGCGGACTCCGTCAATATCCAGTGAAGCATCATTGCTGATAACCAGGCTGTGGCATGAGCGGTCGGTACCTGAGATAACCGGGTAATGGGGCCTGTTATTTGGAATGGTCACATCGGTATTTGCATCCGGTAAGAAATATGAGCTCCAGTTGTTTATATCCCCCCAGTTGCTTGATACATTCCCAGTCCATAAGCCCGAAACCTCAGTTTCAATCGAAGATTCCCATACGCCTCTTCCCCAGGTTCCCAACCGGAGCTTGCTGTTAATTCCATCATAGTATATGGCAAGCGATCTACAATAAACTTTCGGGAGATTATTGTTAAAAGAGACCCATGGCATACCTTCTGATTTCCTGAATACTCCTGCAGCAGTGGCGCAGTATAACTCTTCTATATTCGTGACAAGTGTATTTTGAATGACGGCGTGCACCGGAACACTGGGAAGGCCTTCCGAGATATTGGTAAATGACTCTCCGCCATCACCTGTCCTGTAAACACAGTGCTGATTATACCCTGTAACAGCAATCCAGAAGACATTCTCATCATCATGCTTGAAGGTAATATCCTCCAATAACTGATTTGCGTTGATTGTAAAAGGAAGGTTAGTAGTAATATCATCCCAGGTAGTGCCTCCATCAATGGTTTTATAAATGTGCCATTTATTGGCAATGATCATATGATCAGGGGCGGAAGGGGCTATGGCAATGACCCGGAGGCCTTCTTGCCCGATTGGGATATCGTATACCAATGTAAAATCAGCGCCTTGATTCAGCGATTTCCACAAATCATTAAGTCCCACAAAAACAGTATTATGATCAACAGGATGAAGCACAAATGGCGTGATCCATGCACCTTTGTTTGTGTCAGGAATATTTTCGCGGATGTTGGTGCTGTTATTCCAATGATTGTTTGTCATATGGATACCACCTCCATTTTGGGTGCTTGCATACTGGTTTTGGACATTCTGGGGATTAATAATATTATGCATGCCATCCCCTCCTAAAACTTCCGACCATGAGCTGTTGGAAAGCAATTTGCTGCCCACATCCTGGTACCCGGTAAGGATTTCCTCAGCTACTGTCTGGGCGGTTGAAAGCCTGTATATCTGGCCGATGATTAAGCCATTGGACAGGTCTGTCCAGTTAGTGCCATGGTCTGTGCTCCGATAGATGCCACCATCATTGCATTCATACAAATGTGTCGTGCCGGGCCTGTATATCAGGAAATGCTTGTCGGCATGGACCACGGGAACGCCTATTCCATAACCTGATTTCCAGACATTGATGATGTTCCAGGAAGTGCCGCCATCGGTAGATTTCCAGGTATTGATGCCGCCGATGTATACATGCAGTGCATTGGCCGGGTTCACCGCGATGCAAAGATCATAATTTCCCTGTCCCGTGGTATCGCTGCCATCAGGGGCCCATCCCAGAAGGTTCTGGTTTGGCAACATGCCGTCAAACTGAAGCGTCCAATCAAGTCCGCTGTTTGTAGAGCGGTAAACCCCTCTGAGTCCTCCATTGGAATTGCAAGTCACCGCGTAAACCCAGTCAGGTTCATTCGAGGAAGCCGCCAGTTCTGTTCGTCCCGGATGCTGAATATCAAAAACCTGGTTCCAGGTAATCCCGGCATCGACAGATCTGAATATTTTGCTATTAATACTATGTTTTTTCGTTGAGCCGTAAATGATATTCGCATTTGTCGGGTGAAACTCCATATCTATAAATTCATGAGATACCAGTAAGGTAAAACTATTTCCGCCATCTGTTGTTTTATAAACCCCATCGGATGTTGCGGCATAAATGATATTATCATAAACAGGATGCTTTAACAGCCTGTTTACATATTTAAAATCATACCTGTTATAACTGAGATCCGTAGCTTGCCAGGTATTACCCCCATCCGTTGATTTGAGTACACCGATACTATTTCCAGACCATGTATTCCTGTCGCCTGTGGCAATGTAAATGGTATTGGAGGCGCTGAAATCATTCGGAATAACGATATCACTGACTCCCATGATTTCAAGATCATCTCCCAGTTCAGTCCAGGTTGCCCCATTTCTTTTCCAGATGCCTCCCGAAGGCGCTCCCGCCCAGAGGATGTCCGGATTGTCCGGGTGGAAAGCCACACAATTCAGTCTTCCCAGGCCATTGTATCCACCTGGTGTTGTTTCCGGTCCCAGGCAGGTCCAATCACCATTGGGGCTTCGACCCGCATCCGGATATCTTTCCAGGTATCTGTTCCACTCTGTCCAGGCATCTGTTTTGGGAAATTGCCCGGTAACCGGGTCGACCTGGCTCTCCATGAACCATTCCCAGCGTTTGAACTGCTTCCAGCCTCCCATTCGCTCTTTAGCACCATTTCTTGTGATATAACCGTATTGATCCACATTAAACATGTCGGTATACTTTTTGAAAGCTTCCTGGTAATCGGCCAGGGTGATCGTCCCGTCCTTTATCTTCTGCTCCGGCAGGTATTGTTGCCAATTCTGCGCCAGCACTGGCAGACAGTATAAAAGGATAAAGGCAATAAATGCTGACTTTTTCATGATAATTTGGTTTTTGTTCTTTGTTTCCGGTGTTTGAGTGTCGTCAGGCAGTCTTCGTATGGAATATCATCTGCAAGATGATCAGTAGCGTGAATAATTTTTTCAAGCGCTTTGTTCTGATCCAGTTTTTGCTGACGGATGGCACGAAGGGTTTCAATTAACCGGTTTCGCTCATCTTTTTCCATAAGATAACCAGTAAGACTTGGTAATGAGCCTAAAGGTACACCTTTGCAACCACTGATTGCAAATTAATGGTTGCTACTTTAGTGCTACTTATGTAAAAAAAATGATTACCTGATCCCGAAGCCGGGAAATAGATGTCTCTCAAATGGACGACAGAAATGAAGAGATATTTGTGCTGGTATTGAACAATCCAAGCTTTTTCCTCAGGCGTGTTCTGGCTACATTGATGCTCTTGACGCTCTGAAATGTGATAGAAGCGATCTCTTTGGTGGTCATGTTTAACTTGAGAAAAGCGCATAACCGGCGTTCGTTGGGGGATAAGCCAGGGAATTGCGAATCCAGCTTATCGAAGAAATCCTGGTGGACCTGTGTGAACCGCACTTCAAAATCATTCCAGTGGTTGGAATGTTCTATACCATGGATTTTTCCGATAATTTCCTGAAGGTTTTCGGCATTATTTTCATTCCGGGCAGATTCTCTGAGAGCTTCCGAAATGCTCAGGATTGCTTCATTATTCTTGATGATATTCATCGCGCTTAGGGCAAGTTCCTTATTTCGCAATTCCAGTTCCTGATTCAGCGCATGAGCTTTTTGCTCTGTAAGAGCATGCTCCTGTCTGATGTTAATGGCTTTCAGCCTGATGAGCAGCATGAGTGTAAAAAGGATGGCGACAACGGATGCAGATGAGATTCCGAGTATGATCATCCTTTTTTTACGCAGGCTGGCATCTTTCCGGAATATTTCCGCCTGATTACTCGCCTCTTTCACTTTATACCTGGCTTCAAAAGATGAAAGCTGCCGGCTGTTTTCAGTCGAGAAGACCATTTCGCTGATGGAATCCTTTGCTTTTAGCATCTGATAGGCAAGGGAAGCATTACCCAAATGGAAAAGGACCTCCGCGTAGGTTTTTAGCACGTTCTGTTGCTGATGTTGCAGATGAGCGCTTCTGGCCGTAATCAGCGCTTCATCCAGATATTTAACCGATTGTCTGTAGTCTCCCAGGTCCTGTGATATCTTACCGAGCGTATAAAGTGTGGAAGACAGGTCAATCAGATTTTCGGCATTCCTGAAATGATTTTTAGCCAGCAATAAATAGTCCTGCGCCTTCGCAGTCTGTCCTTTCAAGAAATACGTTTCGCCGATGTTGTGATATCTGACGGCACATTTTCCGAAGTTACCGCTGACACTGTCGAGATGAAGGGCATCCTGAAAATATATCAGCGCCAGATCGTAATCTCCCATGTCCCGGTAAACTGTTCCTATGCTGTTAAACCGGATTGAAATTTTATCGGTATTGTTCAATTTACGGTCGATCTCAAGCGCTTTTTGAAAGTATTCAATGGCTTTTTCGGGCTGCCCCCAATAACTGTAAATCTTTCCTATTGTATTATAATCGGTGGCGACTGCATCCAGGTTCGCCAGTTCGTTATCAATATTTAAAGCATCTTCCATTACTGCGATGGCCCTACCATAATCGCCCCAAATTGTCAGGGAAATGCCCAGATTGGCAAGATTGGCGGCGATTTCGGGCTTGTTGCCTGCCTTCCTGGCAAACTCCAGCGCTTTTTCAAAATACTTATATGCCTGGATTTCATCTTTCAGTTCATGATAACAATTCCCGATATATCCGAGGGTTGAAATATATTTTTCGCTGAGCACACCTCCTTCCAGGTTGGCATATAGTTGGTTGGCTTTTTGATAATGAACAATGGCGCTGTCAAGTCTATGGAGGTAATAAAAGGCGTCTGCCATGATAAGTTCCGCCTGCGCCTGCGTGGATTTATCCTTTTGAATGATTGAATGATCCCGTGCTTTCCTGCTTAAATCCAATGCCTTGTTTGGATCCATTGTCAGCAGACTGTCAGCCGAAATGAGCAGTTGTTTTGCATGATATAATTCATCGAAAGTTTTAGTGGCATGATCTGATCCGGGATCAGTTTGAAGCAATAAGGAAGATCGGTCAGAAGTACAACCGAATGTTATTGTAAAAATCAAGAGATTGATTATTATTGGTTTACCTGGAATAACCATTTTCAGCCTGGCATTGACTAACAAATATAGTGAAATTGTTTGAGTGTTTAAGTGTTTAGGTGTTAGATTGTGATTACAACGAATTACAACGAATTACAACGAATTACTTTTCCTAACCCGCTCAATCAGCTTCACTGCTTCCAGCGCTTCTTTCACATCGTGTACTCTAAGGATGGAGACGCCTTTGAGGAGTGCGATGGTATTCAACACAGTCGTTCCGTTCAGGGCTTCTTCGGGCCTGGTGCCCAAAACCTTATTGATCATTGATTTGCGCGACAAGCCGGCCAGGACCGGGTAGCCGTTGGCCGTCAGCCGGTCCAGATGGCTAAGCAGGGTATAATTATGTGCTATTGTTTTACCAAATCCGAAACCGGGGTCGAGGATAATATTATGGTGGTCGTTTGATTCCAGTTTCTTTGCCTGCTGAAGCAGGAAGGCGAAAACTTCTTCCCTAACATCATGATACTGAGGATTTACCTGCATATTTTTCGGTGTCCCCTGGATATGCATGATGACATATGGGATCTCCAGCTTTGACACCAGAGGGATCATTTTCTTGTCAAATGTTCCTCCGGAGATATCGTTGATCATATCCGCTCCTTCTCCGGCCACCATCCGGACGATTTCAGCCCGGTAAGTGTCTACGGAGATGATCAGTTCGGGGAAACTCTTTCGCATCTCCTGCAACGGCGCCATCAACCTTTGTTTTTCCTCCTCAACGCTGACCTCAGCCGCTCCAGGCCTGGTCGATACCGCCCCGATATCAATGATATACGCTCCATCCTCCAACATCCGTTCAACCCTCCTTCTCCATGTCCCCATGCCTCCATGCCCCCATGCCTCCATGCCCCCATGCCTCCCAGCCTCAAAAAACGAATCAGGCGTTACGTTCAGAATACCCATCACGCGCGGTTTTGTGAAATCCATCACCTTTCCGTTGTATTCAAATACCCGCTTTGGTGAAAAAAATGTACTTTTATCGCTGTTTTTTTTCATAGCGATTTATAATTGGATCCACTGCGAAGATACAAGAAAAGATGACAGAAACAGCCCGACAGTTCGTACAGGCCATGGCCGATTGCAAAGAAGTCTTCATCAATAAAATGAAGGATTATGGAAGCGCCTGGCGCATCCTTCGGTCACCATCCCTGACCGACCAGATCTACATCAAGGCCAACCGGATCCGGTCTATTGAACAAAAAGGGCTCCATCGGGTTGAAGAAGGGATCAGGCCCGAATTTATCGGGATCGTGAATTATTCGGTGATGGCGCTGATCCAGCTGGAACTGGGACCGGAAGAGCAACCGGAGCTTCCGCAGGAAAAGATATTGGAGCTTTACGACCGCCATTTTCAGAGCGCCCGCGACCTCATGGAAAACAAGAACCATGATTACGACGAGGCCTGGCGGAACATGCGGATCAGTTCCTATACCGATATCATCCTGATGAAACTGATGCGGATCAAGCAGATCGAAGACAGGGCAGGGGAGACGTTTGTTTCGGAAGGGGTGGACGCCAATTACAGGGATATTATTAATTATGCTTTATTTGCGTTGATTAAGCTTGATGAGGAGAAGTTAGAAGATAGAAGATAGAAGTTAGAATATATAACATATAACATATAAAATGAGGATTGTTGCGTTTATTAGCCGGGTGCTCGTGGGCCTGGTGTTTATTTTTTCAGGGTTTGTCAAGGGGGTTGACCCGCTGGGAACGGCGTTCAAAATGGAGGATTACTTCATCGCATACGGGATGGAATGGGCCATCCCGCTTACATTGACGCTTTCGATCTTTCTTTGCACCCTTGAATTTACACTGGGTGTGGCCATGTTGATCAATCTCCGGCTGAAGCAACTTTCATGGCCACTTTTTCTTCTGATGATCTTTTTCACGGTCCTGACATTTTACGATGCCCTTTATGAACCGGTTCCCGATTGCGGTTGCTTCGGCGATGCTATTATACTCACTAACTGGGAGACATTTTACAAGAACCTGGCGCTCATCGTATTTGTCATTATCATATTTTTTTACAGAAACAGATACAAACCCTGGCTTATTCCCAAAGCGGCCAATATTTTCGTGCTGGTCATTGCCCTGGGTTTCGCCTATTTTTCTTACTACCAGTACCGTCACCTGCCCTGGATCGATTTTCTGGGCTGGAAAGTTGGAACCGACCTGGTGCCTGATGACCCGGGTGAAGCGAAAATATACCTGACTTACCAGAATAAGGTCACCGGTGAAACAAAAGAATATCTTTCTCCCCATTATCCCTGGGATGATCCTGAGTGGCTGGCGCAGTGGGAATTCGTCGATCAGCGGACCGACGATTCGGGGGTTATCAAAGGCCATACCCTGCAGATATACGATGCCGAAGGCAATGACCTGACGGAAACATTCGTCAATAATCCCGATTACCAGTTCCTTGTGGTATCGTATAATTTGAGACTGGCCTCAAAAAAGGGTTTCCGCAAGATGGACCAGCTTTATCATGATATTTATCACGACGGGTATTCGGTCATCGTGATCACAGGCAGCCTGGAGCATGATATTGAAAAATGGCGGCACGACAAGCATCCTCATTGGGAAATTTACCATGCCGACGACATTGAGCTGAAGATGATGATCCGCTCCAACCCCGGGCTGATCCTGCTGAAAGACGGGGTCGTGCTCGGAAAATGGCACTGGCGCGATTTACCCGATTACCAGGCGATAAAAAAGGCGTTTCCGGGAATGTAAGTCAGCGGTCGGCACCCTAAACTCAGAACTCAGAACTCAGAACTCAGAACTCAGAACTCAGAACTCAGAACTCAGAACTCAGAACTCAGAACTCAGAACTCTTTCCTATCTTTGCCCCCATCAAAAATCTAACACCAAACATCATGAGAACAAAAATCGTTGCCGGCAACTGGAAGATGAACAAGACCTTCGGGGAGGCCGAGGACCTGATTACCGATATCATCGAACTGCTCGACGAGCAGGGCAAACCTGAGAATGTGGACGTGATCCTTTGTCCGCCATATGTGTTTCTTGAGATGGCGGGCGATATTACGGCCGATTACCCGGTTTTTATCGGGGCCCAGAATGTAAGCCAGTATGAATCCGGCGCTTATACGGGTGAAATCTCGGCGGCCATGCTCCGCTCCATGTATATCGACTTTTGCATCATAGGGCATTCCGAAAGGAGAAAATATTTCCATGAAACTGATGAAATGCTGCTGGACAAAGTAAAAATGGCCCAAACACAAAGCCTCGTTCCCATTTTCTGCTGCGGGGAGGTATTGCAGGACCGTGAGGCCGGCCGTCATTTCGAAGTAGTGAAGCAACAACTTGAAAATACTGTTTTCAAGCTTTCCCTGGAGGATTTTAATACCCTGATCATCGCTTATGAGCCGGTGTGGGCCATTGGCACAGGGGTTACTGCCACACCGGAGCAGGCCCAGGAGATGCACTTTTTCATCCGTGATCTGATTGCAAAGAAATTCGGGACTGAAGCGGCGGCCGAAAAGACCATTCTCTATGGCGGGAGCTGCAATGGCAAGAATGCCGCGGAACTGTTTGCCAAGACCGATGTCGATGGCGGGCTGATCGGCGGCGCTTCGCTCACGGCGGAGGAGTTTGTGAAGATTGTCAGCGCCGCGGGATGAATTCTCAGTCATAGCATGGATTTATAAAAATCGTCAATATGGTTCACGCAAAGCTCGCAAAGTTTAAGCGCAAAGTTCGCAAAGGCTTGATGAAGAATTATTCGTTTTGCGTTCTTTGCGTATTATCTTTGCGTTCTTTGCGTGAAATTTGATTTTTCAGAAAGCCTCGAACGATTATGATTCCCCGGAATTAGAAATGGTTAATATGCATCATTTGCAAATAATTTTCCGGCCTTTAATTGATGAAGAGGGCAAATCAATTTTAATAGCTGAACTTCTTGAGATAGGGTTCGCGAGTTTCATTGAAGAAGATACTACACTCATAGCATATATCCCTGATGAGGCTTATAAATTTGATTGTTTAAAAGACATTCCTTTTCTCAAAGTACATCCTGAAATTAAATTATACATCAAAAAACTGGAGGAAAAGAACTGGAACGAGGAGTGGGAGCGGAATTACGAACCGGTGATCATCGAGGGTAAATGCCATGTCAGGGCCCCTTTTCATCCATCTTTACCGGACATTAAATATGAGATCCTCATCGAGCCGAAAATGTCGTTCGGTACGGCTCATCACGCTACTACACAGCTCATGGCAGCCTGGCTGATGGATTTAGATATTTATGGTATGGATGTGCTTGACATGGGCTGTGGGACTGGAATCCTGGCGATCCTGGCCAATAAAATGGGTGCCCGGAGCGTTATGGCTGTGGATAATGATAAGTGGGCACAGCAGAATGCCGTCGAAAACCTGAGGAACAACGGTGTTGCCGAAGGCATAGCCATCCTGGGGGATGCTTCTGTCATAGAGCCTGAAAAATACGACCTGATCCTGGCCAATATCAACCGGAATGTGCTTATACAGGATTTGGAAAAGTATGCCGGCGGATTACGGCCTAACGGTCAATTACTCCTGAGTGGTTTTTATGAGTCAGATGCTGATGTGATCAAGTCATCTGCGAAGACCAATGGCATGAGATATGAAGGAGTCAGGACTTTAAATGATTGGGCTGCGTTGCTTTTCAGTAAATCGAAAGCATGAAAGAATTTTTCATCAAAATATCTCTTGTGATTGCCTTTTCCTTCTGGATGCCGGCATTGCAGTCACAACATGTAAAGGATTTTTCAGAGGATCCGCTGCAGTTTTCAGATGAGATACAGGTTTTATTCTCCGGGATCAGCAGTCCGTCGCTGGGGATTAAGATCAGGGAACTGTTGAATCCCTTTGTGGCCTCCTGGAATTCCAACGAGTACGGCGACAAAGAAAGAGCGATGGTCATCGCCAATGCCAACGATCTGCTCCAGCGAAGGCTCAATCCTCATCCCGACTTTTACAACTACATTTCCATCATTCATGGGTTGAAGAAGAAGGGCAACAGGGATGCAGTAGTGATCTGGTCGCAGGTTCTGAAGGATAAATCGAACGGTCTCAATCTCCGGCAAATGCAGTCTTACCTGGAGAAATATGCTTTATTTATCAACAACGGGATTCTTTTTCAGTCATCTTCATTAACCTGGTATGTGACCGATACGAGCCTTCATCTGGAATACGATACGGCTATCCGGGTTATCTACAGAAGGACTGACCTGGCATGCGCCTCCAGGCGGGATACCTCCCTTATTTTTGGCACCTCCGGTGTTTTTTACCCGGAAACGCAGTTTTGGACAGGACGGAAAGGAAGGGTTACCTGGGAACGGGTCGGGTTGAGCCGCGATACGGTTTATGCGGATTTGTCATCTTATACCGTCAATCTGAAAATAGCGGAATACCGGGCCGATTCGGTGCGACTGATCAACAGGAGATATTTCAGGGAGCCTATTTTCGGCAGGTTGGAAGAAAAGGTATTATCAAGCGCCCCGGGCCCGGGATCCAGCTATCCCCAGTTTACCTCTTATCTTAAGAACTATGAGATCAGGAATCTCTTTAAAAATATTGATTACCAGGGTGGCTTCAGCGTTGAAGGGGCACGTGTCATCGGTTCGGGCGAGATCAACCAGAACGCCTCGATATTCATTTCGCGGGACGGCCGTGTCAGAGCCCATATCCGCTCCAACGCCTTCCGGATACAGGGGGATCAGATCACGGCCAATCCTTCTTCGCTTAGTATTTACACCGATGGCGATTCCATTTATCATCCCGGGCTGCAGATGAAGTTTTTCGGCGACAGACGGCAGTTGGTCATGTTCAGGCCTGAATCCGGCATTTCTCAGAGCCCTTTCTTCAACGGGTATCATGCCATTGATATGTATAACGGGGCCATGTACTGGGATGTGGATAAGGATACCATTCATTTTGAATCGGTTCCGGGAATCAGCAGGGTGAGTGTGAATGAATTTGTCTCCAGAAGTTTTTTTTCGAAATACGAATTTTACAGGCTGCAAGGTATTGACGACAAAAACCCGTTGTATATAATCCGGGATTTCGCCAGGACATTTTCAACGAAAGAAATAACGCCGGCTGCACTGGCCCAGTTTATGAACAAGGCGCCCGACCAGGTTAAAGCCATGATGCTTAGACTCAGTATCCAGGGCTTCTTATACTATGACCTGGTCAATGATAAAGCTGTTATTCAGGACCGGTTGGGACAAGCCATTGAGGCCAGTGTTGGAAAAAGGGATTATGATGTGATCAAAATCCGGTCGGAGACCAATAACCTAAGCAATGCCACCCTTGACCTGAAGAATTATGATTTGACTGTTCGCGGGGTTGAAAGCGTTTTTCTGAGCGATTCGCAGCAGGTTTACATTTTCCCTCATGATAAGGAGATCGTTTTGAAGAAAGGGATGGATTTTACATTTTCAGGAC
>Ga0209498_1000721_pt1 | contig 20438 bp, 20 predicted proteins | sample WalLakDeSediment_FD_184131 | JGI IMG/M metagenome (GOLD analysis project Ga0209498, IMG submission 184131) | Lake sediment microbial communities from Walker lake, Nevada to study Microbial Dark Matter (Phase II) - Walker Lake 11/02/13 Deep... | ecosystem: Environmental > Aquatic > Freshwater >... | reverse complement strand
GATAAGAGACAAATGGGAATTGTTAAGGAGATTAAGAAACATGATCGAGGGCATGATGGGGCCTTGGGTTAAGGAAGCCAGAGAACACCTTGACCGGATGGAGGCTAACATCATGAACGATGAGTTTTTCAGGGGAGCGCTGGAAGAGTGGGACAAAAAACTTTTCCCGCAATGTCCCGCCCAACTGTGGCAGGATTTTCGTCAGGGAAAAATCGAGAGTCCTCTCTCCGCCTAAAACCAAACCAGCGCCAGCTGGGCCCCAGCTCATTTGAGTTTGGGGTTTTTTATTTTTTTGAAATTTTAGGAACAATATGTTATACAGATAACAGGACTTAATTGCCAAGATAAGGAGGGATTCATGAAAGGTTTATTTAAAAAATATAGTAAATTTCAGCATTGGCCAGTGGCAGTTCTCTTGAGGATGTTTATTTTAAGGCGGGAATATATCAGGGAGTTTTGCTGTTATTGCGATAAAACAATCAGTTTTTCCCGCTCAACAAGATCTGGCGATTCAGGAGGCATTTGTCCTGCTTGTCTTTTTGATAAGCATCCCCAAGTTTATTGGGAAATGAAGCAAGAAGGCAAATTAACAGAGGCGCAAATTGTAGAAGCTGAAAGATTTTGAGACTTTAAGCCTTAGGTTTTAAAACCTGGGGCTTTTTTCTTTTGTCAGGAAAAATTTGTAATTTAAAGATTGAATCTGCTTTTTAATTATTTATTTTTTGCTTTTTAGTTTTGCTGTTATAAAAGACAGAGAGCAGTCCCATGGCTAAAAAAATTCCGCCGGTGATTAAATATTTTAAAACAGATGACGTTGTTTTGTTTTGCGGCAGGGATAGGCTTTCTTCGTGATTAATTTCGTGGTTTTTAACCAAATCTTCCATTGAACGGGGCAAGACTTGATAAATATCATTATTCTGGCTGACAATGCCTGAAATTATTAATTCATCGCCTTCAGTAAAATCAGTTTTGCTTATTTTGGCATTTTGTTTTATATAAACCAGGGCCTCGCCTGTCTCGTCCTGCAGATAGAATTTAGAGCCTGATTTTTCAATCAGCCGGCCTTGGATCTGGATTAGCCAGCCTTCGGTAGACTCGCCTATGTCAGCTATTTTAATTGGTTTTGGCATTGGCGGCAGGAGGCTTTCGATGAAGACTATGTCTGTTTTGGCTGATAATTTAATCCTGTTTTCACCCAGAGATTCTGTCAGCGTGCCGGAAACTTCAATTAAATCGCCTATTTTCAAATCAGGCCAGTCAGCTTTAGACATGTAAAGCTGGATGCCAGAACCAGCCAAATACATGATTGTTTTGCCAAAAGTATTGGGCAGGACAGAAACCACTCCGCGAGTCACTACTTTAGTATTTTTTTCCAGCAAACGAATATCTTGCAAAGTTATTGCAATACTTCCGTCTTCATTTTTTTTAATTTTCGTTTCTGTCACAGCGTCGCTTGCTTCTTTTTCCGGTTCGATTATTTTAATTTTGTAGCTTTCTTTGCTTTGGGCTTGGCCGTCACCGACAAATAAATTTATCAGATAAGTGCCTTTTTCCATAAAATAAGTCTGAAGTATAACATCATGAAATAATTGTTCGCCGATTTTCCAGGTAAAATTTAATAGATCATTTTCTAGATCATAGGAATCAGAAGCATCGCAAGTAATTTTTTCGCCGATAAAAGCCTGCTTGGGGCAGTATATTTCAATTATTGGCTCGTGATTTAATTTTGTAATAATATTATCTTTATTTTTAGTCGGCGTGGTAGTGAAAAACCATTCTCCCTCTTCATCTATGGCAAATGAAACATCTTCCGGAACATTGTCTGATTCGCTGTATTTGACGGTCTGGATTGTTTTATCATCAGGCGCAATCAGCTTTATAGTTTCTTTGTCATTATTAAATGCCAAACCGCTGGTTTTTCTTTCAATGATGAAAAATCCATTAGGACCAATAACGGTTGTCGCAAAATCTTGAGCGGAAATTTTGTAAGTCATTTTGCTGTTGTCTTGAATTTTAAAACCTGCCAAATCAATTTCTCTTTGTCCGATATTTTTTAATTCCAGCCACTCGTTTTCCAGGTCAGAACCGGGCGGATTAGGATAAATCTCATTGATTCTGACGACTTCTTTATAATCTATTTTTACTGGGGTTTCGTTTTTAGCCGCATTTGAAGTTTCCTGTTTTTGTTCTGATTCAAGCAAAGTAATCAGATTTGGCTCGCCTTTGGTCGGGGTTTGGGTGACAACAAAATCTTTTTTATTATTAAAAGTATTGGCTCCGTCAAAAATTCTGGCAGTGGAAAATGGCCTTTTGGCCACTGGAGCGTTATTTTCTGTTAAGCCATGTTTGTCCCAGTTGCCGTAATAAACCGCGTCAATAATATCATTATTATTATTTTTTAAAATAATTGCGTCTCCTGGGTTGTTTAATTTGCCTTTTGGCTTTTCAATGACCAAAAAGCGGTTCTCATAATTTGAGCCGATAAGGCCGCTTAATTTGGTGGCTGTTTCAGCCCCGTCAATTATGATCCAGCCGGTCAAATCAACGTCAAAAGAATTTTTATTATAAAGTTCAATCCATTCTTCTTCTCCGTCAGCCGGATCAGAAACAAACTCGTTGATTACTATGCTGCCAGATGAAACAATCTGCTGAAAATTTGGTTTTGGCGGATTACTATCTTCAGCTTCTTCGTTTTGATCAATGTCATCTTCTTTCCCATCTTCTTCATTGTCCTGTTCATTAGGATTATTTTCATCATCCACTGGTTCATTATTATCTTGGCTAGAAAATTCATTTTCTCGGCCAGCGCTATTGCTTGTTGGGTGCGGCTGCCAGTTTGCTTCAGTATAATCATTGGAATTTAAGTCTATTCTTTGCAATGATGTTTTAGAACAAGGAATATAAGTAAAAAGTTCAATAATTTCTCCACCGGCGTTTTTAAGCCCGATTTCTTCGCCGGATTCTTTCAAAGATGACCAAGAACTGTCAATGATTGTGCCTGTAAAATCAGGATATTTTTCTTGGAATTTTTCGCCCACATTGGCAATGATGGCATATTCTCCAGGTTCAATGATCATATCGCCCTGGAAAGGATTTAATTTGTGATTAGTGTCATTTTCGTAAAATTTCCAGCCGGTTAAATCAGCTGGTTCAGAGCCTTTATTATGAATTTCCAGCCATTCGTATTCTGATTTTTCATAAGCGCCGATTTCAGTAATAATAACGTCTTGATCAGCAGAAATTGCGATTTTGGGCAAAATAAAAAATCCCAACATAAAACAAATCAGGATTGTTAAAATTTTTATTTTTGTTTTCATGTTTTTCCCCCGCCGCCCCCCGGCCTTAATAATCAGAGGGCGATTAATTTTTATTTTTTAATTTTTTGTTTTCTATTTTTAGCATAGCAAGGCTGTTTGGCGCGTCAATGTAAATTTGGACAAAATTTTTGTCAGCTCAAATCAGATGATTTATGCACAAATAAAAGGAAAAAACAGCGTTGAAATTTTTTTCGCTGTTTTGTTTACTGGCTTAAACAAGGCAGGGATTTAAAAATTATCATTGATATTTTTTTGTTAATAATTTTTAACAATTTTTATGGTTTTTTGTGGATAAAGCTTGCATTTTTTATTTTTTTATTTTAATATTTTCAAAGAACCTTAAAAAACAAAAGGAGGGAAAAATAATGTTTGAATACGAGGTCGCAAAGCGATTTTTCGAACAGGAAATTTTTGGCGTTTTATTTGAAAGGCAGTCGCAGCTCCAGATCTCTGAAGAGATAAGAGAGGAAGATATTTATTATGTGATTGGCATTATGCTGAGATATTTAAAAAGCGATAATTTTTGCCAGGATTTTACAGTGACTCCGCTATTTGATTTAGCTGATAAAAAAGTCAAAAAGTTATCGTTGCTTGAATTGCAGCGGCTTGGCGATTTTTGCCTTTTTAGAGCAGGGTTTTTTCCTTTTGGCTTTAGCCATCGGCATAGTCCGCCGCGGAAAAATTTTATTCTGGCCGGACAAAGCGTCTACCATGATTTAAGCCGCAAATTATCTCTAGCAGCTAACGTTTTTCGCTCTTTGGCTTTTAATTTTCAAATTTTTGCCAATGCTATCAGCGAAATCAAATTAAAAGGCGTTCAAGATCATGATATTCTTCAGCTTTTTGATTTTTGGCAGGAAACAGGCAATTTATTGGCTGCCGAAATTTTAAGCCGGCAGGGTGTTTGCTTAAATTTTTCCCCAAAGCCTAATTAAAATCAGCTTTTTTATAGCGGCAAATAAAAAAATCAAAAAGAGTCCGGCCTTACGGCGGGACTCTTTTTAAGTATAGTAACACTCCTATAAAACAGCTTCTTTAGCAGCTTTTGCAACGCGGAATTTGACCACAGTCTTGGCTGGGATTTTAATGGTCGCGCCAGTTGCCGGGTTTCTGCCCATTCTGGCTTTGCGGTTGACTTTAACAAGCTTGCCAATGCCTTTGATGACAAACTGGCCGTTTTTTTTGACCTCTTTTAAAGCTAAATCTGCCATTGCTTCTATAACCACTTTGACATCTTTTTTCTTCAGGCTTGTTTGCTTGGCTAAAGCGTCAAGCATTTGGGATTGTGACATTTTTGCCATGTTTTTTCCATTAAATTATTAATTAAAAATTATATATAATGATATTATACAGCATTTTTGTTCCTATCCGCAAGATTTTCTTATCTTATTGACAATCAGCAGAATAAAAGTTAATTTATGGTATAATGAAGTTAAGTTGAAATATTAGAATATTAAAGGTCATTTAAGTTATTTTAGTTAATTATTAACTAGAGTAATTATGGCAACAGAAGAACAGAAATTTTTAGAAGGTTTAATCAAAAGGCTGGTTAATAAGCCTGACAAGGTGAAAATTTCAAGGATAGTCAATGAAAAAGGAGTTTTGCTGACAGTCAAAGTGGATCCCGAAGACGTTGGTATTCTGATTGGCAAGCAAGGCCGCCATATCAAGGAAATTCGCCAGTTGGTCAGGCTGATTGGGCTGAAAAACAAAGCTTTTGTCAGTGTCAGGCTGGAACAGCCGGTTCAGCCTTAAAAATATTTGGGAGGAAAGATAAATTGCTTTCTTTCTATAAAAGCAAGAGCTGGAAGCTCCATCAATATTTGTTTTATTTTAAATGGCAAGGACAGACGTCTCTTTGCTTTTTTTATTTTTCATAGCTCAATAACTTGTTCGTATTTTGGGACTTGGGCTGGTATTTGCAGTTTTTCAATAATCAAGTTTTTCAAAGCTTCAGCCGCTTTTCTTTCTCCTTGGACAACAAAAACCTTTTTAAGCGGTTTTTTTATTTTTTTTATAAAATTAATCAGCTGCTTTTGGTCTGCATGGGCTGAATAACCACCAATAGCTTTAATTTCAGCCTTGTTTTTGACATAAGAGCCTAAAATTTTTACCACTGGTTCCCCTTCTAAAATTTTTCGGCCTAAAGTGCCTTCCACCTGAAAGCCAATAACCAAAAAGCAGTTATTAGGATCAGACAAGTATTCTTTTTCATGGAATAAAATTCTGCCTCCTGTTGACATGCCCGAGCCGGCAATAATGATTTTAGGCGGCGGGGTTTTAATGATATCTTTTGATTCCTGTTTTGTCGGGGTGAAATTAAGGCCGGGAAAACTGAAAATATCGTCTCCGGAATCAATAATGTATCTGGTTTTGCGGTTAAAATATCTTTGGTGTTTTTTATAAACTTCTGTAATTTTAATGGCTAATGGGCTGTCAATAAAAATTAGAATACGCGGAATTCTATTGTTTTCAACTAAATCATTTAATTCATAAAGCAATTCTTGGGTGCGTTCCAAAGCAAAAGAAGGGATCAAGAGCACGCTTTTTTTGGTGATTGTATCTTCAATGGCTCTTTCCAGCTTTAATTTTCTTTCCTTTTTCGGCTCATGCAAACGGTCCCCGTAAGCTGATTCAATAATTAAATAATCTGCCTGGTCAATTTTGTCAGTTGGTTTTAAAAGGGGCGTGGGCGGATTGCCCATATCTCCGGTAAAAACAATTTTAATTTTTTTATTTTTTTCTTTAAGCCATAATTCATACATAGCAGAACCCAAGATATGGCCTGCGTCTTTAATGCGGAATTCAAGCCCGGATTTTAATTTGATTTTTTGGTTATATTCATAATCTTTGATTAAAGAGAGCATTTTTATTAAGTCTTTTTCCAAATATAATGGCTCCCTGCCTTTTTCTTTGGCTTCTTCAGCCAAAAGATGGACAGAGTCGGCTAATGCTACGGCCATTAAATCTTTTGTGGGCGGGGTGCAAATGATTTTACCGCTAAAGCCGTCTTTGATTAGTTTAGGCAAGCGGCCGCAATGATCCAAATGGGAATGAGTAATAAAAACATAATCAATTTTTCGGGGATCGTAGGGGAAATTTTCATAATTAAGGTCAGTAAGCTCTTGAGAACCCTGAAACATACCGCAATCAACAATGACCTTTGTCTTTCCGCATTCAATTAAGTAATTTGCGCCAGTAACGACTTTGGCGCCGCCGTAAAAATGTAATTTCATATAATAGATATTAGAGACTGGATACTTATATTTAATTATAGCATAAAAGGAAAAAGAGGCAGTGATTTTGCCTCTTGTTGTTGATTCAGCTCTTTTTCCTATCCAAACCGCATATTATATGCCGGTGGAATTTTTCATCTTTTGCCTTGTCTTGGGATTTCTCTTGCTAATAAAGGGTCGGATACATCATTTCTTCTTCCCTCCTTAAAGAAAAATTTGGTCTGGTCAGCCAATGTCCAATGTGAGCCTAAGAAATTTTTTCCATGCACACCCCCTTTTGGTTGATTGGTTTTGGGTTAGAGTTTAATTTACTGTGCCACCTCTTTTGTTCATGGCCGTGAACTAGTATAGAGATGGCGAGCAAAGAAATAGGGTTTTTACATCCATTTGTCAATCCTCCTTTTTTGTTTGCCAGAGATAGCGGTTTTGTCTCGTCCCTTTAAATTGCTCTCAATTTAAGTTTAAAATAATGAGTTAAACTAGTCAATAGTTAGTGGGGATAATTTTAAAATAACATTTAGCAGATATTTGTTTATCTAAGGTTTTTTTGTTTTGCTTTGCGGTTGTTTGGTAAATCATTCTTTTTCCTTGATTTTTTTAGGCAAAACAAAAATCCCCCGGTGTTTGAAGGGATTTTTGCGTATTTTATTTTTTTGTTTTGGCAGGTTTTTCTTCCTTGTCAGTTTTAATCTTTATTTTGGCATCTTCTCTTCCTTCTTTATTCTTAGCGGTCTTAGCAACTGAATGTTTTTCAGGTTTAGTTTTTTTATTTTTTTCTTCGGCTTTTTTTGCGCTAGGCTCTTTATCATCTTTGGCCTTGCCAGGGGACGGTTTTTTTAAAGCTTTTAAGCTTAAGCCCAGCCGATGATGTTGCGGTTCAATAGAAATTATTTTAAAACTCAAAGTATCGCCAGATTTAGCTATTTCATTTAAATTAGCAACAGGTTTTTCAGAGAGCTCTGAAATATGAGCCAGGCCGTGAATATCTCGGTCAAGCTCAACAAAAAGGCCGAAAGGGTTGGCTTTTAAGACAGTGCCTTTAACCATATCGCCGACTTTGTATTTTTTATCAATGTTTTTCCAGGGGTCTTCTTTTAATTTTTTCATGGAAAGAAAAATTTTAGTGCCTTCTATATTGATTATTTCCGCTTCTATTTTATCTCCGATTTTGACCACATCGCGAGGATCGTCAATTCTTTGCCAGGCGATTTCTGAAATATGAATCAACCCTTCCATTTTATCGTCAAATTCTACAAAAGCGCCAAAGTCAGTAACCGCAGTAATCTTGCCCTTAATTTTATCGCCGACTTTGAATTTTGAAACAGCTTTTTCCTGGACTTCTTCCCAGGCGGCTTTTTCCGAAACAATCAGCTTGTCTTCTTTCTGATCAACATCAATAACTTTAACTTTGAGGGATTGATTGACGAATTTTTTCAAAAATTCCAAAATTTTATTTTTATCGCCGCCTTCAACCCGGGGATAATGTTCAGGAATAAGCTGGGAGACTGGCAAAAATCCAGTAGTATGTCCGACTTTGGCCATAAGCCCGCCTTTGTTGGCGTCAGTAATTTTTACGCTGATAATTTCTTCACTAGCCATTAAATTTCTCAAATAATCCCAAGCTTTTTGCTGTCCAGCGTAGCGGAAAGAAAGATCCATTTCTCCTTTTTCGTTTTCCAGCTCAATAACAGTCGCCTCTACTTCGTCCCCAGGTTTTAATTTGCCGTATTCTTCGGATTCATTATAAAGTTCTCGTCCCCGCACAACGCCTGTTTTGACGCCGTTGATATCAATCCGGACTTCATTTTTAGAAGCGTTAATAACCGTGCCTTTGACAACATCGCCGACTTTTGGCATTTGAAAATATTTGTTGTCATTAAGCAGTTTTTCAAATTCCGGATTATTATTTGTTGATTTGGTGTTTTTTGGCATATTGTTATATGTCTACGGATTTCTATTGATGCTACTTAATTATTTGTAGAATTGGTAGCTAATTCGTAGATTCGTATCCTTATAAAATAAACAATTCTCCTTAAATGGGAGATTTTTATTTAAGGTTAACCTGGCCAGGCTTTTAAAATTGCATGAGCCAAGTATCCTCTGCAGCTCCAAAGAGCAAGGAGGATGATATTAATAATTATTTTGATTTTAGCTGAATTGATAAAATATGTCAAGATAATGTATAGAGTGAAAAATTTTTGACAAAATTTAAGTTTTTTGTTAACTTATAAAATCAGTTGTTCTTTAAAAAAATCTGTCCTAATGTTTTTAGGAAATTAATCATTGATTAAGCAAAAAGGAGGCAAAAATGAACAGGATAAAGGAGTATTTCTACAGGTTGCTGATTTGGCTATTTCCCCATGATCCTGATTTTTATGTTTTTTACGGGCTTTTTTTAGAGAAGCAAGGTCGGGACGAAGAGGCTGGCGATTTTCTCTACGATGTTGAGGAAAAAAAGCTTGTAAAGCCAAATTTTTCTTTTTTAAATAATCTGGCTTGCTATGCTTTAAGGATTTATAAGAGCCAGGAGAAGAAAAATGAAAAAGCTCTTGAAGTAGCAGAAGAAAATTTTGAGTTGGCAGCTAAGATAGGGCTTTCAAACCGTGAAAAAAATCTTTTACTTCGGAATATAGTTGATTTGCTTAAAACTTCTGGCGCTTATGATAAAGTTCACGATATTTTATGTGAGTTGCAGAGTAAAACCCCCAATGATCCTGAAATAAATTTCCAATTAGCTATGGTTTTAATGATTCGCAATCGCTATGAAGAATCTGGTGATTGTTTCATTGAAGCAATTAATAATGCTGAAGGCATTGATAAAATTAAAGGCCAGCTAGGATATGTTTGGCTGAAACAAATCCTTGGCAAGCAAACAGAAGCCCTTGAATATTTGAATTTTTTATTTTCCAGTATTTTGAAGAGCAATAATAACAATGTTAAACTTTGCGCCAATTTATTAAAGGAAGCTGAAAAAGGTCTTTTGAATGGAGTGCCCTCATCATTTGGGCAAAAATGGTTAAAATTTGATTACCAAAAAGAGTTAGAATCATTTTTAAAACAAAAAGCGCCAATTAATCCCGAAGATGGAAAAGGAAAAAAAGAAGATCCTTTGTCTGCCAAAGAATCCATAGGCAAGGAATTTGATCTTGAACAATGATTAATAATTTTAAAAAAGACCAGGCAAAAATGCCGGTCTTTTTATTTTTTTAGATTAGAATTTTTAACTGAACATCAATAGCTCTGGCTTAAGAATCAGCAGGATGCCAAGAGTTAATATTATAATGCCGCCAATTAAGTTGGAATAGCGCACATATTTGGCATGGACGCCTGTTATTTGCAAAGTTAACATGGCGACAGCAAAAACAAAAAAATCATCAAGCATAAAAATGGCAATATATAAAAGCAAAAGCAGATAATATTTCCATAAAGCCATGTCAGACATTGATAAAATATTAGTGTAAATGGCAGGCAATCCGGCTGAACAGACTAATTCAATTAAATTTACGGCAAAAGCCACAAAAATAATGCCGATCAAAGCCAGCCAAAAAGAAGGAATTTTTGTAATAAATTTTAGGTTGGTGAAAATTTTATCTCTTAATTCTCCCTTGACAACCTTGCAGCCCGGCCTGTTTTTATAAAACTCCCTTAATTGGTAAACGCCGCTGCCAATAGCTACAGAACCGATTAAAATCCTGACCCAGAAAATAAAGCCGATAAAGAGAAAAAAATTCAGCCAGGCGGAAAGGAATAAAAAATAAACAAAACCAGAAGCCGCTATAAAAGTTATGCCCAAAATCCACATCCTTTTTTTATCCTTCATCCCCAAAAGCAGGCTGATTAAAAAAATCAAAACCCACATGGCGCAGGGATTGAACCCGTCTATGGCTGCGATAATAATTGTCAATAAAGGCAAGGAAAAAGCTTTAGCGTCAATCTCTCCTATTACAGGCAGGTTTATTATATAGGTTTCATTGGGTTCTTTGGGATCTGGCAGCGGGGTTATAGGCGGTTTTTCTTCTTTTGGCTTGATAATAGAAACAACCAAATCAGGGCATTGTTTTTTTAAGCAATCATTAATCAATGACTGGATTTGTTGGCCGGTTGTCTGTTCATTTAAAAAGCCGACTATGGCTTGGTCGCCGATAATGACCAGAGGCACGCCTCTTACATCAATATCTGTTTCCCGGCTGATTTGCTGTAAAAGGCGAGAATTTTCAGCATTTTTATAAACTTCAAAATCCTTAATTATGACTTGCGGATAAGTTGATTTTATTTTTTCCAAAAAATTTTTTTCTTTAATGCAGTGCGGACAGCCTTCGCCCCAAAAAAAGTATACGGTCAGAGGGGCTTTGTATTGCGCAGAAACTGGATTAACTATTGCCAATAGCATAAAGACGGCAAGGATTATAAGAAGAAATATTTTTTTAGTCATAATTTTTCAGATAATAAATTAATCGTTTTTATCAATTTGAATTTTAATTGCTTTGCCGTTAATTAAGGCTGAACTTATTTTTTTATAAGCAGAGCTTAAAATGCGCTGAAAAGTTGATTGTGAGGTTTTCATTTTTTTTGCAGCATCCTCCTGTTCAAACCCTTTAATATTTTTTAATCTGATCGCTTCAACTTCTTCTATGGTTAATTCTACCACATCTAAAAACCTCATTGGTACGCCCTGAGGTTTAAAATATGTGACGTTTGGTCGAAACCTTATTCTTCTTCTTAATCTTGGTCTAGGCATAAGATATTTGCATTATATAAAAATAATTTAAATTTAACAATAAAAGCAAGCCCCCGCGATTAAAACGCGAGGGCCTGGCTTTTGTTATTTTTTGGCTTCTAAGGATTTTTTTTCTTCTTTGACAGCTTTCAATTCTTCTTCTAGAAATTTTTCTTCTTCTGCCAGGGCAGTAATCTCATCTGCTTTACTCCATAATTTTCTGAAGCCAAAACCAGTCCTTCCTTGGCGCCTTCTTAATCCTGCGCCGCAAGGCCCCCTGCCCCAGCCGCTGCCCGCCCCCAATCCCAAAGGACCAGTACTGTCTCTGTAAGGCATAAATTTATAGTTAATAGTTAAAATTGTAAAATTGCAATGAAACGACCTTTGTATTATGAATATATACCCATAATAAAAATTTGTCAAGCTTTTTATTCCTGACAGATGCGGCAGGGTCTTTTCTTATTTTTTAAAATATGTTAAAATGCCTGTAAGAATTAAGCCAAGCTTAATTTTTCGTTTACTTAAATAAGATTAATTTTTGCAAAATGATTATAAATTGGCTGGGTCTTTCAGCTTTTAAAATCCAAACAAAAGATGCGGTTTTGGCAATTGATCCATATGATAAAATAGGCTTAAAAATGCCTAAATTTCAGGCTGATATACTTTTAATCAGCCATGAGCACGATGGACATAATAATCCATCTGCCATTAAAGGCGAACCATTTTTGATTAATGGGCCTGGCGAATATGAAGTTAAAAATATTTTTATCTATGGCATTAATGGGTTTCATGACAATAAAAATGGCTTGGAAAAAGGCAAAATAACAATGTATTTAATTGAAACAGAGGGGATTAAAATAGCTTTTTTGTCTGATATTGGCCAAGATAACTTGACAGAAGCGCAGCTGGAATTATTTGGCAACGCTGATATTTTATTGGTTCCAGTCGGTGGTTTTACTACAATTAACGGCCCTGGCGCCTCAAAAATGATCAGCCAAATACAGCCTCGCATTGTTATTCCTATGCATTATAAAATACCGGGGGTAACTCTTAAATTGGAAGGTATTGACAAATTTTTAAAGGAATTTGGCGTTGCTCAACCGGAAAAGATGGATAAATTGAAAATCGCAAAAAAAGATTTGCCGCAAGAGGAAACCAGGCTTATTATTTTAAATAAATCTTAAAATAAAAGTTTTAGATTATGCCAAAACAAAAAAACAAGAAAAAAACAGCTATTAAGAAAAAGAAGCCAGCTAAGGCAAAGCAGAAAAAACCAGCAGTCAAGGGCAAAAAGATTACACAAGGAAAAGCAACCTCTAAAAGCAGGCCAACAAAAAAGAAAAACCAGAAAAAACTTTCAATTAAGAAGAAAAAAATAAAGAAGCCAGTTGGCAGAAAAATTCCAGTTAAAATTTTGCCAGAAGACAGCAAAGAAAGCATTTTAGGCTCTAATTTAGAATTAGACAATAAGCTTAATAGCCCTATTTTGCCTGAAAATAATGAAGCAAAACCTCTTGAGCGGGAATCTGAATTGACCATGGCTGAAAGAATTACAGAATTTGAAGATTTTGATTTTGGAGAAGATTTAAATAATGATTTTAATAATATTCAGGTCGAAATAAGCCAGGCTGAAAAGGAATATTATGGCAAGGAGGCTCATATGACTCAAAAACAAAAAATTTATTTGATGTATATCGCGGTTGGTTGTATTATGGCGGTAATTGTTAGTTTTTGGGCTTTGGCAGTAAAAAATAGCTTGGGGCAATTAGCAATCAGCAGTTTTTTAGAAGACGAAACGCAAAACTCAAGAGATATTTTGGATTCGCTGGAAGATATAAAAAACGAGTTTGGGCAGATAGATGATTTTTTTAACCAGACAAGCCAGGAATTAAAAAATCTTGAAACAGAGTCCAAGATGAAAATCATAGAAGCTCAACTTAAAAATGATATTGCTGATAAAATCAGGGAGCAGCTGGAAAGCAGCCAAGACCAAGAAGAGCAAGAAGTGAATATAATTGATAATTAGTTTCAAATATTAATAAGAAATAAAGATGCCAGCAAGGAAAAAAACAAGAAAAACAGCCGGTAGAAAAAAAGTTATTAAAAAGAAAAATTCTGCCGCCAAGCCAAATAAGAATGTCAAAAACCAGCCTTTAAAATATAAAGAAAAAAAAATAAGCAATAAGCTGGAAGAAAGCGGAGGGCAAAAAAATATTAAAAAAGAGGCAACTGCGGCTGAAAATATAGAGCCGCGTTCTTTGGTTGAAGAAATGCAGGATTCTTATTTGGATTATGCCATGTCTGTAATTGTTTCCCGCGCTTTGCCGGATGTGCGCGACGGGCTTAAGCCAGTGCATCGCCGCATTTTATATGCCATGTGGGATGTTGGTTTAAAATCCACGGCTAAATTCCGCAAATCAGCGACCATCGTTGGTGAAGTTATCGGCAAATATCATCCTCATGGCGATGCGGCTGTTTATGATGCCATGGTCAGGTTGGCCCAGGATTTTTCCATGCGCTATCCTTTGGTTTGGGGGCAGGGCAATTTTGGTTCAATGGATGGAGATTCGGCGGCGGCTTATCGTTATACCGAAGCCAAATTAAAAAGCCTGGCTGAAGAGCTTCTTTTTGATATTGAAAAAGAAACAGTTGATTTTGCGGCTAATTTTGACGGCAGTCATAAAGAACCCCTGGTTTTGCCGGCCAAACTGCCCAATTTGCTTTTAAACGGCACCATGGGTATTGCCGTGGGCATGGCTACAAATATACCGCCTCATAATTTAAGCGAGCTTTGCGACGGCATAAGTTATCTTATTGACAATCCCAAAGCTTCAATTGAAGATTTGATGAAATTTGTAAAAGGGCCGGACTTTCCGACTGGAGGCATAATTTATGATATTAATGAAATTCAGAAAGCTTACGTCATGGGCAAAGGCAGTATTGTGATGCGTGGCAAAGCAGATATCCAAGAAGCGTCTAGTGGTAAGTTTAAAATAATTATTTCAGAGATTCCTTATCAAGTTAATAAAGCTACTTTGGTGGAGAAAATAGCAGATTTGGTGCGTGATAAAAAAATTAAAGATATCAAGGATTTGAGAGACGAATCTTCCAAAGAAGGAGTTAGAATAGTAATTGAACTGAAAAAAGATTCTTATCCCAAGAAAATATTAAACCAGTTATATAAATCAACCCAACTTCAGGAAACATTTCATGTCAATGCCTTGGCTTTGGTAGGCGGTTTGCAGCCTAAAGTTTTGACTTTGAAAATGATCTTGGAAGAATATATAAAGCACAGGGAAGAAGTTATCAGGCGCAGGACTGAATTTGATCTGAATAAAGCCAAAGAACGAGCTCATATTTTGGAAGGCTTGGTAAGGGCTTTGAAGAATATTGATAGTGTTATTAATACGATTAAAAAATCAAAAGACAAGGATGAAGCGAAAAATAATTTGATAAAAAAGTTTAAATTTACGGAACGGCAGACTGTCGCTATTTTAGAGATGCGCTTACAGCAATTAGCAAACCTAGAAAGGCAGAAATTAACAGACGAACTGAAGGAGATAAAAAAGCTGATAGCTGAGTTGGATTCAATTTTAAAATCCAAAACTAAAGTTTTAAATATTATCAAAAAGGACTTGAAATATATCAAGGAAAAATACGGAGACGAAAGAAAGACCGAAATTGTGAAATCAGCGGTCGGAGAATTTTCAGTTAAAGATCTGATTCCTAATGAGCCGACAATTATTATTGTGACAAAAGACGGCTATATCAAGCGCTTACCGCCCGAAACTTTTAAAACCCAGGCGCGAGGAGGAAAAGGAGTTGTGGGCTTGACCACAAAAGAAGAAGATATTGTGGAGCATTTTTTTACTACCAAAACGCATTCTGATTTGTTATTTTTTACAACTAGTGGCCGGGTTTTTCAGCTTAAAGCTTATGAGGCGCCTCAAACCACCAGGACAGCCAAAGGCCAGGCCTTGGTTAACTTTTTAAATTTGGCGCCGCATGAAAAAGTCACTTCTATTTTGGACCTGGCTGAATTGGGAGAATATAAATTTCTGGTTTTAGTAACCAGAAACGGTTTAATTAAAAAAGTTGATATTAAGGAAATTACAAAAATCAGGAAAAGCGGTTTGATTGCCATCAAATTAAAGCAAGGCGATATTTTATGGTGGGCTAAGCCGTCAACAGGCAATGATGAGATTGTTTTAGTGACAAAAAACGGCATGTCAGTCCGGTTTAAAGAAAAGGCTATTAGGCCCATGGGCAGAACAGCTGCCGGAGTCCGCGGCATTCGCTTGAAAAAAGATGATGAAGTGGTAAGGATGGATATTAATGAGAAATCAGTCAATGACAAGAATTTGGATTTACTTGTTGTCATGGAAAACGGTTATGGCAAAAGAACTTCAATCACAGAATACAGGATACAAGGCCGTGGAGGCACGGGCATTAAAACTGCCAATATTACGGACAAGACAGGTAAGATTGTCGGCGCGCGCTTGATTAATAACAAAGATTTGGATAATGATATGATTATTATTTCCGATAATGGGCAGGTAATAAGATCGCCATTAAAAAGCGTCAGTCGTTTAAGCCGGTCCACCCAAGGAATTCGGCTGATGAGATTTAAAGAAGCGAATGATAAAGTCGCGAGTATTACACTAATTTAAAAAATTTTTTCAAAAAAAATCCCCCAGGAATATATCCCCTGAGGGATTTTATATTTTACTTTAATTTAGGCATTTATTTTTTCAAATAATTTTCAGAGGGTAATCTTAAGAATTCGGAACAAGGTTAATTGAATTTTTTAGATAAGCTAGCGGATTTTCGAAGATTTCCAGTGGGGAAAATCTGACGCAAAATTCACTCACACATTCTGGTAAGCATTCTGGGGCTTGCCAAAAATTAAAAAATAGCATATAATTATATTAAATTTCAAGTCAGAAGATTTAAGCTTGATTTATTAAAGATAGAAAAAATTAGAGTTTTTTATAATTCATAATTCATAATACTATGCCAGTACCAGCCAAAAGGAGGCCCAGCAGTTCCAAGCGTCGCCGAGCGTCCCATTTTGCTTTAAAGAAAACAAAAACAGTCTTATGCCAAAAATGCAAAAGACCCAAATTGCCCCATGTTGTTTGCGCTTTTTGCGGCACTTATAAAGATAAGGAAGTTTTAAAGTCAAAATTGGATAAAAAAGAAATGAAAAAGTTAAATAAACAGGAAGCGAAATCAACTGAAAAAAATCAATCTCAATAATTTTTTTATGTTATTAATAATAAAGAAATTGTGATGATTTTGTGATCATTTTTAAATTTTTTAAATATTCAATAATTATTTTTTTATGGCCAATCGTCACCTTTCACGCACCCTTGCCATGCAGACTCTTTATCAATGGGATTTTAATGGCGCCCAAGAAAAAGAACTGGCTGTAATTTTAGAGCGAAACAAAGCTGATTTTGCCCCTGGTTTTAATGATGAAGGCTTTGCCCAGCGCTTAATAAATGGAGTTTTGGAACACAAAAAAGAAATAGATGATTTAATCAGCAAATATGCCACTGAATGGCCAATAGAACAGATCACTATTATAGACAGGAATATCTTAAGGATCGGTATTTACGAATTGAAATTTGATCCGGAAATCCCTTCCAAAGTAGCGATTAACGAGGCAATAGAAGTTGCCAAGACTTATGGCGGCGAATCTTCAGGCAAATTTGTCAATGGAGTTTTGGGAGCTATTTATAAGGAAATAGAAAAAAAGGGGGAGATCAAAGAATAATTATTTTGCTTTGAGCCTTGGGCTTTGGGCTTAGTGCTCTTAGCCCCTAGCCCATAGCCCAAAGCCGGGAGTTTAAAATATGAAAGATTTTTCTAAACTGGAAAAAAAAGCAGGTTTGCAATTTTTAAATAAAGAATTGCTTAAGCAGGCTTTGGTCCACCGTTCTTATTTAAATGAGCATCCGGAATTCAAACTGCCCCATAATGAGCGGTTAGAATTTTTAGGCGATGCTGTTTTGGAGCTGGTGGTTACTGAACATCTTTATAAAAATTATCCAAATCCAGAGGGAGATCTGACTAATTGGCGGGCTTCACTGGTTAATTCTAAAATGTTGTCGGAAATTGCTAAAGAATTAGATGTTGAGAATTATCTTTATTTAAGCAAAGGTGAGTCTAGAGATGAAAAATCAAAAGCTCGGCAGTATATTTTGGCCAATGCCATGGAAGCAATAATCGGCGCTATTTATCTTGATCAGGGTTATGAAGCTGTCAGTCGGTTTATAGAAAATAAAATAATTGTTCGCTTACCCGAAATACTGGAAAAAAAATTATACCAAGATCCCAAAAGCCGATTCCAGGAAATTGCCCAGGAAAAAGAGGGCATTACTCCAACCTATAAAGTTTTAGAAGAATCAGGTCCTGATCATGCTAAAAATTTTGTGGTAGGAGTTTTTATAAAAAAAGATTTGGTTACTAAGGGAGAAGGCACAAGCAAACAGGAAGCACAGGTCAATGCGGCGCAAGAGGCTTTGAAAATAAAAGATTGGGAATAAAAAAAGACCGCTTTTGTCCTTGTTTGTCATCCTGAGCATAGTCAAAGGATCTGTAGATTCATAGATTCTTCACTTTGTTCAGAATGACAAAGGCGGTCTTTTTTATTTATTCTGATCAATTAAAATCTGCCAGCCGCGAATTGACTCGCGGTTTTTATATTCAGCCGGCGCCTCGCCTTCAAATTCAATTTCCCAGCGGGAAAATTGCTTATCAGTGATTTTAAATTCTAAATAAGTCGGTCCCTGAATATTGGGTAATTCAATTTGTAAACCAATACGCGCGATTTTACCTTTAACCTCCGTGGGATAATCTTTTTCAATTATTTCTTCAAAATTTTTAACTCTGATTCTTTTTGTACCGGTGTATTCATCAATAACATGATAGGATTTAATTATTTTTGCCTGGTTTAAAATAGTTAGAGCTTCTTGGTTTGATAAAATACAGCGAAATTCGTCCATAATGGTTAAGGTTAAAATGTAATAAAGTTAAATAAACTTACGCCCCACTTTAGTGGGAAGCGATATGCCTGCTAAAGCAGGGTATAAATTAAATAGTTATATATTTTCGTGTTTTAAATAATTATTATTCTCATCAAAGAAAAATCGATATTTTGTTTCTTTACCCGCCAATGCATCTTGTAGCCAGTAAACATCATCAGGCCACATTTGTTCCAGCGGAATTTTATCAATATCCCACCACAGGGGCAGGCATTCTTCGGATTCGCAAAGCTCACCGCTAAATTCTTTGGTGATAAAAATATGGCAGACCTGATTATTTTCCGGCTGATGCGGCCAGATAAATTCAATAAATCCCAAGTTAATCAAATTAATTGGCTTATATCCTGTTTCTTCTTTAACTTCGCGAATAGCTGCTTGTTTTGGAGTTTCGCCTGCTTTCACCTTGCCTCCTGGCCCGTTCCAGCGGCCAGCGCCAAAGCCTTTTTTCTTCATAATTAAAAGAACCTGGTTTTGGTCATTAAGCAGGTAGCAAAGGTTGGTCAGGTAATTGAATTCATAGTTCATGGTTTTATTGTCGCATAAAATTTAAGGCAACGCAAAAAGCTCGGCTTGGCAAACAAAACATTTGTTTTGTAGAGACAGGGTATACCCTGTCTCTACAGGATTATTTCCTGTGCCAAGCCGGGCTTTCTTGATTTTATTTTTTCTTTTTACTTGCTTTTTTGCGCCATTTTAATTTGGGAAGTTTGACGCCGGTAGAGATTTTTTTGCCCTTGGCCATTTTTGTAGTAAATTAAGTAAATTAAGCTGGGTAAGTAAATTAAGCCGGACAATCTTAATTCTTAATTTACTTAGCCGCCTTAGCCACCTAATCAACTATTTTTGTCAAGTCTCCATTTAAAATAATCGGACGCATAACCTTAATTTCTAAAGCATAGCGCAAATCATTTTCGCTCGGCAATTCATGCAAAATAAAGATTTTTTTATCCAGATGCCTGGCGATTGCCAGCTCCATTAAACTTGATCCGCCAATGTAACCGTTAATATTGTTTTTGGGATAGTTTAGCACCAAAACAGCATCGCTTTCAGCAATTTTATTAAAATGATCCTTATCAATATCGCCGTATTTTTGGCAGTGTTCAATTGATTCATTTAAGCTCGGGTCTTGCAAACAATCCAAAACATCAACCGGCACGATTGCCTCATGCCCCAGTTCTTCAAGTTTTTTTTGAGCGGATAGCATTTCCTTGGCAAAAACCATGCTGCCACAGATAGTAATTTTCATTTATTTTTTAGCTTTAATAATTAAGGCGATCGGACAATCGAGGTCGGTTTTAAATCGCGGGGCAATTCGGAGTAAATTTTTTGGTATTTGCGGTTCGTAAATCTGCCATAGTTTAAATCCGGCTTTTGATAAGGCATCAGCATAGTCCTGAATGGCGCGATTATAATGGGGAGCTTTGATAATACTATGAGTTTCTAATCCAAGGATAAAATTGCTTTTTCTGGGATCAAAATAATTTCTGCTCGGAGTTATTTTTTTGCTTTTTTGTCCAGTAAGCTTCTCGGTTAAATACTTTTTATAATTATAAACAGGGTGTATGAGGGCGATAATATAAATCCCGTTTCTTTTGAGAAGTCGGTATGTTTCTTTGATGGCTGTTTGGTAATTTAGTATTTCTGACAAGACCATGCTGGATGTGACGATATCAACTGACTTTGGCGGCAGGCTTATTTTTTTATTTAGATCTGCGCGTTTTAAAATTATAGGAAATTTATTCTTTTCCAAGTTTTTGGCGGCACACAATAAATTCCCTTCAAAAAAATCCAGCAAAATCAGTTTTTTAGGTTTACAGCGGCATATTTTTTTAGCCAAATGCCCGTTGCCACAGCCCTGATCCATTACAACTTTATTTTTTATAGGCTGACACAACCTTAAAATGAGAGGATCAGTGACAAATCTTTTATAAGGCTCACCCTGACCTTTATTTCTTTGGTCCCAAATTTCAGCTTTGTAATCAAATTTATTCATATTGATCCGGCTGGGGCTCGAACCCAGGACCCACTGCTTAAGAGGCAGTTGCTCTACCAACTGAGCTACCGGACCAAATTGCATGCATTGGGATTTGTTTGCCCGTAAAAGCACAACAAAGCCGGA